>Ga0315274_10005840_pt1 | contig 17981 bp, 12 predicted proteins | sample YL17G02_20_MG_FD_203700 | JGI IMG/M metagenome (GOLD analysis project Ga0315274, IMG submission 203700) | Sediment microbial communities from Yellowstone Lake, YNP, Wyoming, USA - YL17G02_20 | ecosystem: Environmental > Aquatic > Freshwater > Lake > Sediment | place: USA: Wyoming | collected...
ATTATACAAGACAGCTATTCTAAGAAGCGCCTTGACGTCGACGTCGTGAGGAAGAGATTGCAAAGGATCCCAGAAGAAAATCAGGTAGTCCACTTTCTCATTAGCAATCAAAGCGCCAATCTCCATGTCTCCACCATAAGACCCCCCTTTAAGCAAAGCGACCCTTAGATTAGTTTTCTCCATTATTCTCTTTCCAGTATCTCCAGTTGCATACAAGTTGTGAAGAGCCAAGGTCCCTTTGTTAAAAACAACCCACTCCACCAAATCATTTTTCTTATTATCATGCGCCACCAACGCGATGTTTCTTTTAGGAATCAAGATCTCACTTCAGACTAAGCCCAGTATGTTCTAAGAGTTTAAGCGTTTCTGAACCGCCAATCGTTTGCACGAGCGCTAAAACCAAAAATACCTTGGCAAACGGTCAAAACTCTTAAGTTTTGCAATTTTTAACTTCGTTCTGGAAGGCATAACATGTTTCAATATTTTGAGGCTGCAAGGGTGTTGGGTTGGGGTTGGGTTGGGGGGGTAAAGTTTTATCCAGCACGAGCTGGCAGGCGGGCGACGTGTTGGAGATCGGCCTAACCGACAGCGCCATGACAGTCAAAAAGAGCCCGTAAGAGCCCGTAATGTGTTATAAATAAAGAGCAAATGGTTTATCTACGAATCTTGTGATAGACAAAAGCTATTGCGTCGAGGATTATCAACGCAACCAGAATCAGCAGTGGGCTTCCCAAGAATTGTGTCGCAAGAGAGCCATCTGTAGCCCAAACGGCCCTGATGAGGGCAAATAGTAGAAGCAAAAGAAAGAGACTTGATCTGACTGGTGGTTTCATGTTCTCGATGCCTTTTCTTTGTTTCACGTTATGCTCACGTTTTGGATGTCAAAATATCTCTTTGCTAGGAATCGGAGCCTCTCAGCGTTTCTCCCGTTCTTTCCTATAGCAACGCCCTTGTCCTTCGGATTCACTGCAACAACAGCTATTGATTTGCCGTCAGGTCTCTCGGTTATGCGCACCTCTTTGACACCAGCGGGTTTCAGTGCATTTTTGATGAATTGCGCGGGCTCTTCGGCATATTCAATTATTTCGTGTTTCTTGCCAGTCATCCTTTCCAAAGTGTGAATGTTTCTTCCGCCTCTTCCAATGGCAACGCCAACTTGTCCTTCGCTGACAACATAGAGAACACGCCCCTGTTCTTCGTCAATTATACAGTCTTTGACGCTGGCACTCGTTATGCTTTCAAACAAGGCGATAAAACGCATCTCGTTGCTGGTGAATTTTATGCCGGTTGTCATTCGTTTCCTCCGCCAGATTCCTCGGGCTCGGCAGTTTCTGTCAATTTGAGGATTTCTGAGTCGCCTGGCTCTCTTATACTTAACGCTGACACTGTGAAAGGTTTGCCGCATACAGCAGCCAAATCCAGCGATGATCCCTTGTAGACGATCAGCGGAACTTTTGATAGGTTGCTGTAATACTCTATGTCTCCGCGCACGTTCTTCGGCGCGTTAGCCGCTATGATTATGAGCTTGGCTCTTCCAGTTTGTGCGCTTTGCACAGCTGAGCTTGCTCCAAAGGACACCTTGCCCGTTTTCACAGCCGCTGCAATTGCCTTGTCTACATCTATCACTTCTTCTCACTCTTCTTTTCCAGTTTCTTTTCAAATGATGACATGTACAACTCTACTAATCCTGTGCCAATTGGTATTGACTGCCCTACTATTACGTTTTCGGTCACTCCGGCCAGAGGATCGCTTTCACCTTTGACGGCCGCCTCAACGATGTTGGGAACGGTGATTTCAAATGCGGCTCGCGCCAGCACGCTTGATTTCTTGCCGCTGATACCATGTCTACCTATCTGCTGTACTTCGCCGGTGGAGGTCATCATGTCCGCAACGAGCATGACGTGACGAGTATCAACATCCAAGCCTTGCTCTTCCAAAACACCTTTGGCTTCGTTCACCAATGCGTTTCTCGATGCCTCTATGCCCAATGTCTTAGCAATTTCGTGAACATTGTTGGTGGTAGTTCTTGAACTATCAACACCAGGAATCTCCAAAACCCTTGCCAGGTTTGAACCATCTGTATTGATCACCCACTCACCATGTTCTTCTGTGACCAACACACGCTTTATGCCCGGAACACCCTTAACGTGAAAGGCAGAGACTTTTCCAAGCAGCTTTCTAATAGTCTCAACTTTCTTCGGTTGAATCCTGATGCTGCTGCCTTTCGACTTCACCGTGGCATTCGGAAGTTCCAACTTCTCCTTCAAATAATCCAGCGTTACTACACGGTCTTCCATCATCGTCTTGTTAAGCTCTATTATTATTTCATCGTGCATCGGATCCAAGTAAATCGCTTCAGCCAAGTTCTCCATCGTCGTGTAAACGACTTCACGCGCCACTTTCACAACTGCTTCTCTGCTCTTCCTGAATTCTTCTGTCAAGTAGATCTTCATGATCGGAGTGGACGGAATTCTTCTGGCGTCGACAATTTCAATCAACCTAGGCAAGCCTAACGTAACGTTCTGTTCTCTGACACCTGCGTAGTGGAACGTTCTGAGAGTCATCTGTGTACCCGGTTCGCCTATCGACTGGGCGGAGACGATGCCTACCGCCTCACCTGGCTCCATGAGTGCCCGCTTGTAGCGATCAACTGTCATGTCGACTGCTTGTTCAACAGCCGATTTTGTCAATTCTGTCCTAGCCAAGTTCTGCTTTAGCTGATCGACCAGGATCGGGGTAAGCTGACCTTCAGCCGTATCCAGCTTTTCCTTGATGAATTCGCTCGTTGCGGCCTTGCCTCTCTCCTTTCCTATTTTGATCTGATCAACCAGACGGCTGACGTTGACAGCCTTTCCGTGATCACTCTTGGCTGGATCGACACCGTCTTCTCCATACTGGAACTGGATTATGTCTCCAGCCGAGTTGCGAACTGTGCTGTCATATTCTAGGCGTATGTGTTCGAGCGCGTTGATCAGTCGTCTCTGCATGTAACCGCTCTGCTGCGTTCTGACTGCTGTGTCGACGAGTCCTTCCCTGCCACCCATGGCGTGGAAGAAGAATTCGATGACATCAAGTCCTGTCTGGTATGAAGAATAGACGAAGCCTCTTGCTTTGGGACGTTGGTCTCCTGCCTGAAAGTGCGGAAGGGCTCGATCCACGTAGCCTCGAAGGATTCTCTTTCCACGGACCGACTGTTGTCCCACACACGCGCTGATTTGCCCGATGTTTAGGCTTGAGCCTCTTGCTCCTGTCCTAGTCATGATGATGCCTGAATTTTCCAGAGTGAAGTCCTCGTCAGCTATCTTGCCTGATTCATCTCTTGCTTTGGCAAGATCGTTCATAACGTAGATCTCAAAAGAGTCTTCAAGTGTTTGCCCAGGAAGCCGAGGCAGTGTGCCCTTGCGGTAACTTGCAATCAGATCTTCGATTTTGTTTTCGATTCTTTCCATCGTTTTGTCTATTCTTTCTTCAGCCTTGGGGGAAAGAACCAACTCGTTGTAGGCGTATGAGAACCCGCGCATGGAGATGTAGCACTTCAGCATTCTTGTGATCTTGTTAAGGAATTCACGCCCTGCTTGCGTCCCATAGTCTTTGATGATTCTGTGCAGAAGGCTTTCAGACTGTTCGGCGCCTATTGAACGGCGGTCTATTACTCCGCTCACCAGTTGACCATTCTTCACAACCACGTAAGCGTCGAATTCGCACTCTTCTTCCCTGCACTTTACGCAGCCTTGGCATATGTTTGCCTTCAGAACATAGTTCATGTCCTTGGGCAGGAACAGGCTGAATATCTGTTTCCCAGACCACATCGGCTGCGGTTGTTTGATTTTTGGTTCGGGTATTTCGCCTTCGTACTTCGCTCCTAACAGAAGTCGGTTTACCTCGCTTCTAGTCAGATAGTTTGACGACTTCGTGAACAAATATGCAGAGGTTATGAAATCTCGGATGGCTCCGATTATCGGTCCTCCAAAACGTGGCGAGAGTATCTGGTCTTGAACCTGCATGAGGAGCAATGCTTCTGTCCTAGCTTCTTCGCTCTGAGGAACGTGCAAGTTCATCTCGTCGCCGTCGAAGTCTGCGTTGTAGGGTGGACAAACGCACAAGTGAAGCCTGAACGTCTTGTATGGCAACACACGCACGTAGTGAGCCATGATGGACATGCGGTGAAGGGAAGGCTGACGATTGAAGATCGCTATGTCCCCATTCTTAAGATGTCTTTCAACAACAAACCCTAATTCTATGGCGTCCGCGATCTTTTCCCTATCCACGACGAATTCGAGCCTTATCCGCTTGCCGTCTGGCCTGATAATGTACAGAACGCCTGGATACTGTTCAGGACCATTTCTGACGAGTTTCCGCATCTCTTCGATGTTCCACTCCGTCACTTTCTCGGGCACTGACAGTCGCATGGCAATCTCCAGCGGCACTCCGACCTCGTTTATGTCCAGATTCGGGTCCGGAGAAACGACGGTTCGCGCCGAGAAGTCAACTCTTTTTCCAGAAAGGTTGCTTCTGAATCTTCCTTCTTTACCCTTCAGCCTCTGTGAGAGAGTCTTCAATGCTCTTCCGGAGCGATGCCGGGCGGGGGGAATTCCTGAAGCTTCATTGTTGAAGTAGGTAGTGACGTGATACTGAAGCAATTCTGACAGGTCCTGAATGATCAGCGTTGGCGCTCCAGCATCCATGTTCTCCTTCAGTCTTTGATTTATTCTTATGATGTCAACAAGCTTGTGTGTCAAATCATCTTCCGAACGAATGCCAGATTCCAGTGTAATCGACGGACGAACATAAACCGGCGGCACTGGAAGAACTTGCAGAACCATCCATTCGGGACGCGCGGTCTTGGGGTTGAACCCCAACAGTTCAAGATCATCGTCGGTGATCCGCTCCATCCTTTCCCGAACCATGGACGGCGTCAGAGGTTCTGAACCGCTTTCCGGAATCTGTTCACTGAACTTCGTTGGCTTCTCGAACGTTATCTTGTATTGAACAGCCGCACAGTGTGGACATTGTTTCCTCTTCGTTTCTTGCATGATCGTTTTGTACACTTCATCGGGAACCAGTCCCAACAGCTGCTTTGCTTTCTGAACGCGCGCTCTAGCCTTCTCGATCACATCGTCTGGTAGCAGTATGCGCCCACAATTACGACAGGCCGCCCTCAGAAGGTCATAGATGATTTTGGTAAACTCGATGTGTACTATCGGAACCGCGAGTTCGATATGGCCGAAATGCCCCGGGCAACGGATTGCCGTGTTTCCGCATGTTTTGCATCTCTGTCGAGGTTCAAGTGTGCCCAACCTGCCATCCATGAGCCCGGACGATATCGGTGCACCATCTTCATCGTAAGTGTCCGGTGTCTGAACCTCTACAACTGAGAGTTTTCGAACATCTTTAGGCGAGAACATGCCAAAGTTTATGTCATCAACGACTTTCCTTACGATCTCTTCTTGAGACATATCATGCCTTCTCCTTGAGTGCTAATTTAGGTGAAATGCACAAGCTCATGAGTTCTTGAAGCAGAAGTTTGAACGCGTAGGACACGATGACCGGTGATATTTTCGCTTTGTCTTCGCAGAGTTTGCAAACGTACTTTCTCTGCTTCATGTCATAGTAGGCTATGTGCCCACATGTTTCGCAAATGTAAAGCGTGTACTTGTCAGACTCTTCAAGAAGTCTATCTCTGAGAAGCATCGCAGCACCGTGGCCTATTAGACAGTCGCGTTCCATTTCTCCAAATCTGAGACCGCCTCCTCTTGCTCTTCCTTCAGTTGGTTGTCTCGTCAACATTTGGACTTGCCCTCGAGCCCTAGCGTGGATCTTGTCTGCAACCATGTGGTGCAGTTTTTGATAGTGAACAACACCAACGTAGACGTCTGCCACGAATTTTTGACCTGTTACACCACTGTAGAAGACTTCTGCACCCGTGCTGCTGAAGCCCAACTTTATTAATTCTGCTCTGAGTTCGCTTGGCCCCTCGTTTGAGAATGGGGTTCCATCGACTGGTTTTCCACGTGCGGAAGCAACTTTTCCAGCCAGTGATTCTATGAATTGCCCAACAGTCATTCTCGAAGGAATTGCATGCGGGTTGATTATTAGATCAGGTACTATGCCATCTTCCGTGAACGGCATGTCTTCTTGAGGGACTATTAGACCGATTACGCCTTTCTGTCCGTGTCGCGAAGCAAACTTGTCACCTAGTTCTGGAATACGCTGATCACGGACTCTCACCTTAACCAGCTTGCTTCCTTCTCCAGACTGCGTAATGAAAATGGCGTCAATAGTGCCAGTTTCTGATGGGCGCATGTCTACCGAAGTGTCGCGCATTGAAGGACCTTTGACCTCGAATTCTTTGTACTCTTCGAGGAATCTCGGCGGACTTATGCGACCGATTAGTACGTCTCCTCCTGCAACTCCTGATTCCAATCCGATTATGCCATCGGGTTCCAGCAACCGGTAGTATTGCTCGCCTCTGTATCCTCGAGTTCCCGCTTCGGGCAAAGTGAACTTGTCTTTCAATCCACCCAAGTATTGCCGACATTCAGCTTCGTAGATTCGGAAGAAAGTCGAACGTCCTAGACCTCTTTCGATTGATGCTTTGTTGAAGACTAACGCGTCTTCCATGTTGTAGCCTTCAAAAGAAAGCACCGCCACTACGTAGTTTTGTCCTGAGGGTCGGAGTTTGTAGCCCATTGTATCCATCATGGCCGTTTCGGCAAGCGGAACCTGCGGATAATGCAGGATGTGTGATCTTGAATCTACACGTTGCTGGAAGTTCGTTGAATAGACTCCCAACGCTTGCTTGGCCATTGCTGCTTGGTAGGAGTTTCGTGGTGACTGGTTGTGCTCAGCGTACGGAATTGTTGAAGCGCAGATTCCGAGGATGGTATAAGTGGCAATTTCTAGGTGCGTGTGATCCCGGGCCAATCCTTCAAAACTCAAGGCCACGTAGGCGTTTTCCTCTTCTTCAGCGTCCAAGTATTCAACGGTACCGTTCTTTACTAGATCTTCCCAAGCCCATTCCCCGGTGGCGATCTTCTCTACGTGTTCGGGCTGAAGTCTTGGAACGCCGTTGTCGACTATTATGAGAGACCTTCTGACTCTGCCTTCGTCGCAGTTAACGTAGATCTCTTCTCTTTCGCCCTGCGATTTTGAGAAGTAGGCGATGTTGACTTCTGTTGATATTTCGCCTCTCCGTCTCTTGCCGCGGAATTCTTGTGATAATTGCTGGGCATTTTTGCAGTAGCCCACGATGTTGCCGTCAACGAAGATCTTTGCCCCATTAAGCTTCAAGTCATCATTGGCCTCAAGCACGGGGCTCACTCCTTCGCCAAACAAGAGTTGCTTGATCTTATCGGCGTTGACACCGACCGAGATACAGGCTGAGAGAGCAAGGTTCTTTACTAGTCCACAATTGGAGCCTTCAGGTGTCTCGTTTGGACACAGTCGTCCCCAATGGGTCGCGTGTAAGTCTCTTGCCTCGAAGTTCGGTTGACTCCTGCTTAGCGGAGACTGCAGTCGTCGCAGGTGACTCAGCGTTGAAATGTGATTCGTTCTGTCGAGAAGCTGGGTTATGCCAACTCTTCCTCTTCCCCAGTTGCCTGTCGCGAGTGCGTGCTGGAATCTTTCAGCAATTATGCCTGGACGCACTGCGGCTGAGACAGTTATTATCGGACCTTTTACACCTATTCGTTCAAGTTGATATTTTATGTCACGCGTAAGATTTCGGAACGCTACTCTAAAGAGGTCAGCAAGAAGTGGACCTGCCAACCTCAGCCTCTTGTTCTTGAAATGATCTTTGTCATCGGGCTTTCTCTTTCCAAGTTGTAGTTCAATCGCCCTGCAGGCCATTTCGCCCAAGAACAGAGCCTTATCCTTCCTCTTCTGTTCAGTCCTTCCTATGTGCGGAAGGAAGTTCTTGTCTATCGCAGTTACGGCTTTTTGCAGTCGATATTCTTCAACTTGCCCGTGGGCAACACGATTGCCAATGAACAAGATCGCGTCTTTCGCAGTGTCCACGCCCAAGGCCTTTTCATAGGATGGGTCCAAAACAGCCTGAATGCCCTTGTCTAAAGAAATTGCTTCAGCGATCTCTTTATCCGATTCCAATCCCAAGGCACGCATCAACGCAACGAACGGAACCTCGGAAGGAACTCCGGGCATGGAAACATAAAGCGCTCCGTCGGACTTGATTTTCAGTTCGATTCTCGCTCTGAAACCAACTGTAGTAGAGAATATTTTCGACATGTAAACGGGGGTCGCGCCTTTCTCATCAATATCAACGATTATTCGGTTGGGCGCCAGATCCTCCATTGCCACTATGACGCGTTCTGAACCGTTAACGACGAAGTAGCCGCCATGGTCGTCAGGGTCTTCTCCAACTGCTACCAGTTCTTCTCTTGACAGCTGTGAAAGGAAGCAGAGTTTTGATTTCAACATCACTGGAATGTTTCCGATGTAGACGAGCTCCGTGTCTTGTTCTCTTCCGTCGATGACCGGGGTCATTTCAAGGGCAACTGGCGCTGCGTAAGTGAGGTTTCTGAGCCTAGCTTCCATAGGGTAGATTTCATGTTTTGTTCCATCCACTTCGATCGCGTAAGGTCCGGTTATTCTTGTTTGTGGGTCTATTATCCAGATTTGACCTAGCTTGACCTTGTATGGGTTTTCAGGAACTTCAATCGGAATTTCGCCCACTTCATCTATTACTTCCTGCAGTCCACGGTCGATAAATTCGTTGAAAGAGTCTAGATGTTGGCGCACCAATCCTTTATCCTTGAAAAACGAATCCAGCATCACGTGTGTATCTTCTTTTGATATCTCAGTCAATTTCAACCAACTCCCGCAACTCTACGTTTAGACTTGCTTGAACGTATCTACTTGGTGCGGGTTTTTCCAAATCTTCAATTTCCTCCGACTGTTGGGTCATTCCAACTTGAAAAATGGTCACCAATATTAAAGAGCTAAAACGTAAACTGCACAGCTTTCTAATAAACTTTTTCATGGTCAATTCGTGGTTTTCGCTTTGTTCGTCTCTGAAATGACAGTGGTTTTCGACGCGAAACTCCATCGGAGAGACGATGGTTTCTCAGTCGCGGGAAATAATTAATAAGAAAGGAGGCGTAGTTCTGGGAGAGGTGCAGGGGTAGCAGAGCATGGCCAAACCCGCGACAAGTGGGGCTTTATGCGCGGGACTCAAGATCCCGTCCTGAAGGGGTACGTGAGTTCAAATCTCACCCCCTGCACCATGAAAGCTCCGCGTTTTTCACGTGCGAAAACAGCGTAGGATAAGCAAAGTGGAAAACTTTGGATGCCTGACTAAACGCATATATCTTTCCATCTGCCTAGACACGAACTGGTTCAAGGCGAAATCATGACGCTTGTCGAAGAAATAGTCAAGCTGAAAAAGGAAAAGAACGCTATTATTCTTGCTCACAACTATCAGAGACCTGAGGTTCAAGAAATAGCCGACTACGTTGGAGACAGCATTGAGTTAAGTAGGAAAGCCATGGATGAAAAAAAGGCAAAGGTCATAGTGTTCTCGGCTGTCGATTTCATGGCTGAATCGGCTGCAATATTGAACCCCGAAAAGAAGGTGCTGCTACCTGCGCCTGGTGCACGTTGTCCGATGGCGCAGATGTTAACGGTCGACGAAATCAAACGTGCAAAGTCAAAGCATCCTGGCGTGCCAGTGGTCGTCTATGTGAACACGTTGGCGGCGGCCAAAGCCCAAAGCGATATATGCTGTACTTCGGCCAATGCCGTTCAGGTTGTCTCATCATTAAAAAGTGAAAAAGTGCTTTTCGGACCTGACCGCAACCTCGCGGAATATGTTCAGAGGAAAACTGGAAAAACGGTCATTCCGATTCCAGAATGGGGTTTCTGCCCCACCCACTTACTGTTCCAGCCTGAAGACATTCAGGTACTGAAGATTCAATACCCTGAAGCGATCGTGATGGCTCACCCAGAATGCACGTTTGAAGTTCAAAAGACCGCAGATTTCATCGGAAGCACCTCACAAATCTGCAGTTACGCCAAGAAAAGCAAAGCGAACATTTTTGTCGTAGCGACAGAGGAGGGAGTCCTCCATCGACTAAGAAAAGACAGCCCCAGCAAAACCTTCCTTCTGGCCTATGATGGTGCTGTCTGCCCAAACATGAAGCTCAACACGCTTGAAAGGGTCTATGCATCGCTCAGAGAAGAAAAGTATCTAATCACAGTTCCAAAACCCATCGCGAAACAAGCAAGAAAAGCGCTTGAAAGAATGTTTGAGCTGAAGTAGGATTACCCGAAAATGCGGATGAAGGAGAATTGAGCAGTAATGGAGAAATCAGCCAGTAAGAAAGAGTTGGAAACGGCAGTAAAAGACGCGGTGAGATTGCATGGCCATCTAGGACCGTTTCTTGTTATCGGCGTCAGGATGGGAAAGCTCGCTGAAAGAACTCTCAAACACAGCTCGGATAAGGATATCAAGTTCCAAGTGACGATAAGAGTTCCCCAGACCACTCCGTTTTCATGCACAATCGATGGAATACAATCAACGACACGCTGTACTATCGGAAACCAGAAACTCAAGGTGGAAAAGTCAGAAGAGATTTCGGGCAGTTTTGAAGTTCGAAGCCCGAAGCAGGAGCTGAGAATAGGTGTGAAGCCTAAGATAATAGAAGATCTGTTGAATCGATTCAAAGATGGAGTCAGTGGTGAACAACTTGCTGCCCATATCGCTTCGGTTCCAGAAGAGGAGCTTTTCATCGTAGAAAAAAGATGATTTTCCACTGTCGCGAAACTGGAAGACTGAACTTGAACATGAAAGACTTGGATGTTGCTAAGAATCGACTCAATGAAGCAGGATTGACACTTGTGATAGTGAAAGATGAGAATATCATTTTTGAATCAAAGCTGCATGGTGTTTCAAGCTTTTTAGAAGCGATTGAGAGACTCGAAGATCAGCTTGAAAATTCCTCCGTGGCGGACAAAGTTGTCGGAATGTCCGTGGCGTTGTTATGTGCGTACTCCCACATCAAAGCAATCTATGGAGAGACTCTGAGTCGAAAGGCTAAGACGTTTCTTGAAGAAAACGACGTTTACTCAGAATCCACTGCGCTCGTGGAGAAGATACTGAACGCTGAAAAAACCGGGACTTGTCCGTTTGAGCAGTTGGTTCGAAGAATCAGAAATCCAAAGGTTGCCTATAGAAGACTCGTGCAAACCTGCTCCGTGAACAGAGCGGCTAAACCCAAGAGATGATGAATAGATGGATAGCGAACACGAACAATTTATATCAGGGGAAAACGATGAACTGAAGCAACTAAAAGAGAGAAAACTGGCGGAGTTCAAGGCGAGAAAAAAGATGAGCAAACCTGTTCACGTGACGGATGCAGATTTCAGTGAAACGGTCAAGAAGAACCCTGTGGCTCTGATTGATTTTTGGGCAGAGTGGTGTGGTCCGTGCCGAGCCTTGGCCCCGACGATTGAAGAATTGCACAAGGAATATGCTGGAAAAGTGTTCATTGGAAAACTTGATGTTGACGAGAACCCGCAGACTGCTGAGGGTTTTCAAGTCTTCAGTATACCGACGTTGATCGTGATGAAGAATGGACAGGAAGTGGACAGAATCGTCGGTTGCGTTCCTAAGAAAAGCATTGAAACTGTCTTGAAGAAACATTTGGGGTAGATGAAACATGGATATACAACAACGTAGGATTATAGGAGCACTCTTGCTCTTGTTGGGCGTCTCTTTCTTGGCGGTGGGCGTTTACATGGGGCAATTGAACATTATATTGGATCTGCTGAAAAGGGCCTTTACAGGTCAATAGCAGGTTTCTGCTTGATGCACAGCATCAATTTTGACTATGCTAAGTGAGCTACTGGTTTTGCCCCTTCATCTTCTCAAACATTTTTTCAAGAGTCCAACGGATGCTTGATTTCAGCTCTCTCAGACGGTCGCTGTCAAAGTTTCTGATAACCAGTCCACGAATACTGTCTCCTTCTCGTATTATGTCGAAGCACAGAATCCTGTCAGGAGTGAGCTGACCGGATCTGACCAGTTCGCTGTCTCTTTCCTGCATTTTCAGCAGTACTCTTTGGATGAGAAACTGGTTGAAAGGCGGGGTGTTGATATCGAAGTTTTTGTCTTTTGCGAGTACAACATGCAGCGAGCCGTCATCGCCAACGTACAGGTCGGCCAGAGCCTCTCCTGTGTCGGATTTCAGAACGATAACGTTCGGAGCCTCGGTTTCGGTTTGAAGGACATCTTCGGAACGTATCGATTCTTCTTGTTCTGCTGTAGTTGCGGGCATCGTTGATTTGGCACTGATTTCTGGTCGCTTGAACCCTTTCTCGAGAAGTATCGAGTCAACGGTATCGAGTGTTGCCTCCAGATCTGTGAGTTCGGCATTGAGCCCTTCTATTCTTGTTTCGAGTTTCTTCTTGAACGCAACGAGCCTCTTCATTCTTTCAGCGTTGTCGGACATTGGCTTGCACAGGGATCAATTTGTAGTTGGCCTTTATCAAGTCTTTGACCTTTCACGGTTTGAGCAGAACGCCTGCTCGCGGCAACTTATCAGGGCATTTGCCTCACTTTACAAGGATAACCCGTTTTTCCCGTGAAGAAGCAAGCGCCGCAAACTGCATGCTAGAAGCGTCTGATATACTTGAAACCAAGTCTGACATCTTTAGATTCTGAGCGGTTTTGGGATAGTAGGCCATTCTACTTCCGTAGCTTCCATCGTATCTATCGTGGACAGCACTACCGATTGTCTGATTGTCAACAATGAGGCTTTCCAGCAGTTTCATTGTCTCACTATCCGTGTTTGCATCAGTAACATAGCCAGCCCATCCAATGAAGGCTTCAGCACCTTTTTCATGGAAGGCTTCTGCCATCTCCTGAAGGTTAGGGAGGAGGGTATTACAGCCCATAGCAATCACGACACTTTTAGGGAAGCTGCCTTGCAGGCTTTCTATGAATTTGGATGTGATCGCGAAGTACTCCCTCGGGGGTTGAGTGTAGTTTAAGAAGCCCTCCACAAGCAATCCGTTTTCTTGTTCTTCGCGGTGTGCTGAGCTGCTGTAGAGCTCAGATGTGAACAAGTCTACGGTCGAATTGTCATCTCTTAGTGCGGCATGAGCACGTATTATTATTATTCCGTAGTTGTAGCTGGCGAGGTTCTTGAAGAATGCGACATCTACGGTTCCGTTGTGATAAGTGACGTTGAAACCGTGTCTTTCCAATATTGTCGTCGCATTGTTGACAAACAAAGGGTTTGGTAGTTCTTCTCCCAGTTGATCGATTATGCCGGCTTTGAGAGAAAAGCTAACTGTTTGAGGTCGAGTCTGCAGCAGGAAAGTTGCAGAGATCAGAGATACCACGAGAACGACTGATGCCACAAGTATGATTGACTGCCTTTTTGAAAATAGCTTAGTCGTCTTTCTTGTGATTTTTCTTTTGTCTTCTGCCGTCAGCGAATATCCTCCTGCACAACTAGTGTATGTTTCTGCCCCGAAAAAAGAAAGATGGTGAGGTTATTTTCTTTTGCGTTTCTTTGAGCTGAGAATCGCGCTTGAGAGAGCCACGATGGCCATGTAGGCAACTATGTTTGAAAGAGGGCTTGGATTGGCAAATGAGATTGAGTATCCTCCTATAGGAGTCGAGTTGACGTTTATGACTGCTGTATTGGATTGGATGGTTGTGCTGTTGGAATCGGTGATTTTCAAATATACGAAATGTGTGCTGGCATGTTGAGGTATATAGGTCCAGCTGCTTGAAGTTGCGCCTTGGACTGGCATGCCATCAAGGTACCATTGATAGCTGCTGTAGGGTGGGACTCCTCCGTTGACTATCGAGTTGAAGGTCAATGATTCGCCTACATGTATCGAGCCTGACGTTGGATTGATAATTGCTGAAAAAACTGAGGGCACTGGTTTGAAGAAAGCCTTCAACATGTGATCTTGATTGACAAGTACCGAATAGGGATTGGCTGCTCCGAAGTATGAACCGTCAAGTTCCCAATGGTCGAGCTGGAAGCCTAGGTCTGGGATCGCCGTGACTTGAACTGTTGTGCCTCCTTGGTAGATATGAGGTCCAATCGCTGGGTTGGTTATTCCTCCAGTAGTCGTCGCTATCGTGAGCGTGTAGGTCAGTTTTTCAACATAGTTGCCAGTTACACTGCCTGAGGCAGAGACTGTTATCGAGCCGGCTTGCAGTGTCGAGAGCCCTGATGTGTATGTCCAGACGTACTGTTTGGTTGGGTTTACAATAAGGGGAGAGTAGTAAGAGAATGTGTGAATAGAGTCTTTGTCCCACATGAATGACACGGGCAGAGCGCTGCCGTTGAAATCTAATCCATCTATTGTTACTATTCCGCTTGTAAAGTCCGTGTTGACGCCGGCTTGGTTTAGTGTTATCTTGTACTGGACTGCATAATTTGCTGTCACTGTTTTGCCTTCGTCCATCAGGACGGTGGTGGGTGATCTGTTGGGATCCGCTATTTCAGCTATGTTGGTGGTCGTCCAACCGCTGAATCGATATCGTGATGTTCCTGGCACTATGTCAACGTAAGCAACTGTGCTTATCGAAGCGTTGGTTCCAGCATCGTACCATCCTGCTCCCGATGGAGTTGTGATGCCTAACGGATTTGTGGCTAAACTTAGGCAGTACTGTGTCTTGTAGTCTCCCACTACGCTGCCAGGACCTGTCACCGTTATGGAGCCGCTTTGAGAGCTTGATAGGCCGCTTGTGGATGTCCAAACGTATTGCTTCATGTTCGGAGACACTGTGAGTGGCGATTGATATGCGAAAGTGTGCACTGAGTTGGCATCCACCCAGAACGAAACTGGCAATTGCGATACATCATAACCAGTTCCGTCAACGACCACTACTGTGCCTGTGAAGTCTGCGCTGACTCCTGTTTGATCAAATGTGATCTGGTACTTGTTTCCGATTGCGTAGTTGCCGATGACACTTCCCGAACCTGCAACATTCAATATTCCGTTTTGAACTGTCGCCAGTCCTGTTGTGGAGATCCAATTGTATTGTCTGCTGACGTTTACTGAGAGGGGTGAAGCGAAGAAGAATGCGTGTGATGAACCGCTGTCCCACCAGAACGAAGCAGGCAACGTGTTGTACGTGTACCCTACCGAATCGATTGTTAATATCGTTCCTATGAAGTCTGAACCAACGCCTGTTTGGGTTAGGGTTACTGAATATTGGGTAACATAGTTGGCTGTTACCGTCTTGGTCTTATCAATGAACACTGTTGTGCTTGCTGCTGATGAATTGGTCAGCTCAACCATGTCGAGAGTCGTCCATCCAGTGAATCTGTAGCGTGAAGATCCAGGCACTATGTCCACGAGTTGTGTTGTGGAGATCATCGCATATGTATTGGCGTCATACCATCCTGCGCCAGAGGGTGATGTGACACCTGGAGGACTGGTTGTTAATGTGAGGTAGTACTGTGTCTTGTAGTTTGCGACTATGTTTCCGAAGACTGTTACAGTTATGGATCCGCTCTGTGCTGAAGACAGCCCGGCTGTGCTCGTCCACACGTATTGTTTTTCATTTGAGGTGACAATTAGGGGTGTTTGGAAGGCAAAGTTATGGGTTGAACCTATTTGCCAGTAGAAAGATATGGGTAACGAGGAGTGTCCATAGGGGGTTCCATCAATAAAGACCACAGTGCTGGAGAAGTCTGGGTTGACCCCTAGTTGATCGAACGTTACACAGTTTTGAACTGCGTAGTTTCCTATCACATTTCCTGATGTGGTGACTGTTAGTGTTCCAGTTTGAAGACTTGACAAACCTGAAGTTGAGCTCCAAGAGTACTGCTTGCTTGAGTTCACCGTTAGAGGTGATGCAAACGCGAAGCTGTGGCCGGAACCTTGGTCCCACCAGAATTGTGCCGGTAACCCTGCGATTCCATAGTTGGTGCTGTCGACAGTCAAGACCGTTCCAGTGAAGTCTGCACCGACACCTGATTGGTCGAATGTGACTCGGTATTGAGTCTTGTAGTTTCCCGTTACGCTCACTGTCCCTGTCACAGTTATCGGCGATGATGACCCTGTCACGCCTGTTAGGATGAATCTCTTTCCAACGGTGGAGCTGGCCACATCGCTGTAGGAATATGTGATAGATGACCCACTGTTTGCCCAAACAGCGAATGGGAGATCTGTGGAGATCTTGGGGTTCCCGCTGACAGTCAGGACGGTTCCCGTAGCCGACGAGTCAAGGCCGGTCTGAGCAAACGTAATTAGGTATTGGACTATGAAGTTGCCGGTTACGGTTGCGGGTCCAGAAATGGCTATTGGAGAAGCCGGCCCACTCACAGTGTTGAGTCTGAACTGTTTGCCCGTTGTGCTGCTCGCAACTATTGAACTGTAGAAATAAGAAATGGACGAACCAGAATCGACCCAGAAACTGTATGGAAGGGTTGTGTATGCGCTTCCGTTTACGGTTGCTATCGTTCCGATGGCTGTTGAGTCCAGTCCCGTTTGAGTGAACGTTACTTGGTATTGAGTCACGTAGTTGCCTGTGACGGTTGCAGGCCCAGTGACGGTAATGGGAGATGTGGGACCAGAAACGCTGGCTCTTCTGTATTGTTTGCCTGAAATTGAACTTGAGACCACAGAATTGTAAGAATAAGTGACTGAGCCACCATTGTCAACCCACAGAACATATGGGAATTGTGATAGTGTCTGAGGTACCCCATTCACTGTTGCAATGGTTCCTGTTGCGTCTGAAGATAGCCCTGTCTGATTGAAAGTCGCTGAGTACTGTGTGACATAATGTGCTGTTGCGGTGTGGTTAGCATTCATGAAGACTGTTATTGGGTTGACTCCGCTGCCGCGGGATGCTCCGTCCACATCCCAGTAGTCAAATCTGTACCGAGTATTGGTTGAGACGTTGACGTATGTTGGAGCTGTCAAGGTTACGTTCGTGTTTGCGATGTATGATCCCTGGCCTGGGATTGTGGTGATGCTTGGTGGTGACGTGTTTACTGTCAAATAGTACGTGGATGTGGGTGGAGGACAATTGATGCCGACTATTATGGGGTGCCCTTCAGTTGGGCTTACTCCATCATCTGAGATATGACTCGTTTTGATTACGTAGGTTTGTGCAGATGGGTCCCAGTGTGCTTGGTGACCAATGTTGTAATCATGTGTCTCGACGATACCGTTGGATTTGTATGAATAGACTCGGGTCGTTTCGTTTGGCCAATAAGCGATGTAGGATCCCCATTCGATCTTGAAAAAGACTTCTTGGTCTGATGAGTGCAAGTCGAAACCTATGTTGCTGGCGTTCTGTCTTAGAATTGAGGCTGTGTAACCAGGATTTCTGTATTTCTGTGCAGGGGTATTGGCCAGGTTTGGTTGGGTCATATTGTCATACTTTATTTCAACGCCATGGTCGCTTGCTGGAATCTTGACCCATGCAGAACCGTTGTTGTAGAAGGCTGTGACCTTCACGTTTCCTACAGGCGTCCTTGGTTGTCCGAGAATGACTACTCGGAAGAAGACAACGCATCTTATTTGAACGATCGCCACCGCTGTACCCGTGTATCCATTGCTGTCAGTCACGGTTAGCTGAATGGTGTAATCGCCATCAACCGGATAAGAATGCGTGATCAAAGGATCCGTCAGGGTTGATACTGTACCGTCTCCGAAGTCCCAAGCGTATTGGACTATTCTCCCGCTAATAGCATAACTGCCTGATGCATCGAACAATATTGATTCCTGAGGCGTGGGATTATCAGGTGAATAAGTGAAAATTGCAGCAGGAGGCTGATTTGGACCTGCTCCGTGAATTAGTCCCGCAAGTCCTAGGAGAAGTGCCAGTAAAGCTAGGACTAGAATGATCGTACGTAGCTTTGACATTCTCCCTTCTCCCTCGACAACTAGTTTTATCTGCCTGTGTTCTTTTAAGCGTTGTGGAATAGACTTCTATATGAAAAGTGTCCGATGGTCAGATGAAGCAAACGCTGCACTAGTTGTAC
>Ga0315274_10005842_pt1 | contig 17976 bp, 20 predicted proteins | sample YL17G02_20_MG_FD_203700 | JGI IMG/M metagenome (GOLD analysis project Ga0315274, IMG submission 203700) | Sediment microbial communities from Yellowstone Lake, YNP, Wyoming, USA - YL17G02_20 | ecosystem: Environmental > Aquatic > Freshwater > Lake > Sediment | place: USA: Wyoming | collected...
AATCTTGGCGTTGATATTGGCACCTCTTCGATAAAAGTGGTACAATTAAAAAAGATAGAAGATAAATTTAAGTTAGAAACCTATGGGGAAATTTCCACGATAGGATATTGGGATCGTCTAAACGAGTCATTTCAAACAACTTCTTTGAGAACATTGGAAGCAATTACCAGAGAGATGCTGAAAATTGTTTTGGAAAAATCCCAAGTCACCGCAAAACAGGCGACAATGGCAGTTCCGGTTTTTTCGAGTTTTACCAGCGTGATTGAGATGCCGGAAATCAGCGACAAGGAATTGACCCAAGCAATAGAATTTGAGGCAAGAAAATATATTCCTATTCCCTTGTCCGAGGTTGTTCTGGATTGGAAAATTTTAGAATCAACAAAATCCTTTAAGGGGAAAAGAATTCTTTTAATCGCTGTTCCGAAAGAAGTTGTGAACAAATACATTCGCCTTGCCGAGGCGCTGAATTTAAAAATCAATGCCTTGGAATTGGAAAGTTTCAGTTTTTCCAGGGCTTTGTTTTCTGGAGAAAATAATCCATTTTGCATTTTAGATATTGGCGCGCGCGCAACCTCTTGCACTATCGCTGACAAGGGGGCGGTTCAGATGAGTCACGGCTTAGACATTGCCGGCGCGGAAATGACCAAGACATTGGCATCAAGTTTGGGAATCGCGTTTAGAAGGGCAGAAGATTTTAAACTTGCTCACGGCATTGACCACGAGAACGAATCCAGCGAAAGAAAAGAAACAAAGGAAGTTCTTTTGAACCTGATTGATGAAATACTCAATGAATGCGAAAGGATGATAAATGAATATCAATCAAGAACCGGAAACAAAATAGAAAAAATAATTTTGAATGGCGGCTCGGCGCAACTGGAGGGCTTAAAAGAGTATGCGGAAAAAAGATTGAATACCAAAGTATTTATCGCCGACCCCTGGTCTAAAATTATTTATCCGCCAAACCTCAAACGAAGATTAAAAGAACTTGGTCCGCAATTTTCCGTGGCCGTTGGTGCGGCAATGAGAGAAGATTAAACTATGGTTGACATTAATTTAATTCCAAAAGAATATAGGAGGAAAGGTTTAAATTTGACAAATGTTTTTTCCAAAACAGGAGGAATAGTTTTAATATTAGTGATTTTAAGTCTGCTTGTTTTCGGCGGACTTTTTCTTTATTCCCAATTGCTTAATAAAAAATTGGACAATATAAAACAGGAAAAATCAGATTTGGAATCAAAAAGAGATTCTCAGACAGAATTAACAATAGATAAAATTGGCAAAAAGCTTGATTTGGTGGAAAATCTTTTTAAAGAACACTTTTATTGGTCCAAGTTATTTTCCGGAATTGAAAGTGCAGTTGTCTCCCAAGTTTACTTTTCGGAATCAAAATTTAATTTTATTGACGAAGAAGTAAATCTGCTTTTGGCTGGAAAAGCCAAAACATATACAGCCATTGCCCAGCAGATGGTTAGTTTTAAAGAAAATTCTTCAATTGAAAAGATTGAAGTTTCTAATATAAGTTTAAGCGAGAGTGGAGGAATCGATTTTGATTTATCAATAAGTTTTTCAAAATCTGTTTTATTAAATAAATTCGAAGAAAGCAAATGACTAAAAATATAATCATCATTATTTTAATATTGGGATTTATTGCTGCGGTGGTTTTCCTGGACATACCGACTGTCCAAAAAGTATTAGACCTGAGAAAATCAGTGAAAGACGAACAAAAATTACTTAACGAAAAAAAAGATTTTATAGACAGAATCGAAAAACTAATCGGAACTTATCAAGACAATAAAGAAACCCTAAAAAACATTGATTCCATAATGCCCGATGATTCCGGTATTCCGGACCTGATTGTTCAGCTCGAAGCAGTAGCGGCTGGGAGCGGAGTGCTTTTAAGTGATTTGAATTTTACAATCATTAAAGAAAAGACGGAGGAAGGACAGGCGCCCAAAGATTATAATACAGTCAGTGTTAATATGAAAATGACCGGCGATTATCTTTCATTTAATAAATTTTTGAAATCAGTAGAAGAAAATATGAGATTGTTGGACATTGAATCCATAAATTTTGCTCCAAAATTGATTGGAACCGTATCCGGATTCGAATTCGAGGTCGTTCTCAAAACTTATTATCAAAAATAATTCATATGGCGATTAAAACATTAGAACAAAGGAAAAAACAAAGAATGTTAATCTTCGTTGGTTTGGGCATAGCGGTGCTTGCCTTTTTGATTTTTTATTTTGGAATCAATAAAGAACCCGGCGCCCCCGCAGAAGAATCGATTGCTTCCAATGTCCCGGCAACCGGAGCGATTCTCGAGAGCCGGCTGGAAAAAATTGATTTAAACACGGAATTTTTGATAAAAACAATTCTTCCCTTTCTAAAAGTTCACGGGAATCTACCAATTGAAAAAGGAACAACGGGCAGACCCAATCCTTTTTCTCCATAACAAAATGCTTAACAAACAAAGAACTTTTTTAGATTATTTGGTCAATAAAAAAGTGATTGACGCGATTGTCTTAGATGGCCTTGTCAAAGAAGCCGAAGCAACCAACAGGGATGTAGGAGAGTTGATAATTGAGAAAGAGTTGATCAAAGAAGACGACTTATATAGAGCAAAAAGCCAGTTTTTAAAAATTCCTTTCTACGATATGGCTGGCTTTAAAATTGATACCAAAGCATTTGAATTGGTGCCCATCGAGGCATCGCAGCATTATCGATTTGTTCCTTTAAGTGTTGACCTAAAAAAGAAGATTTTGGAAGTCGGGATGTTGAATCCCGATGATATTGATGCAAAAGAAGCATTAAAATTTATTGCCCACAGAAACAACTTAACGCCTAAAATTTCCGTAATCACTTTCAGCGATTTTAAGAACATTCTGAAAGAATACTCTACTTTAAAAGGCGAGGTAAAAGAAGCATTGGAAGAATTGAAAAAAGAGATGGAAGAAGAGAAAGGAAGAATTGTAAAAGAAAGCGAAAAAGAGAAAATAGAGAAAATTGCCGAGGAGGCGCCAATTTCAAAAGTAGTTGCCCTGATTATCAAACACGCAATAGAACAAAGAGCTTCTGATATTCATATTGAGCCGGGCGAGAAATCAACCAGGGTAAGATTCAGAGTAGATGGCATTTTGCATATTAATTTAACACTCCCTTTGAGAATTCATCCCGCGATTATTTCGAGAGTCAAAATTCTTTCTTCCTTGAAAATTGATGAGACCAGAAAGCCGCAGGACGGAAGATTTTTTACCGAGATTGCCGGGAAAAAGATTGATTTTCGCGTTTCCACTCTTCCTACTTTTGCTGGCGAGAAAGTGGCAATGAGAATTTTAGACCCCACCGTAGGATTGGGAGATTTGGCTGATTTGGGACTGGATGGCAGAAATCTTAATGTTCTCAAGGAAGCAATTAAAAAACCCAATGGTTTAATTTTGGTAACCGGACCAACCGGCTCCGGCAAGACCACCACTCTCTACAGCATCTTGCATATTTTAAATCAGGAGGGGGTAAATATTATTAGCTTGGAAGACCCGGTTGAATATTATATTGAAGGCGTTAACCAATCGCAGGTTAGGCCGGAAATTAATTACAGCTTTGCCAGCGGATTGCGTTCAATTTTAAGGCAGGACCCCGACAAAATTATGGTTGGCGAAATCAGAGACAGCGAAACAGCGCAACTGGCTATTCATGCTGCTTTGACCGGTCATCTTGTTTTGTCCACCCTACACACCAATAATGCTTTAGGAGTTATCCCGCGTTTGATTGATATGGGCGTTGACCGTTATTTAATTCCCGCAACTTTGATACTGGCAATTGCCCAGCGGTTAGTTCAGAAATTATGTCCAGAGAGCAAAAAATTAGTAAAACCATCGCCAGATATCGAGTCAACGATTGATGAACGGCTTGCGGAAGTCAGCCCCCAGATTTTAAAGGAATATAATATTAAAAAGCCATACACTCTCTATGAGCCCCAGTCGTCAAAAGAATGTCCGAAAGGCACCAGAGGAAGAATCGGGGTTTTTGAAATTTTGGAAATGACTCCCCAGTTGGAAGACATTATTTTAAAAGAGCCGTCTGAAAGCAAGATTAAGGAAGAAGCAAAAAGACAAGGAATGACGACCATGCTTCAAGACGGAATTTTGAAGTCGCTTCGGGGAATGGTGGGATTAGAAGAAGTGAGAAGCGAAGCAGAAGAATAATAAATATGAATAAAAATAAGGCCATGCCTGCCGGCAGGCAGGGATTTACTCTGATTGAATTACTGATAGTGATTGCTATTATTGGTTTATTAAGCGGAATAGTGGTAATCAGCATTAAAAGCGTGAAAACGAAATCAAGAGATGCCCAGCGCGTTGCGAACATAAATAGTCTTGCTACGAGTTTAAGTATGTATAATAACGATCATAATGCCTACCCAATCTATGACGGCTATATTATTGGCAGCGATGCGCTATCTATCGCCCTAAAGGAAACCGGGACAATGACCGCAGTGCCGATTGACCCGTTAAATATCGGCGATTACAGATATTATTATCAGTCAATAGACGGAGAAGATTATTATTTACAATATTATTTGGAAACAATCTCTATCCAGGGGAAAAATCAAGGATTAAATTATGTCGTGCCATAAAATATGAAAACCAATCATAAAATAATAATTGGAGATAATATAAATGGAACATTGGATACATCACGTCATTTATTTATAAATCCTCCTTTATATCAGCGATTGAAACTTTTAGATAATATCCAATTTATTTATGAATTAGCGCTGGCTAGATTAGAACTGCAATCTTTTAATCCTGATTTGAAAGTTACAAACGACTTTAGAGAATTTGAAATAAAAGACAAGGGAGATTTTGATGTATTAAAGAAAAGACTCGCGTATTTCAAAACGATTAATGGTGATTATTCGGATTATTACTATTTACAGAAATATAATCAAACAAAGTCGGTCAATCAATATTTAACTCACTGGATTTATCCCTATAAAGGGAAATTTCATCCTCAGATGATTAGGGCTTTAATGAATATCATAAAAATCCAAAACAGCGAAACACTATTCGATCCGTTTGTTGGAAGTGGCACCGCTGTTTTAGAAGCCCAGATTTTAGGAATAAACGCAATAGGGATAGACATAAGTCCGCTTTGCGTTCTTATTTCAAAGGTAAAAACAGAATCCGTTGATGTTCTTGATGAAATTAAAAAATATAAAGATTTTTATCTTTTTAAAAAAGGTGGGAGAGAATCAAGCGATGAGAGAGTAAAAAATTTTTACAGAGTTGCCGAAATGATGGCGCATAGCGACCAATCAAGAAGAGGTAAAAATTTTGAATCCTCATTTGTTAATGATGCCCTAAAAATGATTGCGTCTGTTGAAGATTACAGCAATGCGATTAAAAAACATAATTTAAAAATCGGCAAAACAAAAATTTTAGAGGGCGATGCCAGAAAAATAAATTTAAAAGACGAATCGGTAGATGGAATTATCACATCTCCGCCATATTCTATTGCTCTAAATTATGTAGTCAATGATGCCCATTCATTAAAAGCGCTCGGATATGATTTAGACAAAATAAAAGAGGATTTTATTGGTGTTCGCGGAACTGGATTAAATAAATTTGAGCTGTATGATAAGGATATGGAAAAGGCATATAGTGAGATGTATAGAGTTTTAAAGAAAAATAAGTATTGTGTTGTGGTTATAGGAAATGTGACTTTTCAGGGCCAAGAAATTAATACCACTCAAAATGTAATCAATTATTGTGAAAAAATAGGTTTTAAAACCATTAAAAAAATGGAAAAAATAATTTATGGTTTATACAACGTTATGCAAAAAGAATACATTTTAATTTTTCAAAAATAATATGGACAAAAATAGCTACATAAGACAATTGGAGGATACGATTTCAAAATTTTTGAAACCATTAAAAAATATCCCATTTCCCGTGGCTATAAAAGCTATTTCGGGTCACGAAGTTTTAGCATTTAATAAAAATAACAAGGAAGACCAAAAATTACTAAACTGTCTTGTGAAAGCAATGAATATTGCAATTAAAGATGCTTACAAAACAGGAATATGGACACCCAGACCGAATGAAGTTGGCAATCATATAGAACCTTTTGTTAAAAACGCATTAAATAATGTAGGAATGAAAGCAGAAATCCCATTAACCATAAACGGCAAACATCAAAGCGCTGGTTATCCCGATATTTTCATAAAAGATACAGATAATAGAATAACCTATTTAGAATGCAAGACCTATAATCAGAAAAACATTAAATCGTCTTTTAGATCATTCTATTTTCAACCATCTGAAAGTTTCAAAATTACTCATGACGCTAGACATTTAATGGTAGGATTTGAAATAAAAAAAGAAAGAAGAAATGAAAAATCGGTTTTCGTCCCAACACATTGGAAAATTTATACATTAGAAAAAATACTGGTGCAAATTAAACACGAATTTAATGCGAGCAATAAAGAAATATATAAACCCGAAGCATTATTAGCAGAGGGGGAAATTTAAATTTCATATTATGGCTAATTATCAATCAGAATTAGAAGAATTATTGGAAGCCACGGGAAAATTCGCTGCTTCGGATATTCATTTATCGGTAGGGAGATATCCTACTTTGAGAATTGATGACCGGCTGGTGCCTCTCACAAAGTATTCTGTTCTGAATGCCGAGCACACCGAGAAATTGATTGAAGTTTTGCTTACCAAAGAACAAAAGGATTCGTTATTTGTAAAAAAAGAGATAGATTTTTCTTACAATTATAAAGATAAACTCCGTTTCAGGGCGAATGTATTTTTTCAAAAGGGCTCCATTTCCGCGGCGTTAAGAATTTTTCCCGCAAAGATAAGAACAATCGAAGAATTGAATCTTCCATCAATTATGAAAAGTTTTGTCAATTATTCTCAAGGATTTTTTTTGGTTACCGGACCGTCCGGTCACGGCAAAACAACCACCTTGGCTGCTTTAATTGATTTAATAAATCATACCCAGACAAAACACATTATTACCATTGAAGACCCGATTGAATATGTGTTTGAACAGGACAAATGTATTATTGACCAGAGAGAAGTTGGAAACGATACCCTAAGTTTTAGGCGGGCTTTGCGTTCGGCACTAAGACAGGACCCCGACATAATAATGGTTGGCGAGATGAGAGATTTGGAAACAATATCTATAGCTCTAACAGCGGCCGAAACAGGACATTTGATATTGGCAAGTTTACATACAAACAGTTCGGCTCAGAGTATAGATAGAATCATTGATAGTTTTCCTGCGGGTGCAAAAAATCAAATTAAAGCCCAGCTGGCCTCGTGTCTAATCGGCATTTCTTCTCAAAGGTTGATTCCAAGAATTAATGGCGGCAGAATTCCAGCTGTTGAAGTAATGATAGTCAACTATGCTATCCGAAATTTAATCAGAGAAGACAAAATTTTCCAGATTGATTTGGTGATTGAGACCAGTGGTGACGAAAAAATGATATCTTTAAATCGTTCATTAGCGGATTTGGTGCACCGGGGAGAAATTAATATGGAGGATGCGGAAACCTATTCCTTAAATCGTGCTGACTTGAAAATGTTGTTAAAGAGGTAATCAAAATATGAGGTTTAATTATCAAGCAAGAACTAAAGAAGGCGAAATCCAAACTGGGACAGTAGAGGCGGGGAGCCGGGAAGCGGCCGTGGAAACGCTTCAACGGCACGGCCTTTTGCCTATATTTTTAGAAGAAGTATCGGTGATTCCCATCTATGCACGGTCGCTGAAATTTTTTCAAAAAATAAAACTCAAGGACCTGACTCTTTTTTACCGGCAGTTAGCCATTCTTTTTGGAGCAGATGTTTCGCCCTTGGAATCTTTGAGGATTTTAGGCGAACAGATTGGGAACCCAATTTTTAAAGAAGTGATTTTTCAAGTAGAGAACGACATTCGGGGAGGCGAACCTTTGTCTTCGGCGATGGAAAAGCACCCCAAGGTCTTTTCAACATTCTATGTAAATGTAACGAAAGCGGGAGAAGCAACCGGAAATTTGCAAGAAGTTCTAAAATATCTGGCTGACCATGCCGAAAGAGAATACAATATAACCAGCAAGGTTAAGGGGGCGTTCACTTATCCGGCAGTTATTTTTTCTTTATTTCTAGTCGTTGGAACGCTAATGATGATATTTGTGGTTCCACAAATGACAGCAATGTTGCAGGAATTGGGACAAAATTTACCGTTTACCACGAAAATCTTAATCGGCGTAAGCAAGATTTTGCGTTCATGGTTTTGGTTAATTATTCCGCTTGGAATTGCTGCTGCGATAGGCCTAAGAAGTTGGATTAAGGCCCCAAAAGGCAAAGAATTTATAGATACTTTAAAATTAAAAATCCCAATTTTCAAAGACCTTTTTAAGAAGATGTATTTAGCCCGATTTTCGGAAAGCCTGAAGACGCTTTTGAAGGGAGGGACTCCAATTTTGAAAGCCCTAGATATTACCGCAACAGTAGTCGGGAACAAAATTTATGAAAGAATAATCAATGAAGCAAAAGAGAGGGTGAGAGTAGGAGAAACCATCAGTTCGGCTTTCAGCAATTATCCCAAGCAAATAGCCCCGTTAGTGACTCAAATGGTTGCAGTAGGAGAAAAGACCGCCCAATTGGATACTATTTTAGATAAGGTGGCTGATTTTTATCAGCAGGAGATTGATAGAATGGTCGCCAATATGACTCAACTGATTGAACCAGTAATGATTTTGATTTTGGGTGCTGGTGTGGGGCTTTTGGTTTCATCAATCTTAATGCCAATATACAATATTGCTTCCGGATTATAATCTTGGTATAATATAATTAAATAAAATAAAAAACCAAAGGTCGGTTAAACAAGTTAAGAAAATTGCTATATGAAAAAATCAAAAGGTTTTACTTTAATCGAGCTTTTAGTGGTTATTGCCATTATCGGTATTTTGGCAAGCATCGTATTGGTGTCGTTAAATTCGGCTAGGCAGAAAGCTCGAGATACGCGAAGAGTCAGCGATGTTCGACAGGTGGCCTTGGCATTGGAGATGTATTACGATGACCACGGCACATATCCGGCAGTAACCGGCTGCAGTAATGCTAATTGGCTTACCATGGCAACAACTATTCAAACTGACGGCTATATGACTCAAGTTCCGGCTGATCCGCAAAATACTGGCAGTTATGTTTATATGTATGCTGGCACCTCTAATGATTATAATCTAATGGCCACGCTCGAGAATAATGTGCAAACTGGCCCGTTGGGCAATGATGTTGACGGTTCTGTCATGGGATGTGCATGCAATGACCCTGCATACTGTATCCAGCCATAACTGAAATCGAATTTAGCTTAACAAACACATTCTGCCCAAGTCCTTTAGAGCTCGGGCAGAAAAGCTTGCTAAGCTAATTTTTATATTAGATAGAATATAAAATGCTAATTCATTATATTTTAATTTTTATTTTCGGAACAGTTGTGGGAAGTTTTCTGAATGTAGTAATAATCAGGTTGAAGAATGGCGATTCAATTTTTAAGAAACGTTCCCATTGTTTATTTTGCGCAAGAAAGCTTACTTGGAAAGAATTAATTCCCATTTTCAGTTTTCTATTCCAGAAAAGAAGATGTTTGGGTTGTCGCAAAAAGATTTCTTGGCAATATCCATTGGTTGAATTTTTTACCGGACTGATATTTGTTCTGATTGTCTGGAAATTTTTTGAACTTTCTCTTTTGGGAATTGCTGTTTCTTGTTTCTTGTTTTTTGTATCTTGTTTCTTGATAATTATTTTTGTTTACGACCTAAAATATTATTTAGTTGCAGACCAAGTGATTTATCCGGCTATAATAGCAGTTAGTATTTGGTATTTAGTATTTAGTATATTTTTTAAGTTTTATACAAAAAACGATTTACTAAATGCCGTATACGGGGCAGCAATAGTTGGTGGCTTGTTTTTGGCAATAGTTTTATTGTCAAAAGAAAAATGGATGGGCTGGGGAGATGTTAAAATTGCGGTTTTGATAGGACTATTATTGGGGCCGCAGAAAACATTATTAGCTTTGTTTTTGGCGTTTTTAAGCGGAGCAATTGTTTCCATTGTGCTTATTGTTCTGAAAAAGAAAAAAATAAAATCAGAACTGCCCTTTGGCCCATTTTTGGTTTCAGCCACATTTATCTCCATATTTTGGGGCTATATTATATTAAACTGGTATTTGAATTTATTTTTATGACACAAAGAACAGAAAATAAGAGCCTGCCTGCCCGCTTCGCAGCGAGGCGAGCCGGCAGGCAGGGATTCACATTAATAGAGATGTTGGTAATTATGGCTATTATCAGTATAATTTCCGGTTCTTTGATTGTTAACTGGCGGAAAAATGAAAAAAAATACGAGGTTCAATACACGGCCCAAGCAATAGTTCAAAATTTGAGAAAAGCCCAGGATATTGCGCTCTCGGGGAAAAAATATCCCGGAGAAGCTGTGCCTTCTGCTTACGGAATATATTTTAATATCAACAGCAAAAATTCCTATCTCGTATTCGGGGACAAAAACGGAAACAACACTTATCAAGGGGGCGATATTTTAGTGGAAACGATTTTACTGGATCCCGGCATTGAAATTTATTCGCTTTCCGCTTCTCCTTTAAATATAGTTTTTTCCATTCCGGATGGATTTGCCATCATCGCTCCTTCGGCACCAGCGACAATTGCAATCAGAAAAACCGGATACACCTGCCCGTCTAATTTTTGTAAAAGCATAATTATTAAGAATACCGGAGAAATAAGTATTCAATGAAAAGGGGATTTACATTAATGGAAGTGCTCATTTCCGTGGCAGTGATTATAACTGTTTTGGTTGGAGTTTTGTCTTTGGCAACGGCCAGCGTTTCCAGCATTAGAATTAACCGCTCAAAGATTATAGCTGACGGCCTTGCCGAAGAGGGATTGGAGCTCGTAAAGAACATCAGAGAAAATAATTGGCTCAATTACAAAAGGAAGGCCGATAATTGGCGCGATGGTTTGTCTTCTGGCGATTATCGTGTTCAGTATAATTTGGAAAATTTGCTTTCCTACAGCGTCTTGCCTCTAAAAATTGACAGCAATGGATTTTATCAATATGACAATGGAGCCGATACGTTGTTTTACAGAAAAATAACCATTCAGCATATTGATGATTATCAAATCAGGGTAATTGCCCAGATAACTTGGCAAGAAGGAGGAAGAAGCAATAGTTTGACCGCAGAAGCCAGGTTTTATAATTGGCTTGAAGAAACAGAATAATATGTCAAAATCATTTAAAAATAGAGCTTTTGTCTTTGTGGAATTTTTGGTTGCAATGTCCATATTTGTTGTTGTAATCACTATAGTTTTGAGCTTATTTTCTGCTTCCATAAAAAGTTATCGGAGAGTAATTGCTATGCAGATTGTTCAGGAGAATGCAAGGTTTTTGACGGAATTTATGACTAAGGAAATCAGAATGAGCATTTTTAACAGCAGTACTTTGACTACCCTTTTTCTGACGCGGTCTGACGGCCAGAGTGTTTCTTATGTTTTTTCCGGCAACAAATTGGAAAGAACGAGTCCTTCTTCCAGCGGACCAATAAATTCAGAAGAAGTTTCAATTAATGGCAGATTTTATGTTGAAGGTATTGGCACGGGAGATGGGCGTCAGCCAAAAGTAACAATTATAATCAGAGCGGAGAGCACGGGGGGAAAGGTTGAGGAAAAAGCCAAAATTGATGTTCAAACCACTCTTTCCCAGAGAAAAATTGATTTATGAAAAAAAATCACAACAAGGCCGCGTCCCTGCTTCTGACAATTCTGGTGATGACCGCTTTTTTAAGTATCGCCTTGGCCGTTTCCAGATTGAGTTTCAATGAATTGCGATTATCCAGAGACCGGTCAAAATCAGTAATTGCTTATTATGCTGCCGAATCAGGAGTGGAATGCCAGATGTATAATGATCGCACAGCAGAGGATCCGGAGAATCCAGATATTTGCCCAAACATTTGTTTGGATCCGCCCACAAATTCGGTCTGTTACCAATTAAACGTTTCAGGCACGACTCCGAACAGGTCAATTAAATCCACTGGTTCGTACCAAGATACAATAAGGGCAATAGAATTGACGTATTAATATAATATGAAAAAGGTTTCAGGATTTTTTAAAAAGCCGATTGTTGCTGCAGTAATTATTTCTGTGGTTTTTGGTTTTGTCGCGGGTTCTGTTGGCGGGATTTATATCCAGTCATTGATAAGCAAATCAGGAACAGAAGGGGGGTCGGAAATGAAATTAAAAACAATTGCCGAGGTGGTCAAAGAAACATCTCCAGCAGTAGTGAGTGTGATTATCAGCAAATATGTGCCGATTTTAGAGATGGAATATTACAATCCTTTTGGTGAAAACAGCCCGTTTGATATCAGGATTCCGCGTCTGAAACAAAAAGGCACGGAATTGAAAGAAGTTGGCGGCGGCTCCGGATTCGTGGTTTCCGCAGATGGTTTGATTGCGACCAATAAGCATGTGGTTTTGGATACGGACGCGCAATACACTGTTTTGACCAATGACGGCAAAAAATATCCAGCCACAGTTTTAGCCAGAGACCCGGCGCAGGACGTGGCATTACTGAAAATTGATGCCAATAATTTGCCAATCACCAAATTGGGGGATTCAGACAATATTGAAATCGGGCAAACAGTTATTGCCATTGGCAATGCTTTGGGCGAATTCAGAAACACTGTAAGCGCGGGAATTGTTTCGGGATTAATGCGGACAATCACAGCTGGGGGCGGAGGATTTTCCGAGCAATTGGACGAAGTAATTCAGACCGATGCAGCGATTAATCCTGGAAATTCCGGCGGTCCATTGTTGAATCTTTATGGCGAAGTTATTGGTGTGAATACAGCTATGGTTTCTGGCGCGGAAAACATTGCTTTTGCCATTCCGATAAACAAAGTTAAAAAAGATATTAATGATGTAAAAGCAAAAGGTAAAATTTGAGGGAGACTTCTATTAGCACTCTTGACAAGAGAGTGCTAATTTAATAAGATGGATTTACATGAGATTGGATAAATTCACAACCAAGGCGCAGGATGCGCTGCAGGATGCGCATGGGATTGCCTCGGAAAAAGGACAACAGCAAGTTGATGCTTTGCATCTTTTGCGCGCTCTTTTAATCCAGGAAGAATCCTTGGTCTTGGCGATATTTGAAAAACTCGGCGTGAATATTGAGAAGCTGGAAAGAGATATTGATGCGGGATTATTAAGATTGCCGTATATTGTTATTTCAACCCCGGGAATGTTTCAGGCGTTTTTAACCCAAGATTTGGGCAAAGTTATGGAGCAATCATTTAGAGAAGCGGATAAAATGAAAGATGAATTTGTTTCCACCGAACATTTTCTTTTGGCAATGCTTTCTATCCCAAGTAAAGTGAGAGATGTTTTAAATGCCGATGGTTTGGATTATGATAAAGTCTTAAAAATTTTAGCTGATTTGCGCGGCGGAGAAAAAGTTACGGATATGGAGCCGGAAGCAAAATACCAGGCCTTGGAAAAATACACCAGAAATCTAACCGAATTAGCGCGGCAAGGAAAATTAGACCCGGTAATCGGCAGAGACAACGAAATCAGGAGAGTAATGCAGGTCTTAAGCAGAAGAACAAAAAACAATCCTGTCTTGATTGGCGAAGCAGGAACCGGAAAAACCGCGATTGTCGAGGGCTTAGCGCAAAGAATTGTGGATTCCGACGTGCCGGAAACCCTGAAAGAAAAAGAAATTATTGCTTTGGATTTGGGCGGGATGGTTGCAGGAACAAAATTCAGGGGAGAATTTGAAAGCCGACTCAAAGCGGTTTTGCGCGAAATCAATCGGGCAAAAGGAAAGTTTGTTTTATTTATTGATGAACTTCATACATTGGTCGGAGCCGGCGCTGCTGAAGGCGCGATTGATGCTTCAAATATGTTAAAGCCAGCTCTCGCCCGAGGCGAGCTGCATGCAATTGGCGCCACAACCCAGAAAGAATACCAAAAATATCTGGAAAAAGACCCGGCTCTGGAAAGAAGATTCCAGCCAATTTATGTCAAAGAGCCGTCTATTGAGGATGCGATTGCGATGTTGCGCGGAATCAAGGAGAAATACGCAGTGCATCACGGAGTGCGCATTACTGACCCGGCAATCGTGTCAGCTGTGAATTTATCATCAAGATATATTTCCGACAGGTTTTTGCCGGACAAAGCAGTTGATTTAATGGATGAGGCAGCTTCTGCTTTAAGAATGGAAATTGATTCTATGCCCGTTGAATTGGACCAAGCAAAAAGACAGCAGATGAAACTGGAAATTGAAGCCCGGGCATTGAAATCAGAAAAAGACGCTGATTCCAAGGAAAGATTGAGAGCAATCAAAAAACAAATTGCGGAAATAAAAGAACAAAGCGCGGAAATGGAAATCCAGTGGAAAACCGAAAAAGAAATTATTTCCAAAATCAGAAATCTGCAAAAAGAAATTGAAGAATCCAAAAAAGAAGCGGAAATCGCGGAAAGAAAAAACGATTTGCAAAAAGTCGCGGAAACGCGATACGGCAAAATTCCCGACTTGGAAAAAGAAATCAAGGAATTACAGAAAAAATTATTGGAAATTCAGAAAAAGAGGCAAATTTTAAAAGAAGAAGTCGGTCCAGAAGATGTGGCAAAAGTTGTTTCGCGTTGGACAGGAATCCCGGTTTTCAAAATGTTGGAGGAAGAAATTTCCAAATTATCGCACACAGAAGAAGAATTGAAAAAAAGAGTGATTGGCCAAGACGAAGCGATTGCGATTGTTTCCAATGCTATCCGCAGGAGCAGAGCAGGAATTTCCGAGGAAAACAAGCCCATCGGCTCATTTATGTTTTTGGGTCCGACCGGAGTTGGAAAAACCGAATTGGCTTTAGCTTTGGCTGAATTTATGTTTAATACTGAAGACGCGATTGTGCGTCTGGATATGTCGGAATATATGGAAAAGCACACGGTTTCCAAAATCATTGGTTCGCCTCCAGGTTATGTTGGTTATGAAGAAGGCGGACAATTGACGGAAATTATCAGGCGCAGGCCGTACAGCGTGATTCTTTTTGACGAGATTGAAAAAGCCCATCCAGAAGTTTTTAATATTTTACTGCAAATCTTGGATAGGGGCAGATTAACCGATGCCAAGGGACGATTGGTGAATTTTAAAAACACGATTATTATTTTGACCTCCAATGTGGGTAGCGAATTTTTGCAGCAAATGGCTGAATTCGGTTTTACTCATTCCGGCGAAGCAAAAAAGAAAAAACAGGAAGAAACAAAAACCAGGATTCTTGATGCCTTAAAGCAGCAATTCAGGCCGGAGTTTTTGAATCGTCTGGATGAAATCATTGTTTTCAATGGTTTGGGTATAGAAGAAGTGAGGCAAATTGTGGATTTGCAGATTGCCATAGTCGAGGAAAGACTAAAAAGCAAGAAAATAAAAATCAATGTTTCGGAAGTCGCCAGAAATTTATTAGCGGAAAAGGGTTTTGACCCTGATTACGGAGTCAGGCCATTGAAAAGAAAAATCCAGCAATTGGTTTTAGACCCATTGGCAAAAATGATTGTTGATGGGAAAATTAAAGACAAAGACAAAGTGAAAATTGATGTTAAGGGAAAAGAGATACAAATATTGACATAGAAATATATTCTTGCTATAATGTAATCAACCCTAAAATAGGGAATTAATCTGGAAGGAGGAAGAATGAACCTGGATTTTGAAGGGATTTTGCACGTTAATGGCGAACCCACCGATGTGCATGGTGTCACTGAAGTTTGGCAGAGTGGGAAAAACGATTTGCCGGTCGAACTAACCTCGACCGCAAAAGAAAAAGTTTTGTATGCGTTAAACGCGCATACAAAATATGGGAAAACCCTGGTTCAGTTGGTCGATGAATTAAATCGTGGCCAACACGGAGTTTTACGGATTTTTGCGTGTTCCCCGCCAATCTGCTGGAATCCCCAGAAAACCAGTCTTTTTAAAAGGTGAAAGGAGGAGCGAAAAAAAACGAAATCAAACGGGCGGTGCCGCAAGGCGGTACCGCCCCCATCTTTTTTATTTGCCATTTGCTTCTTGATTTTATTTTATGCTATGCTGAAAGTGTAACATATGGGTAAGATTGAGACAATTGATAAAGAACAGGAATTATTGCAGCAAGTTGCTTCGGGCGATAAAGAGGCATTTGGCCAGCTTTATGATATTTATGCGCCAAAACTTTTTCGTTTTATCCGCTTGAAAGTCAATTCCGAAGTATTGGCCGAGGATTTATCATCAGAGTCGTTTTTGCGCATCTGGGAATATTTGAAAGAAGAGGAAAAAGAAATTGAGGAAAGTTTTCAGGCATTATTGTATAAGACAGCTCGGAACCTGATTATTGACTATTACAAAAGAAAGAGCACGCAAGAGATATTGATGGATGATGATTTTAAAGAATTTTTGTCCCAGGAGCCGGCAAAAGACGAAATATCGTCCAAAGAAATCGCTGACCAGATTCATAAAGCGCTGATAAATATCAAAGAAGAATATCAGGATGTTCTGATTTGGTATTATGTTGATGGGCTTTCGGTAGTAGAAATTGCCAAGATGATGAGCAAGTCCCAAGGTGCAATCAGGGTCTTAATACATCGTGGATTGAAGTCCCTAAAAGAGCATCTTTCCGACGAAGCATAAAAAACGTAACAGGGGTGTAACAAAACAGCTTTTCATTCGTCATATATAGTAGAGCGACAACAGAGCGATTGGAGGGGTTTTCTATGGACGTATTTATTGTCAAACAATTAAAAAATTTGAGGAAAATCAAACCATCTTCTTCTTTGCTTTCAAAACAAAGAAGTTTTTTGCTATCTGAAATATCAAGAATCGAGGAGCCAATAAAGCAGGTTTCAGAAACCGGAAAAAGATTTTTAATCTTTCCGGTTTTTAATTTTTCAAAATTATTAAAGCCGGTTTACGCCTTGGCATTTGTTTTGATAATTTTAGTCAGTTCCCTGGGTACAGTGAGCGTAATCAGCGCTGCCCAGAATAGTTTGCCCGGAGATCCTTTGTATGGTTTAAAAACTGCTTTTGAAAAGACCCAAATGACTTTTGCATCCAGTCAGGAGGCAAAGGTGAAGCTTTCAATAAAATTTGTAAATCAAAGGATTGACGAGTTTGCCCAGATAGCCGGTAAGCCGGAAAAAAAGCAGGAAATACAAAAAACCGTTGACAAGCTTAATAGCCAGCTGGTGTCAATTCAAGACGAAATCAGCCAACTGAAAGACAGAAATGATAAAAAAGCATTAGAAGTTGCCAAACTTATTAAAGAACAAACAGCAAATTACAAACAAACAATAATCAAACTTAGCGAGCAATTGGCTTATATTATGCCGGAAGAAAAAGGCAAGCTTGACCAGACACTAATAGAAGCAAACAAGATACAGGAAAAATCCGATGAAATAATCAAGGCCGGAGAGATTGTTCCAGAAAAATCAAACATTCTTGTTCCAGCGAATGAGGAAAACAAAGATTCGGAATCAATTCCTTTTGAAAAAATTAACGAGTAATAAATAAATAGTCGCTATGTCGATAGCGGCTAATTATCGGTCCCGATAAAATCGGGACCAAATAAAGGTCGAATCTAATTAGTAAAAAAAATCTAAAATGAAAAAATTATTATCTATTACGTTAGCTGTCACCACAATTGCTTGGCTGGCTGGTTCGTTTGTTTTTATTCCAGTTGCCAATGCTGCTGTGATTGACGGCGATATTGTAAGCGCGACAACTACTTTTATCGACGCTGATGGAAACACATATTATCCATATGATGTTTTCATTGTTAAAATCGTCGGTTCAAAGACGTTCAAGCGCTTAATCCTAAATCCGCAAGTATTCACCAGTTACGAACACTTGAAATGGAGCAATCTCAAGAAATTGTCAGCTGACACTGTTAGGGGGT
>Ga0315274_10005844_pt1 | contig 17973 bp, 16 predicted proteins | sample YL17G02_20_MG_FD_203700 | JGI IMG/M metagenome (GOLD analysis project Ga0315274, IMG submission 203700) | Sediment microbial communities from Yellowstone Lake, YNP, Wyoming, USA - YL17G02_20 | ecosystem: Environmental > Aquatic > Freshwater > Lake > Sediment | place: USA: Wyoming | collected...
TCCAGGTCATCGGTGAGGAGAACGTCGAGAGGCAGAAAGAGCTGGGGACGCGGATCAACGAAGTCCAGCGCGAGATTCAGGCCGTCGAAGAGCGTCGCGTCTTTCGAAAGGACAATGTCAACAGCTCGCGCGAGATCCTGAACCAGATGCTCGAACTCGAGCGGATGAATCTGGAGAAGAACGTTCCGGTTTCCCCCGACCAGCAGAACGCGGTCGCCCAGGCGGAGAGGGCGTTCCTGGAAAACCAGCAGGCCTACCAGGAGGCGGGGCAGGATCTGCTGGCTCGGCAACAGGCGAAGCGGGAACTCGAAGCGTCCCTGGCGGATCTCGACAAAGAGATCAACGACAAACGCCAGGAGGCGCAGAAAGAGATTCGTCAGTTGAGCGAAAGACGCGACCTGATCGGCGCGGGCCTGAAGTTCCTCGTCCTTCTGCCCGTCCTGGCCTTGGCGGCCTGGCTGTTCCTCGAGAAACGCTCCGGCCCCTTCGCGCCCCTCGTTTACGCCACGGGGTTCGCCGTCTTGTGGCGGCTCGTCTGGGTCATCCACGAGCACTTTCCGACGCGCTACTACAAGTACATCTTCCTCGTGGCCGCCTTGGCGGCCGTGCTCCAGATCCTCCTGGTTCTCATCCGCGCCGCCGTGCGCCCGGCTCAGAGCGTTCTGCTCAAACGCTACCGGGAAGGGTATCGCAAAGGTCAGTGCCCGGTCTGCGCTTACCCGATCTTCCGCGGTACCGCGCAGTTGGCCCACCTCGCTCGACAAGGCGCGCGCGGCGGGAAGATCGCCCTGTCGGTCGCGCCGGGAATCGAGGAGGACGGTCCGTACGTTTGCCCGTCGTGCGGCGAGAGGCTCTTCGAGACGTGCGCGAGTTGCAGCAAGACGCGGCACGCGCTCTTGCCTAACTGTCAGCATTGCGGGGCTGAGCGGGGTTGATTGGCGGATCGCGGCTCCGCGCAAGCGTTCGCCGCCCGAACGGAGAATCGTCCTTGACTTGGATTGAACCCGCGGTCATGATGGAAAAGGGGCAAGGTGGGATGTTTGCCCGCCTTGCGGCAACCTGGATGTTTTCCGACGGTTTGAGGCGACGGGGGCATGGCGTCACGTTTGCTGAAGGCTTTCCTCTGGGCGCAACGGGGCCTTCTGGTCTGGGGTTTCTTCACGTTGGCGGTCGTCGCGGGTTGGTGCTTCCTGAACCGCGAAGCGATCGCCGCTTACTTCCAGCAGTACCATCAGCGCAACGCCTTGCGAGAAAAAGTCGAGCGGCTGGAGGGCGAAGTTCAGCGCCTCGAGCACGAACGCGACGTCTTGGCCAAAGGCGGGTTCGGAAGCGAGAAGGCGGCGCGCGAAGCGCTCCGCCTTCACAAGCCTGGCGAGGAAGTCCTCTATCTTGACTTCCCCGATGCGGGCGGCGAGTCCGAAGCGGCTAAGAGCGCCCCGATCGAGTGAACGCGGAACAGACGCGGCCTTCAGGCCGCGCGCGAGGAGCGGGGACGGTTTTCCAGAATCCGGAAACGGAGGTCAGGGATCATGAGTTGGCGCGGAAGAGATTGGGTTTTCTTGATGGTTCTGGCTTTGACGGCCGGTTGGCCCATCATCGGCCACGCGGCGGACGAGGAATCCTCTGAGGGAAAGCAGGAAGAACCAAAGGCGACCAAGGATGAAGGTTCGGAGGCGGAGAAAGGCGGGAATCTCTACACGGCGTACACCATGTGGTACGAGATGCGCAAGGGCGACGTCATTATGCACTCCATCAATTACAAGACGGGCGCGATGATCCCCGCCGGAACCGAAGTCACGGACGCGGAAGTGGCGAAGGGACGGAAGGGGATTCTGCGCAACAAACCGGTGATTGCCTTCACCACGGTCAAAGACGGCCAGACGTTTGTCGTCCAGTTCCGGCCGGATCTTCACCCAGGGATCGACATCGACAAGCATTTCAAGAGGATGTTCACGACGAAGGATCTCGGGGCGCTGACAAAGGGGATGAGCCAGAAAGAGATCGAGGCCATCAAGCAGGGCAAACTCGTCGTGGGCATGAGCAAGAAGGCGGTCTTGGTCGCCTACGGCCCGCCGCCCGAGCACAAGACGCCGTCCGCGGACAGCAACCCCTGGATCTACTGGATGAACAAGTTCAAGACGAAAGAGGTCTTCTTCGACAAGGAAGGAAAGACCACCCGGGCGCCGGCTGTTGCGACGGACGAACTGTAGAAGGACGGTTGGATGGGCGGACAACCCGGCGGAGAAAGGAAGGAAGAGGAGTTTCGGGGGATCGCACTCGTAACGGGCGCCAGCCGCGGCCTCGGCGCGGCGATCGCCATACGCCTGGCCAAGGCGGGCTACGACATCTGGGCGAACTATCGGTCGAACCGCGAGGCCGCCGAGAGCGTGAAGGCGCGGATCGAGGAGGCGGGGCGCGCGTGCGCGCTTGTGGCCTTCGACGTGTGCAACGAGGAGCAGATTGACGCGGCGCTTGGGCCGCGCTTGGAGGAAGCCACCCCCGCAGTCCTGGTGAATAACGCGGGGTTCAACAAAGACACCCTCATGATGTGGATGACGCGCGAGGAGTGGCAGTCGGTGACCGACGTGACCCTCCTCGGCTTTTTTCTTGTGACGAAACGGGTGCTGCTCGGAATGCTGAAGCGGCGCTCGGGGCGGATCATCAACATGGCGTCGACGGCGGGCCAAAGCGGGCTTCCGGGCCAGGCGAACTACTCCGCGGCAAAGGCGGGGCTGATCGGGGCCACCAAGGCGCTGGCCGTCGAGGTGGCAAAGCGAGGGGTCCTCGTCAACGCCGTCGCGCCGGGCTTTTGCGAAACGGACATGACGGAGAACCTGCCGCTCGACGAGATTGTGCCTCGGATTCCTCTCGGGCGTCTGGGGCGTCCCGACGAGGTGGCGGCCGTGGTCGAGTTCCTTTGCTCCGACGCGGCGAGTTATATCACCGGCCAGGTGATCGCCGTGAACGGCGGGCTTTACGTGTAGGGGGATCCGACGGCGCGATAGAGGCGCGCACAGCCGAAGGCGGCGGCGCCACAAAGAAACGCGACTCCTGCTCTTGGCGAGAGCCGCCACGGTCCGGTTCCTCTGCCTTGCAGTTCAAACGACAGGACTTTCGCCTTCATGCACGACGTCGCAATCACGGGACTCGGGATCGTGTCCTGCCTCGGAACCGGAGCCGAGAAGGTCGCCGAGGCGCTGCGCGAGGGACGCTCGGGGATCCGCTTGGACCCGGAACGCGAGCGGCTGGGATTCCGTAGCGCTCTGACGGGCTTCATCGGCGATTTCGTCGCGCCGAGGTTCACCGGCCCCGCCGGCATCGATCGCAAGCGGCGTCGCACGCTGACCGAGTTCGGCCTGCAGGCTTACGCCGCGGCCCTTGAAGCCATGGACATGGCCGGTTGGACCGAGGAGGAGCGCCACGGTGAACGGACGGGCCTCATCGTGGGTAACGACACGTCCGCTCTGGCCAACGTCGAACAGGCCGACATTGCGCGGCGCGAGGGGAGCACGCTCCCAATCGGCTCGGGTCTCGTCTTTCGGGCGTTGACGTCGACCGTCTCGATGAATCTGAACGTTCTGATCGGAAACCGCGGCGCGTCCTGGACCCTGAGCGGCGCTTGCGCCAGCGGAGGGCACGCCGTCGGGCAAGCGGCGGACCTGGTCGCGCTTGGGCGACAGGACCGGGCGTTGGCGGGCGGCGTGCAGGAGATCAACTGGGAATCGGTAGCGAGCTTCGACGCAACCAACGCTTTCTCGGTCCGCCACGAGGATCCGGAAGGCGCGCTCCGCCCCTTCGACGCCGACCGCGACGGCCTCGTGCCGAGCGGCGGCGCGGCGATGGTGGCTCTGGAACGTTGGGACCTGGCGAAGAATCGGGGCGCCGAGATTCTTGGACGCGTGTTGGCGTACGCTTTCTCATCCGACGGCTACAGCTTGTCCGTCCCCTCGGGAGACGGCCTGAGACGGTGCATGACCGAGTGTCTGGAGCGGGGCTCGATCCTCCCCGGGGAGGTCGACCACGTCAACGCGCACGCCACGTCGACGCCCGTGGGGGACGCCGTGGAGGCTGAGGCGATCGCCGGCGTGTTCCGTGGCGCAAGGCCATGGGTTTCCTCCTTCAAGTCGATGGTGGGCCACGAGATGTGGATGGCGGGCGCGGCGCAGATTGTGTACTCCGTCCTGACGGGCCGGGCGGGCTTCATCGCGCCGAACAAGAATTTCGTCCGGCAGGAAGAGGGCGCGCCCCCACTCAGGATACCCGCGCAGGCTGTCGACGAGAAGCCCTCCATCGTCCTCTGCAATTCCGCCGGATTCGGCGGAACCAACTCCTGCATTCTGCTGAACATCGGCGGATGACGGGATCGGGCGCGGGGGCCGCGTGAGGCGCGGGGCCGCGTGGGGCGGGGCGGAGAAACACGCTGCCCGCCGATCTACCTTTGGGAAGCAGCGCCTTGAAGTACGACTGCGTCGTCATCGGATCGGGAGTCAGCGGCTTGGCGTCGGCCGTGATTCTGGCCCGGCACGGCCGAAAGGTGGCCCTGGTAGAGCGAGAAGACCGGATCGGTCCGCTGCTTCGCCGTCGCGAGCGCGGCGGCGTATGGTGCGACGGCGGCTTTCACTATATCGGCGGACTTTGCCCCCAGGGCGGCTTTGCGGGCCTCCTCCGCTACCTCGGGATCCTCGATCATCTCGAGCTTCTGGAAATGCACCCGGACGGGTTTGATGTGATCCGCTTTCCGGGCAGGCCGGCGTTGCGGATCCCGATCGGTCTCGACCGCGTTCGCGAAGCTCTCTGCGAGCGTTTCCCGGAGAGCCGAGACGCGGCGGGCGCCTACATCGGCAGATTGGAGAGGATCTACCGCACGACTCCTTTCTCGAGCCTCGAGGTCAACGTCGGCGAGTTTGCGCGCGGCGAAGCCTTTCACGAAAACCTAGCCGCATTCCTTCGAGAAGCCGGGGCGAGGGAGGAGTTCATCGGCGCGCTGGATCGTTACGGCCACGGTCTCCACGGCGCGCGGGCCCACGAGGCGTCGCTGCATGCGCACACGATGGTGGTGGGGTCTTACTACTTCGGAGCGCACATGGTAAGAGGCGGGGGCGAGTCGCTCATCCGGGCTTTCAAAAAGCGGCTGCGGGAGGAATCCGTCGACGTTTTCTGCGGGCGGCCGGCCGTCGGATTCCGCGTGGGGGACCGCCGGCGCCTCCTTGGCGTCGAGGTGGCAGACCCCGCTGGCCGGGATCGCGAAACGCTGGAGTGCGACGTTTGCGTCAGCACGATCGACCCGAATCTTCTGGCCCGGATCCTGCCGCGGGAATCTATCCGCCCGGCCTTCTTCCGAAGAGTGGAGAGACTGGAGGAGACCTTCTCGCCTTTCGTGATCCATCTCGATGCTCCCTCCGTTCCGCCGGCCCTGCACAGAAGCAATCATTACCGGTTTGATCTCCATGATGACTCATTCGATTCCTTGGTCGTCATGGCGGCGGATCCCTCGGCTGACGACTCAGGCCGGCGAAGCTTGTGCCTGATCCGGAAAGCCTGGGACAATGATGGAGACCGTTGCGGGACGTGCGCGGGGCCCGGCAGGCGGCTTTGCGAGGACTCAGCCGCCGCAGAGCGGGACGCCGAGGAGGTCATGAGACCGGCCTGCGAGGCCTTCAAGGAGCAAGCGACCGAGGAAGCCCTCGAGAGGATGGAAGAGATGTTCCCCGAACTGAAGGGGAGATACAGGCGCGTCGCGACGCTGTCGGGTTGCCGCCGCGAGAGGTATCTGGGCACTTGGCAAGGTTCGATCTATGGGTGCAAGCAGAGCGCCGGCGACGCGAGCCTCGGCCCTCTTGGCCCCCTGCGCGGCCTCTATATTGCCGGCCAAAGCGTGAATGCGCCCGGCGTCATGGGGGCGATCATCTCCGCCTTTCTGGCGGCCATGCAGATTGTGGATCGTCAGACTCTCTGGAGCGAGGTGCAGGCATGCCGGTGAGACGGGTCGTCGTCACGGGTTTGGGCGCGGTTTCTCCGTACGGGCTGGGGGTGGAAGCGATGATGCGCGGTCTGCGTTCCGGATCGTCGGCCGTTGTGGGCATGGGCGCCGAGTGGAGCCGGGCGATCCCGGGTTTGACCTGCCTTGTGGGGGCGCCGTTGGCCGAGCGCTATGATCCGAAGTCGATTCCGCGCAAGTTCCGCCGCAGCATGGGACCCACCGCCATGATGGCCTATCTGGCCGGGAAGGAGGCGCTGGCCCAGGCGAAGGCGCCGGAGTCTTTGCATGAGTCGGGCCGGATGGGGGTCTGTTTCTCGTCCACCACGGGAAGCGCCGCGAGTCTGGCGAATGGTTTCGAGGCCTACCAGTCCAAGGCTTTTCCCGGCGGAGTGTCCTCCAGTCTGTTCTTCCAGATCATGAGTCACACCTGCGCCGCCAACGTGGCCCACGCCTTCGGCGTTCGAGGACGCGTCGTCTCGCCGGACGCGGCCTGCGCCTCGTCCGCTCAGGCCGTCGGCCTGGCCTTCGAATTCCTTCAGAACGGCAAGCAGGACCTGATGCTGTGCGGCGGGGCGGACGAGCTCCATCCCCTCGTGGTGGGTTGCTTCGACCTCGTTCAAGCTTCTTCGCACCATTTCAACGACACGCCCGGAAAAACGCCGAGGCCTTTTGACAAAGACCGGGACGGGACCGTGTGCGGCGAGGGGGCCGGCGCCGTAGCGCTCGAGTCGGAGGAGTCGGCCCGCGCGCGCGGCGCGGATATTCTGGCCGAGATTCTCGGGTTCGACACACTGGCCGACGGGGGCCACCTGGCGGAACCTCGGACGGAATCGATCCGGCGTTGTCTCTACAACGCCCTTGACAATTCCGGGGTGTCGGCGGATCGTATCGATTACGTGAACGCGCACGGTACGGGGACCATCGCGGGGGACGCCGCCGAGGCCGAGGCCGTTCGTGAAGTGTTCGGCGAAGGGAACGTGCCCGTCAGCAGTCTGAAGGGACATATGGGCCACACGCTAGGCGCGAGCGGCGCGCTGGAACTGATCGCGTCAATCGAGATGCTGAGGCGGGGCTGTCTGATCCCCACCCTGAACCTCGAGGAGTTGAGCGAGGACTGCAAAGGAGTGGACCACCTCCGCAACGGTGTTGAAGAGCGGCCGATCCGCTGTTTCGTGAAGAATAGCTTCGCCTTTGGCGGCATAAACACCGTTCTTGTGTTGAAGAGGTACGAAGCATGACGGAACCGGAACTGGTGGATCGGGTGAAACGGGTGCTCGTGGATGAGTTCGAACTTGAGGAACCCGATCTTCACGCCCAGGCCAACCTCTATGAGGACCTGGGACTTGACAGCCTGGATAGCGTGGACCTCGTGGTGGCCCTGGAGAAAGAGTTCGATTTCAAAGTGGTTCGGGCCGTCGACGAGGAGAAGATCCGCGCCATCCGCACCGTGGACGACATTTGCGGCTTCATCGTTCAGAAAATGAAACCCGTCGCCGTGCGGCCCGAGCAAGCGTAGATTGGGAACCGATCGGTTGCAGTGGAGACTCTTGCCGCACACAACCCGGGATCTTCACTGTCTTCTCGAGAAGCCGCGCCTAGGGCCCTCGTTCTCTGCATCAACGCGGCGTTTCTGCCGTGCGTCATGCTTTTGACTTCTCTCTATCTCGTCTGTTTCACCGTCCCTTTCCTCGTTTCCTTCGTCGCCACGGGACGCGGAGACTTCGAAGACGCCATGCGGATCCACAACTGCCTCTTCGGGCGCTACGTCCTTTTCTTCGCCCGCCCTCTCGTGCGCGTCCGATGCTCCGGGTTGGGGAAAGTCCCCCGCGAGGGGCCCGTGGTCCTGGTTTTCAACCATCGCTGCTACGCCGACGTGTTTTTCACTTCGCTGCAACCGCGCGCGAACACCAACATCGCCGTTCGCGCCTGGCCATTCCGGCTGCCCGTCCTGGGCCGTTTTATGCGCGGGGCGGGCTACATTGATTTTGAGACGACGCCCATGGACGAGATCCTGGAGGAGACGCGCGACCAAGCGAACCGCGGCGTTTCTTTTCTCTTCTTCCCCGAGGGACATCGCAGCCGCGACGGCCGGCTGCAGCCCTTCCGCTCCGGCGCGTTCCGGCTGGCCGCGGAGCACGGCTTGCCGGTCGTCCCGATCTGTCTGACCGGCACGGAGAAAATGGTCCCTTTCGGCGCGTTCATGATCCGCCCGGCGCGCGTCGATCTGGACGTCCTCACGCCCCTCTACCCCGCCGATTTCCCCGAGGAAAGACGGGCGCTCAGGATGCGGCGAGAGACGGAGCGGATGTTCCGCCGTTATCTTGGCGAGATGAACGGCTCGGAGTCCAAAGGGGAAGATGAGGACGACGCGGCTTCGGCGGCTTCGCCGGGAGGAGAAGGGGCCGATGGGTCGGACGAAGATTGATAAGATTCAGATGCCTTTGATTGCGGATTGCCCCGTCCAGCGATTCGCCGACCTTGAGTTCCGCTCGGCGGAGGAGATCGCCGTGGTTCAGAACGATCTTCTCGCGGAACACGTCCGTTACGCCGGCCGGTCCTCGCCCTTCTACAGGGACCTCTTTGAGCGAAGCGAGTTCGATCCGGGATCGGTGAAGAGCGCGGACGACCTGGCCCGTCTGCCGTGCACGGACAAATCCGACCTCACCGCGCGCGCCGCCGACTTCCTGGCAGTCTCCCCGGATGAGATCGTCGACGTGTGTCTGACGTCGGCCACGACGGGAGATTCCCCGTCAGCCTTGTTGCAGACCCGGGGGGATCTCGCGCGTCTCGCCTACAACGAAGGGGCCGCCTTCCGCATGCTGGGCGTCGGGCCCGGCGACACGATGGTGGTCGCGGCCGCTCTGGACCGTTGCTTCATGGCGGGACTCGCGTACTACCTGGGAGGCCTGAGAGTCGGAGCGCGCATGGTGCGCGCGGGTTCCGGAAACCCCATCCAACAATGGCAGATTCTTAAGGCAACGGGCGCGAACGTCCTGGTTGGGGTGCCTTCCCTGATGTGGAAGATCGGTCAAGCCGCCCGTGAGAGCGGCGGGAATCCCGCCGCAATGGGGGTGCGCATGATGGCGGCCATCGGCGAACCGACGCGCGACGCCGATCTGGAACTGCTTCCCGCGGCCAGACGTTTGGAGGAGATGTGGAACGCGCCGGTTCACTCGACCTACGCCTCGACCGAGATCGCCACGGCCTTCTGCGAATGTCCGGAAAGGCGGGGCGGGCACCTGCGCCCCGAACTGGCCACGCTCGAGATCCTCGACGACGCCGGCGGCCCCGTGCCGTCCGGAGGGGTCGGCGAAGCAGTCGTGACGCCGCTGGGCGTTCAGGGAATGCCCCTCGTGCGTTTCAGGACTGGGGACATTTCCTTCCTCATCGACGAGCCGTGCCCCTGCCGACGACGCACGCCGCGTCTGGGACCGATCCTGGGGCGCAAGAACCAGATGCTGAAGTACAAAGGAACGACGCTTTTTCCGTCTTCGATCCTGGCCGCGCTCGAAGGCCGGGACGAAGTGACCGGCGCTTACGTCGAGGCGCGTCGCGGAGAAGGCGGGACCGATCGCGTAATAGTAAAGGTGAACGTCAGCAAGGCGGAGATAACGACGGACGACATCGCGGAGCTTCTCCGTGCGCATATTCGCGTCGCTCCTGAGGTTGTTCTTGTTTCTGATGCCGAACTGCAAGAGCGCACTTCGCAGCTGAGCAAGCGCAAGCGCGCGACTTTTTTCGACTTTCGATAGGGCAACGAATGCGCTCCGACTTGAGAAAGAACCGCTGGGGCAGGCATTTCAGCGACGAGGAAATCGCGCTGGCGCGCGACGGCGGCCGCCTGCTGACCATGGAACTCGAGACGAGCCACATCTGCAATCTGCGCTGTATCTATTGCTATAACAGCGCGGGGAGACGGCTGAGCAACGAGCTGTCGCTCGAGGAGATCTACGATGTCATCGAGCAAGGGATCGGCCTCGGCGCGCGGCGGGTCATTCTCATCGGCGGCGGCGAGCCCATGATGCATCCCCATATCATGGAAATCATCGCATACCTGCACGAGAGGGGCGTCGGAATCGATCTTTTCACGAACGGGACCCTCATCACGAAGGACGCGGCGAGGGACCTTCACCGTCTCGGTGTGGAGCCCGTCGTCAAGTGCAACAGCCTCATGCCGCAGGTCCAGGATTATCTCGTGGATTTCCCGGGCGCCTTCGACATGATTCAGCGCGGCGTCCGCAACTTGATGGATGCCGGATATCCGGACGGGGACCATGATCTCGGGATCGAAACCATCGTCTGCGCCCAGAACTACGGGGAGATCCCGGATCTCTGGCGATGGGCCCGCGAGCGGGGCATCGTTCCCTACGTCGAGATGATTACGTTTCAAGGCCGCGCGAAGGACCGACGGGAGCTGAACGTGTCGGTCGAGGATCTTCGCGGACTGTTCGAACGTCTCGCCCAGATCGACCGCGGCGAATACGGGTACGAATGGGACCCGCACCCGCCCGTTGCGGCTCTCAACTGCTCGCGCCACGAGTACTCCTGCACGGTCAACGCGAGCGGCTACGTCCAGCCGTGCACTGGGGTCGACGTCAAGATCGGCAACATACGGCACAACTCCCTGAAGAACATCCTCGCCGAAAGCGTTGTAGTGCAGACTCTGAGGAAGGTGCGCGAGAACATCAAGGGTTCCTGCAGAGCGTGCGACCTCCTGCCGAAATGCTACGGTTGCCGCGGCATGGCTTACCATCTCACCGGCGATTTCCTCGCGCCGGACCCGCTGTGCTGGCGCAACCCGGACCACATGCGAGTGGACGGGAAGAGTTGTGAGGCGAAGGCGTGACCGATCTCCGATTGCCGACACCCGCCGCCGAGCTGATTCCTCAGTCCGGTCGCATGCGCCTGATTGAGGAACTGACCGACTGGACTTCGGACGGGGCGCGATCGCAATGGGTCGTCGATCCCGGGAGTCCCTTCGTGGACGCCCGGGGAGCGCTCGACGGGCTCGGACTGGTCGAGATGCTCGCCCAACTCGCCGCGGCCTCCCAGGGGTACGAGGCAAAGCGAGCCGACGAGCCAATGAGGGCGGGCTATCTGGTTGGGGTGAAGGACTTCCGCTTCGACGGCGAGGTCCGCGCGGGGGACGCGCTCCAACTCGAGGTCCATCGGAGCTTGCATCTGGAAGGGGTCCTGGTGCTTGAGGGCGAGGCGAGGGTGGGGGACGAGCAGGTCGCGGGAGGCACGCTGAAGGTCTGGGAGCAGGACGGGGGCTTCGAGCCGTTGAGCCAAGCCCATCGCGAGGTTCCCGCAAGAGCCGAGAGTCTTGGCAACGTGCGGCGGGACGCCTGGCCGGATGCCTGGAGGGATGCAAGAAGCAGAGCGAGTCTGATGCGCCGCGGCATCCTGGACAGCCTTTGTCTTCTGGAAACGAACGAGTCTTCCGGAGGAGCGGGCTTGTTCCGATTCGCGGAGGATTTCCCCGGGTTCTCGGGGCACTTCCCCGGGTTTCCCATTCTTCCCGCGGTGGTGATGTTGGAGATTGGCCGCACCCTTGGCGAGATCATCCTCAAGCGTCGGTTGGCGGTCACGAAGATCTCCCACGCCAAGTTCTCGCAGATGATTCGGCCCGCGGAGATCGTGGAAGCCCGCGTCGACTTCGCGCCGCGCGAGGCGCAATCGAAGAAGGAAGTCGAGATCGCGGTGCGATTGTCGCGGAACGAGTCGGTCGCGGCAAAGTGCCATCTCATCGCCGCCGGAAGGTAAACGGCCGCGGGGCGGCTTCGGCCGCGGGGCGGCTTCGGCCGCGGGGCGGCTTCGGCCGCGGGGCGGCTTCGGCCGCGGGGCGGCTTCGCTGGAAGGACGGTCGGTTGCCATGACGCCGTCGCCAAGGGAGGTTTGCATAGCCGATACGGCGGTCGTCACGGCATTGGGCGACTCTCTTGAGGCCGCTTGGCGGCGTCTGTGCCGGGGCGAAACGGCGATCGGTCCCGTGCGCCGGTTTTCCACCGAGCGATTGGACTATCACAACGCCGCTTGCATGGGGGACCTCGACGAGCCTCCTCAGTCGGGAGAGAACCGGGTGAGCGCGCTGATGCGCCGCGCTCTCGAGCAACTGGCGGCCGTGCCGTCCGAGACATTTGTGATCTGGACGGGCGTCAAGGGCAGCGCCGAATTCGTCGAAAGAAAGGTCGGGAGGGACAAGGAAACGGCGTGGGGTGAAATGCCGCGGCTCCCGGTTCATTTTCGACGGATGGTTTGCCGCAGCCTGGGTCTGCCCGCCGAGTCCGGCATGGAGTTGAACGCGGCGTGCGCGGCCTCAACGGTGGGTCTGGCCGTCGGCGCCCGCATGATCGAGTCGGGAGAACAAGAGAGCGTTCTTGTCTGCGCGGCGGACATCGTGAGCCGTTTCACGTTCATGGGCTTCTCCGCCCTGAAGGCCTTGTCGCCCACAACAACAAGACCTTTCGATGCCGAGCGCGACGGTCTGTCGCTCGGCGACGGCGCCGCGGCGATTCTGATGGCCGGCAGGGCCTTCCTCGAAAGGGAAGGCCGCGAGCCGCTGGCGCGGCTTACGGGTTGGGGCGTCGCCAACGACGCGAATCACATCACCGGACCGGCGCGCGACGGGTGCGGCTTGATCCAGGCGATCCGCTCCGCCCTGGAACAAGCAGGGCGCGAACCGGACGCCATCGAGGCGTTTTGCGCCCATGGCACGGGCACTCCTTACAACGACGCCATGGAGCTGACTGCCCTCGAGTCGGTTTTCGGCGAGAGGCGCTTTCCCCTCTTCAGCGTAAAGGGCGCCGTAGGGCACACTCTCGGCGCCGCGGGAGCCGCTGAAACGGCCGTCTGCGTCCGCGCCCTTCAGGAAGGGATCGTTCCCGCGACTTGCGGCTTTCGGCGGGGAGAGGAGCGGACCGCGGGGCGGGTTGCCCCGGAAGCGCAGGCATTTGCCGGCAACAACATCCTGACGACGAACTCCGGCTTCGGCGGGGTGAACGCCGCGCTCGTCATCGAGCGCTGCCGGTAAGTACAGAAGAGACTGTCCCTGGAAAATGGAATCTTGCATCACGGGCGGCGGATGGATAACGGCAAGAGGCTATGGGCGGCTGAGCGAAGGCCGTTGCGTCGAGCTCGCGCCCGGCGCGCCCGTTTTGCCGAAGGGACGCGAGATTTTCAGACAGCCCTTGTCGCGTTACGGTCGTTTTGACAACTACACGAGAATCGGTTGCGCCGCCATCGCTCTCGCCCTCCGGGACGCGGGATTGGACGAATCTTCGATGAAGCGCAACATCGGCATCGTCAGCTCGAGCAGATGGGAATGCCTGGAAACGGACTTGGAGTATTACGCCACGACTCTGGAGGAGGACGGTCTCTTCACGAGTCCGAATCTCTTTTCGTACACTCTGCCGGGCATCGTGCACGGCGAATGCGCCGCGCATTTCAAACTGACGGGGCCGACGTTCAGCCTTGGCGAGAGCGGCGGCATCGGAATGGCCGCGCTGTGCGCCGCGCTCGGCGTCCTTCAGGCGGGGAAGGCAAACGCCATGCTCGCGGGATGGATCGAGAGCCTCCCCGCGGAGCGGCGTGGAGAGCCGAACGAGAACGAGAGGCCCGTCTGCGGCGCCCTCTTCGTCGTCCTCGAGCCCCGGAGCCGGCCTGACGCTCGGACGTCGGAACGCCTCGCTTTCGGGAAGGGGCGGATCGTCCTGGACGACAGCCGTGAAGTCTCGTCCATCCTGGATCTCTTCCGATCCGAGATGCAGTAACGGCGCCCCTTTTCTCGGCTCGATGTTGCGAGGAACGACACGCGCATGCACTGGAAACTCATATACCCGAAGTGGCGCAAGCTGGAGCGGCAGACGCCTTTCGATCTGCCGCCGCACGGCCCCGTCGTCTTCGCCGCGGAGGTCCCCGACGACATTGACTTGGAGTTCGTCGACGAGAACGTCGATCCCCTCGATCTTGAGGATTCCGCCGACCTCGTTGCCCTCTCGCTGATGCTCACGGCGCAACTGCCGCGCGCGTTTGAGATCGCGGATCACTACCGCCACCGCCGTGTGCGAGTCTTGGCGGGAGGGATCGCCGCCATGTTGCACGGCGCGGAGATGGCTCAACACGCGGACAGCGTCTTCCTGGGCGAAGTGGAGGGGGGGCGCTTGGCGCACGTGGCGGACGACTTTCGCAACGGCGCGCTGAAGCCGGTCTATGATTTTCTGCATGACGCGCCGCCGATCGAGACCGTCGGGACGGCGCGCCGCGACATACTGCATCGCGAGCGCTACGTCTATCGCGGCGTTCCGATGCTCGACCTGGTTCACGCTTCGCGGGGGTGTCGCTTCAACTGCTTTCCCTGCTGCACGCCCTTTCTCGGCGGGCGAAGCTTCCGACCGCGGCCGATGGAGAGAGTCGTCGAAGAGATCGAGGCGATCGACAACAACCGCCTGTTTCTCGTGGACAATTCCCTCGCCCAGGACAGCCAGTGGGAAGAGGATCTGTTCCGCGCCCTGATGCCGCTCAAGAGGAAGTGGGTGAGCCATCCCATCGAGCAAGACGATCGCCTGCTCGATCTCGCTTACCAGGCGGGCTGCTGGTACGTCTACCAGGCGATCTTCGACGCGTCGGATGTCATCCGCGATCGGGTCCGCCGCTACCACGACCACGGGATCGCCGTGGAGGGCACGGTCATTCTCGGGACGGACGACCACGACGCGGACGGGATCAAGCGTCTGGTCGATTTTCTTCTCGAGATCGGTCTGGATCTCGCCGAGTTCACCATCATGACCCCCTTCGCCCACACGCCGGTTCGCGAGCAGCTCGAGCGGGAAGCGCGCATTCTGACGAACGACCCGGCCCAGTACACATGCGATCGCGTGGTGTTCCAGCCGAGGAACATGACGCCGACCGAGCTCCAGGACATGTATTACTATGCGTGGGACGCCTTCTACGCGGAGGCGTCTCAGGAACTGCGCATGGGCCAACTCTTCACGAAAGTCATCAAACGCGAAATGGATGACGGCACATATAACCGCCCGCCGCGACGGAAAGGCGAGTAGCGAATGAGCGATCAGCGACCCCATATCCTCTGCATCCTGACAGATCAACACCGCGCCGATCATCTCGGCTGCTACGGGAACCCGGACGTTCGGACGCCGCACATCGATCGTCTGGCGCGCGAAGGCGCGCTTTTCACGGAGTCCTACGTCGCGAATCCGGTTTGCATGCCCAATCGCGCGTCCATGTTCACCGGACGCTACCCCAAGGCGCACGGCCTGCGCGAGAACGGCAACGCCCTCTCCCTCGACGAGGTCGTGCTGCCGGGGGTCCTTCGCCGCGCGGGCTATCAGACGGCGTCCATCGGCAAGATCCACCTCGCGCCGTTCGGACTGTCTCCCAACAAGGCGACCCACGCCTACGAACTCTGCGAAAGTAAGGAGATCTGGGAAACAGATTACGAGCTGCCTCTCCCGTACTATGGGCTGGAGCGCGTCTACCTCGCGGACGGTCACGGCTCGTACGCGTTCGGCCATTACAAGCGGGACCTTGAGAAGGAACACCCGGGCGCGTCTGCGAAGTTGCGGATGGAGAATGCCCTGGTCCCGCCGACCGGGGCTCGCGAATCGTGGAAGGCGTCGATTCCCGAGGAACTGCATTACAACACGGTCATCGCCGACAAGACGATCGAGTATCTGAGAGATCGCGACCCCTCCAAGCCCTTCTTCCTCTGGTGTTCCTTCCCCGACCCCCATCACCCCTACTCGCCTCCCGCGCCTTGGTGTCATGAGTACGACCCCGCGGAGATCGCCTTCGCGCCGAGGCGCCGAGACGGAGAGATGGACGATCTGCCCGCCTATTTCCGCGAGTGCCGCGAGGGACGCCGCAGCACAGGCGGGCTGGTCGGCGACGTGCGCAAGACCACGGACGATCATTACCGCGAGATCCACGCGCACACCTACGGCATGATCTCCATGGTCGACCACAACGTCGGCCGCATCGTCCGAGCGCTCGAAGACACGGGTTTGATCGACAACACGATCATCGTCTTCTTCAGCGACCATGGCGACCTCATGGGCGATCATTGGCTCATCAATAAGGGCCCGTTTCTCTTTCGCGGACTCGTACGCATTCCCACGATCTGGCGCTTGCCGCGAAGCCTTCGCAAGAACGACGGCGCGCCGAGCGACGTCGGCAAGTCAAGCGACGCCTTCGTCTCGACCGTGGATCTCTGCCCCACGCTCCTCGATCTGGCCGGCGTCGCCATTCCGGAAGGGGTGCAGGGACGCTCCTACGCGCGCGTGTTGACCGGCGACGCGGACAAGATCCAGGACTCCGCCTACATCGAGTACGACGAAACCTATCTCCCCGACCGACTGCGGCAGTTCCGCACGAAGGAATGGGCCCTCACCTATTGCGCCGAGAACGAATATGGCTTGCTCTTCGATCTCCGCAACGATCCGGACGAGCTCCGCAACCTCTGGGACCGCCCCGAGCGTCAGGGCGCAAAGAAGGACCTCCTGGCGGAGTTGCTGCGGCGGACGTCGGTTGCGGACGACTGGCTCCCGGCGAAGAAATGTCACGCGTGATGGCCAAGATTCTCCTGATTTCCTGCAACGTCACCGAAGAGCCGTATCCCGTCTACCCTCTCGGCGTCTCCGCCGTGGCCGCGGCGGCGCGAAGGCGCGGGCATCAAGTCGCGGTGTGGGACCTTCTCGTTCGGAGCGAGTCGAACCGCGAACTCGCCAAAGCCGTCGGCGCCGAGGGCCCCGACGTCATCGGCTTGTCCCTCCGCAATATCGACAACGTGGACTCCATGCGATCAGAATTCTACGCGGACCGCTACGAAGAGATCGTCCGAGAACTGCGCGAGGAGGTCTCCTGCCCCATCGTTCTGGGAGGGGCGGGCTATTCCTTGTTCCCCTCCGAGCTCCTGGAAGCGCTGCGGGCCGATTTCGGAGTCGTTGGCGAGGGTGAGCGGGCGTTCTGCGATCTCGTGGACGCGCTCGCGGACGGGCGAAGTCCGGAGAGGCGGATCTGGACCGCGCCCGATCTGCTCGATGGAGAGGGCTTCGCCGTTCCGGAGCGGGAGGAGGCGCTTGCCTCCCACTACCTCCGCGAAGGCGGCATGCTCAACGTACAAACGAAGCGCGGCTGCCCGCATCGGTGCGCCTACTGCGCCTACCCCTGTCTCGAAGGCCGCGCCTATCGCTTCCGGTCGACGGTCGACGCGGTGGATGAGGTCGAGATGCTCCGCGACCGATATGGCGCCGACTACATCGCCTTCAGCGACTCCGTGTTCAACGACGCCGAGGGGCGCTATCTCGAAATAGCCGAGGAATTGGTCCGCCGCGAGATCGCGATTCCCTGGATGGCGTTCTTCCGGCCCCAACGTTTCCGGCGCGAGGAGGTCGCCCTCCTCAAACTCGCGGGTCTTGCCGGCGTGGAATGGGGAACCGATTGCTCGACCGACGCGACCCTTGGCGCGATGGGGAAGGACTTCACCTGGGGCGAAGTCGAGGCGAGCAATCGCCTCTTCGCACTAGCCGGAATCCCGAACGCTCATTTCATCATGTTCGGAGGTCCCGGCGAAACGGAGGACACGGCGCGGGAAGGGCTCGCGAATATCGAACGTCTGGAGGGTTGCGTCGTCTTCGCCTTCCGCGGCGTCCGCATCCTGCCCGGGACCGGCATCCACCGCCGCGCCGTCGAAGAGGGCGTTGTCGCGGGTGGCGAGAGCCTCCTGGAGCCGCGCTTCTACCACTCTCCCGAAGTGACCGAGGACTGTCTCGACGCAGCAATCGCCAACTCCTTCGCACCCCGCCGCGACCGAATCTACCCCCCCGGTCAGGACATGGAGAGAATCCAAGTCTTCCACCGCATGGGCCGCCGCGGGCCGATCTGGGATCTCTTGCTGGCGAACGGGCGGAAGGAACGCAAAGGAAGGCGAGACGCGGCCCGAGCGATCTCATGATCGGCGACGACCACAGCGAAGA
>Ga0315274_10005847_pt1 | contig 17970 bp, 11 predicted proteins | sample YL17G02_20_MG_FD_203700 | JGI IMG/M metagenome (GOLD analysis project Ga0315274, IMG submission 203700) | Sediment microbial communities from Yellowstone Lake, YNP, Wyoming, USA - YL17G02_20 | ecosystem: Environmental > Aquatic > Freshwater > Lake > Sediment | place: USA: Wyoming | collected...
TCCAATACTGGGGCTGTAACAAATTACGGAGGATATTTCAAGGCAGCCGGCAGCACCGGCATCGGCGTCAGGGGCTATGCCTCTAATGCTGGTACTGCAACAAATTACGGAGGATATTTCCAGGCAGCCGGGAGCACCGGTAGAGGGGTCTACGGCTATGCCTCTAATACTGGTACTGTAACAAATTACGGAGGATATTTCCAGGCAGCTGGCAGCACCGGTAGGGGAGTCTACGGCTATGCCTCTAATACCGGGGCTGGAACAAATTACGGAGGATATTTCAAGGCAGCTGGCAGCACCGGTAGAGGGGTCTACGGCACTGCTAGTGGTAGCACCGGCACAGGTGTCTACGGCTATGCCTCTAATACTGGGGCTTATACAAATTACGGAGGATATTTCAAGGCAGATGGCAGCGCCGGGACCGGCGTCTACGGCACTGCTAGTGGTACCTTCGGCGCTGGCGTCCGCGGCCAAGCCGATGGTACCAACGGCACCGGTGTCTACGGGTCAGGAGGACATGAGGGTGGATATTTCTATACTCCCGGCGATGGCACCGGCGTCTACGGCCAGGCCGATGGTACCTACGGCACCGGTGTCTACGGGTCAGGAGGAAGTTACGGAGGATATTTCGAGGGAACTGGCAGCACCGGTGAAGGAGTGTACGGCTATGCCTCTAATACCGGGGCTGGAACAAATTACGGAGGAAAATTCCAGGCAGATGGCTATAACGGTAGAGGGGTCTTCGGCAAGGCCTCTAATACTGGGGCTGTAACAAATTTCGGGGGATATTTCCAGGCAGAGGGCACCTACGGTGAAGGAGTCTACAGCTCTGCTAGTGGTAGCAGCGGCCTGGGCGTCCGCGGCTATGCCTCTAATAATGGGCCTGTAACAAATTACGGAGGAAGTTTCCAGGCAGAGGGCACCTACGGTAAAGGAGTCTACGGCTATGCCTCTAATAATGGGACTGGAACAAACTACGGCGTCTACGGCCAGGCCGATGGTAGCGCCGGTAGAGGAGTCTACGGCCGTGCTACGGGTGCCTCCGGCGTCGGCGTCTACGGGCAAGGAGGAAGGTGGGCTGGCTATTTCGTCGGTAATGTCAGCATCCAAGGCAATCAAACCGTCACCGGTACGAAGGGTTTTGTCCAGGCCGATCCCAGAGATCCCTCCAAGGAGATCGTCTATGTCTGCCTTGAAGGTGGGGAGGCCGGCGTCTATGTACGAGGCACAGGTCAACTGCAAAACGGCAGTGCCGAGGTTCAGCTCCCGGAGGACTTCGGCCTGGTAACCGCTGAAGAGGGTGTGACAGTTCAGATAACCCCACTGGATGACTGCCTTGGCATCTATGTGGTGCAGAAAAGCCCTGGGATGATACTGGTAAGGGAAGCTCAGGGTGGCACTGGCAATGCTCGGTTTGACTATCTGGTGATGGGCGTAAGGAAAGGCTTTGAAAACCATCAGGTGATTCGGGAGAAGGAGGACTTGGGGACTGTTCTTACTATGAGCCCGTAGGAGTACGAGAACTGGATGGCTTTGCCCCGGGACCAGGGCATGCAGAGGCTTCTAGATAGAAAATGGCACGCCTGCTCCTGAGGGCAAGGTAAACCAGGAGACGGCAAACAGCCCTGGCTGGGAGCTTGGGCCGAACACAAACGCTGAGTGGATAGAGATGATGGGACACCTAAGTACTTCGTAGGGTTACTGATCCCCAGCGTAGAAGACTTCAAGGAGCAGCCTAGACTCTAGGCTGCTCCTTCTTATTGCTCCAACTTAGACAGTACTCCAAAGTCAAGCCCTTTTCGAGCGCTATTCCGCCCGCCCGGTCTTCAATCTACTCGGCGAATTCCCTTTATGGAGCAACCTACTATGACAAGTGGCTTAGGTATTAGTTTGTTCTTCTTTTAGTCAACGCTTGTCAACACTTCTTGTAAACACCAGCAGAACCGTTGACATTGACCGCAAATGGGGCACTGTCTTCTAAGCAGTGGGTCGCGCGTTCGAGTCGCGCCAGGGACGCCAGCTAATTTTCTTTTTTTGCTTAGTAACGTCTTTTTCGGCCTCCTTTTCCTCTTGTAGCCAGGCTAAAGACTCGCAGCAAGAACTGCTCCGAAACAAGTTAGAGTAGAGTTCTCCTTTTGGACTTCTCTCTCCTGGCACAACCATCCTCTATAAGATCGGGTATCATGGTGTGAACTGGCCTCTCATCGAGATTTTGTAGTGCTTCATGCACTCTTTAAAAGGCACCGACAGGGTATACCTCTGCATCATCTCCAGTGGTTCCCAAACCGTCGATGAACCAACCTATTATTGACTTGCAGGCGATGGCCAATCATAATCTGTGAGAAATAATCGGCTGAAAGACGCCAAATTGCAAAATGAGACTATGATGACTATCGATGAACTCTGCATTAACACCATTCGCTTTCTGGCTGTAGACGCTGTGCAAAAGGCCGATTCTGGACATCCGGGCACGCCTCTCGGGGCAGCGCCGATGGCCTATGTGCTGTGGGACAGGTTTCTCAAGCATAACCCCGGTGAACCCAAATGGCCGGACCGCGATAGGTTCATCCTATCACCCGGACACGCCTCGGCTATGCTGTATGCTTTGCTACATCTTACGGGATATGACTTATCGCTGGACGAAATCAAACGATTCCGGCAGTGGGGAAGCAAAACTCCCGGGCACCCGGAGTTCGGGCTAACCCCGGGTGTCGAGACGACAACAGGGCCGTTGGGACAGGGATTCGCCAACGGTGTAGGCATGGCTATAGCTGAGAGATGGCTGGCACAGAACTACAATCGGCCGGGATACGAGATAATCAATCACTATACCTATGCTATCGTCTCCGATGGCGATATCCAGGAAGGCATTGCGTCTGAGGCTGCGTCGTTGGCCGGGACGCTGCGCCTGGGCAAGATCATTTACCTTTACGATGACAATGATATATCCATCGAGGGGAAAACCAATATCGCCTTCGCCGAGAATGTAGCCCAGCGCTTCCAGGCCTATGGCTGGCATGTTATCGGTCCCATCGATGGCATGGACACGTCTGTTGTGGAGTCGGCCATACGTATGGCTCAGGCAGAGACGATTCGCCCCAGCCTGATAATCTGCCGCACGATTATAGGCTACGGGAGCCCAAACAAGGCGGGCACTGCTGCTGCTCATGGCGAGCCTCTGGGCGAGGAGGAGGTACGCCTGACCAAGGAGCGGCTAGGCTGGCCCTATAAGGAGCCCTTTGCCGTACCAGCGGAGGCTCTGGCACATCTACGTCAGGCTCTGGAGCGAGGCAGGCTGTGGCAGGAGCGGTGGCAGGCTACAATGGATGCGTACCGGCGTGCTTACCCCGAAGAGGCGAAGCAATTGGAAATAGATTTGCGCGGCGAGCTGTCGAAGGGATGGGCCAGCAACCTTGCCAGTCTGTTCGGTGCTGCACAAAAACCTATTGCCACGAGGGAAGCCTCGGGGCAGGTGATGAATGCCATTGTACAAAGAGTTCATTCCTTCGTCGGCGGTTCAGCCGACCTTGCCCCTTCCACGAAAACGCTTTTGAAGGACCATGGACACTACGGCTTCGAGGAGTACTCTGCTCACAACATACATTTTGGGGTCCGTGAACATGCTATGGGAGCCATAGCCAACGGGATGTCGCTACATGGCGGTCTCATTCCATACACGGGCACCTTCCTAATTTTCTATGATTACATGCGGCCGCCGGTTCGTCTGGCTGCTATGATGGGGATTCGGGTGATATTCATATTCACACATGACTCGGTTGGGTTGGGTGAGGATGGGCCAACACATCAACCTATCGAGCAACTGATGGGCCTGCGCGCTGTGCCTAACCTGGTGACGATACGCCCTGCGGATGCAACGGAGACAGTGGAGGCATGGAAGGTGGCTCTCGAGCGTAGCCATGGCCCAACTGCCTTGATACTCAGCCGCCAGAACCTGCCTGTGCTCGATCGCGCTGCGCTCGCGCCGGCCAGCGGCCTGCAAAAGGGAGGCTATGTCCTGTGGGAGGCAAAAGCGACGCCGGACGTTATACTTATCGGCACGGGCTCCGAGGTTCATATAGCATTGGAGGCCGGCAAACTGTTGCAGAAGAAAGGTATCGGAGCACGTGTGGTCTCTTTACCTTCGTGGGAGCTGTTCGACGCTCAGCCAGGGGAATACCGCAACGAGGTCTTGCCTGTCAACATACGCGCCCGGGTTTCTATAGAGGCAGCTTCGCCGGTAGGTTGGGAGAGGTATGTAGGTCTTGAAGGGACTGCCATAGGCGTGCCTCACTTTGGAGCTTCAGCTCCGGAGAAGGTGATCTACGAACAGTTCGGCCTCACTGCGCAACGCGTCGCAGAGGAAGCGTCAAGACTTCTTCAGAGGGAGCAACACGAGAAGCTCTGAGGTTGTTTGTTGAACTATTTTCAACCCCCTGTGTCCCCCAATCTTTGGGGGACTTTAGAAACTGGGGGATATCCCAGACCCCCGGCATCCGCCTATGGCGGATTGCCCCTCTGCACTCCCGTTTGCTAAACCATATCATTATCCACTTTGCGATGCGTGGAAGCGTGGATATGATTACCTGGCGGGTACATGAAAAGTATCCATTCGGGTGCAGGCCCAATTCTGACTGTATATCGAATTGACTTGGGTAAAGCCGAATGATAGCATATTGAACTATAGAGGTGTTTTAATGGAAGCGATGAAACAACTTTCTGACCATTTAGCCACCAGACTTACTGAGTTGACCCGCTTGCGAAAGAGCGGGACTAAACTCATCGGCTACGCCCCTGGGGGCTATATGCCGGAGGAGCTGGTTTATGCGTCCGGCGCTGTGCCAGTGGGCCTCATCCGAGGAGGAGACCCGGAGCCTGTAGCAGAGAGCGCTGCGTATGTTCCTCGCTTCATAGACACATTCTGCAGGTCTCAGATTGGGTATAGAATGATGGGTGGTGACCCTCTCTACGAGATAATCGATCTTCTCGTCGTCCCTGTTACCGACCACAACATCAAGACCATAGCCGACTGCTTCAACTTTTTTACCAATACCAACGTGTTCAGGTTTGGCGTTCCTCATCAGAAAGACGAACACGCCTTCGAGTACTATCTTGCAGGGCTGCATGCGTTTAAGGATAAGCTGGAGGAGTTCACTGGCAACAAAATCGAGAACGGGAGACTGAGGGAAGCCATAGATTTATGCAATAGAATGAGAGAGCTTCTGAAAGAGATAAGCCTCCTGCGCCGTTCCGAGCGGCCACCTATAACCGGCTACGAGTTCGTGAAGCTGAATCACGCTTCGTTTATTGCCGATAAGCGAATCTTCATCGATGTGCTGGAGTCGATTCATCAAGAGTTAAAGAGGAAGCCCTCATCTGACCCAAAGGGGCCAAGGATACTCCTGACAGGCTCAACACTGGCTATGGGTGATTATAAGGTTCTGGAAATGGCAGAGAAGGCTGGAGCAAACATCGTTATTGAGGAATTCGCAGAGGGGATGAGGCACTACTGGGAGAATGTCCAGGTTAACGGTGACCTTATGGAGTCACTGGCGGACAGATACTTTAGGAGAAGGGTGCCCCCAGCCTGGTTCAGACCATCCAGGGAAAGGTTGGATTATCTGATAAAGCTGGCCAGGGATTTCAAAGTAGATGGAATAATCTGGTATCAGCTCATGTACCGGAGCAGCTATGATATTCAGGCATTCTATTTCGAAAAGCTGCTGAAAAAGGAACTCAATATACCGATGCTGAAGCTTGAATCAGATTACGATGTTTCCGAAAGGGGCCCTCTCAGGACAAGGATTGAGACCTTTGTTGAAATCATTAAGGCAGGGGGAGGCAGATAGTCATGTACACCGAGCTCTTCAAGCTGTGCGGTTTTGAACCGGACGAGATTAAAAAGGAAAGGCCGAGGATCGATAAAGCGTTCAAGATCCTGGGGATAGAAGATGAGGACATCAAGCGGGGCGAGAAGAGGCTGAAACAGTATTTGGACATTGAGTTGCTGGGGGTGCGTAGATTCCTCGGGATATGGATGAGGGAGCTTGTTAATCTCGTACTGGCACGAGAAGAACACGAAAAAATAGTATACAGCGACTTTCCCATGGAACTCAGGCCGTTGATGTCAATGATGCTGTCAACCGATGAGAAGAAAGCGTATTTCGCCACTCCCGGGCAAATAATAAATATGACCATGGGCCAGATCTTCGACAAACTCACCCCCTTTCTTGTGGCAGGGGAGGAGAATGGCCTGCCACCCGGAGCCGCCCACTGCGCACTGTATCAGACTCGGTTAGGGGCGATGGTGAAGGGCGTAATCCCCTTCCCCGACCTGTCAGTAATAGCATCCTATCATTGCGACCAGCCGGCTGAGGCGGAGCAATTGCTGCATGAGGTCTACGGCGTTCCAGTAGCATACCTTGATAGCTGCCCGGACCCGAACTGGGGCGACTGGCCGAAATTCAATGACTACCGCGTTCGCTACTGCGGCTCACAGGCGCGCAAGCTCTTCCAGATGTTTGAGGATATAATCGGCGCTAAGATGACGGATGAGGCTAAACGCGCCGCCAATAAGGCGAACGCCATATTCCGTCTCAAGTTCCAGCAGTTGGTGGAACTCATTGGACATGCAGACCCCCAGCCCATAAGTCAGACGAGCTTGGTACATGCCTTTTTCCTGAACTCGATGCCTACGAGAGACATCGCAGGGAAGCAGGAGGCGCTGGAGATTCTGTGTGGTGAGGTGGAGGAGAGAGTTAACCAGGGCAAGGGGGTAGTCGAGAAAGGAGCCCCCGGTGTCTTCTGTACCGCTACGATAAGTGTGGACCCCGGCATAACACGTATGATAGAGCAGGCAGGCCTGGCCATTCGTATTCAGATACCGTTCTGGCTCAGCCCGTGGGTAATGGCCAGACATCCATACAGGGAGTGGGCAGACATGATAGGTGTAGGCCCGTGCCTGGACATCCCTCACTCATGTGAAGCCCATGTTGCGATCAACCTGGCGAACTGCAAGGCTTTCAATGTGGATGGAGCAATCAATTTCTACCCCTACTCTTGCCGCGAATGGGTTCCCACCGTCATGATAACCAAGAAGACCATAGAGAGAGAGCTGGGCATACCGGTGCTGGTCTTGGAGGGAGACTGCTATGACACCAGGAACTACAGTGCTGGCCAGCTAAGGACGAGGGTTGAAACATTCGCGGAACTGCTGAGGGCAGCCAAGGCCGCCAAAGCGGCATAAGGGAAATGACGAAGGCCATTACCGCGGGAGTTGATGTTGGAGCGGCCACTGCCAAAACAGTCCTCATGGCAGATGGCAAGATTCTATCCTACGCTGTTATACCGACAGGCGACAGTGTCGCTCGAGCAGCAGAAAAAGTAACGAGAGCAGCTTTGGAACAAGCTGCTCTCTCCATGTCTGACCTTGGCTTTGTCATCTCCACAGGTTATGGAAGGAACGGTGTTGCCTTTGCTAACAAAGCGGTAACTGAGATTATCTGCCATGCTAAAGGTGTCAACTTTTTAATTCCCGCAGCCAGAACAGTCATCGACATAGGCGGTCAGGATAGCAAGGTTATCGGAGTCCGTGAAGATGGCACTGTGAGCGACTTCGTCATGAATGATAAATGTGCTGCGGGAACAGGCAGATTCCTGGAAGTTATGGCGGGAGTTCTAGGCCTCGCCATCGAGGAAATGGGGCCGATATCCTTGACCAGCAAGGAGCCCTGCTCTATAAGCAGTACCTGCACCATATTCGCCGAAACGGAGATGGTCTCACTGCGCGCCGAGGGGAGAACCAGGGAGGACCTGGTCGCCGGGATTCATCGGGCCGTGGCTTCAAGAGTGGCAGTCATGGGGAGAACCGTCGGCTACAGGGAGCAGGTAGTATTTACCGGAGGCGTCGCCAAGAACATGGGGGTTAAGAATGCTCTGGAAGCCGCAATCAGGCTTCCTATCCTGATTCCAGATGAGCCTCAAATCGTAGGCGCCCTGGGAGCTGCCCTCTTTGCCAGCCGTGAGTTGGGTATTCTTCGTTAGACGGAATTGGTGTCAGAGAGAGATATCGCCTGTCTCAGGAAGGATGGGGTAATAGAATAGGAAGGCGTCTTTTGGAGCTCTCTAATAAAGTGTGAGCGTTGACTTGCAAACGGTAGAAAAAGGGTATACATTAGTTAGCGTAAGGTTCTAGGAATCTTTAACCACCATGAGCAAGCAAACGTCAGAGATATTTGACTACGTAGTTATAGGGTCAGGATTCGGCGGCAGCGTCTCGGCTATGCGCCTGAGCGAGAAGGGCTATAAGGTCCTCGTCCTGGAGCGTGGTAAACGCTATCGCAACCAGGACTTTCCACGCACCAACTGGATAGTATGGAAGTTCCTCTGGATGCCTGCGTTACGCTGTTACGGCATCTTCGAGCTGAGTCCAATGGAGTGTGGACTCATGCTGCACGGTTCTGGTGTAGGCGGAGGGAGCCTGGTTTATGCCAACGTGCTGGAAGTGCCGGACGATGCCCTTTTTGAGAATCCATCCTGGAGAAATCTAGCTGACTGGAAGAGCATCCTGAAACCTCACTACGAAACCGCCCGTCGCATGCTGGGCGTAACTGTCAACCCGAAGCTATCGCCAGCGGATGATGTATTGAAAAAAATCGCTGACGATTTGGGCCAGGGCCAAACCTTCCGTCCCACCAACGTGGGCGTTTTCTTTGGGCCTGAGGGACAGGAGGTGCCCGACCCGTACTTTGGCGGTGAGGGCCCGCCTCGGCGGGGATGCGATTATTGCGGCGGCTGTATGGTAGGCTGCCGCAACAATGGTAAAAACAGCTTAGACAAGAACTACCTTTACTTCGCCGAAAAGCGGGGCACAGAGATACGCCCTGAATCTGAAGTCACAGACATCCGCCTCTTGCCTGCAGGTCAGCCAGATGGCGCCCGTTATGAGGTTGTCTACCGCCACTCCACCGCCTGGCTGCCTAAACCTAAGCGCAAAGTGCGCACACGCAATGTAGTTCTCTCTGCCGGCGTGCTGGGCACTGTCAAGCTGCTCTTTCAATGCCGCGATGTTACTCGCTCGCTCCCCAAAATCTCGCAGCGTCTTGGTGATATGGTGCGCACCAACAGCGAGGCTTTGCTGGGCATATCGAGTCGAAAGAGAGACGTCGACTACTCCAAGGGAATAGCCATCACATCAATTTTCCATGGAGACGAAGTGACCTGCATCGAGCCGGTGAGGTATCCTGATGGCTCAGGGTTTATTCTACTTCTGGCCGGGCCGTTGATTGACAGGTCGGAGAATGCCCTGTTGCGCCTGGCGACATACTTGGGGCAGATTGTGCGCCATCCTTTGGACTATATGAGAGGCCATAATCCATTTGGCTGGGCTTACCGCAGCACGATTTTGCTCGTGATGCAAAAAACAGACAACCGCCTACGGCTGCGGCTGGGACGCGGAGCGCTAACTTTTTTCCGGCGCGGCCTGGTTTCCAAACCTGATGTTGAAGAATCCGTGCCATCTAGGATCAATATCGCGCACAAGGTAACGCATGCTTTTGCCAACAAGATCAACGGTATCGCGGCTGGCTCGATCAGCGAGACTCTACTTAATATGGAGACTTCTGCGCATATTCTGGGTGGCTGCCCCTTTGGCAAAGACGCCAAAGAGGGAGTGGTGGGACTGGATTGCCAGGTGCACAATTACCCGGGACTCTACGTCGTGGATGGGTCAATCGTTCCTGCGAATCCCGGTGTCAATCCGAGCCTCACGATTACTGCTCTGGCGGAATATGCCATGAGCCAGGTGCCCAAAAAGGTTTGAGATAATCTCTGCGTCTGGTTGTAAGTATCCCGGGCTAGACTTTCAACTTCTCCCTAAATCCTTTGACCAGGGCTTTATATTCTTCTAATCTCTGCGGCGACATCTCATCGGGCCACTCGGTACCGACTTTATTCAGTAAATCAACTATGACAGAGCTTTTGGGTGCGATTAACAAGGCCCTCTTTACGTCACCTTTATCCAGCTTTATCTTTGCTGTCATGAAAAGCGAGATAAAACCCTGTTCCTTCTTTATCAGCTTTTTCCAGATCGACGGAGTTGCGCCGAAAACCAAGTCTGACTTCGTTTCAGCGTCATCCTTACTCAACATCATGCTATCATCCTGCATAACACCATCCTTGACGTGGAGACTGAAGTAAATGTCCTTGTCTATACCGAACTTAGGGTCTGCACTGATACGAAAAGAAGCAAACAAGGTCATGCCTTTGAAATTCTTACTCTGATTTTCCGGATTTTCCCTGTAGACCTTGCCCAGCGCTGCCACCCATTCCGGCGTTGCATACGGTAACATCTTTTCCTCCTTATCCCCTTTATTTAAGAAGCCCCTGCTCTTTCATCTTCTTGATCTCTTCCTCTCTCAGGGCTCTTTTAAATATTTTCTCGGTTATGGTCAGGGGCATCTCGTCTCTGAATTCCACATATTTAGGTACAGCGATAGCAGGAAGCTTTTCTTTGCAGTAGGCAATGATGTCATCTGCATTCAGCTTGCCCCTGTATTCCTCCCTGGGCTTGATGAAGGCCTTTATCCTCTCGCTTCCCGGTCGCTCGGGATCTGGGATTCCTACCGCCGCAGCCATAGCAACCCCAGGATATTTAAATAAGACCTCGTCAACGTCTGTGGTGTAGACCTTATACCCAGAGACATTAGCCATATCTTTAACCCTGTCTGTAAGTACGAAATAGCCATTTACATCCATCTTACCGATATCACCGGTACGAAGCCAACCGTTTTCCAGCCCGCTTCCGGGCGTAGGCCAGTATCCCTTCATGGTCTGGGGCCCGCGAATCCATATCTCGCCACTCTCTCCGGCTCCGAGCTCTTCTCCGGTCTCCATGCTAACTATCTTCGCTTCCGTGTCGGGAACGGGCAGTCCTATACCAAGTGTCTCCTTGGCCACAAAGCCGGTAATTTTGGAGAAGGTGGACAGGTTAACATGAGACATGGGACCACACTCGGTCAGGCCGTAGCCCTCTGTGACTGGCATCATGATGTCAGCCTTGATAGAGTTAAAAACCCCCTCCGGGAGAGGCGCTGCACCAGACATGAACATGACGGGCAATCTCCCCACTTTTCTCTCAGCTATGACCATAAGGTGGGTGGGGACAACCCAGATCAGCATGGGGCGGTTTTCCTTCAAGAGATTTATGGTCTGGTCTATATCCCTGGGGTCGGAAACCAGGAGGATGCGCAATCCAAGAGTGATGCTGACATGCATCCCCAGATGACCGTAGGAGTGAAATAGAGGGACAACTAATTCCGTGGCGGCCTTCCCCTTGAGTCCCGGCCACAAAGGTTCAAGCGTCCACAAGGCCTGCCTTACATTGCAGGCCCTGTTGTAGTGGGTTATCATCACGCCTTTGGGAACACCAGTGGCGCCGCCGGTAAAAGCGAGATAAGCCAGGTCCTCTATGGGGTCGATGTCAACGTGAGGCGGGTTCGGTTCATGCTGTGCTATGAGGTCTTTGAACTGATGAGCACCGGGCATCTGTTTCACCTCGGGCTCCTGCGCAGCGTAATCCATGGGTGAGGTGACAACTATGTTCCTGAGTTTTGTCTTTTCCTTTATCGACATAACCAGGGCTAGGGCTGCATCGGAGCAGACCACAGTCTCTGCCCCGGACACGCCTATCTCATACTCCAGGTCATGAACTTTATGCAGCGTACTGCAAGGGACAAGGACAGCCCCTGTTTTTGATACAGCGAAATCGGTAATGATGAATTGCGGGCAGTTCGGTAGAATTGTCGCGACTCTATCGCCCTTCTTTACTCCTAAACCCACGAAAGCATTAGCCAGCCTGTTTACATGTTGCCTAAGCTCGTTATATCTTATCTTCTTTCCCAGATACTCTACAGCGACCTGGCCGGGGTAGGCCACGGCCGAGTCATCCAAGAACTTATAGATGGGTGTCTTAGGATATGGCTCCAAGGTCTTCTTTAGCTGATATGGCCCCAGCTTGTAACTCTTTAGCCAGGGCTTATCGCTTCCTTTTATCTTATCTGTCATATGCTATCCTTTATTTCCTCCAGATATCGGAGATATACTCCTCCAAACCCAGTTCCCTGAGCTTCTCAGGGGTAGGCTTACCTGTAGCCTTGTCCCACCCACGAAGCTCGTAATATTTGTCTAACATCGCAGGCAAGTTCTCATTCACCTTGCCTGCTGCCGGGCCTTCAGTGAGTGGTTCTTCAAGCAGACGCGGCGGCAAAGTATCGTCGGCTCGAGTCACTCCTTCCCTGACATTGAAGACTCGGGCAAGGTTATAAGCCCTCTCGCCAATCTTAGTTAAATCACTATAGGTAAATTTATGCCCCAGGCAGTGTTCCACCAGCTCGACCCATTCCTCCGAAGACACGCAGAACCCCATGAACTTACATGCCCCCAATGTGTCGAGGGCGGTCATAACGTTCTCCAGCTCTACTAAAATATGAACTTCACCGGGATCGGCCACGAGGCAGTCCTTGATCTGGCTATCTGGGATACAGAGGAAAGGGATGTCGAGAAAGGTAGGCCCTTGAATATAGGCAGTAACGTGGTCACCGCCCCTGTTGGCGACGGCATACGCCAGGCCGGTTATCTGAACCGCTCTGGAATCATAAGCCGGAAGCTCTAAGCCCTTAACATGCATGGCAAATTTCTCAGAGCCCTTGTCCAGTTTCTGCGCCATCCGCCTTGTTCCTTCAGCCAGGAGGTTGCCGATGCCCTCTCTTTTAGCTATCTTATGTATCGATTCAATCACAACATCAGCGTCGCCGAACTTGAGCTCTAACCCGTCTGTATCCTTGTTCGTTAATATCCCTTTCTCATAGCACTCCATGGCGAAGGCTATGGTGGCCCCGGTAGAGATGGTATCCAAGCCGTAATCGTTGCAGAGGTAATGTGCCTTTGTAATCGCTTCCAAGTCCGTGACCTGGCACCCGCCACCCAGAGTCCCTACGCTTTCGTACTCCGGGCCTTCACCCTTGGCACCCTTATATTTCCCTCTCCGGATCTCGCTACCTCTGCCACACTGCAAGGGGCACGCGAAGCACCCCAACGGTTTTTCCAGAACTTTGTCACTGAGGGCTTGTGAATTTATTTCCTCTATCTCAGGAAATACACTGGTTTGCCAGTTTCTCGTAGGGAATCCTCCTCTGACATTTACCAAATCAATAACGACGTTAGTGCCGAATGTCTGCAATGCTACCTTGAACATATGCTGATCAAGTAGCTCAAACTGTTTCTTGGCTACCTCAGCGAAAGCAGCCGGTCTCGCCAATCTTACTGGCTTTTTGCCGAATACAGCTATAGCTTTCAATCTTTTCGAGCCCATCACGGCCCCACCGCCGCACCTCCCTGCGGCCCGGTGCAGGTCATTCATAATGCTGGCATACCTGACCAGGTTCTCACCGGCTATGCCGATACAGTCAACGTTGAACTTCTCTCCCAGCTCTTTCTGTATCAACTCTGTAGTCTCGGAAACGCTCTTACCCCACAGATGCTTCGCATCTCTTAGCTCGGCCTTGCCTTCCGTGATGACAAGATAGACAGGTTTTGGTGAGATGCCTTGGAAGATGATTCCGTCAAAACCAGTTTTCTTGAAATCCACACCCCAGAAACCGGCTGAATTCGATTGCGCCCAAATGCCGGTCAATGGGGATTTGAAAACCCAGTTGAATCTGCCAGTGCTGGGTGCAGTGGTTCCCGTTAAAGCCCCGGTCATCAGTATGAGTTCATTTTCAGGCCCTAGTGGGTCTGCTCCCTTAGGCACTTCGTGGTAAAGGTAGTGGGTTGCCAGCCCAGCGCCTGTCAGGAACTTATCAAACAGGCTTTGGGGAATATCCTCATGCGAAATATGCCCCTTCGACAAATTGACTCTCAGGATTTTTCCATGTCCTCCGTACATCATGCCTCCTGAAGTGTTATTTCTTGGAAACGCTCTTTTTCTTTGGCTTCTCTAAGGGAGCGTTTACTAATCTTCTTTTCAACACCCTGTACTCCCCATTAGTAAACGACCTACTTTGATTTGTTTGACTGCTTATGCCAGAGTTGCATGTGTTTTTTGTGGGTATCATTCAACAATTTGTCCAGTCCATATCTATTATAAAACTTTTCCTCAAGATGGTGAACTTGAAGCCATTCGGGCATCACGATAGTATCAAAGGTAGCAGGGAATCTCCCGTAGGTGTCGAATACGTAGTTGCAGTAGTCTTTGGTTATCCGGATGACCTTTTTGCTCGGCACCAGATACCCAGGCTGTACCTTCTTCCAGTTCTTACTAAAAGGCACTGCCCCCTTGTAGTTGGGCGTATACATTCCGTTACTACCGAACTTTTTTTCAATAAAGGCATCTACGGCATCGTTCATGGTCTTGTAGTATGGCGGCTGGTAACTTTCGAAGATTCCGTCCATGCCCACGGGATTCATGCCCAGCATGGCGCCGGACCCCTCCTTTGCCATGCTGTAACGAAAACCGAGGGATTGCAGAGCCAGTATCCCTATGTACCCAGTCATAATAATCGAGCCAAGGCCCATAGCCTCAGCCACTAATTGCATATTTTGTAACGCGTGAAATGGGGGAGCGAGATTGCCGAGGAATATAGTATATTCCATAGAGGAGAGGGGAACATCGGGACCTTTCAATGTGCCATTATCAATCCACTTCTTTATCCCTGCTGGCCCCGTTTTTTTGACGTCATCGAATACCTTGTATCCTTCTCCCATGAACACGGCTATCACGGCATCGAGATACTCCTCTGATATCTCCAGTATGGGCATGAACAGAGTGGTGCCGGGCCTGTTTGTATTCCAGTGAACTATCCTCACCAGAGTCTCTGGTATCATGGCGAATCTGCCGTCGGATAGCTTGACTGTATCCTGCTTGAAATACTTGGTAATCTTGTCCCAATCCTCCTCCGTTTCAATCTCCACGGCTTTGGTCGCTCCTTTAGGGTCATAGACGAAGAGGCCCTTATCATTTGTGAAGAAGAGCTTCATATTGTGTACATTGCACGCGTAAGGGGTAGTCCTTCCTATCCAACTCGTGAACATGCTACCCTGCACGTCGTTAGTGGGCATATCGGCTGCGATAAGCCCTGTTACTCCCGTGCCAGCCCAGCAGAGGATGGCAGTCTCTATATCATTCAACGGTACTGGGGGGTTCTGGGAGGTATATTGAAGTGTTCCCTCTTCCATTTTGCAGCCCAGGGGGAACCTGCGGGTTCTCCTGTGAGCCATGGCTTTGAGAAGGGGGTATGAGAAGACTTCTCTTACTTCCTTTTTATCTTTCAACATCTGGCTCCTCCTCTTTCCATCCAGTACTGGGATTTCTTTGGCAGTGTCGACATTTTAACACAAATTGGAGGTTATATGCTTTCTTATAATATAAGTTGGCTATCAACCATTTTTCAACCCTTTCTGGCTCCCCCAGTCTTGGGGGAGAAGAGAAACTGGGGGGCACCCCCAAACCCTCTGCAGAGGGGGATCCCCCTTTGCACTCCCCCTTAAAAATCTTAGAACATCCGGCCTTTTTCCTCCCAGGGCTTCCTCAGGCTCAGGCGTTGTGAGATACGCTTGTAGCAGTTGTAGGCAGAGAAACCAAGGGTTCCAACGCCGCCACAGTGTTGGGAGCCTGAGGCCATCCAGAAGTCCTCCAACCCAGGAACCTGGTACTGGGCAAACTCCGGGATGGGCCTGAAATTGCACCACTGGCTGGGGCTTTGATTCGACGTATACATGCAACCGTTTACCCAGTTGGGGTTTTTCTGCGAATACTCATAGGGTGTGGGGATGTTGACAGCTATTACATTGTCCCAGGTCATGTTCGGGGCATACTTCTGCCACTCCTTTATCAAGCGGTCGCCTATCTCTTTCTTCACCTGAATCCACTCTTTCTCAGTCAGGTAGCTGGCGGGGGGAGGATGCCCCTCCCCAACGAGAGCGACATGCTTCCCCGGAGGTGCGTAGCTGGGGTCCCACTGAGTGGAGGTGAGTTCATACATGTAAGTTCTCTCCGGCCAGCGGCCCGGCCTCAGTGTATGCATCTGGTAGCCATAGTGTGTGTACATGTATTCAATATCAGCATCGCCCAGGAATACCAGGCGGGCTTTACCGCAGTCGGGATTCCACTCTGCTGCTTTATACTGAGCCAGCTCGTGGAAGGCCATATGCCCCCAGAAGAGCTGTGACCTGTCTGTCATTATGTTATCGATTTTCCTCCGAATCTCCGGGTCTATCTGAACGTTACGAAGATGTCTGCTGACAGTCTGCTTGATCTCGGCAGTGTCGATCACCAGCTTTTTAGCCTCGATCTCAGTGCCGTCGGCCAGCCTGATTCCGCAGGCACGGCCGTTCTTTACAAGGACTTCGTCGACATCGGCTCCCACGAAGAATTTGCCGCCCTGCTCGCTTAAAGCCCTCTGCAGGGCATGGGCAACGTTGTGGAAGCCACCTTCAGCTATGGCAAAGGCCTGGAGGCCGGCAAAGGAGGGCATGGGCAATAAAGCCTGCAAGGGCGGGGCAACATCGCCAGGTGCTATCCCATTCATAAGCTGCCACTGCAAAGCAAAAGACCTCATCTCCGGGCTGTCGTAGAGGTCGCAGACAATCTCATACTCGGTCATGAAGGGATACCTGGGGTCGATGCCGCCTTCCGGGTCTCTCAACAGGTCTGCTATATAATCGGTTTCCCCGGGAAGGGGAGGAGGGTTGAATAGGGTTTGGCCATGTGAATACATCCAGTTATAAAGCTTCTTCTCCAATGCCTTTGATACCCTCTCGGCATCCCTCGGCGATATGCGCTCGAGTTCTTTGAGGTTCTTATCAATGATTGCCTGATTGGGGAGAGCTGTCCCCAGTTCCTCATTCCAATCCAAGGCTCGGTAGACGACTATACATTTGCCATTGGGAAATATCTTGGACATCATTACTTCGGGGAAGATGAACTTCAGTCCCTTTTCCCCGAGATTAAAATCGTAGTAGGCTGGACTCATCCAGAAGGCGCAGATCTCGGCGTGAGGATTGCCACGGAAACCTGCCGCTGGCGTCGGAACAGTGCAGGCGGCACCTCCCAGCTCGTTACCCTGCTCGAAGAGCCCTACGGTCATGCCGTTGAGAGCCAAGTAGCAGCCTATGACCAGCCCCTCTTTACCTCCTCCGATTATCACTGCATCGAAGCTTGCATCTGGCATTTGTATCCCTCCTGTTTACGAGCGAATGTACTTCAGGATTCTTTCGCACAAAGGGAAGACCATCTGATAAATCTTGTCGGAGACCATGCTGGTTACAGACCGAATCGTATCGCCTCCAAAATAGAGTCCCCGTATGTTAGGCGACTGCATGTCGATCTCCAGAGGAACCGCAGCCCAAGAATATCTGCCCCAATTTAGCTGAAGGGTCATTCCCCTGAATTCAATGGCTTTGGCAAAACCTGGGAATGCTTTTTCAACAGCTATCTCCCATCTTCTGTTTGCTTCCTGCACTGTTTCCATGGGCGAGGTAAGCCCAAAATGGGTATCCGGCAATCCGCCGGGGATGTAAGAGTAAATAAACTGCTTGCCTGGCGGCTCTACAGCATTGTAAAGCGATCCCACGCACCAGTCTCCCACGTAGGTGGGGAGGCCATAGTCAACGTCAAAGATGTGTACCCAGCCAGGGCCTTTCCTGGGGATAACCTCCTCTCGAAGAAGATAGAATCCGGTCAGGTCTTCGTAGGACAACTTTGCGCATAACTCGATAGCTTTGGCCCAGTCTTTTGTCAGGAATTCAGACCTAAGGATGTTTCTTGCTACCGCTTCGAAGATAGGGATTGCGCATATAACAACAGGAGCGCTATATTCTTCCATGAAACCTGTTTTATTATTCTGAACAACAACCCCTTTCACCCTTTTATTTTCTATCAAAATACTTCTGGCTCTCCTATTCGTTAGCACTCTTCCC
>Ga0315274_10005848_pt1 | contig 17970 bp, 15 predicted proteins | sample YL17G02_20_MG_FD_203700 | JGI IMG/M metagenome (GOLD analysis project Ga0315274, IMG submission 203700) | Sediment microbial communities from Yellowstone Lake, YNP, Wyoming, USA - YL17G02_20 | ecosystem: Environmental > Aquatic > Freshwater > Lake > Sediment | place: USA: Wyoming | collected...
CGGAGGCGGGCGAATTTACGGACGATCCGAAGCGCCGGTTCGCCGAAATGCCAGGGCTCGCGCGGGCTGTCGCCGTGCATCCGGCTGTGCGACGAGAGAAGCCCGAACTGGGCCCATCGGATATAAAGCTCGGGCGACGGCATCCCCCGGTATCCCCCGATATCATGGCTCCAAAACGGGATCCCCGAGAACGCGGCGCTTAAGCCGCCCCGGATCGTCGCCGCCAGACTGTCCCAATCCGCCGCGGGATCGCCCGACCAGCAGACCGGATACCGCTGGCTCCCCGCCGTTCCCGCCCGGCTCCAGACCAGTCCGTATCCTTTCTCCTCTTGGGTCACCTCGAAAACGGCCCGATTGTAAAGGAGCGGATAGAGGTTGTGCATCGTCGCCCCGGTCCGGCCGTCGGCGAAGACGGCGTCCGCGGGGATGTCCTCCCCGAAGTCGGTCTTGAAGACGTCCACGCCCATCCGCAAAAGCGGGCGGTGAAGGTCTTTGTACCAGGAGACGGCCCGCGGATTCGTGAAATCGATGACCGCCACCCGAGCGTTCCAAGATGATTTTGCCGTCGCCCGGCGGACAATGCCGTCGGGCCTTGGGGCGAGGGAGAGGCCGTAGTCGATCACATAGACGTCCCCGTCAGGCCGTCGAACGAAATACCCACGCGCGCGTCCCTTTTCGAAAAGATCGCTTTCGACGGAGATATAAGGGTGTTCCCAAAGGCAGAGCCTCAGGCCGGCGGCGTGGATCTTGCGGATGAGCCCTTCGGGATCGGGAAAGGCTTCCCTGTCCCACCGGAAATCGCAGTAACGGCGCCACCGCATCCACCACGGGTCGATGTGGATGACGGCGGCGGGAAGGCGATTCCGGTTGATTCCGTGGATCAGGCGCTCGATGTCTTCTTGAGTCCGGTACGTGCCGCCGGACGAGAGCCAGAGTCCAAAGCTCCACTTGGGCGGAACCGGGGCATGTCCGGTGAGATCGGCGTAACGTCGAAGGATGGCCCCCGGCGTCGGGCCGTAGATGAAATAAGCGTCGAGCGCGGCATCCTCTAGCTTGATGGTATATGACTGGCAGGACTCAGTTCCCAGCTCCCAGGTCAGGCGGGCTCCGGAATCGATGAAGAGGCCATAGCCGCGCGAGCTTAAAAGAAACGGGACATTCTTATGAGAGCGCTCACTTGTCGAGCCGAGGGCGTCCCGGTTCCAGCCGACGATTTTCTGGTGGACTTTATCTGCCCGGGTGAACTTCTCGCCGAGCCCGTAGAGGTGTTCGTCGGGGGCGAGGTGGAAGGACGCGGACACGAGCGGACCGGTTTTAGTGTAAGCCAATCCCAACGGCCAAACGAACGGCCGGCCCAGCCCGTCCACATCTTTTGGATTATCGGATATTACGGTCCGCCCGCGCCGGTCCAGAAATCGGAAGGACCACGGTTCGCGATCGACCTCGAGGATGAGGCCGGGATACTCGATGCGCAGCCCGCGCTCGGTCTCTCTAATATTCGGAGAAGGGAGCGGCTGCGGCCGCCGGACGACGCAAGGAGTCGTCTCGTCTTCATTCGGATCGATTTTCAGGAACGTCCAGCGCCAGACCCGAGGGCTGACGGAGCGGATGACCAGGCGGATTTTCCGGCCGCGAACGGTCCCAAGCTTCAGCTCGACACCTTCATCAATTTTTTCCCACTCGGCAAGGCGGACGACCCAATCGAAATCGGCGGGCGCCCCATACGGAAGGTCCACCATGTCTATGAGGACTCCTTCAACCGTCTTATCCCGATCTCTTTCCTGACCGTCGGCGTACAACCGCATCTCTTGGAGATGAGGTGGGCGGCTTGTTCCGCGGGACTCATTAACCTCACGTCCTGGCGAACGAGGCCGGTCGCCCGCCTTTTATCAAGCGGCGTCCGGTGCCGATACGCCCGCCGCGCCATTTCCCCGGCCAAGGCCTCGTGCCGCCGGTGAAGGGCCGCGAGCTTTCCTTTCCAGCGCAGGGTCTCGGGGTGTCGCGAATAGCCCTTTTTTCCTTCGGTGATGATGGTCCATAACGCATGGATCTCCCGGTGTTCTCCGAGGAGATGCTGACGGCATAGGCACGAAGGCGGGAGGTCCCAGATTCTCATGCGTTTCTCACGATTCGACGAGGCGATTGATTTCGTCGAGGTCGGTTTCAGGCCAATGTTCGTCGATGAGTCCGTTCGTGATATCGACATGAATGAAAAGGCCGCAGCGGGTTTTTGCCTGCGCCTTGATCTTGGAGACGAAATCCGCCATGCCGTCGAACTTGACGTCGCGGTGGAGGCCGACCCGGCAAGCGAGGACCGTCCGCCCTCCGAAACGCTCGGCGACCGGGCCGAACGGCGTCTCGCTCGCCCCGAATTCCAGGCCGCGCAATCCCCTGATATTTTCGAAGCTGGGGAAGAGATGCGTCCAGTTTCCGCAGGAGTGGATATAGACGCCTCCGAATTCGTCCGAAAGGCGGTTGAGGTAGGGGACGCTGAATTCATCGTGGAGGATGGGGGAGAGCATGATCCCGGCGTCGTTGGCGATCGAAAGGCCCTTACTGTCCGGGATCCAGGGCTGGAAGCTGCTGGGGACGAACTCCGCGCCCAGGCTTCGGACGAGGTCGCGCTGGGCCTTGACGAACGCGATCATCAAGTCGGTGATCATATCGAGGAGGAGACGCACTTCGGCCGGACGAGTGATCAGCGCCTCCAAAAACGCGGTGTGCCCGAAGATCAGGGCGGCGTTGTCGAGCGGGCCTTGGAGGTCAGCCAGCCGGATCGGAAACCGGCCTTCGGTCCGCTCGATGAAGAATCGGGTATAGTCGAGGATCCGGCCGAGGACGCCGTCCTTGACCGCCGGCATCTTCAGCTTTTTGACGCGAAGGGGGTCGTCCCCGAGGAGTGGCCTCGCCGAGGGGAAGTCGTTCTCCCACCATACGACCTCGCACCCGAAGGCCGAGGGAACGGCGATGACGCCGAGCGTGGGGCAAAGGGCGGGGACGAAATCTCCGCGGAAACGGAGTTGGCCCTCGATCTCCTCGAGCTGGGCAGAGAGAAATTTCTCGGGGTTGAGAAGACGCTCCCGGACCGTGTCCCTGCCCTCGGTCGAAAAAAGGGCGCTCCGGACCGGTGTTCCGCCCCTCAGGCGCGGGCCGGTGTAGCCGATGAGGAACGCCGGCCGTTCCTCGTTTTCGAGTTTCCACAATCGGGCGAGGAACGGGCGGTTATTCAGAGCGGCCGAACCTTTCGGCGGCGGTCATCATCGCGTTGATGTTTTCGACCGGGGATCCGGGCGGGATGTTGTTGCCGTCCTGGACGATGAATCCGCGATAGGGCCCGAGCTTTTCGATGACCCGGCCCGTCGCCGCGACGACATCGTCCGGCGTTCCGCTGAGGATGAGCATCGGGTTGACGTTTCCGATCAGGACGACCCGCCCGCCCATGACCTTGGCGATCCGGTCGAGGTCCACTTCCCAGCCGAATCCCTGGAAGTCGTGGATGCGGAGGCCGTCGCGGAAAACCTCGAGCAGGTGATCGGACTTGCCGCACATGTGGAAGGTGAGGCGGCCGTCAAAATGATCGCGCAGGCGGCGGTCGGCCGGCAGGACAAGCGTCTCGAACATCTCCCGCGAGAGCGACACGGCTAAGTCGTCCGACCAGGCGAAATCGCGCGGGCCGGCGAGCCCTTCTTCCGCCCAGCAGAAATCGAGGTATTCGATCATCTTGGCGGTGACGATGCGGAGGAGTTCGCGAACGAAATCCGGCCGCTCCGCGCAGGCGAGGAAAAGCTCGGTCTGCCCCATGAGGTCGCCGGCCACGCCGAACGGCCCGTCCGCCGTTCGGGTCAGGCTGGGATTTTCGCCGGGGTAGAACACCGGCCCGCCCCGGAACCGAACCGGATATTTTTCGGCGACGGACATCATCGCCCGCCGGAAAGCGAGCTGACGGGCGTTGATTCCGGAGTGAATATAGTCCAAACTTTCCAGGCGGCGGAGGTCATCCTCGTCCTTCACCCAGCCCGGCCCCACCCAAGGGATGTCGTCGTCGGGAAAGAGGACCTCGCAGCCGAGGCTCCCGGCTTCGAAGGTGTTCTCGAAATCGGTCCAGGCGCCCGTCCACGGCCCCGTGATCGCATGGACGTCGGTGCGGATCGTCTCCATCACCCACTTCTGGGCCAGGATCTGCGTTCGGAGCATCGTCTCGGGATCGGCATAATAGTCGCGGAACCGTGTCCCCGTAACCGGGACAAGATACCGGTAGCCAAGGGCGGGCAGGACGGGCACGCGATCTGGCGTCTCGAAGCGTTTGGTTTTCGCGACACGGTCGCGGCGTGTCTCGATCTCATCGAGGGAAATTCCAATCTCGATGACGTCGGCGGTCAATCGATCACCGGGAGGCGCTTGATGTTCGGGTTCGTCCAAACGTCGTTTTCGTCCGTGCTCGTCGAGCTGAACTCGCTCAGGATGGCCCCATCGTCGCCGGCCTGGAACCAGTGGAGGCTGTCGGGAGGGAGGGTGAGCTGATCGCCCGGGCGGAGGACGATTTCGCGCCAAACCGTGAAATACGACTCATGTCCCGCGGGAACGACCGCCTTGGGTTTCAGCGAGGGCTCGCCGGCGACGTACAGATAAACCTCGCCCCAGCGGCAGCGGAAGGTCTCCTGCTTGCCGGGATTGGAGGCGTCGACGCAAGGATGGCGGTGCTCGGGGCAGATCTGACGCGGGAAAAGAATGATCTCTTTGGCGCAGTACCGGTCGGTATTGGCATAGACGACGATCTCGAAACCGTAACGGTCGAAATCGCCGAGGCCGAAGTCGGCGATCTCCATGTTATCCCGCTCGGCGGGGGTCAGGGCGATGCCCGCCCGCCGGCACATTTCAGAGGCGCGCTCGCGGGCGCGCCGGGCTTCGTCGAGAGTCATGTTCCCTCCGGATGATCGCGATGTCCGATTATATCCCAATTCCGGCGACTGAGCTTCGGGACCGCAGAAATCGGTCGATCGCGGACCGGGCCGGCGCCGAAGGCTGAGCGCCGAGCTTTGTCACCGAAAGCGCCGCAGCCGCGCTCGCGAATCGCGCCGCGTCGTGGAGGCCGCGGCCTTCCGCCAGGGCGACGGCAAGGGCCCCATTGAACACGTCTCCCGCGGCCGTCGTATCCACGACCTTCACCTTGAAAGCAGGGATCAACTCCCGGCCGGACGCGTCTGCGACATAGACACCCTTGGCGCCCAGGGTGATCAGGACGGCCTTGACTCCGCGATGAAGCAGTCGAGCGGCGGCTTCATCCATGTCTTTTTTGCCGCGGATAACGACCCCGGTCAGGATTTCTGCCTCGATTTCGTTCGGCGTTAGGACGTCCACGTGCCGAAGAAGATCGTCGTCGAGGCGTTGAGCCGGGGCCGGGTTCAGGATGACGCGAACCTTGTTTTTCGCGGCGATTTCGGCGGCCGCGTTTACGGCCGAAAGAGGAATTTCAAGCTGGAGGAGAACGGCCTTGGCCGTTTTGATCTTCGAAGCAGCCCGCCGGACGTCGGCGGGGGAAAGGCGGGCGTTGGCCCCCGAAGCGACGGCGATGCTGTTCTCGCCTTCCCGGCTGACCACGATCAAGGCAACCCCGGAGGGGGTTTTCATGTCCTGGACGACATGGGACACGTCGATTCGGTCGGCGGCGAAACCAGCGATCGCCCGCTCGCCGAAAACGTCGGCCCCTATCCGGGCGACGAACGCGACTTCGCCTCCCGCCCGGGCCGCCGCCACCGCCTGATTGGCGCCCTTCCCGCCGGCCGCCGTGTGGAACGCCCCGCCGAGGATGGTCTCTCCCGGGCGGGGGATGCGATCGGCCTTGACGATCAGGTCGGTGTTGGAGCTCCCGACGACAACGATTTTCGGTTTGGGCATGATGTCTCTATTTTAGACGACCCTCCGTCTCTTGACAACGCCATCGACGGCCGATGTCCATGATCCCGCAGCGAGGAGGCCCTTTGACATTTGTATATGATGGTCATATACTAAAAATCATGCCGATGAATGTTCTCTCCGATTGGACCGGATTCGACTGGGACGTTCATAATACCGATAAGATCAGAGAGCGCCACCGCGTTGCCCCGACCGAGTGCGAACAAGTTTTCTTCAATCGTCCTCTGATGATCGGCGACGACGCGAAGCATTCGGAACAGGAAAACCGGTATTATGTCCTCGGCAAGACCGACGCCGGCAGATGGCTGTTTCTCGTTTTCACCGTTCGTCAGAACAGGATCCGGGTCATTTCCGCGAGGGACATGAACCGAAAAGAAAGGAGGGCCTTCCAAAACCATGAAAAAGAGAATTCCGCAGTTCAAGAATGAAGACGAGGAACGAAAATTTTGGCTGACGCATAGCTCGACGGATTACGTTGACTGGAAGAAAGCCCAAAGAGCGAGGCTGCCGAATCTCAAGCCTTCGGTCAAAACGATTTCTCTTCGCCTCCCGGAATCGATGTTGGAAGAGTTGAAGCGACTCGCCAACAAACGGGATGTGCCTTACCAGTCGCTGGTGAAGATTTTCTTGGCGGAGAGGATCGATGGCGAATCCGATCATGGGCTCGGGCAGAGCAAGCAAACGCGGCGGACAACTGAAAGCCGCCGCTGATTTCGGACGTTATTTTCGCGAAGGAGCTTGAACGGATGCCGGCAGGCCGGCCGATGGCCACCACCACGTTCGGCTTGACGATAAAACTCGATTTCTGTAAGATGAGGGACCTTCCCGGTGGGGCTGTAGCTCAGTTCGGGAGAGCGCTTGAATGGCATTCAAGAGGTCGCCAGTTCGATCCTGGTCAGCTCCACCACTCAAAATACCCTAATTCCCCCTGATTTCCCCGAGTTTTCCTTGGTATTGGCTTTAGGCTCCATTAAGCCAAGTTAAGCGAGAGAAGGCACTTTTTGTGACACCGGCGTGACAGGGGAGGAGTCCGTCTGCCCGGCCAAGTCCCGGCAAAGCACCCGTTTCCGACCAGGTTGGACGCTCCGGGCAGTCCACCCGCCTCCCTCCGTGGGGGGGCGAAGGGGGAGATAATCTTGGACGGTCCCCGGATCGGGCATCTGAAAAAAACGTGGAAGGTGGACACGGTCGTGGCCCTGCGCTCCGATATGCGGGTGCTTGAGGACGCCCGAGGTCTCCTGCGCTTAGGGCCGGTGGCTTGGCAAAATTATCGGCCGGCTCCGCGGGAGGTTGCGGTGGTGGGACCTCTGGGCGTCGACGTCCCGCCGCCCCCGCGACAAGACCGCCCGCCGGATAAGGTCGTGGCCTTCCACTGTTGAGCAGGCGGCCGCGCGCTCGAGACCAGGCGTCATCAAGCACTGAGATCTCGTCACCCCGCGTCGCCCGCCAGGCGAGTGGCCGCTCCGGGATCGTGCTCCGGCTCAGAAAGTCGGCACCAGGCCGAGGCGGAGCTCGTTCTGGAGGCCGAAGCGATAGGAGACCGTCCATGCGCCCATGCGATCGTTCAGCTTGAGCAGCGGACCGACCGGGGTGTTCCATGCCCTATCGGCCCGGAAGAAACCTGCCGGCCGGCCCGGGACGCCCTCAAACCTCGCGAGACTTAGGAGAATAGTTGTCCGTGGAAATCCATGTTAGGCGTCGTCAATAAATAAAGGTAGTATTTAGGTGCGGATGTAGATATACTTCGTCCGCATGAAGAACGATGCGATTTCACTTCGGCGAAAGTTTTCCGACGTGTGGCCGCTCCTTGACGAACGGAGTCGGCGGCTCATGGCCGCCGGCGAAGCTCGCTCATGGGGGTACGGAGGTGTTTCGAGAATTCGACGAGCCTGTGGGCTTTCCCGAAAAGCCATTGCCAAGGGGATCCGCGAGATCGCTGATGGAAACACGATCCCGGGACGTATTCGCCGATCAGGCGCGGGCCGGAAGAACATTATCGTGCGCGATCCCAAGCTTCTCGCCTCGTTGGAGCGTCTGATTGAACCGGAAACGCGGGGCGATCCCGAATCCCCCTTACGCTGGATATGCAAGAGCACGCGGGCTCTGGCCGCTCAACTGACCGGGCAGAAGCATCCGATCAGTCATGAGAAAGTGGCCCAGCTTCTGCGCGCTCAGAACTACAGCCTCCAAAGCAACCGGAAGACGGAGGAAGGTGCGGATCATCCCGACCGCGACGCCCAATTCCGCCATATCAACGCCCAGGTGAAGCGGGCCTTGGCGACGGGGAGGCCGGCTATATCGGTGGACACCAAGAAGAAGGAACGGCTCGGAAACTATGATAATGGCGGCCAACAGTGGCTTCCCGCCAAGAAGCCGGTCAAAGTAAACGGGCACGACTTTCCTTCTCCTGACGTTCCCCGCGCCTATCCGTATGGCCTTTACGACCTGGCGCGCAATCCGGGGTTCGTGAACGTGGGGACGGATTATGACCCGGGGGCATTCGCGGTCGCATCCATCCGGGGGTGGTGGCGGAGCGAAGGCAGATTATTGTATTCGCAGGCGCGGGTGTTGCTCATCACGGCGGATGGCGGGGGTAGCAATGGCGTACGGTTGCGGCTCTGGAAATTGGAGTTGCAGAAGTTTGCGGATGAAACGGGTCTTTCTATTTCCGTCTGTCACTTTCCGCCCGGCACCGGCAAATGGAATAAGGTTGAACACCGGTTGTTCTCTTTCATCTCCTCGAATTGGCGCGGCGAGCCGCTTCGGGATTATGAGACGATTGTCAATCTGATCTCTCGCACGACGACCGCCAAGGGGCTCCAAGTGACCTGCCGTCTGGATCGTCGGAAATACCCGACCGGTCGGAAGGTTACGGATGAGGAAATTAAACGAGTGAACCTGAAACGGAACACGTTTCAGGGTGACTGGAATTACACCATTCACCCCTCAACGCCCTAGCCGAGTTGATACCTTTATTTATTGACGTTGCCTTACGTGGATTCACAGGCCGGTTCCTGAACCAATCTTCCGGCTAATAAAAAAAACCAGCGCCTTTCAAAAATGTAGGTTGGCTCCGGCGAGCAGAAAAAAAGTCCGGGTCTTGAAGGAGAATCTATAGGGCATATATTCGTCCGATTGATAGCGCAATCCCCAGTTATAGCGGCCTTCCAACAACAAGCCGACCTTTCCCCACCGCTTTTCAAGGGAGACTCCGGCGATGATTCCAAAATCATGTTGGTCAAAGTCCTGATCCATCGCGGTTAAGAAGCGGCTATAGGCGCCTCCTCCGAAGACGGAAAGGGAGAGGGTGGATGCTCCATCGAGAAATAATCTCGCTTTGAGGAGCAGGGGAAAGTTGATTTCGGCAAAGTCATGGTCCTTGGCTTCCCCGTTGACATGATATCCTTTGACGGCATAAAAGGCGTCGACTTCCAATCCGATCAGTTTGAAAAACCAGGCCTCGAATCCCACTCCGAATCCAAGGCGGTTGATATGCGGGACTGTGTCATAATTGACTCCGGCATGCGTCCAGCCCGCTAGGAATTTCACTCCAAAATCGGCCGGTCGGAGCGTTGAAACAACGAATAACAAGAGCCCGGAGCACAGAATTGCCGTTTTCACGGCGGCCGGCTTTTTTCTAGCCCTGAGAAGGTCGGATTCCTTCTTTCGCAATTATTAGCCTCCCTCTCTGCGGATTCCGGATTTCCAAGAGTCCTACCTTCTTTATTAATCCCCGGTTCGCCCTCTTTTGTCAATAGAGGGGCCCGATAAAGCTGCGCGAGAATCAAAGGGGGGGGCATGTCAGCGCCTTTGGAAGGGAACGACAGGAGGATGTGGGAATCGAACCCACCCAGCCCCTTCGTCAGAAGCCGGGTGACCCTCTCCCCACGTCATACAGACGTCACGAAATTCGCTAAAACTCGCTGAATTTGGCTAAATGGAGCGAAAACAGAAAATCACAGAAACTATAGATTTTTCAGGGGAAACAGATGGGGTCGCCGGCTGGACCAGGTTAGAAAGCGAGGAAGAGACCTTAGAAAACTATGCTCAATATTTGGGCAGAGAACAAACCAAAAACAAGGAGAAAAAAATGAAGAAATTTGTATTTTTATACTACGGATATGGTGAACCTACCCAGGAAGTAATGGAAGCCTGGGGAAAATGGTTCGCATCAATAGGAGACAAGATGGTTGATAGCGGTCACTCGCAAATTGGCATCGGAGGCGAGACGATGCGCTGGTGAATCGCGACATTTCCAACCCCGCCGGGGGATCCTCGCTCCCTCCTCATCGGTAAGCGTTGGCGTAGAGGCCAAAGCAACGGACCACGACCTGGCCCTTGCCAGGGATATGGAAAATCTCACTTCAGAGGCGGTACATTGAGCGGGGGCAGGTCAGCCTCAGAGGCCGTCAGGCTGATCTGGCCGAAACGTTGTGTCTGGGGACGGTAAATTCCCGGCATGGTGGGACAATCGCATCACGCCGGTGGCCGCCTATGATCGGATTTCCGTCCCGAGATGAGTTCTTCCTTACGCCGCCGGCTTAGGGACTTGACAGCGCACTCCCGCGCAAGGGACTGGGAACGGGTGCCGCACTCCTCCTTGTAGACCGGAACGATAGGGCGCCGGGTCCGGGTGTAGCGAGAGGCCGTGCCCTCCTGGTGCTCCCGAAGTCGGCGGTCAATATCGGTGGTCACCCCGGTGTAGAAGGATCCGTCGCAGCATCCGAGGATATATAGGAACCAGATGGCTCCAGCGGACGCGTTCGGCGCCGGTTCTTCCTCCTTTGCCTTCATCCTCCGGAGCATCCGGCGGTACAGTGGTTTCATTGAACCGAGATTAGAGTATCGGATATTCCCATTTCTGCAACCCAGCGATTTATCGTACCGGACGTTGAATCTTTTTCCCTATTCATATTGGGAGAATACTTCCGGCCGTTTGGCGATGTCAAGAATTCCGATAGGCAGCCAAGAAGTGCCGGCTGGGATAAGGAATCCCCGCCGCTCCGGAGGAAAGCGGATCATTTCCGCCCAGCCCTTGGAAGGGAGGGGCCTCGGCTCCTCCTTGACGATCCCTCCTGTCATGCCAAGCGGCTGGAGGAATGGGGTTCACCTCATGATGGTTGCTTTCTATACGCGGTTTCAGAGCATCTTTGGCAAGGCGGAGAGGGGAAACGGCGTCGGGCGGCTGAATATCTAGACACCGTATCGGAAAATCATGGGCAAGTCGTCTAGAGAAAGGAGAGCGACGCCTTCGCGGCCACGCAACGTAACTTCACCGGTAAGTCAGGAAGAGAGGGGAGAGCGGCGGCGGGCGGCTGATTAGTGATTTCAGAACGAAGTTTCAGAACATATTGGTGAGATGGAGGGCAAAGGGCGAAAGCGAATTGACGCTTCCTCGATTCTTTGATAATCTTTAGACATACCCGAGAGAAGGGGTCAGCAGTGACTGTCACATGCCCGAAATGTCAGACTGAGAATCCCGAGACTAAGCAGTTCTGCGGAGATTGTGGCACTCCGATTCCTTCTTCCAAGGACATCCGCCCCGATGTCACAGAAACCCTTCAAACGCCTATCAAACAATTGGCCACAGGTGCGATTTTTGCCGGCCGCTACCAGGTCATCGAAGAGCTGGGTAAAGGCGGGATGGGCCGCGTTTACAAGGTCTACGACACCAAAACTAAAGAGAAGATCGCCCTGAAGCTCCTCAAGCCCGAGATTTCCTCGGACGAGGACGCGATCGAGCGTTTCGGCAACGAGCTGCGGTTTGCCCGTCAGGTCTCGCACCGCGATGTCTGCCGGATGTACGACCTGGGCGACGATAAGGGGACGCACTACATCACGATGGAATACGTCGCCGGCGAGGACCTCAAGAGCATGCTCCGGATGATGGGGCAGATGAGCGCCGGCAAGACGGTCCATATCGCCCGGCAAGTGTGCGAGGGCGTGGCCGAAGCGCACCGATTGGGCGTCATCCACCGCGACCTCAAGCCGCAGAACATCATGATCGACCGCGAGGGCAACGTCCGGATCATGGACTTCGGGATCGCCCGTTCGCTCAAAGTCAAGGGCGTGACGGGCGCGGGTGTCGTCATCGGAACCCCGGAATACATGTCGCCCGAGCAGATGGAAGGAAAGGACGCGGACGGCCGCTCGGACATTTATTCATTGGGCGTCATTCTCTATGAAATGGTGACGGGGAAGCTCCCGTTCGAGGGGGAGACGTTTGTCAGCATCGCCCTTAAGCAAAAGACCGAAACGCCGCGCCACCCTAAGGATTTCAACCCGCAGCTCCCGGATGACCTCGGCCGGCTCATCCTGAAATGCCTGGAAAAGGACCGGGAGAAACGATACCGAAGCTCCGCGGAGGTCCTTGCCGATCTCGACAAGATCGACCAAGGCTTACCGACGACCGAAAAAGTCCTACCCTCAAGAAAGATCCTGACCTCGAAAGAGATCACGATCAAGCTCCGGCTCAACAAGGTCCTCGTTCCCGGACTGGCCGTCGTCGCCCTGGCCGCCGCGGCGATCGTTTTCGTCCCAAGGCTGTTTCACCAGAAGCTGCCGGTGTCCGTCTCCGGCCGACCGGTCGTGGCGATCATGACCATCAAGAACAACACGGGCGATCAGAACCATGACGACTTGGCGGGCATGCTCATCGACGACTTGTCCCAGGCGACATTCCTCGACGTCGTGACGTTCGACAAGATGTACGGCGTCCTCGGCCGGTTGAACCTTCTGGCGAAAAGGGATTTCGCCGACGCCGACCTGAAGAACGTTGAAGCCCAAACGGGCGCGACCCACATCCTGACCGGCTTTCTGAACAGGTCGGGCGACAAGCTCAGGGTCAATACGAACCTTCAGGAGGCCGCGACCGGGAAGAATGTCGCTTCGCCGTCGGCCGAGGGAGACGTCGCGAAAGGGGTCTTTCCTCTGGCGGATGAGTTGAAGGCGAAGGTCAAGGATTATTTCAGCCTTTCGGCCCGGGAGACGGCCGGGGGCGCCGACAAGAAAATCCAGGATATCACCACGAGCTCGGCCGAGGCGTACCGGTACTATAGCGAAGGCCGGAAATATCATCTAAACGGAGATTACGCCGAAAGCATCCCGCTCATGCAGAAAGTGCTAACGCTCGACCCCGCATTCGCTATGGCCTACAGGTCCCTGGCGATGAGCTACGGTAACCTGGGCTATCTCTCCGAGAAACGACGATGCCTCCAGAAGGCCGTAGAATTCAGCAAGCAGTTGCCGGAAAAAGAACGGATTTATATCCAGGCCAACGTCTATGACATGTCGGAAAAAACGTTCGACAAAGCCCTGGTCCTCTATAAAAAACTGCTCGCGGATTTTCCGCGTGATCCCCAAGCCGAAAATTGGTACGTTTCTTACGGCCTCGTCTATTATGAACTGGAAGAATGGGACAAGGCCTTCGAGCTGGAAGATGCGGCGAGGCGCGCCGACCCGAAAAATTTTTTAACCAATTACAATCTTTGGGGGGTTTATTTTTCTCTAGGAGCTTATGACAAGGCCCAAAAACTCGCGGAAGATTTTATTGCGCAGGTGGCCGACCGGGCTTTTGTCCATGCTGGGATCGGCTATACCCTCCTTCTCCAAAACAAATTTGACGCCGCCCTAAACGAATTGGATAAGGCGATTTCGATGGCCCCCGGCCTTTACAATAGTTATTATCTCAAAGGGAATTTATTTTTGCTTCAAGGAAATTTTGTCGAAGCGGAAAATAATTTTCGAAAGGTATTAGACATCGACTCCCCGGCGTCGCAAGTGGCCGGTCGCGAAGGACGCGGCTATCTCTTTCTGGCCCAGGGAAAATTCGACCTCGCCCAGAAATCTCTGAACGAATCGATCCAACTCGCCGCCAAGGAACATCGCGAAGGGGATGAGTGTTATGACCATTTGGTTTTGGGATATCTCCTTCTCAACTCCGGGGCTCCCGGGGACGCCTTAAAAGAATTCATCGCGGCGGAAAAAGTCGCTCGGACGATAGAAGATTACCGTTATCAAAGGCAAGCCCTTCTCGATAAGGGATCGGCTTACCTTGCTCTGAAATCCATGGCCGAAGCCGAGAAAGCCGCCGCGGAGCTCAAGAGCTTGAACGATTCGGGCATGAACAAAAAGGCTTACCGCTACGGGTCTTATCTTTCGGGCGCGATCGAACTGGAGAAAGGAAACTATTCCCGGGCCGTTCGCCATTTTCAAAACGCCATCTCTCAGTTGTCTTCGGAATATGCCAACGGAAACGAACACGCGAGATTCAGGGACGCTTTGGCATTAGCTCATTTCAAAGCGGGCGATTTGGAAAGAGCCCGCGACGTTTATAACCAGATCACGGCCTTGAACATCGGTCGGTTCGACGCGGGCGACATTTATGCCCGGAGCTTCTATCAGTTGGGCCGGATCCACGAGAAGCTCGGCGACAAGGCCAAGGCCCTCGAGAATTACCGCAAATTCCTTGACCTCTGGAAGGACGCCGACCCGGGCCGGCCCGAGGTTGAAGATGCCAGGAAGAGGCTGGCGGGGCTGAAAACGCCGTAAATCCCCTAAACTTCTTTCCTGAAAAAAAGGAATCAAAAAAAATCTTGGTACGATCTTGGCGATTCTATCATCGCCCCGGCCATCCCCTCTCGCTTCTTTGGGAAGATCACCATCAAGTGCAAGTCGTTGAGGGGGAAGACAGAGGGTGATGCCGGCGGCTGAATATTGGTTCCTGGATATAATTTCAGGACACGCAGGGAAAGTCGTCTCGGGGAAAGCTTTCGGCGTTTCGGTTCGATTCAGTAGCCGCATAGATATTTAATCCGACGATGAGAGCGACCGTTTGAGCCAAGAAACAAGGCTGCATCCCATCAAAAATAGGGAGAAATCGAACATCCCCGGACATCAGGATAGGGTTTGACAGCCGCTTATTTGGGAAAATCCCAAACTAAGACCGCTTAAGGGGAGAAGCGACGGTTCAGGCAGAAAACTGCCCGGATTCGATACTATAGGGCTGATTTAGATATATGATTATCGCATTTGACGATTAAATGCCGTCCGTTTTGGGGAGGTCCCCTATTTCCAGTGAAGACAGAGCGCAGGAAGGCAAAATCTACGAAAATCTGCGTTTTGCGGATGCGGTCAGGGGGGGAAGGGGCAAGTAATCAGTGACAACACGTTTGGGAATTCCTTTAAAATCTAATTTCCGGGCATACATGAAGTAAGGGTAGGTAGGGTGGTAGCCGCCGGGCCTATCTTGAATTATTGAATGGCATTCAAGAGGTCGCCAGTTCGATCCTGGTCAGCTCCACCACCTTCAAGTCCCAGAGCGTTGGTTTCCCTTCATTCCTGAACCGGCCGGATGTCCGGGCGACTTCGGCCGCCGCTATTCCTGCTTATCAATCGATCGTAAAGGTCACCGAGAATTGGACGGTCAGATAGCTGTCCAAATACGCGCTGCCTTTATATTCGGCCTCGATATCTTCCTTGGACGGCGCGCCGATATAGGTCACGGTGACCCCGGAAGGTCTCTTTTCCGTGAAAGCCCCGTCGGTAAAATATTTTGGAATCTCGTTGACCGGGATGATCACCTGATATTGAGCCGATTTCTTATTGGTATAGTAGGCCCGGCTGATTTTCCCGCCCGGCAGATTCTTGAATGTCCATTGGACGGATTTGGAATGACCCTCGGAATCGGAGATGTTCTTTTTCACGGTCATTTTTTCGATATTGGATAAATCCGGCGAGAAATTGCCGCTCATCGTCATATTCTCGGTTTCGCCGTCACGGATGGATTGGGCGAGAACAATCGAAAAATTGAATCCGTCCCATGAGGGAACCGTATTTTTTGGATTTTTTGCCGTGTTGACGTTTCCGACTCCGAAACTGGCGAAGGAGTCGAACGAATCATAGGATCCGCCGGCGGAATTCGTTTCCCTGAATTTATACTGGCCGGTGATGTACGCCTCGATCGCTTTTGTTTGTTTGAGCATATCGAGAGTCACCGCGTCCGATTGCGGTTGAACTCCCGTTGGACCGGCTAGGAATAAACATGCCAGAGCCACACACAGTTGGAACATGACTCCCTCCCTATTCGAATTTTATGGAAATGGATTCTTTCGTGGTAAGAATATGAATGATCAAGAAACTCCCTTTCTTCTATCCGCCGCAAATATAGCGCTTGAGTGAAGGGATTGTCAATATCCGAATATTAAAGACCAGGGCGGGAATATTCGTCAGGGAGGATTTCTATGCCGGGACCAGGATCTCGAGGGCGAAGGGGAGGGCGCGGATGATCAGGGCGTTTTTTCCGGGGCCCCCGGGGCCGGGGACGATTTCGCCGTCCGCCTGGACGTCGAATGCGCTCTCGGACCCGACGGCGAACTCGGGCGAGCGGAGGAGCCGGACTTCGGGCTCTCCGACATGACGCCCCGTCGCGGCGAGGGCATAGAGGCGGGCCAGCCGCCGCATCGAGCACGGGGCGATGAGACAGGCGTCGAGCAATCCGTCATCCGGCCGGGCTTCCGGCGCGATGCGTTTTCCGGTGGCCCATAAAGGAGTGTTGGCGAAGACCGCGACGGTGAAGAAATCTTCGATGACCCCGGACGGGCCGCTGTCTATGCGAAGGCGAATGGGGACGCGCCCATGCTTGTAAGCTTCGCGTATACCGAAAAACCCGGCGAGCGCCTGATGGGCCGCCAGCCGGGGACGGCGGGCGGCCAGCGCGGTCACATATCGATTGACGGCGGCGCCTAATCCGAGGTTGGCCTGTCCGAGAAAATACGTCGAATAGATCCCGTCGCGAAGGATCATCCCGAGGTCGATTCTCCGCCGGCGGCGGTCGCGAAGGGCCCGGCAGGCCGTTTCGATGGAGTCCAAGCCGAACGCGGCGGGGACGTCGTTCGAGGATCCCAGCCCGATCAACCCCAGCGCCGTTCCCGCGCCGGCCCTCAGGATTTCTTCGGCCATGATCATGAAGGTCGAATCGCCCCCGGCCCCCGCGATGAATCGATGATCGACGGCTGATTGCCGGGTCAACTGCCGGAGATGAATTTCGCTCTCCGTTACGTGAAGGGCGTAAGGAACCCCGAAACGCCTAAGTTCATCCTCCAGCTTTTCCTGGAGACGGGCCGCCCGCCCCGCTCCAGCGGCGGGATTGAGAAAAATCGGAATGGGCGCGGGATTCATGATCGGCTCCGCCGCCCATTATGCCCCAATCGCAAGCGGTTGTGAACAAACACCGCCGACCCGGGCGGCGGAGAAAGGGCCTGAAGAACCGGACCGGGGAGCGAGGCCGTGACTTTGTCATCGATGATTCTCTTTGTGCAGGAGTGAATTAGGAACGCATCGAGGCGGCGCGCTCCTCGAGGACCCGATGGGTCCGGTCGAGGTCGCTCCGGACGTGTCGCAGGGCCGGCAGCCACAGAACGACGTTGATGACCCAGAAAACAAGGACCGAGGCCATGGCCGCCCGTAGTCCCCAGCTCGTAGCGATATAGGAACCGATGAGCGGCCCCAGAGCCGAACCGGCCAGGTCCATCACCGAAGCCAAGGCGATGATCGCTCCGCGGTGTTCGGGGAGGTTGACGTCGGTCAGCGTCCCGTACCAGTTCGGGTTGACGCCTTGATTGATGAACATGGCCGCGGCGATCGTCAGGATGAGGCTCCAGGCCCCCGGGATCGCCAAAGTCTCGGCCAGACTCGCACCCGCCGGGATTCGAACCCGGGACAGGACAAAGAGAACCATGAACACGATCGGGACGGCGTTGCAAGCCAGGGCGACGATGACCTTGGCCCGCTTGTCCCGACGGAAAGCCCGGTCGCCCAGACGGCCGAAGACGACGGCCCCGGCCGCGCCCGCGGCGAAGACGACAACGATGGCGAAATTGACCCCGGCGGCGTCCATGTTGTGGACGTCTTTCATGTACTTGAAGATAAGAAAGAGGACGATCGAGCCGGGGAAGACGTCGATGAAGTTCAGGATGAGCCAGAAATTCGTCCGCGACGCGCCCAAGAGGCGCCAGTCTTTGCGGGAGAGGCGGAACCGGTAGGCCGTGCCCTCGATGA
>Ga0315274_10005849_pt1 | contig 17969 bp, 16 predicted proteins | sample YL17G02_20_MG_FD_203700 | JGI IMG/M metagenome (GOLD analysis project Ga0315274, IMG submission 203700) | Sediment microbial communities from Yellowstone Lake, YNP, Wyoming, USA - YL17G02_20 | ecosystem: Environmental > Aquatic > Freshwater > Lake > Sediment | place: USA: Wyoming | collected...
CAAGCAGGCCAAGGAAGACCTGGCCCAGGCCGCGCAGTACCGCTACAACACCGTCAAGCGGCTGGCCGACACCTACGGCGAGCAATACAAGGCGCAGGACGGCGAATACCAGAAACTGCTTGACGCCAAGCTCAAGCTGGAAGCCAAGCTGACCGAGGCCAAGCGCGAGCGCACCGAGCTGCAGGCCATGCTCGATCTGGCCAAGAGCAAGGAGCTGACGCACCGCGTGGTCGAAGGCGTGGGTGGCATCACCACCTCCGAGGTGGGCATGAACGAGATTCGTGATGAGATCCAGCGCCGCCTCGACAAGGCCACCGCGCAGGGCGAAATCGATGCCAAGCGCCTGGACAATCAGATGTCCGAGGTCCTGGAGAAGGATACCCTCGAGCGCCAGCTTGCAGAGCGCAAGGCGCGGCTCGGACTCTAATCGAGTGGTCAGGGAGCAGGGCCACAAGTGCCCTACTCCCTGGTTGCACTGCTGAGGCCCAGACACGTGCCGGCACCTCACGTCGTGTGCTGGGACCTATCAGATGGCGACTGCGAAGACTGCGGAGAGCCTCATCTCGGCGCAGGCTCGGGTGTCCTGGGGGTGGCAGTCGTTCTGGCGCGCTCGTCTCGAGTTGCGCATGAAGTATCGCAGCTTTTGGAGATCAAACTATGAACAGAACTCGCTGGGTCTTTGTGATCGTTGTGCTGCTGGCAGTGGCCGTTGTGGGTGGATCCTACCTGGTGCGCAGCGCAGGTGGCGTGGGACCGCTGATCGAACAACCACCGACCGTGGAAGTGCGCATCGTGTGCGCGCTGCCAGTGGAGCCGTTTGTGCGCGAAGCAGCTAACAAGTACAACGCCGAGAATCACAAGCTGGAGGGGCACGCGATCCGCGTCAGCGTGGAACCCATGGACGGCCTGGCCGCGATGGGTCGTTATGAGCGCGAGCAGATGACCCCGCTGCCGACGGTGTGGATTCCCGACAGCCGCTACCTGGTGGAACTGGTCAACGCCACCTACAAGGAGAAGCTGAGCCGCGACATCTTCTTGACGGGCGGTGAGTACCGCGCCCGCCCGATTGCCATCTCCCTCTTTTCCTGGGGCATCTACTCCAGCCGCGCCCAGGTCCTGCGCGCCAAGTATGGCGAGATCGACTGGCGCGCCATTCACGACGCGGCCATCAGCAAAGGCGGCTGGCCAGAGCTGGGCGGACCCGCCGACTGGGGCTACTTTAAGCTGGTGGTGCCCAACCCAAGGAAGAACGTAGGCGGCCTCTCGGCCATGATCGCTGCTGCAGGTGAGTACTATGGCAAGACCGACATCAGCGTGGCAGACGTGACCAACCCCGATTTCCAGAAGTGGCTTAAGGAACTGATGAGCGCCGTCACGGACTTTTCCAGCCTGGGCTCGTACTCGGTGGAGAACCTGGCGCTGTTCGGCTACTCGATGGGTGACGGGGGGCAGCTGCTGGAGAGCGACTTGCTGGTCAACATGTCCGGCATTCAGACGCGCTGGCAGGACCCGCTGGTTATTGTGTACCCCAAGTACGTGACCTGGTTCGATTTCCCGTACACGGTCTGGATGGGCGAAGAGACGTCCGCGCTGGAGAAGAACGCAGCGTTGGAGTTCGAGCGCTACCTGCTGCAGTCGGACGTGCAGAAGCGCGCCGCCGAGATGGGCCTGCGCCCGGCGAATACTGAGGTGGCCATCACGGATCCCAATAGTCTGTTCGTCAAGTGGAAGGACCAGGGCGCGATGACCGTCGTGCCGCGCACGACACGCATGCGCTCCCCGGACCGTGAAGTACTGCTGGCTCTGCTGCGTTGGTTTGACCTGAACGTGGCCGAACAATAGGAGGATAGCCATGCGTCGTCGAGCAAGATCGCAAAGCTCTTCCTCCTGGCCGCTCGTAATCGTGGGCGTCGCACTGCTGCTCCTGGTGGGGTGTGTAGCCTGCTACCTTTTCTACCAGGCGGTGCAGCGCGACGTGCGCGGGGAGAACAAGATGACTCTGGAGGTCGCCTATTCCCCCGAAAAACAAGCGCTCTTTGAAGAGCTGGTCAAGCGTTACAACGCAACCGGGCCCAAGACAGGGTCGGGCAAGCGCATCAGCGTGGTTGCGGTCCAGATGGAACCAGAGGCCATGATCTGCGAGGCGCTGGGAGGTCGCTTCCAGGCGCTTTCGCCCGATTCCTCCGTCTGGCTGTCGCAAATGGAACTGGACTGGGAGGCGCAGCACAAGGACGAGCCTTCCATTGTCGGCGAGACGACGCGCTATGCCCTCAGCCCTGTGGTGGTCGCCATGTGGGAGGAGACGGCCCGTGCGTTGGGCCATCCCGCCAAGGCGATTGGCTGGGCCGATCTGCTCTCGGCGGCGCGCAGCGACTCGAACTTCAAGTGGAGCCATCCCTCGACCTCGTCGGCGAGCGGCCTGTTGGCGACGTTGGCCACCTTTTACGCTGGCGCAGGCAAGACGCGCGGGCTGACGGTTGAGGACGCCACGGCGCAGCAGGTCACGACCTACGTGGCAGCGCTGGAAAAGACCGTGCGCTACTATGGCGAGGGTGAGCGCGCGGTCATCGAGCAGGTGCAGGCGAAAGGCCGTGCTTACCTGGATGCCTTTGTCGTGCAGGAGCAGCTCCTGATCCAGTTCAACCAGAAGAGCAAAGACAAGTTGGTGGCCATCTATCCCGTCGAAGGCACCATGTGGGAGGACCACCCGCTGGTCTTTCTGGAGCGTTCGGACACGACGGCGGAGCAGCGCCTGGCCTGCCGCAGCTTCCGTGACTTTTTGCTCTCGAAAGATGCACAGATGCTGGTTCTGGCCAATGGGTACCGGCCGTCGGACCTGAGCATTGCGTTGGACTCCGCTTCGTCGCCAATCACGGCGGCCAACGGCGTGGACCCCGCGCAGCCCAAGACGACGCTGCAGATCCCCAGCCCGGGAGTGGTGCAGGTGGTGCGCGATGTTTGGGAGTACACCAAGCGCAAGACTAACGTCTACCTGATCGCCGACGTGTCTGGCAGCATGCAGGGTGACAAGCTGGACCAGGCCAAGCAAGCATTCCTGACCTTCCTGGGCATGATCAAGGGCCAGCAGGAGCGCGTCGGGCTGATCGTTTTCTCTTCCGAAGTGCGCGAGGCGGTGCCCGTGGCAGAGATGGCCACCAATCGCAGCGTACTCAACTCGACCATCGAGGGCCTGAACGCGGGTGGTGATACGTCACTGCTGGACGCGATCAATCTGGCCTACGACAGGCTGCAGGAGCGCCAGGACAAGGAGCGCATCAACGCCATCGTGGTGATGACCGATGGGAAGGAAAACAACTCGCGCATGCGGCTCAAGGACCTGACGGCCAAGTTGCGTCAGGGCCCCCAGAACGACGGGCAGTCGGGCCTGCCGGTGGTAGTATTCTGCGTGGCCTATGGCAGCGATGCCGACATGGGCACGCTAGAGTCCATCGCTAGCCCCACGGGCGGCCAGGCGCGGCGTGGCAGCCCCGAAACGATCCAGCAGTTGTACAAGCTGCTCTCGACGTACTTCTAGGAGCTGGGCATGGCAAAACGAAACGAGCTGAAGCAGCGAGTCACCAGGGCCATCCTCGCGCATGCTGTCTTTCGCCTGGAGAGCGCCCTGACCATCGCCTTGACCATCATACTGGTGTACTTTTTTCCAATGCCCTTTCCGTGGTGGCAGTGGTGGTACTGGGTTGTGCTGGGCGTGGCGGGCGAGATGCTGATCGTCTACACCAGCATCACGGACGAGACGACTGGCCGCAAAGTCGTGGCCGACATGCTGCGTCAGGAATTCAACCCGCGCGAGATCCGCTCGGAGCAGTATCGCAAGCGCGTGGAAAAGGCGCTCGAATACCGCCAGCGCATCGAGGAACACGTACGCAGCAGCGGTGCCGGTGTGTTGCGCGATCACCTGCTGGAGACAACCGCAGGCATTGCCGACTGGGTGGCCAGCGTGTTCGGCCTGGCCAGGCGTCTGGACCAGTACCAGGAGGATCAGGTGCTGGTGCGTGATCTACGCGACGTGCCGCGCGAGGCGGCAGAATTGCGTGCTCGCCTGCAGCGCGAGACGGACGAAACCGTTAGGCAGTCCTTGACGACTGCCATCGCTAGCAAGGAAGAGCAGCTCGTCAACCTGCATAAGCTACAGAACGCGATGGAAAAGGCCGAGTACCAACTGGAGACGACCCTGACCGCGCTGGGCACGGTCTACTCGCAGATCCAATTGATTGACGTCAAGGACATCGATTCGGGACGCGCGCAGCGCCTGCGTCAGGACATCAATGACCAGGTTGCTTCCCTGCAGTCTCTGCAGGAGACGCTGGATGAGGTATACGGTTCTCCGGTGCATATCAAGTAGGGCGTGTCCTTGCCTAGTCTTGGCGACTTCGTCTTGTCGACGAGACAAGGCTAGACAAGGTCACAGACCCGGTGGGATTGCCGCCGGACGCAGGAGGTTGGTGGTCAGCGATGAAACGAGATCAGATGCTTGCGAAGGGCCGCAAGGGCCTGGTGTTGCTTCTTCTGCTGTGCTTGCTCGCGCTCAGCGCTTGCTCGTCTACGCCCAAATTCAAGGGCGAGGCGGTCGTCTATGTGACCGCGCCGCTCTCGGGCTGGCAGGCGGATGGCGGGCAGACGGTCGTGGGCGGCGTGCGCTTGATGGCAGAGCGCGTCAACGCCGCCGGGGGCCTGCTGGGCTACGAGGTCAAGGTCGTGCCGCTGGACGACGAGGCCGACTCGGACGTGGCCGCACAGGTGGCTGCGGAGATCAAGAAAGCGGTGCAGGAAGGCTCCAGGGTCATTGGCGTGGTGGGCCATTACAACAGCGGTCAGGCCCTGGCCGGCATGGAGGTCTACAAAGACCTGCCCCTGATTGTGGTCACGCCCACTGCCAGCGACGTGAGCCTGACGCGCAAGGGCTACACCAACTTTTTCCGCGTCAACGCCACCGACGCGGCGCAGGCACCCGTGGATGCACGTTTCCTGGTGGAAAAGCTGGGCGCCAAGCGCATCGCGCTGGTGTACGCCAACAACGAATACGGACGCGGCTTGCGCCAGGAGATGCTGACTGCACTGAAGGACCTGGACGTGGAACCCGCGGCGGTCATCGAGATTCCGGAGGGCGCACCGACCCAGGCCAAGGCCGTCGAGCAGATTCAAGCCCTGCAGCCCGACGCGGTCTTTCTGGCCGGCTATGAGACCGAGGGCTACATCTTGTTGCCTGAGCTGCGTGAGGCGGGCGTCACGGCGCCTTTCATGGCCAGTGATGGCTGCTTCCTGTACGAGTTCATCGATGGGTCGGGCGTTGCGGCTGAGGGAGCTTACGTCAGCGGCATCACCCCCGACCCCAAGATGGTGGCGGACAGCAAGTGGTGGTCCGAGTACCAGAAGCTGGAGACGCGCAACCCGGGCACCTACAGCATCGCTGGATACAGCGCGATGGCCGTGATTGCCGAGGCATACAAGAAGGCCGGCGCATTGGATGCTGGCAAGGTGATGGACGCGGCACGCAAGCTCGACTTTCAGAGCTTGGTGGGCCACATCAGCTTTGACACGGCAGGAGATCTCAAGGAGCAGAAGATCTACATCTTCCAGGTCAAGAACGGCGACTTTCAGCAGATCCCTGCGAGCTAGTGTAGCGCGCGGCGTGTGCCGTGCAGGCAGGCTCCTACACGCATAGTGCGAATTCTACGAACCCCCTTTGGCGGCTTCGTGGGATTCGTTCTATGCGTGCCATGCGTGTACCCTCCTTCCGGTTGTCAGAAGCCCAGCCTACGCAGTTGGTGAACTCGGGGCTTTCCACTATAATGCTGCCAGTTCGCGTGGACGGAGGGTCAAGATGGGTGGAGTGAAGATTGCGTTCCGCATCGGTCCGATTGTCATTGCCTGGTATGGCATCATCATTGTCGGCTCCGCGATGTTGGCCACTTTTGTCGCAGAACGCGAGGCACGGCGACGCGGGGATGATCCAGAGCACGTCTGGAACGCACTGTTATACTGCCTGATCCTGGGCGTGATCGGCGCCCGCGTATATCACATCGTCTCCAGTCTCGACGAATACCTGCGCAATCCCATGCAGATGTTCAACACGCGCGCGGGCGGCCTGGGCATCTACGGAGCAGTCGCGGGCGGCGCGTTGGCGCTCTGGCTCTACACGCGCCACCATAAGCTCAGCTTTGGCCGTTGGGCCGACATCGCCACGCCCGGCCTGATCCTGGCGCAGGTGATCGCGCGCTGGGGCAACTTCCTGAACCAGGAGTTGTACGGCTTTCCGACCACGCTGCCCTGGGGCATCCACATCGATGCCGAGCACCGCATCGCGCCGTTCGACGACCTGCTCAAGTACCCGCTGGACACGCGCTTTCACCCTTCGTTCCTCTACGAATCGCTGGGCAACCTGCTGAACTTTGCCATTGTGGTGTACGTCTCGCGGCGCTTTGCCGACCGACTGAAGGACGGAGACTTGATCCTGCTCTACGGTGTGCTCTACCCGCTGCTGCGCTTCTTTGTCGAGTTCCAGCGCCCCGATGCCTGGAAGATCGGCGGTGTGGCCACGGCCCAGTGGGTCGCGCTGGTCTCTATGGCCGTCTGCGGCGGCTTGCTCCTCTATCGGCATCGTAGAACGCAGGCTCCCACGACGTGTTGACGGACCAATCCGAGGCCCTGCAGCGCGTGCATCCGGAGCGTTTCTCCATCTGACCTGTGCAGGGTTGTCCATTCATCTACCCGCCTTCATCTACAATTACAATGTGGTATAGGACGGGCCATACATGGGGCAAGGCAGATGACTGTGGAGGGTGAGAGAATGCAGGTAATGGTTGGTAGCGCGAGATTGGAGTTGGTGCAGGGAGACATCACGCAGCAAGATACGGAAGCCATCGTCAATGCGGCGAATTCCAGCCTGCTGGGCGGTGGGGGCGTGGACGGCGCCATCCACCGCGCGGGCGGGCCGCAGATTCTGGAAGAGTGCCGCAAGCTCGGGGGCTGCCCGCCCGGACAGGCGCGCATCACGAGTGGCGGAAGGCTCAAAGCCAGGTACGTGATCCACACCGTTGGGCCGATCTACCACGACGGCAAGCACGACGAGCCGCAGACACTGGCCAATGCCTACCGCAGCAGTCTAGAACTAGCCTCGCAGCATGGGATCAAGAGTCTGGCGTTCCCGTCCATTAGCACGGGCGCCTATGGCTATCCCATCGAGATGGCTGCGCCCATTGCGTTGGAGACGGTGATGCTCTATCTGCGCAGCCACTCCGAGATCGAGATCGTGCGCTTTGTGCTGTTCGGCAGTTCGGCCTATGAGGTGTACGAAAGGGCGACACGGGATGTGTACCAAAGACTCCATATGAACTATGCAATCTAGGGCATAATCTAGGCCACCCTCCGTTATGCGTGCACGCATGCTCTTGCTCTCAATCCTCCCTGTAATGGCATCCGCGGCTGACCTTGTTCTCCCAGGCGGCCTGGGCTACGATCAGGGCGGCTTGCACCGCGTTGCGCAGGCCAATCAGCCCATCCGAGAGTTTGGTGCTGGCATAAAAGCGCGTGATGTCGATCTGCAGGTTGCGCAGGTCGCTGATGGCACGGTCCAGTTGGCGCGTGGTGCGCACGAGTCCAACATAGTTCCACATGATGTTTTGGATGGTGGCCATGTCCTGACCGACCAGCGCCGGGTCGGCGACCTCGGTCAGATCTTCGTCGTGCCAGAGGGGGATGTCGCTCGGGTTGATCTCCAGCGTGCCCAGGTTGCGACTGATGTCATCGGCTGTCCTCACACCGTACACCAGGCCTTCGAGCAAGGAAGCGCTTCCCAGACGGTTGGCGCCGTGCACGCCCGTACACGAGACTTCACCCACGGCGTACAGGTTCCGGATGCTGCTGCGGCTCCAGTCATCCACCCACACGCCGCCGCAAAAGTAGTGCGCCGCCGGCACGACGGGAATCAGGTCTTGAGTAATGTCCACACCGAATTCGAGGCACCATTGGTAGATGGCCGGGAAGTGGGACTTGATCTTGTCGGCTGACAGGTAAGACTTCAAGTCCAGATAGACGAACTTGCTGCCGGTGGTGAGCATCTCACGGTGGATGCTGCGCGCCACCACATCGCGCGGGGCCAGGTCTTTCCATTCGGGCGCGTACTTTTGCATAAAGGGCTGGCCATGGTCGTCCACTAGCCGCCCACCCGCGCCACGCACCGCTTCGGTGATCAGAAAACGCACATGGTCGCCGTAGTAGAAACCGGTGGGATGAAACTGGACGTACTCCGCATTGATGATGCGCGCACCTGCGTTGTTTGCCATGGCCAGCCCGTCGCCGCGTGCCCCGGGCGGATTGGTGGTATGCAGGAAGATGCGCCCCAGGCCGCCGGTGGCCAGGACGGTCTTCTTGGCCAGGTAGACGTCCACTCCGCCAGTGGCCTGATCAAAAACATACGCTCCCACGCAAGAGAGCGGGTCATAGACGGCCACTCGGTTGAGGGAATGGTGCGAGGGCGTCAGTAGGTCGACCGCGGTGCAGCGCGTAACCAGGTGAATGTTGGGCGTGGCGTGCAACGCCTCCACCAGCTTCTCCTGAATGGCGCGCCCGGTGTAGTCGCCGACGTGCAGGATGCGCGCAGTCGAATGCGCAGCCTCCTTGATGACTTCCAGCGCGCTACCCGACGCCGTGTCAAATGGCACGTGCAGCCGCTCGACCAGCCACTCTCGCAGCGAAGGCGGCCCCTCTTCTGCCAAGATGTTCACTGCGCGAAGGTTGTTCATGGCCACGCCGGCGCGTTCGAGGTCCTTGATCAGCAGGTTGGGCGAGTCGTCGTCGCCGCGGTAGATGATTCCGCCCTGCGCATGATACGTGTTGGACTCGTGCGGATCCGCCTCTGGCGTGACGATGGTGATGTGCAGCTCGTGGTTCTCCGCCAGGCGCAAGGCGGTGGTCGCGCCTGCGATGCCGCAGCCAAGGATCAGGACATCCGTCTCAATCTGTGCCATCTCTACTTCGCTCCCAGCATCTTTCGCAGGGCCAGGTTGGCCCAGCGCGCCACATCGGCAGGGACGCGCACTACATTGACCGGCGTGCCGGCCAGCAGGCTGTCGAGCGTCCAGGCCAGGTTATGGGGATTGATGCGGTACATGGCGCCACAGAGGGACCTGGCCAGTGGCACGATCCTCTTGTCAGGATTCTGCTTGGCCAGCCTCGACACCAGATGAATCTCGGTGCCTACCGCAAAGCAAGAACCGGGCGGAGCGCTAGCGATCGTACGCGCGATGAACGAGGTGGATCCGTTCGAATCAGAGCGGGCCACGACCTCATGCGGGCATTCGGGGTGCACGATGACCTGGATGCCGGGGTAGCGGCGTCGTGCGCTCTCCACGTGTTCCGCTGCAAAAAAGGTATGCACATGACAGTAGCCCTTCCAAACCACGATGGTGGCGTCCTTGGCAGCCTCGCGACTGGGCATGGGTTCCTGCGGGTCCCAGACCGTGATTCTCTCCTGCGCAATGCCGAGGGCCAGCGCCGAATTGCGCCCTAGGTGCTCGTCGGGGAAGAAGAGGGCGTGTCGCTTCTGGGCCAGCGCCCAGCGCAGGATGGCCTGTGCGTTGGCCGAAGTGCACACCGCGCCACCCCTTTGTCCGCAAAGGGCCTTGACGGTGGCGTAAGAGTTCTGATACGTGATAGGGACCAAGTCCTCTCCCCAGAGCAGAGTGAGGTTCTGCCAGGCCACCTCAGCCTGGTCTGCATCGGCCATCTCGGCCATGGGACATACCGCAGAGGAAGCCGGCAGGCACACAGTCTGAGAAGGGCCGCACAACATGGCCGCCGTCTGGGCCATGAAATCCACCCCGCAAAAGACGATGTAGCGCGCTTGCTTGGTTTCGGCTGCCTTGCGCGACAGTTCCAGCGAATCACCCACGAAATCGGCGAACTGGACCACTTCATCGCGCTGATAGTGGTGAACCAGAATGACCAGGTGCTTGCCCAGTTGAGACTTGGCTTTGCTGATCTGAGCGAGCACCTCTGCTTCCGGCAGGGTGTGGTATTCCTCCAAGGAACGCATCTACTCTTCCTCCTCCACGTCGAGGCTGATGTCCAGGGCTTGCGCCGAGTGTGTCAGAGCGCCCACGCTGACATAGTCCACGCCGGTTCCGGCCACCACGGCAGCGTTGTCCAGGCGGATGCCACCGGACGCCTCCAACTTGGCCCGACCTGCGGTCAGGGCGACCGCCTGGCGCATCCGTCTCGGGTCCATATTGTCCAACAGGATGCGGTCCACGCCCAGATCGAGCGCCTCGCGCAACTCGTCCAGGCTCTTCACCTCCACTTCCACCTGCAACCCCTCACGGTTGCTGGCCCGCACGCGCTGCATAGCGGCAGCGATGCCTCCGGCCGCGGCGATGTGGTTGTCCTTGACCAGCACCATGTCGAACAGCCCGAAGCGGTGGTTCTGACCTCCTCCCAGACGCACGGCCATCTTGTCCAACACGCGCAGGCCGGGCGCCGTCTTGCGCGTATCCAGGATGACCGCGCGGGTGCCGCGCACCGCCTCGACGAAGCGGCGCGTGAGCGTGGCAATGCCAGACATGCGTTGCAGGAAGTTCAGGGCCACTCGTTCGGCACTGAGAATACTCATGCCGGGGCCTTCCAACCTGGCAAGCACATCACCAGGGGCGACTGCGCTGCTCTCCGCGACCAGACCGGCGAATTGAACGTGGTCGTCCACGGCCCGGAATACCATCTGCGCGACTTCCAGACCGGCGATAATGCCGGGGGCTTTGGCGATCACCTTGCTCCGCAGGCGCAGGTCAGGCGGAAGTATCCAGGCGCTGGTCACGTCGCCAGGGCCGATGTCCTCGGCCAATGCCCGACTGATGATGGACTCAATCTCTCGCACATCCTCTGAGTTCATTCTTCGTCCTCCTATGCTGTACGCGACCGGACCTACACGCGACGTCGGAAGCGGTGGTAGACCCGATGGTACGCCAACACGACCAGCGCCAAGCCAGCGTCCTGCCGCATGTCGGTCTCTGCCTTGAGGGTCGTAGAGAGCACGCAGTGGAGGGTCAAGACCACGGCATCCTGTTCGTTGCGCAGCTCATACCCGGGCCACAGACCGATCCGGTGCAGGTAGTAGGGCACGGCCTGGTAGGTGAGATGGGTGTAGCTGGCGGTGGCGAGCACTAGGTCGCCCTGACACAGGGAGCAGCTTCTGGGCAGCACGGTCTCGCGCTTGATCAGGTACTCCTGACCGTCCGCTTGGCGGAACACGTTCTCGGTGGCACGGGGCGTGATTGCAGCTCTCCGAGTGCCCCTCACGGCCGATGAAGCGATGACGGCGTGGCCACAGGCCCTCTGCCTCGACGCGAATGGGAGTCAAGACGCGCATTCCCTTCCTCCCAGCGCCCACCTTGTCTTTGCGAAGCGAACGGCAAGGGGCAATACGACAGTAGTCTGCTATAACAGCAAGCGCCCGAGTAGCGAGAAGAGACCCAGGAAGAGCAGAATGATGACTGCGGAGATCACGACAAACAGGCCCAGGCCCATCAGCAGATTCACGGCTGGTTTGTCGCTCTTGACGGTGAGAGCGCCCATGCGTGAAAAGTTGGGCACAGAAGCAAGAAAGATGCCCAGCACAGCTCCCCACAGCATGCCATCGGTGACCACGGTCGCCCCGACAAGGCTGTTGATCCACGCCTCGGCCAGGGCGCCTACGAGGATGCCTGCGACCCCGGCGGCGAGGACCCGGCCTCCCCTCCAATTCCACATGGCGCGTGCCTCCTGGCTATGCGTGGGCAATGGCCTGAGTAAGCTCCTCGGCGGTCACTACGGCGTTGCCCAGCTTTCGCACCACCAGCCCTGCCGCACAGTTGGCCAAGCGCGCCGCCTCGGTGGCGTTGGCTCCTGCTAACAGGGCCAGCGTGGCTACAGCAATCACCGTGTCGCCCGCGCCTGTCACGTCAAAGACCTCCGTGCGGTTAGCGGCGGGCAGATGGATGTGGTCGCCGGTGTCTGAGATCAGCGAAAGTCCCTCGGCCCCCCGTGTGATGATCACCGCACCGGCTTTCAGATCGTACAGCAGTCGCTCACCCGCGCGACGGTAGTCGTCCTCGCTGCTCAACCGGCAGTCCAGCGCCGCCTCGATCTCGTGACGGTTGCCTTTGATCAGATCGAACCCCACGTATTTCTCGAACGACCCCTGGGCGTCCACGGTGCACAGTTTGTGTCGCGCGTGCGTCGCCTCCAGGGCAGCTCGCACGACCGCGGGGCCTGCCACGCCCGTCTGGTAGTCGGATACGAGCACGGCGTCCACGCCAGGTAGCAAGCGCTCGATGCGCTTCAGGAGCTCGGCCTCAATCGCGTCCCCGACGATGCGCCGATCCAGGTGATCAATGCGCGCCAGTTGCTGCGGAAAGTGCAGCGAACCCTCGGCTAGGATGCGCGTCTTGGTGGTGGTCGGCCTGGACTCGTCCACGACCACGCCCTCCGCATCCATGCCCGCCTTGTGCAGCTCAGACAGCAACTGTGAGGCGGCCGCATCCCGCCCGACCAGTCCCACGAGCGTGGCTTGTCCTCCCAGCGCGCAGATGTTGTGAGCGGGGTTTGCCGCACCTCCCGGAATGTAGGAGCGCCGCACGAGCTCCAGCACGGGGATGGGCGCTTCACGCGAGAGACGCGTCGCCCGCCCGACGATATACTCGTCCAGAAACAGGTCGCCGATGACCAGGACCCTGGCATTAGCCAGTCGGGGCACCCATTGCATTAGTTCGCGCTGCGCCTCGCACGTCATAGTATCAGGGCACCTCCTTGGCTCAACTGTACACGAGGATACAGTGATTGTCAAAAAGGGCGTCAAAGGACCCTCGCAAAAGGCGGCAGCGCGACACCTGCTAGCGCTTGTCGAGGGACCTTCTGGAGAGGCTGTTCTACGCTCTCCGCAAAATGACTTGACCCATCGTTCTAACCTATGCTATCATAGTGGCAACAGGGGGTGTTCCCCTCGCACGCTCCGCCTTCAGTCCGCCAGCCTCTGCTCCGGCGCGGCGAGGCGCGAGGCGCGTTTGGTTTTCGTAAGGAGGCGGGTCTGTGCAAGAGCGATATTCGGACCTGGACGTCTCTCCCCGTCTGCTGATGGGCCCGGGCCCCAGTGGTGTGGATGCACGCGTCCTGCGGCTCATGGCGACCTCGCTGGTTGGGCATCTGGATCCCGACTTCTTGAAGGTCATGAAAGAGACTAAAGAGCTGCGCAGTTCGTCTTCCAGACCTACAACGAACTCACCGCCACGGTGAAGCCTCCTGCGCAGACCGGAATGGATCGCGCCATGGATGGTGAGGTGCGTTTCCTGGCCGACGGCATGTTGGGAACGCTGGCCAAGTGGCTGCGCATCCTGGGCTACGACACCGCGTACGATGCTCGCTGGGACGACAAGGAGATCGCGCGTCGGGCTCGTGCCGAGGGACGGGTTCTACTCAGCCGCGATCACGATCTACTGCGGCGCAAGGGGTTGCGCGGCCTGTTCGTCGAGAGCCAAGTCCTGGACGAGCAGGTGGCACAAGTGTCCCTCGCGTTTGGCCTGCAGGCCGAGCGTTCGTTCTCGCGTTGCCCCGTGTGCAACTCGCAGCTAGAGCAAGTGCCGAGGACCGACGCGTGGGGTCAGGTGCCTCCCTTCGTGTACGCCACGCACGACCAGTTCAGCCTCTGCCCCGAGTGTAATCGCTTTTACTGGCGTGGTACGCACTGGCAGCACATGTGGGAGAAACTGGAGGAGTTGATGCGCTAGGTATCCTGATCACTTTGTGCGTGCCCGTGGGCTGTGCTATAATCTTCGCACAGGGTATACGCGACGGAAAACGCGTTGGTTGAGAACAGGGAGGAACAAATCTGGAAGCAGAGAATCTAGCCAGGACAATCGTGGACCTTGCAGTGGGCAAATTGGGTGAAGACGCCCTCTTGTTGGACGTGCGACCCGTATCTGCGATGTTCGATTATTTCGTGATCTGCAGCGGAACCAGCGAGAGGCAGATCCAGGCCATCTCCGATGAGGTGCTGAGGAAGCTCAGGGAAACAGGTGTCCGCACACTGCATGTGGAAGGCACGGCCGCGTCCGGTTGGATTCTTCTGGACTATGGAACTGTGGTCCTACACGTCTTCTTGCCGTCGACGCGCCGCCACTACAACCTGGAGCAACTATGGAAGGATGCTCGCACAGTCGTACGGATGCTGTAGATACAAAAGAGGGGGAGCGTACAGGCTCCCCCTCTTCACGTGATGGTTCGCTACTCCGAAATCCAGCGCTCCGTGGCCCTGTCCCAGGACAGGATCTCGTCCGAACTGAAGAACAACCCCAGTTCAAACGCCGCCGTCTCCGGACCGTCTGAGCCATGCACCAGGTTGCGACCGATCTCCACGGCCAAGTCGGCTCGGATCGTGCCGGGTGTGGCCTGCACGGGATTGGTGGCTCCCATGGTGGACCGCAGCACCTCAATGGCGCGCTTGCCTTCGATGGCCATCACCACCACCGGGCTGGAGGTGATGTAGTCGACCAGCCCCTCGTAGAAGGGCTTGCCCTTGTGCACGGCATAGTGCCGGCTGGCCAGCTCTGTGCTGATCTGCATCATTTTCATACCCACGATCTTGAGCCCGCGCCGCTCCAGGCGCGCAATGATCTCGCCGATCAAGCCGCGCTGCACTCCATCTGGTTTGATGATGACCAGAGTTCTTTCCATGATTGCCTTCCATGCCTCCTGAATCGTCTTGGTTTCGGGTATGCGTGCTTACTCTGACTTTTGCTCGAACTGCTGCAGCAGCCAGCGATACCTTTCTAGAGCCTTCTGAAGCTGTCCGTTCTTGGTGTAGAGATCCGCCAGGAGCTCGTGGGCGGCCAGGTTGCCGGGCCGGGAGGCCACGATGCTCTCCATGTCAACGATGGCCTCCGATAGCACTTCTGGCTTGGCGCGCGTGAGCACCCTGTACTGCTCCAGTGCTTGCTCGATCTGCTCCTGGTCGCGATAGACGCGGGCCAGGCTCAGGCGAGTCGAGTCGTCCTTGGGGTTCTGCTGCAACTGCGCCTGAAAGTGCTCGAGCTCGATCGACCGACCGGTGACGGTGGTTTCCGCAGGCAAAGCGTCGCGCTGCGTGGCCGCTGCACTGGGGGCCTCTGCGTAGCTGGAAGGCCCCGAGACCGGTCCCGGCAGCTCGGCGGGCGATACCATGGCCTCAGGCACAGGCGTAACGCCGGACTCTTCTGGCGGCGCCGCCTGGACCGCGACGGGTTCCACGACCGTCGCGCGCCCTTCGGACTCCAGTGCTGTTTCTACCTCCAGTGGCGTCGCCTCGGGCACCTTCTTTTCGATGGATGGGACCTCGACGGGTGCAGCGGCCACCGCTGTCGCCTCAGCCAGCGCTTCTGTTGTCGGGGTCACCTCCGCGATCGGAGGCGCTGCGTTCTCCGCCGCTGCCTCCGTGACCTGCGTGGCCACGAATGGCTGGCTGGTCGCCTGCGGTTCGGGTTTGGCGGGGGCTTCCGGTGTGGACGCGACTTTAGCCTGTTGGGTCATGGGCTCAACGGGTGCTGCTTCCATGGGCAGGGCAGGCTCAGGGATTGACGTCCCGGGAGGCGTGGCAGTCTCAACCGCAGGCGCCAGGGCTTCTGCGGCTTCCACAGTGGCCGGCGCAGCGCTGGGTTCGATGATCGCCTCGGTCGCCGACTCGAACGCAGCGGCCGGGGTAGGCTCGGCCTCGACTAACGGTGTGGGTTCTGCGACAGGCGGCGTCACGCTCGGCTCAACGGTTTCCACGGGGGCTGTCTCGGCCTCGACTAACGGTGTGGGTTCTGCGACGGGCGGCGTCACGCTCGGCTCAACGGTTTCCACCGGTTCTGCCTCGAACGGAGCCACGGGGGCTGTCTCGGCGTCGACTAACGGTGTGGGTTCTGCGACAGGTGGCGTCACGCTCGGCTCAACGGTTTCCACGGGTGCTGCCTCGAACGGAGCCACGGGGGCTGTCTCGGCCTCGACTAACGGTGTGGGTTCTGCGACAGGCGGCGTCACGCTCGGCTCAACGGTTTCCACGGGCGCTGCCTCGAACGGAGCCACGGGGGCTGTCTCGGCCTCGACCAACGGTGTGGGTTCTGCGACAGGCGGCGTCACGCTCGGCTCAACGGTTTCCACGGGGGCTGTCTCGGGAGGCACTTCGGGTGCTGTGAGCGGGACTTCATGCGGAGCTACGGCCTGCTCGGGAGAGGCGAGCGCAGCCGGTTCAGCAGTCTCGACGGGCGGTGCTTCGGCAGGTGTGTCTGGTGTGAGGGGTTCCTCGGACTCGGGCACGCCGAACTCGTCTTCCTCCTCGCCAGGTGGCTCGCCGCCCGGCTCAACTGTCCTGGCTGGCGGGGGCGGCCCCTCCAGCCTGGGCATCTTGACTTCCTCAGGCGGCAGCGGCGACCGGTCGCCGAACAGAGCCTGAGCCAGCCTGTTCTCGGGGTCCACGGTGCGGGCTTGCGCCAACAGTGCCCTGCCTTCCTCGGTGCGACCCTTCTCTATCTGGATCGTGCCCAGCAGCAAGATCGCCTTCAGGCAATCGGGCGAGATGCGCAGGATATCGCGCGCCAATTCAGCCGCCTGTTCGCGCCGCCCGTCACGCCACAGGGTCTCAAGCAGAGAAACCTTGATGTCCATGCGCCCGGGTTCGAGTTCCAGCGTACGATTGAACTCGTCAATCGCCTGGCGGTATTGCCCTCCCCTGGAGTACAGGCGTGCCAGAGCGACACGATTGAGCTTGATGCGCGTAGGTTCGGTGCCATCTCGCCGGCCGTACAGCCTGCGCAACGCGTTGCGGATCTCCTCGTTGTTGGGAACCAGCTCAAAGGCCCGCTCCATATGCCAGATCGCCTCCGCAAGCTGCTGCCTTTCTTCGTAGATCACGCCGAGGCCAGCGTAGGCGACAAAGTTCTCCGGATCAGCGCTCAAGAGCCGCTGGAAGACGTCTGTCGCCTCTGCGAGTTCTCCCTTCTCCAGGCAGGCTTCGCCCAGGAGCCGGTAGGCCTCGACATGCTTGGGATAGCGCTTTAGAACGTGACGACAGATGGCGATAGCCTGTTCGTAGGCGTGTGACTCGATCCACTTGCGTGCCTCGTCACAGTATTCGTGTAAGACTACTCTGGTCACGCTGCCTCCTTTCACTCACGGAGAACGCGCATCTGCGAAACCCGTTATGCCACCCATTATGCCGTCTTTTGTCTCAAATGTCAATGTCTCCGCCAGCCACAAGGCAATTTGTTGACTGGACAAAAACGACACAATCCGCTACAATGGTGCCCGTCCGACCCTGCGCATTTCGTGTTACCCACTGGCTTTTGGGGCCGCGCCAGGGTCTGTGTCCACCGTGGCTCGTTTGAAAGAGTCAGAAAGGAGGTGGCCAGCTAGACACTCCCCGAATCGTACGCCCTTTTGCGGCTCACGAGGAAGCGGTTTTGGCCTTGTGCCCATCCGTCCTGGTTGTTGACCAGATGGATGACCGAACAGTCCTGTTCCTAGTGCGCCGTATCGCTCCCCACCACGTATCTGGAGGATACCTGAATGGCAAGAGTAGTCTACGATCATGTCACCAAACGCTTTGGCGATGTTGCTGCCGTGAACGACCTTTCCCTGGACGTTGCGGACAAGGAGTTCCTGGTCTTGGTCGGGCCATCTGGCTGCGGCAAGACCACTGCCTTGCGCCTGCTGGCCGGTCTGGAGGAGATCACCTCGGGGACGATCAAGATCGGGGACCGCGTCGTGAACGACATCGCTCCCAAGGACCGCGACATTGCCATGGTGTTCCAGAGCTACGCTCTGTACCCGCACATGAGCGTATATGACAACATGGCCTTCGGACTCAAGCTGCACAAAGTGCCGAAGGCGGACATCGACCGACGCGTCAAACAGGCGGCCGACATCCTGGGCATCCAGGGCTTTCTGGATCGCAAACCCAAACAACTGTC
>Ga0315274_10005850_pt1 | contig 17969 bp, 9 predicted proteins | sample YL17G02_20_MG_FD_203700 | JGI IMG/M metagenome (GOLD analysis project Ga0315274, IMG submission 203700) | Sediment microbial communities from Yellowstone Lake, YNP, Wyoming, USA - YL17G02_20 | ecosystem: Environmental > Aquatic > Freshwater > Lake > Sediment | place: USA: Wyoming | collected...
GGCATGAGCGTCAAGGCAGCGCAAATCGAGCCTACAAAGCTTCATGAGGATCTTCTGAGCTCCGAGATAGTCACCGGAATCCTTGAGATCGTTGGATTCGGTGATGGGGTCTGAGTCTGGATTATCGGGATTTTCGCCGGGCGGGACCTGCTCCATCTCGAACTCCGGTCGCGGCCCGCAAGCTTTGATCGTCTTAGCCCATGCATCGAGTGGTTTATTGGATTTTACTTAATCTCCTATTGCCAGTGCATGTTGATATAAGCAACGGCCGCTTCGGGATCAAGCGAGCGGCTCGTATTGCCAGCACGAATATAGAATTCTTTTCCTCTCGGGCTCGATAAATATGCAGGACCTCCGGCAGGATTAACTTCAATCGCACACACAAGCTTTCCTTGAATATTTTCAAATCTCGGCCTTACAACTTGTCCGAATTCGGCGCCGATATGCTCAATAAGGAGGTTTATAAGAGTCTGTTCAAATACATCTGTCGTGGGCTTGCTTAAGGTTTGAAGATCTCGTTCCAAGCCGCATATATTCTGGTTATCGTCCACCCCAATTATTAGCGTCCCCCCATCACTATTGAGAAATGCAGCCATAGTTTTGAGTGTTGAGAATTGAAGATCTTTGTTGACCTTATTCTGAATCACGTCCCAGCGAAGCGTGCTCTTGAATTCAAGCGTTGTAGATTCCCCAAGTGTGATCCACTCACCAACTGAACGAGTTCGACGTTCTTCCGGTTCAGCGACGAGACAATTCATATACTCATTAATTTTTTGCGCTATGAGCTCACGCCTAGCGGCGAGGAAATCTTCAAATCGTTCGGGTTTCCAAAGGTCGGGATTGATCGGAACAAACTGCTTTTTTAAAGCACCCGGATATTTATTTTCTATGTCAGTGAGGTATTCATCTGGAGATGCATCGCTCAACTTCAGGTTCGTCTCTGCAGTCAAAAAAGCTCTGTTAGCAATCTCGTTTACTATTTTGCGGTGAAGATGATTGTCCGGATCATATCCCGCCTTATAGAGAACATTCTGGGCAAAAATGTGATGGGAATGCAGCTGGTACTTCTTTCCAAACACTGCGCCGAGAGGGGCGCCGTTGAACCAATCAACTGCCCCATGAGCTTTCGCTACGACGATGGTCATTCGATACAAAGGATGGGCAACCCAACGTCCTTCTAGGTCTGCCGCCTTAACCTCTATTCTTCCTCGCTGATCTATGATCTGATCGCATAAAGCGTTCCAAGGAAAAGGCTCGTTAACCACGATGGATGCGTCGTGTTCTAGGTGTTGATCTGTCTGAGCGGTGTAACGAGCCCAAATCTGGGCCGCATAGAGCCAATAGAATGCATAGCGCATTGTTTTTTCATCGCGGAAGCTACCATTATATAAATCAAGATAAAGAATAAGAGGAATTAAAACATTTGTCGTGGCCAAATCTTCCGTGGAATGAATATGAGCCTTAGAGGGCAGCACTGTTACGAGATAATCCAAAAGCCCACTGAGGCGCTCCCATCCAGAGACTAATTCCTGTTTAGGCCGCCCATGGATGATTTCGAAAAGAGCCCGTTTCGTAACGACCACCGTCAAGGCGCGAGTCATAAATGCCAAATCAAGGAAGAAATTTTTTTGCTCCAATAGGTTTATCTTTTCCTTGAATATTCGTCGCGCTTCAGCCCATTTACCTGTAATATGAGTTAATGCCAATTCTGCATCCGTAAGCTTAGTGCCTTGGCTGTTTGTGAGATCGAAGATATTGATGGCTTCTTCCAGGGAGGCTGCTGAAGGAACGACTTGAGTGGGCATATCAATATTTCTTATACTTTTTAGCCGTTCTAAGTTTTTAAGATACCGATCTGCAAGCTGAAGGGCAAGATTGTTATCATTTCCGGCCATCTGTTTAGCGATTTCAATTAGATTAATTTGTTTTGCAGGATTAAAACAATCAACAACACAGCGCCATAAAGGATCTCCGTCCATTTTCATCTTAAGATAGTACTGTAGTTCACTCGTATCAATATTAAAAAAAAGATCACGAGGATCATTTTGTATATCTTTTTCCGTGTAATATGGAGGTATTTCTCCCCTTAAAAGTAAATAAAGCGTTGTTAGACGTTGTTGTCCATCAAGAAGAACATTGATTGAACCGAGCTTGTCCGGGAGCTTGCTTATATTTTTTAGCTCAGGAGGATTTTCGGTTTTCCAGAATAACAAACCCCCAATGGGATACTCTCTTATGAGAGACGATATAAGACGACTCGCTTGCCTACGATTCCAGACATACTCTCTCTGAAATTCAGGAAGAACGAGATCCCTCCTCTCAATATCACTGAGGATTAAGTCGATTTTCATCTGAAGTCCTCCAATATATTTGGCAAACTCTTCTAGATAGACTTGCCATCGCCGATTATTTCAATCGAAATACGATCAGTCAGCCCCAGGTCTTCTATGATCTGTTTCAATTCCGCTTCGAAGTTCCGCGCCGTATTTATATCGACGGTAACTGTAAACTGGACGCCAATACTCACATCAGCACCGCTTCGAAGTTTAGGTATGATTTTTGTGCCGAGCCGATTCCATAATTCTGGCGCCACAAAACCGGATATTCGAAACTTTTGAATTTCAGCGGCTGGCTCGGGTTTTCCCTTTGGCTCTGAATCAGGCGGCTTTCTCCCGGGTTCCAGTTCTGGTCCGTAATCAGGAGGCGGAGTTGGAACAGGCGGTATTCCTCCTTTTAACTCTCTGGCTTTAGCCTTAAGAAGCAAGAATACCCCCGGCTCAAACACGACCTCATCCTGAGCCAAAGGTTCTTCGAACCAAACCCGCTCGTATCCACCTTCCGCCTTCCGGCCTGAGCCAAGCCCGAACTCGCCCTTCGCTACAAATTCGTTTATCTTGCCACGCAATACAGCATCAGGATCAATCAGCCGCGTCAACGACCCGTTCAAGAAGCTCTGCCTTAAGCTGGCCAATGGCCATGCGCCATCCGCCTTCAGTGCCGGCGGCCAATTCCTCTCGATATAACCGGCTCCCACCGACTCATTCAATAAAGCATGGGACTTTAATGCTGCAATCACTCTTCCGCATAGCGTTTCGCCGCCGCTCGAATGACCCGCTCCCAGGTCTATTTGCTTAAGCCCGTCCGGCTCCTGGTTGTCCGCAATAACTACATAACGATATCCGCCCCAGACTTCGTCCCTGACGGCTTCTTCCGCATCAGCTACCTTCGATTGGAGATCGGCCCGGTCGGTCTTTTCGAAGTCGCCGCCCAACGTCCCCTCCGCGACTTCTCTGGCTACCCGCTTCCAAGCCAACCACAATTCCACTTTATTACGGAGATCGCGCCCGGGCTTCTTCAGGCACCAGACGAGCGACCCGGGATAAAGCCGGGGCGACTTACCGCGCATCTTGGTCCATTCCGCAATCTGTTGGCGCAGCGTTCCGCTTTCCGTCCATTCGCAGTCAGGCTCGGCGACCACGAGCGTGAGCTTCGGCGAATCCTGAACTTCCGTGCCGTCTACCGGCAAGGCAACCATCGGAATGCTCCGGCCCCTTTCGAACTCTTTCTGGATAAAGGCTCTCATAGTCGGCTTGATCTCGGAGTCCTCATCGAGAGAAGCCTTCCGGTCGTTGACGACCTTTTTCATTGTCGGCTGGTGGCTGATCTTAAAGCCATCCGAGCCGACGCGCCTGATAAAGTAGGATTTGTCTTCCAGGGCAAAGGCCGCATTATCAACGGAAGTCGTGTCGATCTCCGGTTCTCCCAGGGCAAACCGCAACTCCGGCAGGTGGGCCACTTTGTCGATCTGGCCCCCTGAACTCTCGAACAGTATTGCGGCTCCAACCCGACGATGGATTCCCTTGAGCGCGCCCTTGGTATCTGCATCCAGAGCCTTAGCATGCGAATGATCGCTCGAGATATCAGAATCGATTGCAGCCACCAGCCGTGATTCGCCGAGCTGACCCAATACGATGCTCCTGAATTCCGATACTTCCAGCGGCGCAGACCCGAGCGTTATCAACGGCTCCCGGCGAGCTTCCGTGAATCCCGTCCGATAAGCCCAGGAAATCCACTGGGCGAGCATGGCCAAGGTCCCTCGCGTTTGTTGATACTGAGTGAGTGCTTGCCATTTTCTCTGGAAAACAGACAGAGTCGCTGGATGGAATGGGTAGCAGGTTTCAAAGCGGTTTCTAAGGTATTCCTTGGCCTTAGCCTCGGTCGCGGCGCTGTCCACGGCCGTCCATTCCGCCGGCAACTGCGCACGGCGTTCGAAACACCAGTCTGCGTATTCTCTGGAGACGTTCTTACGGATACGGTCACTTCCGATATCCTCGAATAGGCGTCGGCGAACGACCTCGCTTATTTCAGTCTCGTCATTGGCGATGAGGTCCTTAGCCACACGGCGGACGACCTTCGTAATCTTGTCCTGCCACTGCATGTCCCAGTCGGTCATCTCGACCTGACTACGGGGCAAGCTGATGACCGCGGCGCCTTGTGTAGTGCCGGTGATAGCCACGGTCAGGTTCTGGATAAAGGAATGAAACTGATCAGCCATTCCGCGATGGCGGTTCAGGAAATTGAGCACCTCGTCGAAAAGTAGGAGCACCGGCCCACCTGCCGAGCTAAATACTCGGGCGAGGGCCTCGGTCCCCGGCGGCGTGGTCATGGCCGCCGCGCCGAGTTCTTTCACGCCTTTGTCTCCTGCCAATTGCCGGGCAACATCAATCCATGGCGTCTCTCTTCCCTCCTGCGGATCCCAAGCGTTGCCGACAAAAACGGCGACTTTTGCCGAGGGCACGGTCTTGATGCCAGCCTGCGAGATCAAGTCCGCTACGCCGGAGTACTTTGTCGCTTTCGCCCCATTCGTAACCAGGTGAAAAAGCGCCGTGAGTGTATGGGTCTTTCCGCCGCCGAATTGGGTTATGAGCGTCATGACAGGCGCTGTATTCGCAGTCTCGCCTGCGAGACGCCGAAGTACCATCCCCGCGTGCTCTCTCAGGGCTCGTGTGAAGCAGGTCCGCTCGAAGAACTTCTCGGGTTCTCGATAATCCTCAGGCGCAGTCCTGGCAATAACTTGTTCCAAGTGGATAGCAAATTCGTCCGGGTTGAACGACCGCCCTTCCCGGACTTCCTTCCGCGGTGTAGTTATTTTGTACCAGGGTTCCATGGGCCCATTCTCCTTTATGGCTTTTTCATTCGGTCGAACAAATCCTTCGCGGATCGTTTCAATCGAATAAGGTTTGCGTAAGCGGTTGGTGCAAATCCATTCTCACCTGAGTACATCCGGTATCGAATGCCATCGGTGACAACTATATCCCGCGGCACGCCGAGGGATTCCACGTAGCCCATTGCTTGCTTCAGAGCTCCTTCCACGCCCGCTCCCAGTCGCTTAGCTTCGATAACGAACCGGCAATTCTGCTGTGTGCGAGGAAGCGACGTGAACACTGCTACGTCTATGCGCCGCCATTTCACAGAAATCCACTCAGGCGGCCAGCCCAACTTCCGGAGGAACGGCACCACGAAGTGTGCAACGAGCTCGTCCTCGGTAGGGTGGTCGCCGAAGCTTTGCCGATCCCAAAATAGTCTGGCCAAGTCCTGTGCTTTCGCTACTATTTCTTCAAGAGCCGGCGGAACCTCGTCCAAATCAGGCTCTTCTGCGGGGAGCGCAGGCAAAGGTGCTTCCTGCCAATGTATAGGCGGAGAGTTCACGAATCGGTCGGCATAGGCCTTTACTTCCTCGTTCCAGATCCGCGAGCATCGGGTAGGATTGGCTCCAAAAACCTGGGTCCCAAATATGTATTCCTCAGGCAACCTGCACCATCGGACACGTCGGGCATGCTGAAGGTCCCATCCGTTCACGTCGTCGAACTGATTTAGATATTGATAATCGCTGGCCACAATCCCGACGGCTGTTATCGCAGCAATGCCCTTGCGCAGAAGCACAAAGTCGCCCACTTGCATTTCGCTGGCGAAACGACGAACAAAGCTTCCTGTGGCACCCTGCTCATCAATAAAATCATCATCGCTTCGTTCTGGCGACCAAGGTCCAGGATCGCCTGGACCAATGAGCCCGACTCCATGCCGGAGAAATACATCGGAATAAGGTCGAGATGCCGGCCCGCCAGCTAGTTGCCAGATTGCCCGTAACGAATTGCTCATTCCTTTTGCACCTGGATAGGTTCGAGAATGTCGCGTATATAATCCTCTGGCAGATGCCAATATTTCGCGCCTGACAAGATCAAATCCTTGTATTTCTGACTTGGATGATAAGGACCGGGTTGGGGTGTAGCGAAATAGATCCCCACGGCAAGCGGTTTCTCTTGGTTACCATCAAGAAAAACATGCCGTTGTTCACGTTGATATGAATTATCCCTCCTTCCTGGTTGAAAGCCTTCCTTTTTATCAAGGTTCCCAATATCTCGTTCATCGATATCATATACAACACCCCAGACCTGCTTTCCTTCGTATTTAACAGCATCGGCTACTCCGCACTTTCGTGTACTCGAATTTGAATAACGAGAAAATGCTAGCCGATGATCGAGGAAAACGGCAATACCGAGAAATCGTGCAGAAGGGCAAGGTTCTCTAATCTCGTCCCAGTCCATGTTAGATCCGTAAGCGAAGTACAGCAATGTATTACCTCGGCACTGCTAAAAGCATGGCGTCCAATAGCCGCTTTTCCTCGCTATTCTTCGGGTATAGCGCCGATAGGGCGTTCGCCAAGCGCAGAAAATCGGGACCACGCTCCTGTTCTGCTTTAATTAGTGCCCGAAGCGCGTTCGATTGTCCGCCCGCCTGGAGCAGCATCGCCGCATGTACACGATCGAGCGTGGTCGCTTCGCGCATAGCGTCGCCTTCGACTGCTGACGGGTCCAGGCTCACCTTGCCGCGGCCTCGGCCACGTCCGTGAATCTTTGGAGCTTGTTCTTCCCCGAATTCGGGAAAGAGTACCTGCTGAAGGTTCTTGACCGGGTCGCGCTCGAGCCAGTCGGCCACAGCATCCGCACCGTCATCGCCGAAAAGCTGTTTGGTTCGCTCGGAGACAGCCATGAGCCTAACCACCCCTTTTTTCGTCTCGATGACGCGGCCCTCCCACTTGGGAAGTTCGATGCCCAGGGGTTGGGCGAAACGACGGACCACGTCGAAAACGAGGCTGTAGCCCCTGATCTTGCCTTTTGGCATAGAATCTTCTTCGTCTTCGTCATCGCTAGCATCGTCTTCTACGACTCCGGATGATTCACTACTTGTGCCTTCTTTGCCGTTGGTGGATTGGAGCGTCCAGAGAAAGAGGGCAGTAAGGCGCGCGTCTTCCTCCAAAGCGCCCGCCATTCCCTTACGTGACCGGGCCTCAACCGTGCCGAGCACCTGTCCCAAAGCAATCCGACCCACTGTTTCCCAGACATACGCCAGAAACCCTCTTTTATGAGGCTCTTTTGCCTCCGGATCTCCCCCTAAAGGGATTTCTTTTTCATCTGGATCCACAACCTTTGAATACCGGCTATAGATCTCTAGAGCCGGGCCGATGCAGGCAAAGACCAAGTCCGCGCCCCGAATGCCCTCGTTCTGAAGCCGTTCCATCCAATCGCCGACGCGCTTGGGAAGCTCGCGGAGAACTTCGCCCCAGTCGCCGACCGGTGCGTCGTCGGGCCGTGGGCGGCAGACGAGGTGAACGCTGGTGGCTAAAGCTGCCGAATCCATAGCCCGCAGACGACTACCCGATTCGGTGGCAATAGGCCAGGATCCGGTAATGACCCAACCACCTTTTATCATCCCAGACAAAAGTGCCTCCCAGCCCTCCGTTGTCTTATGGGCAAAAACAACGCTCCCAATACCATCCGCTCGCAAAATCCGGCATCCTTCTATAAAAGCTCTTTCCATGGTCGTTTCGAAGAACAGCTTATCTTTTGGGCGACCGGCTACTACCTTGGTTTCATCTTGAACGGCCTCCCGTAGCTTGGGAGACAGCGGATTCGATGGATCAAATGGATCGCGCAGAAGGGGATGTCCGGGCAAGCTGCGTTTGGCCCAAGTGAGGAAGAAATCCGACAAATCAGAATATGGTATCGCGTCATAATATGGCGGGTCGGAAAAGAATACCGATGCTGAATCGGTGGGCAATGCAGACTCGCATGCATCCGCTTGCTGAACTTGAGCATGATTAATTCGGATCGCAGATAATTCGGCAATAACTTTCAAAACCCAATTAAGTTCTTCCTCCCATCCACCGCTTGCGCCAGCAAAAGGCTGTGCCTCACACCAATCCCAGATTATTGGCAAGGCTGGTCGAGAAAATGTATGACCTCCCATATATTCCGCAGTCGGTTTCCACCCACACATGCTGGTTGCCTTGTCGGCTAGTTTGTCCAACACAAGCGTAAGCAGTTCTGCCACTGATTCACTCTTCGATTCTCTGATAAGCTGAAGCAAGCAAGTCAACATCACCTTCTGCCTTGCCGTGAACAGGTCGCCCCACTGAAGCATGCCGTAACGCTGGACGCGGAAGCCGAGAGTTCCAACTGGCGGCAACGGCTCGTCCGGCACCGGGCAAAGCCCATTCTTGCCGCCGCGTTCCCACTCGTCCAGAATCGCCTTGAGCCGCTTCTGCGCCTTCCAGACAGCCTCGAAGTCGCGCTCCGTCGGGAGCCGGTAGTTGCGCCCCTGCATGCCCGGCTGAAGCGTGACAACCGCAAGCATCCGCGCGCCGCCAATTCGGTCACCTCTCTCGTCGAAGACTGTATCTGCTCCGCCACGCTGCTCGGCTAGTTGGGCCCGGACCCGGTCTGGCGGTAAAACCATATTGCAGCATAGGCATGTCGCCTTGGCACGGGCGACCGTTCCCCCTGGGACTTCATTCTCGCTTTTCGGTTCGAATACTTCGAACTCAACTCGCGGTGGTTCACCATTGGGCCGAATAACTTTATATCTGAGCGCACGCCGCCGATTGGCTTTGCTACAGAGCCAAAATGAGCGCATGAGCGGAATCTCCGCCCCACAGTTAGGCGACTCGCAATTCACTGCCCGTGCCCAGAGGTAGGCAATCGGGGTGGCCCCATCAGGGTCTTTTAGATAGAATTCAGCCAGTTCCTTTTCGGCCTTTTTCTTGATCTCATCGCCGACTCGGCGCAGCTCTTCGGCAAGTTCCGGACCGTGGCGCGGGATATCCTCCAACATCACCTTGAGGATGAGACAGGCCACCGGGTTAAGGTCGCTGGCGAACGCCTCGCAGCCGAGCCGGAGGGCTTCAAGAGGAATCGATCCGCCCCCGGCAAATGGGTCCACAACGAGAGGCGTCTCGTCTGGATGGGCGGCTTTTACGAGCGCACGGGCAGTTTGCAGGTAGTCTGTGTTTGCGGAGTTGTCCCAATTGGCGAAGTCTCCGATGAACTCAAAAAGGGTTTTCCGAAGTCCTTTATCGGTCTTGACTTCAGACTCCCATCGACTTGGCCGCCCGTGTTTTCTAATAAGAATGTCCTTTGCTGCGGCCCTAAATTCCTCTGAACAAGCGTTATCACACGGATCCGGTAAGAGAAGAGCCATGAGCATCGCCCGGCAGGCCGCGAGCGGCCGCCGCGCCCACCATAGATGAAGCGTGGAAGGGTGCCCATGCCGGATGGACTTCTCTCGTGCCGAGTGCTTAGAGACTAATGCAATGGGAAAATCTACTTCCGCCAGGCGCTTGCATTGTTTAGGAATCATTTTCGCACCGTTTTAGTTCAATCGGTATCGCCTTTCAACCATTTGATCAATCGCATCCGATCTCGACCCATAAGAACGAATCGATAAACAAGCGCAACACAAGCAAATCCAAGGCCCAGCCACGGCCATGCTTTAGTGAGTTTCTGGAATAAATTAGGCCCTTCTCCAAATTTCCATGCCAAATATCCTATGATGAGTTCTACGACCGTAAGAATGCCCAAGGCGAGAATCGTTCTCCAAACAATGGATTTCACAAGCCGCTTATGCTGTTTAGTCTTCTCATTCTCCTGAATTTGTTTTTCGAGCTTCTCGATACGAGACTGGGAATCAATAAGGGCATTCCGGCCAGACTCAATCTGTTTGGACATCTCTTGGCTTGACGCCTCAAGTTCCTCGGTACGCTTCCTCGCATTGATCCGCTGGAGCTTCTCATCGGCCAATTCGTCGACCAGGTTCTTGGACTGAATTTGTAACTCTTCAATTCTACGTTTAAACTTAGTACCGGGATCAGCAAAATATCGCTGAATTACCCGCCCAATCTTCTCGCGGTCGGCAGATTGAGAAGGGTCCAGGTTTATGCAGTTCTTTTGAATTTCTCTAATGCAGGCTTCCACATCCTCTGCTGGTAGTTGGGCTGTTTCTATTTCCATATCTGCAAAAACTTGAAAATCACGTAATTGAAAGAAGGTATCGCGCGGCAGAAGTTGATATCGAATTGCCTGAGCGAATATGTCGGCGAGTCCCTCTTCATCTAGGGCGCCAAGGGCGACAGGCGTCATCCATTGAAGGAATGCGTCTAAGGTAATCACCTTGATACCTTCAATCATATTTTCCCTTGCCCATTTGACCAAGGAAACATCAAGAGTCACAATCCATGATTTCCTATTCTCCCTATTCTCATTGGCAACCCATAAGAGGAGCAGCGCGTCATGGATAGCAGCGTTTTCGGACTTATAACGACCCCTTGTTTTCAAATATTCCTTAGATAGGTCCCACGCTAAATCTATCGTTTTTTGGTCGTCCAAATTGCTATCAAACCATTCATCATCTTCATCGCCAATAGCAAATTCGTTCTTTAAGGTTTTTATACGTTCTATGAAACCCTCAATAAATATTCCTAGTGATATCCCCGGATTCCTTTTCTTTTCTGCCAGATATGCTTCAAAAAAGAAATTGCTAACTTTTGGCCATGTATCCTTGGGAATTCTATCAATAACTTTGGAGAGCAGCTCGGCCTGATAGTTAATAACTTGCTTGAGCTCCACAACAGTGATATGGGCGCTTTTCATTACTATGCCAAAAGATTTGCAGGCTTTAATTAGTTCTTGGAAACTTTTATAGTGACGATCCTCAGGTGTGAGACCGGCAATTAGAATATTAGTGTCACAGAATAATGAAGCAGATTTAAATAAATCAGCAGATAGCAAATCAGATCTGGCATCTATCCCGAGCGCTTTTACGACATAGAAATTCTGCGTCATGTTCCATTTTATTTTGTCAAAGTCAGGTGAAGATTCTCGGAAAAATCGGTTTACGCCGTAGCTAAATGCTTCTGGATTAGCCACGCTTTCTGATTTGACCACGTCTTCAAGACTTGCAGTCAGAAGATGCCGCTCAGAAAATTCCTCTGGGCTTTCTCTTTTTGCAATTACCTGGATGTATGCATCGCTGAGTTTAGAAAAGACAATGCATAACAACTTCAGAAATGCTCGGCTATAGGATTCTTCACTACCGGGAGCGCTTCCGAAAAGATCATGAATTATAGCTTTGATACGCTTCTCCGTTTCTTGTTCTAGTTGGGAGACTTCTTTTTTATTTTGGTCAGAAAGGATATAAAGCTTTTCCCCTCCATCATGTAGCTCAACGACTCTTTTAGATCGTAAAAGAGAATCAAGACCTTCCCTAACATCAGTAACCCTTAGTACAGAAACATGCCCGCCTAGAGTAATAAGATCTTGCAGCTGCTGCAGAGTGAGTCCATAAACCGCCTCATCTGCTGCAAGATTTTGCTCTATAATTCTCTCGATGGCTTGAGTGCGGATTCCGGCTCCAGAAGGAGAAAAACGTATTCTCGCGCCAAGTAATATCGAGCGTTTAACCATCGCATTATCACTATCATTCATTTGGTTTCCTCTTATGCTTTTAGTTCTTGAATCCATATCCATTTTCCCGCACTTTCATCGGCCTTGTCATGGCATCCACCGCTAGGTAATAATGTGCTACCTTCGTCACTTCGTGCCATTCGAAACGTGCCGGATCCTTAATCGGCTCCTGTAGAGTAGGCTTTATCGAACAGTTAGTCACAACATAAAGCCAGTAACAGTCCCGCCGGTCCTCGGCGACACGACGCTCGTTAGGTGTCAGCAAGATCATGCCAGCGGCTTCAGCCAAACCTTTGATTTCGATGAGGCGCAATTCGCCTGAGTTTATATCCAGGCTGGTCACATCGTAGCCAAAGTTCTGTTCATGAACATCGAAGACCTGGCGACCAGAGGAACGCTCATATTCCATGACGACCCGCATCGCCGTCGCCGCTCCGTCTTGGGCTTTGACCGCTTGCTTTGTCCTTCAATACGACCAGCCCCGCCTCCGTTGTCCTGTACCGCTGCAGGCGGCTTCGCGGTTTGTCGGGGATGGTCAATCGAGATTTCTCACTACAGTCGATGAAAAAATTGTTATTGGTTCTGATAGGCTGATGGTTTTGTTTGATCAAGTTACGACCGTTAAGGCAATTGCCCTCATTCCCAGAAATAGGATCACATTGCGCTTTCGTGATCCCATTAATGGTATCATGATCCTATTCTCTCCCATTCGGCATTACGCCCTTTTCCTAAGCAGCGGATTTCCTTTTTCCTTTTTAAATCCGCCAGGGCGCGTTTTATCGTCGGATAGCTTATCCCCGGGCACGCACGCTGAAGGTCCGCAATCCGGAATCTGCCGGGCAAACGGCGAATCGCGTTCTGCAGCATCTCTCTTTTTGCTCCTCGCGCTGAAGTAATTGTTCCTACCCGTTCTTCGAATTCCTTATAGGCGCCTACGAGAGTTCCAAGAAAATAGTCCCACCAAGGCCGCAGATCATGCCTTCCCTCGTGCCAACCTCCTGAGCTTTTTTGCAAGGCCTCGTAATAGGTTTCCTTACTATCCTCGATAATGCGTTCGAGGCTGATATATCTGGCGACTTCATAACCGGCTTGGTAGAGCAACAACAAAGTCAGCAGTCTCCCCATTCTGCCGTTTCCGTCCCAAAACGGATGGATGCATTCAAAGTCAAGAACGAAGGAGGCAATCGTCAATAAGGGCTCGGCACTTCTTTCGTCCAGAGCCCGATGATAAAGCTCACATAGTTTTTTTGTGAATTCCGGCGCGCCGACTGCAGAGACAGGTCGGAACCGAACAACCTGCCGCCCGTCGCTTACGATTTCAAGAATAGCATTATCCTTTTCTTTCCAACTTCCTCCTTTCTCCGGAGTTTTCGCGAACATTCGGCGATGAAAATCAAGAATCAGACTTGGGGAAAGAGTCATCCTGTTCGCCCGCGTGTGAATTTCAGCTAGGACATCGCGGTAGCCGGTGACTTCCGCTTCAGAACGATCTCTGGGCTTTACTTTTTTATTGACGAGAGGCTCTAACCTTTCCGCCGCTACGATGACGCCTTCGATCCGGTTTGAAGATTCGACACTCTGGATTAAGGCGACGCGACGGAGAGTCTCGAGAATTTCGGGCGATTGTTGTTGGTAAAGAGCCTGTCTTCCCCGGAATTCGCCCAGAGCCCGGACGGTCATAAGCAGGCTTTGTGATATCGGCTGTTCAAGATAGTAACCGAATTCAAAGGATCTCATGTGTCGGTTTCCTCATATTTAAGCTTTTCCTCTCTCACCTTCATCGGCCTTGTCATAGCATCAACAGCTAAGTAATAGTGCGCGACCTTGGTCACTTCATGCCAATCAAAACGGGCAGGGTCCTTGACTGGTTCCTGGAAAGTGGGCTTTGTCGAACAGTTCGTCACCACATAAAGCCAGTAACAGTCACGTCGGTCTTCAGCTACTCGGCGCTCGTTAGGCGTTAGCAAGATCATCCCGGCTGCCTCAGACAAACCCTTAATCTCGATGAGACGCAATTCGCCCGAGGTTAGATCCAGGCTGGTCATATCGTAGCCGAGGTTCTGTTCGTGAATGTCGAAGACCTGCCGTCCGGAAGAACGCTCGTATTCCATGACGATCCGCATGGCTGTCGCCTCGGTCTCGGGGTTCGGCCGCATGCGTCTTAATTCCGGGGCTTCGCGCTCGGGATGCGGAAGAACCACGACGCTCGCGATCCTCTCGACACTCTGAAGAGTCAAGGATTTCTGCTGGAGGAGTTCGCGCCTTCTTTTTTCCCTGCGGGCAAGGAGTTCGGCATGCCTGTTCTCCGCCTGGGAGAGTCGCCCTTCCGCTCCGGTAATGCCCTTACTGACTTCGTCGCAGGCTCGGCCTATTTCGTCATCGGCCCGCTGGATCAGTTCCGTCAAGGATATTTCGATATGCTGGGCGACACGCTCAAGATCGGCCAGGCGTTCTTTCCGAACTTCCTCGAGGAAAGGCTGGAGAACATGATCCTGGAGCCAGTCCGAAGGCTCGGGGAGAGAAGCGATCTCGGGAAGTGTAGGCGGCGATGCTGCCGGGGTGAAGTTCCCTATAACATTCGGCTCTCGAAGAATGGGCTCTTTATCGGGCGCGATCTCCAGGGCAAACAGCCGCTCGTGGATCACATCGCCGAGCCCGTCGACGACACAGGATCGGTAGAAATCCATCCGGACCGGAGATTCGTGCTGGAGAGAATAGAAGCATGAGCCCTTGCTCAGAGCCTCGCGGGCCTGGGCATATGAGTGTCTGCGGATGGCTTCGAATAGCGAGTGTCCCGGCGTCACCCATTCGAGCTTATTGCTCTCGGCGGTTTCCCGGTCGGTTGAGCACTTGGGGTATTTATTGGCCAAGGACGGGAGCTTCCAATCCTTTTCCTGTTCGTAGCGCCGGAGGATATTGGGGGTCTTGCCGGGCTCGAAGGCGTGAGGCAAATTCTCGATGGCCTTGATCCGCATCGGGACGGTGTCGGCCGCTTCGCGGATGAAGCGGGCTATGGTTTCAGGAACGACCCGCCGCTCTTGGGCCCGGGCGCGGCGCTCGATGAGCATTTCGAGGTTGAGGTTCTTTACGGCCAGGCCTTCGAGGGCGTTCTGGCATATTGCTCTGAACCGGCCTTCGTCGACATTCTGGAGAATGCGGTCTTCGAGGTCGGCGGCGCCGAGCTTGCCCGCATAATAGTCCCGAAGAATCCGCTCGACATGGGCCGAGGGGAGGATTTCGCCGATGACGTTGAAGACGGCATCATCATCCAACGCGTCGCGGATTTGCTTGAGTTTATCCAAGAGTCGCTGAAGGACACTGCCTTCGATCGTATTCGTCGCCACAAAGTTGAAAATCAAGCAGTCTTTCTTCTGGCCGTACCGGTGGATACGGCCCATGCGCTGTTCCAGCCGATTGGGGTTCCAGGGGATGTCGTAATTGAAAAGAATATGACAGACCTGGAGGTTGATGCCTTCGCCCGCGGCCTCCGTAGCGACGAGGATCTGGCTTCCTCCGTCCCAGAACTGTTGTTCCGCGTGGAGCCGGGTGCCAGGTTCATCGCGGGAGCCTGCCCTCATTCCGCCGTGAATAATGCCGATTTTGAAGCCCCAGGTTTTGAGCTTGGCGACAAGATAGTCCAGGGTATCCTTGAACTCCGTGAATATGAGGAGCCGCTGGTCGGGATTATCAAAGAAGCCCTGCTCCTGGAGAATCGATTTGAGCTTGAACAGCTTGGCTTCGATGTTCCGGTCTTCCACGTTCTTGGCCTGTTCGGCCAGGCTGAGGAGTTCTTCGATTTCATCGCGGACCTGGTCGGCGTTTTCGGCCAGGGTGACCGCCTCGAGCAATTCCTCAAGACGCTGACGTTCGCCCTCTTCCATTTCTTCGAGCTCTTCCGAGTCGGGAAGATCAGGCGGGGCAACCTGGATGAGTGCGATGGCCTTCTTGAGGCCAAGTTCCAGCCGACGGGCGCGGTTCTCAAGGCTGCACCGGACGGCATGGATGCTCGAGGCTAGACGCCTTTGATATAGAGCCATGAGGAAACCGACAGCCCGGGCTCTGGGGCTATCTCCCTGGGCGGCGGCTTTGGCGCTTTGCCTCTTGACGAACCTCGTGATCTCGTTATAGAGGCGGTCTTCATCGCCGTCTATCTTGAAATCAGCCGTTATCGTGATGCGCTTCGTGAAGATCTTTTTTGCCACCCAAGTCCCGTCCGGCTGCCGCTCGGGGAAAAAGACCATGGCCTCCTTGGTACGGCGAAGGTAAAAGGGCGCGCGGTGCCGTTCCATAGCCTCATGGATCGAGCGGACATCGGCATAGACGTCCGGGTCGAGGAGCTGGAGGAAAAGGGTGAAGTTCTCGGGATTGCCCTTGTGGGGAGTCGCCGTCATGAGCAGGATATGGTCCGTCGTATCCCTGAGGAGTTCGCCGAGGGCATAGCGGGCCGTCTTTCGCGACGGCGGGGTCCAGGACATTCGATGGGCTTCGTCAACGATGACTAGGTCCCAATGGACTTGCCTGAGTCCCGGCAGGATGTCTGTTCTTTTGGCCAGATCGAGGGATGTGATGACCTTCTTCTGTTCCAGCCATTGGTTGACGCCGTATTGTTCCTTGATATCGCCGCCCTTGAGAACGATGAACTTCTCGTTGAACTTTTCCTTGAGCTCGCGCTGCCATTGAAAGGTCAGATTGGCGGGGCAGACGACCAGGATCTGATCGGCCAGCCCGCGCAGCTGGAGCTCTCGGAGGAGGAGACCGGCCATGATGGTTTTCCCGGCGCCGGCATCGTCGGCCAGGAGGAACCGGACCCGCGGTAACTTGAGGAGATAATCATAAACGGCTTCGAGTTGGTGCGGGAGGGGATCGATCCGGGAAATAGACAGGCCGAAGTAGGGGTCGAACTCATAGGCTATTCCGAGAGAATAAGCCTGAAGGCCGAGACGAAGAAGTTTGCCGTCGCCGTCATAGGTGAAGACCGAATCTAGGATCGCCAATGAGGCGAGGTCGGTATCGGTGAGATGCACTTTCCGGTAGCGACTGGAATTCAGGCCGACGAGGCCCAGAACCCAAATGTTTTCGTTTTCCCGACGCGCGGTCTCGATACGCATCGGCTCGTCGAAAAGCGGGCCGGAGAGAATCTGGCCTTCGCGGAGGATTATCGAGTCAGCAGGCGTTTTATGACTCATTGGCTAAGATTCCTAACCGGTATGAATTTTCTGGGAAGAGAAGAATATTTATTCTAGGTACGCGATTGATATGTGTTGCCTCCCCATAAATTCCTTGTGGGAGAAACCCCCAAAATACGATTAAATCTTATGCCTAAAAGTGGTCGCGGTCAATAAGAAATTCCAGGACGAGAAATACGGGAAATTCCTGGGACACGATCCGGAATCAAGAGATTCCAGTCATGTCCCGGAATTTCGCCCCCTTTTTATTTGACCCCGTTCCCGAGATATGATACTAAATTAGCTTACTATCTCATGTCTTCATCAACAAAGGACGCCATCATATGAAACAAACACGCTTCAACGCCAACCACCGCAAACTCGGAGCCAAGATGATAGAGTTTGTCGGCTGGGACATGCCCGTCGAATACAAGGGCATCATCGACGAGCACATCGCCTGCCGGACGGCCGCGGGGTTGTTCGATGTCAGCCACATGGGCGAGATCCACATCACGGGCAAGGACGCTCTGGCCTTCGTCCAACACATTTCGCCGAACGACGTCGCCCGTCTTTCGCCCGGCATGGTCCAGTATACGGCCTTGATGACGGCCAAGGGCACCTATGTGGACGATATGCTGGTCTATTGCCTCCATCCGGAGTTTTATCTCCTCGTCGTCAACGCCGCGAACACCGACAAGGACTACGCCTATATCGTCGCCCAGAAGGGCGCGTTCCAGGTCAGCCTGGACAACCCCTCGGACCGCTACAGCCAGCTCGCCCTCCAGGGCCGCAAAGCGATCCCGATCCTACAGCCCTTGACCGACGTCGCCCTGGCGCCGATGAAATCCTTCACCTGCGCCTTCGGCAAGGTGGCCGGAAAAGAATGTCTGGTTTCCCGGACGGGCTACACGGGCGAGGACGGGTTCGAGATCTACACTCTCGACCCCGAGCCCGGCCCCATATGGGACGCCATTATCGAGTCGGGCAAGCCGCACGGCCTCCAGCC
>Ga0315274_10005851_pt1 | contig 17969 bp, 18 predicted proteins | sample YL17G02_20_MG_FD_203700 | JGI IMG/M metagenome (GOLD analysis project Ga0315274, IMG submission 203700) | Sediment microbial communities from Yellowstone Lake, YNP, Wyoming, USA - YL17G02_20 | ecosystem: Environmental > Aquatic > Freshwater > Lake > Sediment | place: USA: Wyoming | collected...
CCGGAATCGAATGGATCTTGCTCGAGTAGTAGAACGGCATCATGTAAATGGCCAGAAACAGCATGGCAGGAATGGCCCCGACCCAGTAGAAATGCGCGACGAACATCCCGTATTCGTAGGTGTTGCCGGTCATTCCTAGAAGCTCAAGGGCGCCCATGTTCGCGGAAAGGAACGCGAGTCCCGCGACCCAGGCGCTGTTCCTGCGTCCGGCGATGAAGAAATCCTCCCCGGTCTTGGTGAACCGCTTGAGGTAGAACCCGATTCCCAGAACGAAAACGAAGTAAACCACGATGACAAGCCAGTCCACCCAGGTGATGTGCAGGGTCATTGACTCCTCCTCCTGTTGTTATTACTCGAAGCGTCAAACAAACAGTGGAATGCGCTTAAAACGGAAGCCGAGGTGCATGTCTCCTCGGCTTCCGGGATTACTTAGCGTTTCACATGAATTCGACTGGTTTGAAAAACGCCTCTTGGCTCATTTGGCCACGATTGAACCGACGGTTTTTTCGAAAGCCGGTAGAAAATCGGCTTTCATCTCCGTGAAATAATTGAAAATGATCCGGTAGATCTTGTCGTTCTTGACCATGAAATACACGCGGCTGTTGATGCCCTTGGTCGGCGAATAGTTGAGGAACGTGGATTTGAGCCCGTCAATGGTGGTTTCACTACGGGACAATTCCTTGTAAAATTTGGCGTTTTGCTCCACAACCTTCTCGATCGACAGCTTCTGCGCCGGCATCACATCGATGCGGATGGTGCAGTCCGCGCGGTAACCCTTGAGCTCCATGGAAAATTCTACAGGGGCCTTAACTTGAGGGAAACTCGTTTCGAAATTATCGGGGAGCGTCAACTTGAGAACATTATTCTCGAAGGGTTTGAATTTGGTGGAAGGCTTGGCCAGATCCTCGGGTTTCAGATCCTTGGCGGACACGGGAAAACGGAAGGTGGCCAAAGCCGTGTCAAAAACCGCTTGATATCCCGGGAAGAATTTATTGAATGCCTCGTATTTGATGGTGCACAGGAAGGAATCCTTCACGGCCACCACTTCGACCGCCTCGAGCTTGTTCTTGGCGTCCACAAATCCGCTGTAATGGACCTGTGTGCCGGGCACTCCCTGAACGGGTTTGGCCTTGACCTCGCTGATGTCGAAGCCCGAGCCGGAGAGGTCGTTCTTCAGCCGGTTGATCGATTCGTCAAGCGTTCTGAGGGTGTCCATTTTTTCCAGGGACACGATGAGCCTCCCGCCGTCCTTTCCCTTCACCGTGTAATCGTAAAACCGCTCCACGACTTCCTGGGAGGAATAGGCCGTGTACCGGCCGCTGCCGTCCTGCACGATCACCCATCCCTGCGGGTATCTGAAGCCGAGTATCTGTTTTTCGCCGGTATTTTCAATGTATCCCGCGATTTTCGGCGCTTCTTCTTTTTTAGCGCATCCGATCCAAACGGACAGCATCACGCACGCGAGAAGAATTCCTTTTTTCATAGTCTCCCTTTCCTTGAATGATTTTTGATCCCGTCGACCGGAGGAGGTAAATCAGAATCCCAGATCCAACCGGTCGATTTTCTCCTTGGCGTCCTTTGCCTCTTTGCTTTTCGGCGCGATTTTAATGATCCGCTCGTATTCCGCCCTCGCCTCGTCCCGGCGGTTCATGGAGTGCAGGGTCTGGGCGTGCCATAGTAGAAGCTCCAGATCCTTCAGGCGGAATTCGAGGGCCTTTTCAATGGCGCCGAGGGCTTCCTTGTAGTTCTTCTCGAACAGGCCGACGAAGGCCAGGTACCGGTAGGCGTTCCCGAGTTCGTTTTTATACCGCGTTTTTGCTGTGTCGATCAAAGTGATCACGGTTCCGTATTCCTTCTTGGCCGCCTGGACGGAATCCATGCTTTGGTACGTGTATGCGAGGTGGTAATGGCCGAGTAGAAAATTGGGGGCCTGGACCAGGGCCTTGACGAGTGCCCGGCGGCTCATCTCCCAGTTCGAGAGCTGCTCCTCACACAACGCATAGTTGACGTAGGCGCTCGCGAAGGTGGAATCCTGCAGAAATTTCTTTTCGAACATCCGGGCGGCGTTGTTCCAGTCCTTCATTCTCATGTACGCGAAACCGAGGTCCATGTAGAGTTCGGACTGGCTGGAGTCGCTGGCCAGAGACTTTTCAAGATGCTGGATGGCCAGGGAGTCGTTCTTCAGTTCAAAATGAGCCTTGCCGAGGTATTTGGCGTCCTCCGCGTCCAGCGGCTGGATGGACTTCAGTTTTCTGAAATATTCGATGGCCTTTTGATGCTTCTCGGGGGACTTGGTGGATTTCCCCAGGATCATGCTGCATTTACCGGCAAGTTTCAGTGCCTTCGGATTGTCCGGCTGCGTGATCAGGATGCTGTCCGCGATGGCAAGCCCGACGTCGTATGTCTTGCCGGCGTCCACCGATTCGCTGAACATTTTCCAGGTCTCCTCGTTTTCCGGATGGACCTTCACAAAATTCGCCAGCACCTTCGCGGCGTTCCCATATTGCTTGGCCTTGTAATACAGAGACCCCAGATCAAGCGACGGCTGCACCTTGTCCTTGCTGGCCTTGATGACGTCGATGTACATCCTCGCCGCATCATTGTACCTCTGTTCCTTCTGATACAGATTGGCCAGTATGTATTTCAGATCGGTGCGGGAGGAATCGAGACCCACGGCCTCCTCGTACTGCAGGATGGCTACCGCGTCTGCCTGGAGTTTCTGATACGCCTCGCCGAGCCCGGTGTAGGAGCGGATGGCCTTGGGGTCGGCCTCCTTGGCCTGCGAATAAGCGACGATGGCCTGTTCGACGGAATCGGCTGTGATATGGATGTTTCCGAGTTCCACGAGAAGGACGGGATTGTTCTTGTTGGCTTTCAGCCCTTTCTTAATGATGCCATAGGCATCGCCGAATTTTTTCTGCCCGACGAGCGCCGGCACGACGATCAGGATGGCGTCAATGTTCTTCTCGTTGAATGCCAGAAGTTCCCTGCCGTGCACTTCCGCCGAATCGAGCTTGCCCAGCCGGAGGTAGGCGTTTCCGAGAATCAGAAGGGCCTCACGGTACTGGACGTCCGTCAAAGTCACATTCTTAAGCAAAGAAACGGCCTCGTCGGCCTTGCCCTGCTGCAGCATGTCCTTCGCCTTTGAGATTTTATCCTGGCCGACGGCCTGAAGCGAAACCGAGAGACACAGGATCCAGAGCAGGACGGTGCATTTTTTCATGATCTACGATCTCCTATTCGGATGAACCGCTGGTGAGTTGTACCAATCGAATGGGCGTAGTTGCGGGAACCAGCCCCCTGTTCAGGACGATCTGTTGTCCGGCCACATCCGCCACGAAACCGCTGAATCCCAGGGCCAGACGGGACCTGGAAGGGCGGACGACCATGATGACCGGAAAATACAGAGGGTATTTCCCCAGGTACACGTTGGCCTGATGGAGCTTGATGCGCCTGGGTTTTCCCGTGGAATCCGGAACCATGAAATCCAGCGCGCGGACCTTCTCTTTCTCGATCCGGAATTCGGAGGTGTCTTTCAGGCACGCCAGCGAGACGAAACCGAGCGTCGGCAGCCGTTTTGCCACGGTCTGGATCACCTCAGCCTGCGACTGGACGGGCAGGTTCGGGATGAATTCCTTCCTCAATCCGAAGAAGTCGGACCGTACCAGCTCGTAGGCCCCGGAGTTGGCGCCGGTTAGAACCGTCAGGATGGGACCCGATAACCCCGAGCCGGGCAACCGGTTCCAGTCCGTTCGAGTCCCGTTCAGAACCGATGTGATTTCTTCCCTCGAGACGGTTTCAAGGTTGTTGAACAGGTTCACCACGACCGCCATCGCGTCCCTGGCGATCATGACGGTGTCGTGGGGGATTTTTGTTTCTGAGGCGACCCTCTCCTCCTCCGTGTTGAATTTACGGTCCACCACAACCGCCGGCACGCTGTCGTTGAGCAGGTGCACGATCGCCTCGCGAGTCTGCACCGGCAGGATGGTGATGTGAGCCTCCGGATACAGCCTCATGAAAGCCTCGGCCTCCGCCTTCATGAGAGTCGCGTGCGACTCGGACACGGCGATTTGCAGATTGCCCCTTTCGGGAGTCTCTTCGGGGGGCTTTTTCTTCTGGGCGCATCCGTTCAATCCGGCCGCAACCAGCAGAAGGAGCATCAGGCCGCCCGAGCGGTCCTTGGATTTCCTGGCCCAGACGAGCGAGGCGCGGTACAGGCCCATGAGAATGAAAACCACGCCGAAGGTGATTTTAACCGCCGGCTGGCGCTGGACCGGCAGGAGGCCGGTTAAAATGGATACGCCGAGGCCCGCCATCAGGAGGGCAACGGCGTATCCGGTAATTTTTGAAATGTCCACTTTTGCCATGTCCCTGGCTTTTCCCTGTTTGGTGATCCACGACTGGGCGTTTACCGTTCCAATCAGACCCGCCGGCCTGCAGATTTCGGGATATTCCCGATCGATTCAAAGGTTTGGGGCCGCCATCATTGGATAAACCCTCCTTGATCGACCAGGTTCCCCAAAAAATAAAATGGATGAAGCTGGAAAGTATCAGTGCCCTGAGCAGAAACCGTTGATAGCCGTTTTAAAGTTGACCGTGAATGGAACAACTTGAATTCAGGACATTGCTGCTTTTCCAGCTTCATCTGCCCCGGGGTGTCTAAAAAGTCATCCTGAATCACCCATTCGGGTGACAGGCTCGTTTCAGGATCTCCCAATCTTTCACAACGAAGTTTCCGAAACAAAGCCCGTCCTGTCCGAAGGGCAGGATTCGGAATGACAAAGGATTGGAATTCGAAGACTTTTTAGACACCCCCGGAGATTAAAAACCATCCGCTTATTTCAACTTGAAGTTGAACGGAACCGCGAGCCAAACCGCCACCGGTCCGTTCTTCATCATGGCCGGAGTGAAGAGCCACAGCTTCGCCGCGTCGATCACCGCCTGGTTGAATATTTCCGAGTCGCTCTTCATGATCTGAACGTCCCGGACCTTTCCTTCCTTGGTGATCCACAGCTTCGCGTACACGGTCCCCTCGAGACCGGCTTTCTGGGCGATTTCGGGATACGTCGGCTCTATCTTCTTGATGCAGACGGGCTCCTTTTCAAACGGCACGAAGGCCGGAGGCGGCTCGTCTACGTCGATGTCCTGTTCGATCACGGAACCCTGCCCGATGCCTTCCTGCGACACGGGGCTCGCCATCTGGCTGAGTTCCGTCTGCGACTGGAAGGTTTGATCGGGGCTCACTTCAGCGTCCGGAACCGGCACCGGAATGCCGATGCTCGGTTTGGCCGCCTGAGCCGCCATCGTGACCGCCGGTGCGACATCCGTGTTCGCCAGGGACGGCGGCGGACCCAGTTCGCTGTATTTGACGATTTTGATGATCCGATCAGGCGGTTTTTCCGTGGTCAGGAGCTGAGAGCCGTAATAGGTACCTACCATGGCCGCCCAGATGCCCGATGCGATCAACAGGGCGATGGTCATGTTTTTCCGGTGCACCTCTTTGAGCTCGACGGCCCCGTACTTGGGCAAACCCGGCATTACAAATTCCGCCATTTTCAATCTCCTATGAGTTATGCACCCTTGACCTTCTGAATCACCCGCTCATCGGCGTCCGTGAAGGGGGCCAGACTGAACCGCGTGAGGCCGGCCAGGTTGATTTCGTCCATGATGTTCACCATCATGTCGTAGGTGCCCTTCCGATTCACCTTGAGCAGGCAGATTAATTTTGGATTTTCCTTCAGGTGATCGATAAAGAACTGGTGCAGATCCTTGAACTCGATCTGTTTCGGTTGATTTACTCCGATGTTGTAGTAGATGGTTCCATTGTCAATGACGCGCAGAGTGAGCAGACTGGATTCCGCGACTTCCACCTGAGTCTGGTTCTCCGGAGGAATGTTGATTTCCATCGTCTGTGGAGTCGTGAATACGGTGGTGAGCATGAAGAACGTCAGAAGCAACATGATCACGTCCACCATGGGCGTCATGTCGATGCGGACGCTGATCCGCTTTTTTGTCTTTGACTTTTTGCCTTTGCCGTGGCCTTTTTTACTGCCGCCACCTAAATCAACGCCTGCCATGGTTTTGCTCCTTATCCTCTTTCAAGTTCGGTCACGAGGGCGAAACGGGTGATTTTCACCTTCTGGAGGGTGTCCATCACGTCCTGGAAATTCCCGTACTGGGTTTCCTTGTCGCCCTTGACCACGGTGCGCAATTTGGGATTCGCCACGCGGGCCCGGATCAGAAGATCCGCCAGATGGTTCTGGTCCCTCATTTGAACGCCCTCGTTCAATTTCTTGAACGATTCCTGTTCGGCGGCGTCAGAGGAGCCCCGGATGAGAAGCATCTGGGTCCGGGTGTCCGTTTCGAGGAAGATGTTCCCTTCCTTGGTCACGAGCACCGTCATCACGTCCGATTCGGGCAGTTTGATTTCTGAATTGGACGTGGGCATCGTGACGTCGGCCGACTCGGGCGGTCTGAATTGCGTCGTCATCATGAAGAAGGTTAAAAGGAGCATGATCACGTCCACCATCGGCGTCATGTCGATGAAGATATTGATTCGGCCTTTTTTCCTGACCATGATCGTTGCTCTCCGGGTTTAGGGGTTATTTGCCTTGCTTTTCGGCCAGGGTCTGCACGATCGAATAGCTGGCTTCGTCGATCATGTAGGTGAAGTTGTCGATCCGGGTGACGAAGTAGTTGTAAGCCACGATGCCCATGATGGCCGTGATCAGACCGCCTGCGGTGTTGATGAGCGCTTCGGAAATACCGAGGGCCAAAGTGATGGCGTCGGTCTTGCCGGCGTGGGACAGGGCGGTGAAGGAACGGATCATGCCGAGCACCGTTCCGGTAAGGCCGACGAGCACCGAAATCGAGGCGATCGTCGAAATGGCAACCAGGTTCTTCTCGAGCAGCGGCACTTCCAGCATCATGGCTTCTTCAATGGCGTGCTGGATTTCGGTTTGGGTCTCCTTCGGATTCTTGCTCAAGCCCGAGGCCTTCAGGATCTTGTATTTTTCAAATCCGGCGCGGAGGATGTTGGCGCAGGAGCCGCGCTGGGTGTCGCAGGCCTTGATGGCGTCTTCGACTTTTTCGGTTTTCGTGAATTCGTGGACTTTTTTCAGGAAGGACACAAGGGAGCCTTTGCCCTGGGCCTTCTTCAGCGTGAGCAACCGCTCGATGATGAAGGTGATGAGCATGAGAGAAAGCATGATGAGCACCACCACCAGAGGACCGCCGTCCCTGATGTACTTGGGCATGATCTGAAAAATGCCCAATGCGACCGCAAACGATACGACCAGCACGATCACGATGAACAAACCTTGCCTCATGGTTACACTCCTTTTTTGTTAAGGTGAATGGTTTTGTTTTCCATTATGGTTTGGACCTATTGTTCCGATTGAAGTTTCTTGATCGATTCTTCGCGTTTTTCTTCGATATCGAAGATGGTGATCAGCTTGGTGATGACGAACGTGTTTTGGATGTTTTTGCCCATCTGACACAGATTGATCCGGCCTTTGTCCTTGGCGTACATCGTGTAAATGCTCACAAGAGCGCCGATGCCCATGCTGTTGAGATAGGTCACACCGCCGAGATCCAGAACAAGCTTCCGGTTTCCCTGCTCGAACAAATCCGCGGCTGCGGTTTTAAGTTCATTCGTCTCATTTCCGCCGAGAAATGAACCTTTTAACTCAAGCACAGCCACTTCCAAATTATTCATTGTCATGGCTTTTACAGCCACAGGAACCTCCATAAATTTATCCATGATGAACATGGGATTTGATTTCTCAAGAACAAATGACGTCAAATCGTATGCCAGGCCGCTTGAAGGCTATTAAATTATTAATAATACAAATCTTACAAAAAGTCTTCAGGCTGTCTTCCGAGACGGGATGTTGAATTTTACAACGTAAACATAATGCAAAGGAGTGATGGATTGAAATATGTTTTTTAAAAATATGAGGTAACCACTAGTTGCATTATGCATCTTCCGCCGAACCCTTGAATAAAATCTTAAATAATTGTTTTTATTGATCTTAAATTGCACAACGCAACTAATGTCCGATTTTTATTTCAATCAGTTTTTTAATATTCACCACATCCTCAGCCGTCTTGATGTCGATGCGGATCCCCTTGCCTTCCGCATATTTTCTGGCGCTCCGCAAGTATTCTTTGAGATCGGCCGGCAAATCGCTTTTTTCCGCCGCGGATGCCGCCTTGTCCCCGAATACAAAAGCGATCGTGAAATAGGAGCCGGACGGAAAGAAGAAGAATAGATTCCTTTTTTTTCGCAAAACCTTCATGATCCATCCGGATTTCGGATTGTAGTATTTCCATTCTTCCGTCCATTCGCCGCAGCGCTCCGAGAGATGGGCTTTGATCGTCATCCAATGCCTTGCCGATTTTCCAAGCGCCTCGGCGAGCATCTTGTCGTTCGGTGGGACGGACTTGTCTATGAAAATGCTTGGCATTTGCTCAGGTCCATATTTGCATAACTTATACGCTATTTTCCGTGGTATTTTATCCGTTGTGATTTTTTCCGTAATGTCGGTTGAGATGTTCTTATGACATTTCTTCCCGTCCAGTTTATCCGCGTTCGGGTTCACCGGAATCGCGTCATACCCGTGTTTCAACAACTCCTGAAACAGGCTTCTGGAGTATTCTTTCTTGTTCCGGGACGCTCCGATAACGGCGATCCGCTTCGCGGACCAAACCATTATATTTTTTTTAATAATGAACTACCCCGCCGCAAGCGGCGGGGAATTCGACCCGTCGGAGCTGTACCCAAAGCCCTGTTAGAGTCACTTCTATTATTTACGTTCAATTAAAATGGGCTTTGGGTACAGCTCTGATTAAAAAATTATCTCAATCGTTCCAAAACTCCGTTTTGGAACGCGAATGCCTTTCGAGACTCTGTCTCGCACACTCCCGGCGCCGTTTCATTTCCCATGACGCCCCGATGTCCCGAAAAAGACCAGCCCGGTCCCCGGTCGGCCACGAGACGAAATTGTGAAATTACGGAAATCTTTTTAAATTTCAAAACAAATGTGGGAAATACTTGCACGCACGATCGACTTCGACATCCGCCCTGCCCCCGCCGATTCTTTGCGTTCGCGTGAACCTCCACTCGATCCGCCCCGCCCGCCAGACGCCGTCTTCTCCGGGCCCCAGTTCGACCTTGGCCGCTATTCCGTGGCGGTATTTTTCGGACCGCACTCCGTTGCAGAAACTCCCCAGTGAAAAGGCAAGGAGTTTGTTCTGTCCGTCCACCTCGTTTTTGGTCAACGGCTGGGGACAATGGGGATGGTGGCCCAGAACGGCGCCCCATGTTTCAAGGAGTTTCAACCCCCGTTTGATTTCGGCCGGATTCGGATAGAGTTCGAGTTCATGACCCCAATGGGGGTAAAGGATGTTGAAGCGGGCTTTTGGATTGAACCCGGCGCCCGCCTGATTCAGGTGCAGTACAAAGCACGCCGGCTGATTGGACAGCGACGTGCAGCAGCATACATTGACCTTGCCGTCGAGGAGAATCGCGGGTTCATCGATGTGTCCGACGGCGAGGAATCCCGCATCCTTCAGGAGGGAAAGGGAATGCTCGAACTCACTTCTGCCGAAGTCGCCGGCGTGATTGTTCGCGCATGATAGCACCGTCCTCTCCGGCGGGAACAGGGCCGCCAGCGCGGGAAGGAGTTTTCGCGATTGCGCCTGCGCCGCGAACCCCTTCGGCTTGTCGCTGATCACGCCCTCGAAGTTCGCGATCAGGTAATCCGCGTCGCGGAGAAATTCCCTGACACCCGGGCATTCGCCGAGATCCGTCTTCTCCATGCCCATGATATCGCCGATGAATGCAAGCTTCATCCTGGGGGTAATTCTGTTTAATGTAGCGTCTTGGGTAATGAACGCCGTCAGATTTTTATGCCGTTCGGACGGCCCGAAAACATTATTGCGGAGCCAGCGGATTTTCTCGGAGAGGGTATAGGGGGTAGAGAAGTATTTATTATTCAGGTTCTTCAATCCTCAACAACCGGTGTCCTTTAAAAACCGTCAATATTTCGATGCGATCATTCCGCCATCGACATACGATCTGATAACCTTTGAAAATCAGTTCGCGGATAGCGTATTGACGTCAACTAAATATCAAAATCCTCACATTTTGTCATCCTGAGGAGTCCGGCGAAGTCGGACGACGAAGGATCTGGGGTGGGGTTTATTTGGAAACAACCCATGGAATTTATTTTGATTTTCGGACTTTAGCTAATTGGGCCTTCAGTTCCTTCGTCGTGATCATCCGCCCTGAATCCGCGTCCGATAAACCTCTGCCGACGGAATCCAGAAAGGCTTTTTGATACTTCAGTTCATCGTACTCGGACGGCGACAGAAGAACACCTGCCGGTTTGCCGTTTTGCGTGATGACGAGAGGGCGCTTGGATAGATTGACACTTTTTAAAAATTTGGAAATGCCAACCTTGAATTTCCCGACAGGGACAATGTCGTTGGAAATGGAAATATCTCTCATTTTTATAACCCTTATTTGGTACTGAATTCAGACCTAAACATAGGTCGTTATTTTGGGGGAGTCAAGCATTTTTTCGAGAAAGTTACCACCCTTCAAGGTGGAGACCACCTGTATAAAATTCATCTCTTCCTTGAACGCAGCAACTCCCCCACCTTCCCCAGATACTCCTCCTCCTTCCCCTTCATCACCCGGCGCTCGCGGACCGTGCCGTCGTCGTACCCCAGCAGGTGCAGCACGCCGTGGATCACGCACCGGGCCAGTTCCTCCTTCGGCGGAACGCCGTAATCCCCGGCCTGTTCGGCCGTGCGCTCCGCGCTCACGTACACCTCACCCCACACGTCCCCGTCGCCGAGTCCAAACGCGATCACGTCGGTGGGGCGGTCCTTTTTCAGGAACCGCAGGTTCAGATCCCGTATCGCGGCGTCGTCCACGAGGACGATGGAGAGGGCGCCGGATAGCTTCGCCTTCTCCCCGCGGAGGACCCTATCCGCGATCCGTTGAATGTCCCTGTTCGGGAGGTCTGCCCGGGTCTGGCGGTGGACTTGGATGTTCAGGTTGCGTCTCCTTTTCGCCGGCCGGAGCCTTGGGGCCCTGCTCATGGTCCGGATATTCTACCCGCGTATGGAACGTGCCCGCCAAAATGGTCAGGAACGCCTCTTTGATGTTCTCAAGATCCCGGAGCGTGAGGGGCGATTCGTCCAGCTCGCCCTCCTTGAAGCGTTGGTCCACGAGGTCTTCGATCAATCCCTTGAGCCGGCTGTGCGTCGGCTGTTTCAGGGCTCGCGAAGCCGCCTCGACCGCGTCGGCGAGCATCACGATCGCGGATTCCTTCGTCTGGGGTTTGGGCCCCGGATACCGGTAGTCTTCCTCGTTCACGTCCTCGTCCCCGGCCTTCAGGTTGAGGGCCTTCTGATAGAAAAAGTCCATGACCGACCGGCCGTGATGCTGGGCCATGATGTCCTGGATGGCCGTGGGAAGTTTGTGCTGTTCGCCCAGTTCCAGGCTCTTCTTCACGTGGTTGGCCAGAATCAGCGCGCTCATCCTCGGCATGAGTTTTTTATGTGGATTCTTCCCGCGGACCTGGTTTTCGACGAAGTATTCCGACTTGTCGATTTTGCCGATGTCGTGGTAATACGATCCGACGCGCGCGAGAAGCGAATTGGCCATCACGGCCTGGGCCGCGGCTTCGGCGAGGTTTCCGACCAGGATGGAGTGGTGATAGGTGCCGGGCGCCTCGACCGACAGCTGTTTGAGCAGCGGATGGTTCAGATTGGAAAGTTCGAGCAGCGAGAAATCGGTGGCGATGTCGAACGTCGACTCGAAAAGGGCGAGCAGGCCGTACACCACGATCGGGGTGAACAGTCCGTTCAGCGCCCCGAACTTCCAATCGTTCAGAATGTCGCTGAACGACAGATAGGAGATCGATCCCATGAAGGTGATCGAAAAGACGTATGCCCCCATCATGAACAGCACGGCCTCGATCAGCTGGCTCCGGCTTCTCACCCGCTTGATCACGATCACGGCCACGACGCCGACGAAGAAGGACACCGCCGTCAGGGCGAACGCGTTTCCCCAGATGCCGCCGACGAGCACGCTCAGCATGGCCGTTCCAGCGAATCCGATGCGCGCGTCGAAAATCGCGGCAAGGAGCATGGCGCCCGCCGCGGCCGGCACCAGGTATTCGGAAGCCTCATTCCGGTGCATGAAAAACGTCGTCACGCTGACGAGCAGAATCACGAGGCAGAAGAGGAATACCGATTTGGTCTGCATCAGCAGTTCCCGGTTTTCAACAAACACCGTGACCGCGAACAGAAAAAACAGGGACAGCACGAAAGCCGCCCTGCCGAGATAGGGCAGGAAACGGCGCAGGCCCCTTTCGCGCATCCCCTTCTCGGCCATCTTCACCGAAAGCGAGATCAGCTTCTGCCGGATTTCCGGCGTGATGCGCTCGTTGCGGTCGACGATTTTTTCGTTCTCGTACACGAACCCGCTCGACAGGGGGACCCGGGACATGGCCTCGTGCACGCGGTCCCGGTAGGCCGCGTCGCACAGAAGATCGGGCTTGAAAAGGGATACGGCGATCCCGTTCGCCAGGCGCCGCAGCGGTTCCTCCCGGGGAAACGCCTGTTCGGCGAGGGATTTCATCCGGATGGAAGCCTCTTCAAGATCGTAAAAGGATCCGCTGGAACGCAGTTTATCGGTTCCGTCTTCCTGGCTGAACACCTGCCGGTCGGGCGAGAGGATCTCGTTTTTTTTCAGGTCGAGGATTCCGTTGTCCTGGATCTCCCGGACGCCCTTTCGGATGAACGGAATAAACCGGTCGAAAGCCTCCGCCCTTTCGAGGACTGATTTCCAGTCCTTTTTCTGCATGCCAGGAATCGGCAGGTTCCTGGCCAGGGAATCGAGAACAACCTCCCCGATGCGGGGATTCGTCGTCCTCACTCGTTTGATCTCGTCAAGGATGGAGTTCAGCCGGTTCATGACATCCGGCCTGACCGATTCGTCACGGGTGAAGGAGGGGACGATGTCCCGAACGGCCTGTTCGCGGTCCGTCCGAATCTGGTTTTCGGTTTTCAGAATTTCAAAATCAAAGGGCGCGACCACGCGCCGCGTGCTGACGCTCCCCTCCTCGAGATCCGCGAACTGGAGGGACCGGCCCTGGGGAAAAAGCAGGACCAGGATGACGGCCGTTCCGCCCACGATGAGCCAGCGCGCCCAGCCGCGTACGTTCGCCTCGGCGTTGAGCCTGAAATCGTGCCGCGTGCGTCGTTTTCTGTGCCGCGACCAGAGCGTCGCCAGAATTTCCCGGATCATGAAGCCGGCCCTCCCCCGGCCGGATTCCCGTTGAAGGTTTCATAGGCCTGCAGGATATCCTTGACCAGCCGGTGCCGAACCACGTCCTGCTTGTCGAAGTAGACGAAGGCGATGCCCTCGATGTTCTTGAGCACGTCCTGGATCTGGATCAGCCCCGACTGCAAGCGCTCCGGCAGGTCGATCTGCGTCACATCGCCCGTGACGATGGCCCGCGACTGGAGCCCCAGGCGGGTGAGAAACATTTTCATCTGCAGGGACGTGGTATTTTGCGCCTCGTCGAGTATGACGAACGCGTCGTTCAGGGTCCGTCCGCGCATATAGGCCAGGGGCACGATCTCCACGGTTTTTCGTTCCAGAAATTTCTGAAGCTCGCTCGCCGGCAGCATGTCGAAGAGCGCATCCGTGAGGGGCCGAAGGTAGGGATCCACCTTTTCCATGAGATCGCCCGGAAGAAATCCGAGACTCTCGCCCGCCTCGATGGCCGGCCGCGTCAGAATGATGCGCGACACCTCCTTCTCGCGCATCTTGGCCAGGGCCATGGCCACGGCCAGGTAGGTCTTGCCCGTGCCGGCCGGCCCGATCGCGAACACGATTTCGTTCGACTGCACGGCCCGGCAATACCGTTCCTGCCCCGCGGTCTTCGGACGGATGACGCCTTTCTTGCTGAAAAGAAGAAACTCGGCTGGCGTCCCCGCGGACGCGGGGGGGATCTCCGAAGCGTCGTTCCGCACGAGGGCGATCGCCGCCCTGACGTCAGGCGCGTCCAGGCGTCCGTTCTTGTTGAGTAAAAAGAGGACCTCCATCCAGAACCGCTCGACCTTGTCGAGGGCGTCCGCCTCGCCGGAGAAAAGAATCTCATCGCCGCGGACGACGAGCTTCACCGGAAAAGCCTGCTCCACCAGACGGAGGTGTTCATCGTGCGAACCGAGCATCTGGAGGGGGTCGATCCCCCGAATGGATATTCGCCTTTCCTGCATGGGACTCCAAAGAAAAAACTCTCAGTCCGTGACGGAGTCACGAACTGAGAGCCGCTGATAACCTGAGAATCAAATGGTCATGTCGCCTGTGGCGTAGGGGATCCGTTCCCGAATGCCGAATGAAGCGCTATTCCTTCGGAACCGACAGAACCTGCCAAGGATAGAGCAATTTCGGATTCGAAATGACATCCTTGTTGGATTCGTAAATCTTGGTCCATTTGGCCGGGTCCCCGAGCACGCTGCCCGCGATCTTTTTCAAATCGTCGCCCTTCCGGACAAGGTACTCGTTTTTGGCCAGGGTCCGCTGGATGGTCAGCACCTGTTCGGGATAGATCAGATCCGCGTTTTTGATATTGTCACGGTTCACGCAGAAAATCCGGATCCATTGATACGGATCGTTGTAGATGTCCGGCTTCTTCGCGATCTTCCAGAGGTAATCGCCCTTGATGACCGTGTATTTGTCGTTGATGCCTTCCAGCTTGGTGCTCAGGGCGGCAAGGTTGGCCTCGAGCGCCGCGATCTTGTCCTGCATTTCGGTAAGATTCGCGATCTTGCTGGCTTTGAGTTCCTGGAGTCGTTTTTCCAGATCGGCGACTTCGTCTTTGCTCTTCAGGAGTTCCTCGGGGCTGAGCGCCATCAGCGCGTCGAGTTTGGCGCCGATGTCGTTCAGGTCCGCGCGGTAGGCGTCAACGCCCGCTTTGTCCGTGCCCACGGCCGCGTAGATTTCAGCCCACGTGGCGTCGATCTTGGCCTGGATTTCGTTGATCTGTTTCTTCAGGCCTTCGTTCTCCGCCGTCAGCGTGGCGATCTTGGCTGTGGCATCGGTTTCCTGCTTCTGTGTTTCAGCCAGCTGGACCTTGTATTCATCCAATTTCATTTTTTGCTGGCCGAAGACCAGCGAGCCGGGAACGAGAAGCAGGATAACCGCCACCGTCAGCAACAAAATCATTGTACCCTTTATCTTCATCCTTGTTCCTCCTTCGAATTATGGACTTGATGGGTTCGGCCTTACTTCCCTACGCGGGAAAGAACCTTGGCCTTTTCATCCTGCACGTTCTTCAGCTCCGCCTGCTTCTCGGCGAGTTTTGCCTTGAGTTCGGCATTTTCCTTTTCCAATTGGGCGACTTTGTCCCCAGCCGCTGTTGCCGCCGCTTTGGTTTCTTCGAGCGCCTTCATCTGTTTTTCATTGGGGGTTCGCGAACAACCCGTCAGCATCACCCCGACAGCGAACATGCACACGGTCAGCAACAAAACGAATGAACGAAACCGCTTTACCATTCCATACACCTCCTTTTGGCTGTTTGGATAGATTTCTCCTATTGATTGAAATATCAAAAAAAAACATCAATTTGTCAAGTAAAAAGATCATTCTCCGGCAGGAGAATGATCCCGCGCCCGCGGGACGAGATGATGGAAGCGTTTTCTTTTACGGGATGGAATGAGGCTTACCCCAATATTTTCAATCCCAATTCCCTGAGTTGGTCTTCGCTCACCTCCGAAGGACACCCGTCCATCAGAGAGAGGGCGCTTGTGGTCTTGGGAAACGCGATCACCTCGCGGATCGACTCCTCGTCCGAAAGGAGGGCGACCAGCCGGTCGAACCCGAAAGCGATGCCGCCGTGGGGCGGAGCCCCGAATTCCAGCGCTTCAAGCAGAAATCCGAACTTTTTTTCGGCTGTGGCGCGGTCGAGCCCCAGCACCCGGAACAGGGTCTCCTGCACTGATTTGCGGTGGTTTCGGATGCTGCCTCCGGCAATTTCCGATCCGTTCATAACCAGATCGTAGGCTCGCGCCTTGACCTTGCCGGGATCCGTTTCAAGCAGGGGAATGTCCTCCTCTTTCGGTGAGGTGAACGGATGGTGCATGGCCGCGAAACGCTTGTCCTCCTCGCTCCATTCCAGAAGCGGGAAGTCCACCACCCAGAGGGGCGCGAATCGGCCTTTTGGGATCAGGCCGCGGTCGGTTGCGAGCTTTTTACGCAGCCCTCCGAGCGCTTCACCGCAGGTTTTCGCCGAATCGGCGACGAGGAAGGCGGCGTCTCCGGATCTCAAGCCGCATTCCGCCTCGACGGACCGGAGGAATTGCGGCGTCACGAACTTGGCGATCGGCGAAGCGACTTCGGTGTCGGTTTTCTGAAGGACGACGAGACCCTTCGCGCCCAAACCCTTGACGAATTCGGTCAACTCGTCCACCTGTTTTCTGGAAATCGGCCCCGCGGATTCAAGGCGGATGCCCCGCACCGCGCCCCCCGCAGTCACGGTTTCCTCGAAGATTTTGAATCCGGACGCGGACGCCGCGGAACCGAGATCGTGAATTTCCATGCCGAAGCGCAGGTCCGGCCGGTCGGTACCGTACCTGGCCACCGCTTCGGAATACGTCATTCGCGGAAAAGGATCGGGGAGCTCGAGATTCAGCACTTCCCTGAAGAGCAGGCGCGTCAACCCTTCCATGACGGAGAGGATGTCGTCCTCCGAAACGAAGGACATTTCCACGTCGATCTGGGTGAATTCCGGCTGACGGTCGGCGCGCAGATCCTCGTCGCGGAAACAGCGGACGATTTGGAAGTACTTGTCGAATCCCGAGATCATGAGGGTCTGTTTGTAGATCTGCGGGGATTGGGGAAGCGCGTAGAACCTGCCGTTGTAAATGCGGCTCGGGACAAGATAGTCCCTGGCGCCTTCGGGGGTGCTTTTCATGAGAAATGGCGTTTCAATATCAAGAAAACCGAGGCTGTCAAAGTAATTGCGGACCATCATGGCCGCTCTGTGCCTGAGCATGAAGTTCTTCTGCATCCGGGGCCGGCGCAGGTCGAGGTAACGGTATTTCAGCCGGGTTTCGTCCGTCGCGTCGCAGGGGTCCTTGATTGGAAACGGCAGCGCCTTGGATTCGTTGAGGACTTCGCACTCGTTTCCCTCGATCTCGATCTCACCGGTGGAAAGTTTGGCATTGACCATCGATGCCGGCCTGAGAACCGCCTTGCCGCGGATGCCGATCACCCATTCGGCCTTGGATTTCCGGGCGGTTTCCAGGGCTCCTGCGTCGCCCTCGGGATGGAACACCACCTGGGTGATGCCATATCGGTCCCGAAGGTCGATGAAAATGACTCCCCCGTGGTCGCGCTGGCTCGCCACCCATCCGACGAGAGTGACGGTTTTCCCCGCATCGCCTTTATTCAGCTGGCCGCACGTGTGCGTCCTGCGCCACTGCATGTTCATGCTTGCTCCAATGAATTGTAAAATATGGATTTTAATATACAATAACTATAAGATAAAAGCAAGATGTAAGACATTGGTTCGTGTGCCTCGATGGAATATCATCTTCATGTGATTTTTTTTTCTTTTTCCGGCAGGATTTTTCTATTGATTTATTCGTTTTTTTTTCTTATAATTTCTCAACAATTCTCGCTCCCTTTTCAAGCACCCGCTTATGTAATTTCTCATCCGGAGTGGATCTGTAAATCCATTTTACATATTCCAACACCGGTGTCCGTTTAAATTCCAGAAAAACTATGAGATATCAGTCTTTCCGGAAAAATGAACTACCACGCCGCAAGCGGCGGGGAATTCAACTCGTCGAGGATGTGCCAAAAGGGTATGTTTAAAGTGATGGGAAAAAACGATCCGCGTAAGGGCCCACTCCTTTCTTTGATGGGTTGGATTGGATTC
>Ga0315274_10005852_pt1 | contig 17968 bp, 16 predicted proteins | sample YL17G02_20_MG_FD_203700 | JGI IMG/M metagenome (GOLD analysis project Ga0315274, IMG submission 203700) | Sediment microbial communities from Yellowstone Lake, YNP, Wyoming, USA - YL17G02_20 | ecosystem: Environmental > Aquatic > Freshwater > Lake > Sediment | place: USA: Wyoming | collected...
GCGCCGCCATCGCCGACCAAATCCCAACCGTTGCCTCCTGAGTTGCACACGTACAGCACTTGCCCCGCCGTCGCCGGGTCGCTGCGTTCGAGGAATTCCCGATTGGCTGTGCAGGTTCCTGGGAAGCTGGCGTAAGCCAGTCGTCGGAACGGTCGCGTCACGCTGGCGCTCTCAAAATCCTGCGTGCCCGTCGAGTAGGTATTGGTCTGATTGTTTTTGACGACATTTGAGCCGTCGGTCAGGTTCGACGTGGCAGGCTGACTACAAGTGAGGTTGCCGCTAGCCGCGATTCCGGTGGCGTACTGGTTTGCGCCGCAATCCGTGGGATCGTTGGTCAATGCATCGGCCTTCGCCGCGCTCGCCGTGTTCACCCAATTAGTTCCCGACCATTTCAGAAGGTCGCCCGTGGCAAGGCCCGTCAGTGTTGCAAGAAGCGCCGTCGACCCAGTGCCACTGGTTCCGTCGTAGGTCGTTAAATCCGTGACCGCCCAAACTTCCTGTCCCTGAGCAGCGGTCAACTTGGTTCCGCTGGTCAAGCCAGCATAGCCACTCGCGGCATTCTTATTCCCGGTGACCTCGCAAGTGGTGCAGGTCAAGGTCAGATCGCTGGTCAGCGCGCCTCCCCCACCCAGCGGCGAACTGGTACTAACGTTGCGCGATTGTGGCGTGGCTGAATACGTTGTCGAAACTCCGCGCCATTTGAGCGCTTCCGTGTTAATCCAATGATCGCCTTGCGCCGGCGTCGACGGATCACTGCTCGAAGCCAAGTTCAACCCCGCTGTCGTGGCGGAATTCTGAAACGTCTGCTTGTTTCCGGCTGTATAGGTGTTTGCCTGATTGTTGCGCACGACAGAGGAATCCGCAGTCAGATTCCCGCCGGTGACGGTGAGCGGCGCAGCGTAGGGAAGGTAAGCCGAGACATTGTTGGGAGTCCCCGTGTCCTTCTGCCATTTCACATTGATGGCATTAGCAGGCGCGGCGGGCGTCGAGTTATCAAAATCAGCATCGCTGGCCGCCGTCCCGTTTACGGAGATGTTGTCTCCGCTGCCGCCTGAGCCGCAGGCTGCACCTGTATCGCCCAGTTTCCCGCCCGCAATCCATTTCACGCAATTGTCCGTGGCGGGGTCGCCCCCGAGCGAGGTGCTTGCCACCTTAGTCCCTGGCGCAGTTCCGAACAGGTCAATATAAAACGTCCGGTTGGCGCTCAAGTCGCCACCACCTTGAAGCGGTGCCGTGGTCGAGATGGTCCGCGAGGTCGGCACTTTCCCGGCCAAGTCGGAGACTAGATTGCTTACGTCACCTTCCGCGTGACTGTGCCCGGACACAGAACAAGTCGGGCAACTCAAGGTAAGATCGGCGGAGAGCGGTCCGCCGCCGCTGAGCGGCGAACTGGTGGAGACGTTGCGCGTAGCGGAAACCTTGCCCGCCAAAAGGGAATCGGTACTGGACTGGAGATACACCACGGGGTCGGAGGCTGTCACATCGGTCTTGACGGTGCCGGAGACGGTGGCGGAGGCCTTCGGCGCGGAGCCGCCTCCCCCGCCGGAGAAAGCGCAGTCGGTACGCAGTTGGCCGGCGTTATCAGCACAGCTCACGCCGCCGCCGGCAAAGTTCAGTTTCTGACGTTGGGGGAGGTCGTCGCCGGCTTGCTGGAGGAACTGGTAGAAGAGCGCCGGAGCGGTAGAGGAAGGTGGCTGGGCCTGGCGGCAGACCTCCGCGGCGACGCTCACCACGTCAGGCACAACCCAGATTTCCGCGTGGACGCGTCCCTGAATGTTGAAGGTCACCACATAATAGCTGTCACCGGGCGTGGCGCCGAGGTTCGGGATCAAGTCGAGCCAGAGGTTGCCCGCGCCGTCGTTCAGTTGGCCGCTGGAGTTGAGGTAGCCTTTCACCACGCTCGGTCCGTATTCGACCTCGCCATAGGTGACCCGCTTATTCCTCTGCGCGAACACCAGCCCATATTGCGGCGTGCCATTCACCGTCGCCATCACGCGCGGGTTTGCGCCCAGATCGTAGGTGGCGGCAACGTGCGTGCCTGCAATGGCGGAAGTAGGAAGTAGGAAGTAGGAAGTGGCCAGGAGGGCAAAGGCTATCAGCGGCAGTTTCCCGACTTCCGACCTGCCTGCCCGCCGCGGCAGGCCTGCGCAGGCACGCTTCCCACTTCCCACTTCCGTTCTCTGCTTACTGCCTACCGCCTTCTGCCTACTGCCGTTCATCGCTCCTCCATCTCGATCACGAACTCGATCTGCGGGCCGCGGGCCATCCCCCCGCCGCGCCGGCCGACCAGCGCTCCCAGATCGTGGCGGACGATGCGCAGATCCAGGATTTTCGCCACGTCGGGATCGAGTCCCGTGGTCTCGCCCTCGGGCACCGTGCGGTGGCTGATCGCGAGCGGCGTGTAGAAATCCGTGAGCGGCGCCGAGGTCAGAACCATGTCCACGGCACGCAAGTAGTCCAGGGCGTCCTCCGCCAGCCATTCCGGGTCGGTGCCGGTGATGGCCAGGGCGCACACGCAGCGCAGCGTTTCGCTGCGCAGGTCGGCGTCGGAATTCGCGTCGAAAGCCGTCTCCTGCGCCACCAGCACCAGCGCCGGCCAGTTCTGCACTGTCACTACTTCCTTATGAAACGCGGCGAATGGCTTGAGCTCGCGCCCGGGCGGACGGCCGGCGTTGACAAGGTCGAGCGCCGCCTGCTGGTCGCGCTGGAGAACGGCAATCAACTGGTTAACTAGCGGCTTCGCGAATTGGGCTTGGTAGCGGGCGTTCATTGTGAGTCCTTGTAGCGCCCCGACTCGTCGGGGCACATGCCGGGCTGAAGCCCGGCGCTACGAGCCGAGTTCCTTCGCCCCGAGCAGGAGCGTCTTCTCCTCGAGACCGCGCCGCACAATTTCGGTCCAGCGCTCGGCGCGGGTCCCCGAGAGCACGATGAGGGGCCGCGCGGGCAGGCGGCGCGTCCCGGTCTGGTGATAAAGCGCGTACGGCAGCTCGCTGCCCAACGTGAGGGATTGGTCTTCGAGCTCCTCGACGTGGCCGGCGGCGCCGGGTTCGGTAAGCGAGCGGAGCAGCGCGCCGGTCGCATAGAGAATGGACGGGCTGGCGCGCCGCCGGCGGAGGGTGGACGGCGCCAGCGGCGCCCAGGGCGTGCCCTCGGCACTGCCCTGGGAGGCGAACTGCCGCGCCATCATCTCGCGGAAGTCGTCGGCAATCTGCGCCAGGGCGGGCGCCTGGTCCACCAGCGATTCCTGGAACGCCGCGAGCATTCCTTCAACTGACTCCGGATTGACGGCGTACGTGAACGAGATCATGGCGATTGGCTGTTCTCTGTAGGGGCGATTCACGAATCGCCCCTACTTTGGAGTGCGGCGGCTTGCCGCCGCTTTGCTTTGCGCTGGCTCCGCCAGCGTGCTGCACTGCAAGGCCGAAGCAGAGCTTCGGCGAACCAAGGCGGAAGCGGAGCTTCCGCAGTCCAAAACTAAGATTCAGAATTCGTCCATCTTCTTGAATGCCGCGCTGCTGTCTTCCGAATCGATGTCCGGCTCCTGGCCCGCGGTCCCGCCGAACGCCGGATAGACGTCACCGGTGCGCGCGCCGGAGATGAAGAGCTTGTCGTAGGTTCCCCGGCTGAGTTCCGCGAGCATGTTTTCGTAGGAGCGGCGCAAGGCGTTGGGATTGGCCCAGCCCTGGGGAGAAGCTTCCGGGCCGAGCAGGGAAAACAGCGCCTCGCCCAGGTCTGCGGCCGCGCCTACTTCGTTCGCGAGGGAGAGCAGCGCGTAGGCCTGCGGGTTGGAGGTGGCCAGCCCCTCGAGTGTGTAGCCGCGACCGATAGCCAGCGCTGCCAGGCGCGCGCTCTGGCTCTCGATCCAGGCCTGGATCTGCGCGTCGGAAGGGTTCTGGTCCGGCACGCCGCGCTGGAATCCCGGATAATGAGCGGCAACCGCGTCGATCGATGTGAAACCCATAGAAAACTCCTACGCTATCAGCCATCAGCCGTCAGCCCGCCAGCGGGCGGGCTTGGGCCGAGAGCTGACGGCTGAGAGCTGAAAGCTTCTTTACGCGACCGCGCTCAGCCACAGGTAAGCGGCGTTCGCGGCCACCACCTTGGCATCGTAGTAGAGCTGGACCTCGACGATGTCGGCCGTGCGCGACTCGTCGCGGTAACGCTTCACCAAAAAGCCGTCGGTGTTGGCGCCGAACAGCCAGGTGAACTGGTAGCCCAGCGACACGGTGCGCCGGCCGGGCGCGGCGGGTTTGCAGAACAGGATCGCGTTCTTGCCCCAGACGTAGTCCAGCGCCTCCGCGGCAGCTTCGTTGGCCGTGTTCTTCACCGCGGCGCCGATCAGGAAGCTGTCCACGTTGAACGCGGACTTCAGGTGGTCGGGCTGGATGATGCCCACCTGCGCGTACTTGAACCGTTCGATGATCTTCGGGTGGTTGCGCAAAGCCAGGAAGACCGGGTAGCTCACCAGCAGCGAGTTCGGCACCTGGCCGACCTGCTTCTGAATGGTGGTCTTCTGGTCTTCGACGGCCTTGATCGGATCGGAGTTGGTGAAGTCCGACCACTGGCTGGTGCCGGAAAGCGTGGTGTTCTGCGTGACCACGGTGGGGTCGGTAGCCTTGGCGGCAACCACGATTTCCCGCTGCAGGTAGAGCAGGTCGGTGAGGGTTTCAGTGGTGTCCACATCCACGTCGATGGCCTGGTCGGCGTTGGCGCGCAGCTCATCGGGGATGGCCTGGGCCAGCGCGTGCCCTTCGCAGAAGTAGGTGTCGGTGGAGAGCGTCCAATCGATTTCGTTGGCGCGCGCTCCCGGCCGGCGGGCATCGTCCAGGATGCGGAAGCTGTCCTTGGAGTAGATGAAGTACTTGTTGGACTGCTTGGTGACGGGGATGCGCGGGAAGATCTGGTCCGCCACGAACTGGGCGTTGCGATAGGCGATGGAGACCTCGGTCAGAGCCTGGTCAACATGCACCATAGAAATATCAGGCATGGTAATGCTCCAGACCCTCGGGCGCTCTGCGTCTCGACGGCGGGTGGACGTCGGGACCCGGAGCAGCCGGGCGCTGGGCGCGCGAGGGGCAAAGTCCTGCGGCCGCTGCCAGCCGCAGGCTGACCCGCGAAGTAATTGAGGCATCGGTCCATCGGATCATCCGTCAGTTGACGGATGGCCCGATGGCTCGATTAGCTCACCGGCACCACAACGGGGGCCGGGGAGAGAAAGACGAAGACGATCTCGCCGTCGGCGGCGGAAGTCTCAGCGATGCCCAGCACGTGGTGCAGGGTGGCCGAGCCCGGTACGGTAGTCAGGTCGGCCTTGCGCAAGGTGCCCGCGGCGTCGCCCACTTCCACGTAGTCGCCCTTGGCGATGCTGCCCTTGGCGTAGGCGCGCGAGATGCCGTACTTGCGCACCGTGACGTTCTCGTTCTGTTTCGCCTGGGCTTCCTGGGTGATGCCGCGCGCCAGCTGATTGGCGGCGGTGGGCAGCTTGCAGTCGTTGTCCCCGGTGCCGGGGATGACCGCGCGGTATTTCCCCATGCCCGCCGCCTCGGTCACCTTGTAGGTCTTATCCAGAACGTAAGTTGCTCCTGCCATTTGTCCTCCAATGAATTCGGGACTCGGGACTGGGGACTCGGGACTCGCAGGCGCGGTGTATCTACCCGAGCCCCGAGTCCCGAGTGGCGAGTCCCGGCACTACTCGCTGCTGCTCACTGCCCGGCGGTATTGCTGGACCAGGTCGGGCTGCTCGCGGCCGATCTCGCTCAGCGCCTGCCCGAAGCTGAGGTGGCGTTCGCGCATGCGCTGTTCAGCGAGGAATTTCACTTGGGCCTGGACGTCCGTGGGGCCGGTGCCCGAGAACCCCAGGGGCTCGATGGGCACCAGGGGCTTCTGCATCCCCACGATCTTGCGGAAGGTGGGGAAGTCCGCGAGCGCGATCTTTCGCCAGTCGTCGCGCTGGCGCGGCAGGATCTTGCCGGCTTTCAGGGCGGCTTCCAGCTCCTGCTCCACCTGCCCGCGGAAGACTTCGCTGGCGGGAACCGCCTTGCCACGGGCTGCGGCTTCGGAAAGCAGGCTGCGGGCCTGGGCCAGGGTGATGACGGCCGAGGGTTCCGCGAGCGTCGGGCCGGCCAGCGTTACCTCGGACATCAATCCCAGCTCGTGCATGCACCGTTTCAGCTCTTCAGGGTCCAGGAAATATTCATCTTTGAAATCGTCGTGTGCCAGGCGGATTTGTCCGTCGGCCACGGAGAGGTTGACTTGCTTCATGGGACCTCCGGAATTTGCGAGTTTGGATTTCGGATTTTCGCTTGGTGTACCGGCGTTTGCCGGTTCATCCACGGCTTGAAAGGCGGGATCCGACAGCCGGATTTGCGGCAACTCCTCCAGGAAGGGCCGGTTGGTGAGCGCCACCGAAGTCAGCGTGGTGCCCTGCGGCTTGCCGGTGCGCTTGTTCTGGGCAGCCCAGTCGACGGCGGGCGAGATGTAACGGTACTCGCGGCTTTTCAGGAGCTCGCGAGCGCGCTCGGTGGGTTCGTACCAGCCCCAGAGAATGAAGCGGGACTCGGGACTCGCGACTCGGGACTCGCGGGAAGCGGATCCCGCGCTCGACGGCCCGAACCCCGAGTCCCGAGTCCCGAGCCCCGTGGCGGGTTCCGGTGGATCAAGCCGCACGATGCGCCCCGCCGAGGGCACGGGTCCGCCCGCGGCGACCTCCGGCATCTCGCTGGCGTGGTCGTAATCAACGTTAATCTCGCCGTTCTGCCGCTCGCGGAAATTGCGCACGATGTCTTCCAGGTCCTGGCGCGTGATGGCGAAGGTGGTCGAGCCGCGCACCCACTTGCCGGTGACCGCCAGCGGCACGCGAAGGAGTCCCACGGATTCCGCCGGCGCCTCCAGCGTCACCACGAAGCGCGGAAGAGAGCAAGTGTCGGGTGTCAGGTGCCAGGTGCCAGGGGGATTTTGGATTTTAGATGTTGCATTGTGGATTTGACCAAGCACATCGACCTCCGGTCCAGGCTTAGTTGAAAGTCAAAACTCGAAAGTGACACACCGCTCGACGGTCAGCCCTCAGCCGTCAGCAAGCTTTCCTTCTGACTCCTGACTTCTGACTCCTGACTGCTTCATCTCCGGCCGCTGGGGCAATCCCAGTTCCCGCGTGATGTACTGCGCGAGTTCGGGATACGGCTCGACCACGCCGGTTTGGGCCAGGCGCGCCAGCATATCGAGCACCTGGTCGAAGCTGCGGGCGCGCAGGTTCGAGACGGCCAGTGTCGGATAGCGCCGCGCGCCGCCCTGACCCCTGGGGGCGAGCTCCCAGTTGAAGTCCACCAAGCGCTTGACGCAGGTGGCGTTCAGCGTGCGCGCCAGATGGTCGGCGGTAGCCTGCACGGCCAGAAAGAAGAAATCGGTCTGCGACTCGCCCAGGGCGCGGTTGCCGCCCGCGCGCGGTCCCAGGCCCAGGTTCATGAAGAAGGCTAGCGCGGTGCGCGAGATCTCGATGTTGTGGTGCTGGATGGAGTTGTAGAGGTCGCGGACGTTGCCCTCCACGCCTTTGAGCGAGAATTTCCAGCCGTGCGGCAGCGACACGCCAGTCTTTTCGTGCGCGGCGAGTTGCGTCACCCACTTGGCCGCGGCCTCGCGGTCTTCTTTCGAGCCGTCCGGTCCCTGCTCGATGGTGGGCACGCCCAGGCCGTTGCGTTCTCCCGCGATGGCGTCGATGCGGTAGAGTTGATGCTTGATGTACCAGTGCATGTAGGCGGGGCGGAGCATCGAGCGGCCGAAGAAATTCGCGCCTTCCTGGTTGAAGGTGAAGACCGTCAGGCGGTCGGCGGGAATTTCCACGCTCTCGAAGTTGGCGTTGCGGTAGCCGTACTGATTGAGCGCCAGCAGCGTTTCGCCGTCCGCGTCGGTGATCCAGCGGTAGAAGGTGATGGGCAGGCGCGGCGCCAGGCGCGCCAAGCGGATGCGGGCGCCCTCCACGGCGTAGACCTCCTCGTGGGCCGCGGCGCCGAAGGCGAGCATCAGCAGGGCGTTGCGCAGCACGTCGTCCCAGCACTGCGAGACCATAACGCCCGAAGGTGAAACGTACTCCAGCCCGCCCAACAGGTTCTCGCGCACAAACTGTGCGATCTCGCGGTCCGCCGGCGCGTCGCTCGCCGGCATGACGTCCCAGTGGGCGGCGCGGATGGGCAGCTCGCAGGCCAGCAGCGTGGCTGCCACCTGCGCGTCCGAGCGCCGCATCTTTTCGTAGGTGCGGATGGCCGTCAGGCCTTCGAGCTGCGAGTTGTACTCTCCGAAGTCGCGCATGAACCCGTGAAAGATGGGCGTGCCGGGGAGGCCAGTGGGCGATTTTGGATTTTCGATTTTGGATTTTGGATTGGCTTCGCCCACCCCCTTGCCGGTAGAGGTCAGGATGGCGTTCCCACGTTGCGTCCAGGAGATTTCCAGAGGTCCGAGTTTCATAGGCGTTGTCCGTAATCCAAAATCAAAAATCCCAAATCGAAAATCTCGTGTCGACTTCCGCAAACGCCAGCGGCGAAATCAGGGGCGCGCCGTCGGCCAGAAACGCGTCCGCGTAGCTCGCCGCAGGCTGGAAATCCGCTGCCAGGTCGGCGAGCGCCTTGGCCCAGAACTCGTCGGCGTGGCCGGCCTCGGTGCGCTCGGCGTCAAAGCGCAGGTTGCCGCTGGGCGTCACGATTTTCTTCACCGCGCTGAAGGCCCGGCGAATCTCCCGCGTGTCGGGCAAAAGCGTCAGCCGGGCTTCCATGCGCCGCTTGGTGCGAAACGCCAGGTCCTCCTTAACCGCCGCGGTAAAGACCACCGGCTCGACGCGGTGGCCAAACTCGCGCGTCAGCGCTTCGGCCAGCGGCGCGCCCATCCCCGTCGCATCAATGCAGGCGCGGCGGACCAACGGCCGGCCGTCTTCACGCAGGAGTGAAAGCAGCTCGCGCGCGAAAGCCAGTTGCTCGGCGAAGGGCATCTTCGCGAGCGTGCGGACGAGACGCGCGACACTCAGATTTGTGATTTGTGATTTGTGATTTGCGATTGAAGAGTCGAAACTCGAAAATCGAAATTCGAAATTCGTCACGCCGTGAGCGATTTTCGAGTTTCGATCTTCCAGTTTCGCTGGCTGGACCTCGTCCAACCAGAAAACCGTGCGGTCGTGGTGCCGCCCGATGTCGATGCCCAGGAAGAATTCGGGACTCGGGACTCGGGGTTCGGGGCTCGGGCCTTCTTCCTTTGCGAGTCCCGAGTCGCGAGTCCCGAGTCCCGAAAAAGCGCCGGGCGCCGAGGCCAGCAGGAGGAGGGGAGTATCGGTACTGGCCTCGGCGCTGAGGCAGGCGGCTAGGAGGTCAGGCGGAAAGAAGTTCTCGGCGGTGGAAACAAACTGGCAGCAGAACTCCTGCTGCCACGCCGACTCGTCTTCGCAGCCGGCGCGCAGCAGTTTGAGGTCGATTTTCAACCCCTGGCGCACCGCGTCGTAGATGTCGCACCAATGGGGAGACCAGGGAACAGGTGACAGGTTACAGGTTACAGGGCGCAGGTCATGGAGCCCGAGGTTTTTCCCTGTAACCTGTTCCCTGTAACCTGTAACCTTGTCGACCAGTCCGGCGGCCTTGGCGAGCTCGTAGAATTTCCCCTGCGTCCCGTTGGGGGTGGAGATGACTTCCAGGCCATAGCCGCGGGTGATGGTGGGGTAGAGCGCCGCGTAGATCTTGTCGGCGTCGGCGTGAAAAGCGAACTCGTCCAGGGTGACGTTTCCCGAATAGCCGCGCGCCGTATCGGGATTGGCGGGCAGACCGTAGATCACCGAACCGTTCGGGAAGCGCGTCTCGAGCTGCTTGATAAGCGTGCCTTCGAAGAACGTGGACTCGCACGCCTGGGCCACCAGACCGCAGGAGCGGATGTGCTCCTGCACCTTTTCCATCAGCAGGCGCGACTGGCGTTCACCTTTGGAGAGGAATATCCAGGTAGTCCTACGTTCCAGGCAGCGGACCACGGCGCGCAGCGTGGCGGCGAAGGAGTAACCAATCTGCCGAGCCTTGACGGCCAGCTTCAGCGGCGAGTTGTCCTCGATCCAGCGGCGCTGGTAGGGGAGGAGGTGAACCGCCTGTAGCGGCGGTGTCCTCACCGCCGGTGGTTCTGGATTTTGGGTTTTGCCCGTCAGCTGACGGATTGGCTCGGCAGAATCCGAAACTCGAAAATCGAAATTCGAAACTCGCTTCTCGTTTCTCGCGCTTCGTTTTTCGGTCTTCGGGTGTTCTTGCGGTTGACTGCCGACTGCTGACTGCCGACTGCCAACCGCTGACTGCCTACTGCTCGGCGCGCCAGGCTCAGGCAGCCGGAGCTTCCGGGTTTTCCGCCGGGGTTTGCGGCGGGATGAAAGGTTCGTTGAGGAGTCCATAGATTTCCTGGATCTTGACAAACGTTTCCGGACCGAGTTGCTGGCCCTGCTTCAGGCTGCGGAGATGCTCGCGGATTTGCCGGGCTTTTTCGCGGGTCAACTTGAACTTTTCGAACTCGTGGCGCATACGCGCCTCGTTGATGTGGTGTTTCTGGATCGCGTCGCGCTCTTTCAGGCGCAGAATGCGCTGCTTGAGGCGCAGGTTATCGTGCTGGAGGCGCAGGGACACCACGTCCTTCACACTGAGTTCGCTGCCGCCGCGGGAAAGGCGCATCAGGCCGGTGAGGAGCGCAGCCTCCGCCAGCTTGCGCTCGGCGGAGTTGGATTCGGCCTGCAAGGAGGTTTTCAACGCCTCCGCTTTCTCCACCAGCCGCGCGACGCGCCGCTTCTGCAGCTCGAGGTTGGAGCGGAAGAAGCGCTCCACCGCCCCCTGCGTCACCTTGGGACCTTCGCCTTCGTTGACGGTCTCCACCACGTCCTCGAAGGTGGCGCCCTCCACCAGCAGTTCCGCCACCAGTGGCTGCTTCTCCGCCGGTAGCTGTCCCGCCTCGGGCCGAACGGCACCGGAGGTGCCGGCTTCCGGACTGCCCGGCCGGACGGCACCGCTCAGACGCGCCGGGGAACGCTTGTTCATTGCTTCGGCTCCACGTAAACGCCTTCTTCGGCGGGCAGCCGCCCGTCGTAGTAATCAATCCCCTTGGCGGTGATCTTCACCAGCGCCACTTTGCGGCGCGGCTGCACGCTGCCGGCATCCTCGAGCGCCACCAGGCCCTTCTCGGTCAGATAGGCAAGGTGGAAATTCAGCTCGTCCATGAGCACGGGATAACCGAACAAGTCCAGTTCTCCTTGCAGCAACGGCAGGGTCACCGGCTGCGGATAAACCAGCGCCAGATAGTGCAGAATCTTGCCGCGCACGAGCTCTTTTTCACGTGTGGCCATTCGGCTTTCTCCTTGGACGAGAACGGGTTGGCCGTCGGCTACATTGCCGATTGCCGATTGCCGATTGAAGATTGGCAATCGTGGCTCTGTGGTTACCCGGATCACTCATGGCTGCTGTCCAATCGACAATCGACAATCATCAATCTTCAATTGGTTTTCCTGGCACGGCAGTGCAGCGATATCGCGGTGCAGGGACTTCAGGGCAATGAGCATCTCCTGGTGCTCGAAGCTTTCGTGCGTGTCGCGATGGTCCACGCAGGCGGCCAGGCGCGACAGCGCGTCGGCTTGGGACCTTTGCGTGCCCAGGAACTGCTCGACGTATTGCCGGGCGATGCCGAAGGCGCTGTCCATCTGCTGCCGCTTGACTTCCATGGTCTTTTCAATCCAGTAACGCGCCAGGCGCAAGCCGCCGTAAACGAAAACCATCAGAATCAGAACCCCCGGCCCCCACCAGAGCGCGATTTGTTGAATGTCACTCGGCATCAGTGCCCCGCCCGCGATTGACGATTGATGATTGCCGATTGTCCGTCAGCTGACGGATTGCCGATTGCCCAGCATCGTTTCCGCCTGGCTCTGAAATCTGGAATCTCAAATCGCATCGCGGTGTTCCCGTCAATCGACAATCTTCAATCGTCAATCGCCAATTCTTTCACCGTGCCACCAACCCAATCACGACCCCGAGGCCGACGTACTCCACGGCGCGCAGGAAGCGGCTGCCCCATGAGCCACGCGCCGCCCGGAGTTCCGCGCGGTGCAGGGCTTCGGTCCGGGCGGCGATTTCATCTTTCAGGCGAATGGCCTGGTTGAGGTCGTCGAGCGACTTGCGCATCTCGCCCGCGATCGCCGCCTGCGTCGCCACCTGCTCCTGACAGTTGCCGAGCGCGCCATCTTTCACGGCCGATTGCCCGCGACAGGCCTCGAGCTCGAGGAAGGCCGTCTCGACGCGGCGCGCGCCTTCTTCCGTCAGGACAAAGTCGGGGCTCGGGACTCGGGACTCGGGGCTCGGGACTCGGGACTCGGGGCTCGGGACAGGCGGGGTGCCAGGTGCCGGGTGTCGGGTGTCGGCAGCTAGGGGCTGGGGACTGGGTGCTGGGGGCTGGGTGCTAGGGGCTAGGTCTTGGGGAGTAGGGGCTTTGCTCCTGCACTCTTCCGGTTCTCGAGTCCCGAGTCGCGAGTCGCGAGTCGCGAAATTTCCCGGGTCGAGACGGGCAGCCACGCGCTGCTCCAGCTCAGAGGCGGGGAGGGTGGCCACCTGCCCGACCCGGGCGCGTTCCTCCTCACGGAGGGACACCAGACGCTGACGTAGTTCCTCGGCTTCGCGTTCCAGCCGCCGGCGACGAGCTTCCAGGCTCTCAATGGCGCGGGCATTCTCCTCGTTGGCGGCGCGCAAGGCGGCGTCGGCACGGGCGCGCAGCTCGGTCACCTGAGCCGCGGTCTGCTGCTTCAGTTGGCCGAGCGCCACTTCCCGCCGCAGCCGGGCGTCGTGCTCGAGAAGCCAGATGGCGACGAAGAGGACGCCTGCCCCGCCCAGCACGATCCGCCAGGGAATACAGGCAAGGAGATTCGAAAATCGAAAGGCGAAATTCGAAACTCGGGTCGAAAGCGCGCGGAGCGCCTGCGTGACTTTCAGCTTTCGACTTTCGACTTTCGACTCTCTCTCGCTCATTGCTTCGGTCCCAGCATCTTGGCTACGGTCTCGCCCACCTTGCCCAGGCCGTAAAGGCTGGCGATAAAGAACGTCAGACCCTCCAGCCCCGGCAGCGCGCCTGTCTTCCAGACGATGCGCGAAACCCAGAAGCAGGCGCACGCCAGAGCGCAGAAAGTTCCCACGCGACTGAAACTCGCTTGCCCGGATTCGGAGAAAAGGTCTTGAAGAAAACGTCTCATTGGTTCAACCGCATCGCCGGTCGGTCCATCAATCACTCAATAACTCGATGACTCAACGAATCAATCTCTCAATGACGCGATGGCTCGATCACCCGATGACTCTACCGAGCGGTAAATTTCCATCCGCCGCAGCCCCTGAGCGACGTAGTTGCGATCGTAGGTCGCAGGACCTCGCGGCGGCCCGTACGGCTGACCAGTGTTCCAAGAGTGGAACATCTCCGCAAACTCGCGCGCCAGATCGAGTTGGTAACGTTCGGCAAACAGCGCCAGCAGCTCCAGCGCCAGATGAAAATGAAAGCGCGGCTCGAGCAGATCGCGCACCGTGCCGCTGCGCCCCACCAGGTGATAGCCCATGATCTGCGTGAATCCCCAGGAGGTGGCGAGCTCGCGCAGGGCTTCGTCGCGACTGGCGGCCAGCTCGCGCCCGTGCGCGGCGCGAAACGGCGGCGTGAGAAAAACCGCGTGAAAGGAGCCAGCCTTGGGATGCAGCATCTCCGCAATCTCCGCATCAAAGTCGCGGCGAGAGAGCCCGGCATAGGCCGCGCGCCGGCCTTCCGCCACCGCCTTCAAATGGCGATAGACCGCCGGCTCGAAACGCATGGCTTGCGGGTCGCCTCCCGATTCGTTTGCCACCAGCGCCCCCAGGAATGCGGCAGGGACCGAGGAGTAGGCACAGACCTCGGAGATGACTGCGTGACAGCGCGCGCAGACACGCTCCAGCAGCAGCCGCTCGCGGGCGGCGTCCGCCGCAGCGCCCTCGCCTGCCTCCGGGCAGGAAGGAAGCGGGGGCGGTGGCTCGACCGCCTCCGTCACCCTTGCCCCGGGGGCCGGCGCGCCACACACGCTACCCCCTGCGTCCCTGGATCGCTCTCGAACCATGGTTCTAGCCTAGCAGGTCAAAATGAGACGGTGGCGACTGGTGAGACGGGTGAGACAGTTTTTTATCTGCTTGATTTCACGGCTGATATTGCGCCGCCAATCCGCTTTGCAGCTCGTGAGCGAACAAGCGTTGTGCACCCCTGGGGCAAAAATGTGACCCCGGGCGAGGCTTAAGATAAAGGAGGCTTGCCCTGGAGGACTACAACTGATACAAGACCCTGCACAGCCTTTGGGTTGACTGGAGACCAACGGAAATGTGGCTCAGAGATCATGCCTTGGTGGTTGGCGTGTTGCTGCTGTGGTGTCTGCAGGCAGCGGCGAGGTCCGACATCCCCCAATGGACACGCTTCGCAGCGCAGTTCACCAGCGCTGCGGAATACGACAATCCTGTGCAGGACGTACAGGTAGAAGTGGAATTCACCTCCGCCCGCGGTAAGAGCCAAACCGTTCTCGCCTTCTGGGATGGCGGGAAGGTCTGGAAGGTGCGTTTCTCTCCCGCTGAGACGGGAAAGTGGACCTACCGTACGCGTTGCTCACGCGCGGCGGATACGGGATTGAACAATCAGGCAGGCGAATTCATCTGCGTGCCTTACCCGGGGACTAATCTCCTCTATCGGCACGGCGCGCTGCGCGTTTCGGATAATCGGCGCTACCTCGTTCATGCCGACGGCACGCCGTTCTTCTGGCTGTCGGACACCGCGTGGAACGGCGCACTGAAGTCCGACGCGCGGAGTTGGGCGAGTTACCTGAGCGACCGTGCCAGCAAGGGATTCACCGCGGTCCAGTTCGTAACCACGCAGTGGCTGGCGGCCGCGGGGAATGCCGACCTGCGGCTCGCCTACCTGGGCCGGGAGAGAATTTGGATTGATCCGGTTTTCTACCAGTGGATGGACGAGCGCATCGACGCCTTGAACGCTCACGGCCTGGTAGCCGCGCCGGTTCTGATCTGGGCGGCCCACTGGAACAAGCGCACGCTCGATTTGAACCCGGGCACCTCTCTCCCGGACGATCAGATCATCCTCCTCGTGCGCTACCTGGTGGCGCGTTATGGTGCGCATCAGGTGATCTGGATTCTCGCCGGCGACAGCGATTATCGCGGCGAGCGCGCCGAGCGCTGGAAAAAGATTGGCCGGGCGGTTTTCGGAGCGCAGCCCAGCCGCCTGGCGACGATGCATCCGGCGGGCCAGGAGTGGGTGGCCGACGAGTTTCGTCACGAGCCCTGGTTCAGCTTCAACGGCTACCAGAGCGGCCACGGCGATAGCGATGAGGCTATGCGCTGGCTGGTGGAAGGTCCGCCCAGCCAGGACTGGAAAACTGAACCGCATCACCCCATCATCAACCTGGAACCGAACTACGAGGGCCACAAGGGCTACACGCATAGGAAGCCTTTTGATGCTCACGCGGTGCGGCGCGCCGCTTACTGCAGCTTGCTGGTGTCGCCGCCGGCCGGAGTCAGCTACGGCGGGCACGGGATTTGGAGCTGGGAGCTGAAATCCAACGAGCCCATGAACCATCCGGGGACCGGCGTCTCGCCACCCTGGCAGGAAGCGATTCGCCTGCCCGGCAGCACCAGCATGAAGCATCTGAAAACCCTGTTCACCTCCCTCGCGTGGTGGCGGCTGCGCCCCGCGCCGGAGCTGCTGATGGAGCAGCCGGGAGCCAACGACCCGAGCCGGTTTGTGGCGGTGGCCAAGGCGGAAGACGGTGCCTGGGCCCTGGCTTATCTGCCGGCGGGCGGCTCCATCGCGTTGCGCACAGAGCAACTCGCGAACGGTGGGCTGGCACGCTGGTTCAATCCGCGAGCGGGTACCTGGCACAGCTCCGTCGCGGTGACGCAGAACCCGACTCGGTTCACGGCCCCGGACGCAGAGGACTGGGTGCTCTGGATCGGTCCCAAGCCGGCGCCTACAGGCGCAAGGCGATAGGGACGCCTTGCCTCGGAAATGGGAGAGAGGTCAGAAGGTGAGCGGAGCGCGGCGTGAAGCTATCGGGCTGTCCTCTGTAGACGGCGAGCGGGGTGTCTCTTCAGTCATATCCTCAGAGGGGGCTCATATGGCGACCCAAATTAGACACGTAGTATTTCAGCGTTCATTTGTTGTCTTATTATTGATGGCTGTTGTAATCCCGGTGCAGGCGTGGCCGGCAGACGACGGCACGATCGTCGTCCATACCGGCGAAGTGGTCCACGCGCGGTTTGGCGGGGTGGGTTTCCACACCTCGTGGCACCCGACGACGCGCGAGCACTTTGAGCAGATCCTCGGAAAGCGCTGGCGGGAGCTGGCGCCCCGGTTCGCGCGCGTGACGCATTCCTGGGCCGAGGGAAAACCCGGCGTCAGCGATCCGAAAGCCCTGGAGGCGCTGGCGCGCTACCTCAGCTTCATGAAGCAGGATGCGTCCACCGAGGTGTATCTGACCACCATGGGCCCGGGCGATGTTCCCGCCGGCCCGCAACGAGACGCCTACGCTGCGGCCGTGGCCAGCGATCTGGAGTATCTCCTCCGCCACGGCGCGACCAACGTGAAGTACTACTGCTTCACGAACGAGTTGTCCGTGCGAGAGTGGGCGGACTTGAGGAACGACCTCCCGACGTTTCGCGACTATCAGCAGCGGATTCACGACGAGCTGCAGCGTCGCAACCTGGATGTCCAGCTGCTGGCGACCGACGCGTCTCCCGTCCGTTACTGGAACACCTTGGAGTGGGCGGCGGAGAACATGGACGACATCACCGGCGTGTACGGCGGCCACCATTACGTGGAAACGGACGATCCGGCAGACATGGACTTCTATTCCTGGTTCCTGGGAAGGTGCACGTGGGCCGCCAGCCTGGCACGGAAGAAGAACAAGAACTTCCTTCTGGGCGAATTCGGCTCGCGGCAGTACTTCGACAAGAAGTACGGATACCGCTGGGACACCTGCCTGCATTACGGCACGCCCCGCGAGCCGATGGCCGCGCTGCAGGTGGCGGAGGCGGCGCTGGCCGCCATCAACGGCGGCGTTTACGCCATGGGCTACTGGACGTTCACGGATTATCCCGAGTGGTCCGGCGAGCCGTATATCAACCAATGGGGTGTGTTCAAGTGGGCCACCAACGGCTCCGAGACCCGCGCGCCCTACTATTCCTACGGGCTGCTGACGAAGTTCTGCGGTGGGCCGGCAACGGTGTTTCGCGTGGAGGCGCGCGACCCGAAGCTGCGCGTGGCGGCCCTGCGACATCAGGATCGGGATACCTGGAGCATCGCGGTCATCAATCGGAATTCGGGGCCGGTCAAGATCGCGTTGCGCCTGGAGGGCGCGCCGGTTTCCGCGGACTTCCGCAAGTACGTCTACGATCCGGCGAGCGTGCCCAAGACGGAAGACGGCGATTTGCAGGAACCCGCCGGCAAGGTCGCGATGCGGCAAGGAGAGTTCGAGGACACGGTCGGCCCCGACCAACTGGCCGTGTACACGACGCGCTATGATGATGCGCCTCCGGCCCCGGTCAAGGGCCTGAAGGTGATTCCGATGGAAGACGCGCGCCGGCTTGTCTGGGAAGCCAACAGCGAGCCCGATCTCTGTTATTACCGTGTCTTCCACAACCGTGTGCGCATCGGTTCGACGATCACGACGGAGTTCGTGGACACGGGACCCGAACGACTCAAGCCGTGGGAGTACGAGGTGGTCGCGGTGGACCAATCCGGCAACGCCTCGGAGCCACGCGCGCAGAAACCTCCGCCAGCGGGAACGCCATAACAAAACCAGCGACGCGGGGCGTTGCCCCTCGTCACGCGCGAGGAGTGGCAGGCAACTCAAGAGAAGGAAGCGGTCAAGCATGCGGGCCGTCGTGCAGCGAGTGAGTCGAGCCGAAGTGCGCGTGGAGGGCCGGGT
>Ga0315274_10005853_pt1 | contig 17968 bp, 21 predicted proteins | sample YL17G02_20_MG_FD_203700 | JGI IMG/M metagenome (GOLD analysis project Ga0315274, IMG submission 203700) | Sediment microbial communities from Yellowstone Lake, YNP, Wyoming, USA - YL17G02_20 | ecosystem: Environmental > Aquatic > Freshwater > Lake > Sediment | place: USA: Wyoming | collected...
GAACTCAGGCCGCCGACGTGATTTTCTTTTTCAAATATAGAAACCTGATGTTTTCTTTGAGAAAGATAATATCCGGCCGTCAGACCAGTAATACCGGCACCAATAATCGCAATCTTCATAAAACAATTTTAGCACACGTTTAGATTTAGCAGAAGTTTAGAGTAAACTAAGGATTAAGAGAGTGATTCCGCCAATAATGGCGCCAATGGTAGGCAGCGTAAACCCTGGTTCCGGAACAACTACTGGGGCGACGTAAGTAGTGGGAGTGGCGGCTGGCTGCCTGGGTTTGGAAGTCGGAGTATTAGTTGGTGGTGGAGAAGTGGGCAATTCGCAGCATTCGGCCTCGGTATCGCAGGCCGAAGGTGAACTATTATGAACACATCGTTTAACGTTGCCTATTTGCCGACAGTCAGAAGTTCGGTCGCATTCAGAGGGGTGGCCACAAATATCCCAGCAATTAAGATTGCAGGTACAATCAGGTTCAGACGGGCAGTTGGTATTGACGCATCTTTTAATGCCTTCTACCAATTGACAAAGCAAGCCGGAGCGGCAGTCACTATCTGAAGAGCATTCGTTGTAGCAGCTGGTAATTGGGGTAGGCGTAACGGAGGTGGGCGTAATCGTTGGCGTTGGCTGACCGGTAGGAGTTGGGGTACTGGTAGGAGTGATGGTTGCGGTTGGCGTCGGGCTGGCGATGCAGATAGAAAAAGTGCAAGGCGGTAAGGTTGGGGTGGCCGTGATTTCTTGGGCGGGTGCTGGTAACGGCGCGGTTGGGGCAATTGGCTTTTTGCCAATCTGGTACAGTTTTACCGCCGTGAACACCGCAATTCCACCAAGAACAATAGTGGCGAGGGCAATTAGTATTAATGACCAATTATTTCTTATTTTTGCCATACCGTTTATTGTGCCTGACCCCAGGCGGTACATTGAGTTGAATTAGTACTGGTACATGCCCGGCATTCAAATCTATAACAACCATATCCTGGGGTAGGAATAAGATAATTAATAGTTCCTAAGTACGAACCAGATGGGGTACTGCCCTGAGCCGCTGCGGTTGGTAGGGGTGTAGGAGTGCCATTATTGATACTGACCCGGAATTCGAAATGATTTACCGGTTGGTTAAGGTCACTATTGGCTCTGCAAGTAAGGGGAAGAGTATCGCCGGCTTTTTTGCTTTCCGGGTTGGTTCCATCAGTTAAACTGACGCAAGCTAAAGGCGCTTGGGTGGGCGTAATTGTAGGTGTAATTGTGGGCGTAATGGTTATAGCGGGTGTTATCGTTGGCGTAATTGTCGGGGTTGGTGTAAGATGTGTCGGCGTTGGCGTTGGAGTTGCTGGGCAATCGCCGTTGTAGGCAATTACAAAAGCCACCCCTCCGGCCCAATTTGGATATTCAAGTTTGGCTTCGGTACCAGAACCAACATAGACTTGATCACAGCCAGTTAGATCCAGTTGAATCACTTGGCACTTACCACTGTAGTAGGTAGAATCAATAAAATCACTGATGCTTTTGGTATAGCAGGCATTCGCAGGGGTGGTTCCACTGCAGCCCAGCGTCCTGTAGGTTTTATCGCTTTCTGGGTTGTTGGGGTGAAGGCCTCGTCCAGCATTTATATCTTCATCAGTACAGCGCATTCTAGTTAAATCACCGCCAGAAAGTTCAAACATCTTTTTGTAGTCGCACCGATACATTACTTCAGCACCGTTGTCGCCAGCACCTTTTTTGAAAAAATTTATCGACCAACCAGTATATCCTTGGATGGGGGGATTGTTATAACCTGATCCAGTTACTGGCATTCCCCAGCGGCGACATGCAAATCCACCAGCGGCGGCTTGTTTTCTAACTTCCTGTCGCTGCTTAGCTAAGAAAACGGCTGCAGGTAGGGTGATTAAAATAAATAATAGGCATAAAACTGCCAAACCAATTTTCAATTTTTTGGGGGCTGAAGGGATTGGACTTACCTCTTGGCTAGTACTTATTGGCTGGCTTGGAGGAGTCGGCGAAACAGGTGGTGGATTCTGAGAAATTGGTGGGTAAGTGAAATCTTCGGGCATATTAGCTTTCTTTATATAAAATTTTACCGCTTAAACCGATAAAAACTAAGACACTTCCCATTATGAAGATTAGAAATGTTGGTGTCAAGTTTCCTGGTTGGGGCGTGGGTGTGGTTGTGGGAGTGGGTGTGAGTGAGATAGTTGGTATTGTTAAACTGGGCGAGGGAGAGATGATGGCTAAAGTCGGTGTCAGTGTGGCCGAAGGACTGGCGGTAAAAAAGGGTAAATCGCTACTATCAGCCGCTAACACCATGAATCGTCGGGTGACTGATTTACCAGTCGATAAACTAATGGTAATTGAATGTTCTCCAGGTGTTAATTTAGCTGGCGGAGACCAACTCCAATTTCCGTTGGCATCAACAGTTACTTTGTCTTTTAGGGGAGTTGACGAATTAATTTCAATGTTGATAGTTTCACCCACTGGGCCGTTACCCAAGAATTCCGGCTTTTGGGTATTAATTCTTTCTCCCGCCGAAGGGTTAATAATACTAATGCTGCCAGTTTCTTTAAATGAGGAATAATCTTGGTTATCCGAAGACGGGAATTGACTTCCTGATGGCGTTGGTTCTTGATTACCGCCTGGCTCCAATGGTGTATTGCGGAAATCAAAGTTTCCCCCCAAAGTAATTGAAGGTACTGGGCTGTCCTTTTTAGTGATAGTAGTAGCGGTAGCTGTCCCCCCCGATCCTTGAACAAAAATTTCTTCAGTCGATGTTTCTCGGTCATAATTACTGTATGAAGACAAATCGGAAGACCGGGCTAGATTTAAAGGAATGACCCAACTACCGGAGTTTTTAGTTAAAGTTGACTGAGTGACGGCGTCAGGTAAAGACAGATAGACGATTACACCTTCAGCTGGTGTTTCATTTTGATCAAGGACCGTTCCGTAAGCAACATCATTTTCCGGAGTGGGATTTTTACTGGCAGGAGCGGTATTGACTTGGAAAATTACGCCATTGTTGTCGTAGATATTTCCCCCGGAGACGATTTTAAAATAGTAGACCGTGGCTGGTTTTAATCCTCTAATAGTGACGTGATGTGTTAAAAAATTGCCTGATTTGCCTGAGAACTGGTCTCGATCGTCCTTACCAACAAGTATCAGGTTATTATCGTTCCCATATTTAATGAATCCGGTAGTTGGCTGATTAGTTATCCAGGAGATACTAAAACTGGATTCAGTGATGTTGGTATTTTTTAATTGACTAGGAGTAGAGCCAGAATCAGCCTGTGAGAATATAGTTGAGCTTTTGTTTATCAACAACACTCCGCCGATGACGCCAATTACCAGTATTAAAAGACCTAAGATAGTGGGTATAAGTCTAATTCTTTTCATTTTTTCTTACTGATACCTAAAACGGCGCTTTGGCTGCCAATCGAAGCAGCAGCATTTAGTTCTTCTTCTGGGAAAGTAAGGTTTGCTTTCAGGGTTTCAATAACCTCGGTTTTGAGAACCGGGTTTAAGGACGACATTTGTTCCTGGGTTACTTTAGTAATGGTGGTCCTGGAATAAGTTCGATACACCTCAAAACCAGTCCAGGTAAAAACAGTTATCAGGGTCATTATTGACATGATTAAAACATCTTTACCTAACTTTAATCCTTTCATTTATTGCTCCTTTTTATTAATGCCCTCTTTATTAATACCGTAAAAAGCTTTACTATTCAGGCTTAGGTATAAAGATTGCTTGTCCGTTTTTCCGGTCTTAAAACCAAAGTTATCAATTAAAATAACCCGTCTAAAGGAAGAAATACTTTTTAGAAAGTTTTTTAGGCTTTGGTAATCGCCGGAAACGGCGATACTAAAATTAATTGATTCCTGCTTGGAAACTGTCTCTTTATCCATCAGGTTAACCTGAGAAAGTTGAATCCCATCGACAGTTACCCCGGAATACCGTCCGAGAGTTTCTAACTGCTTGATTAGAACTGCAATTTGTGGCTGAACTGGAATGGCTTCGTCAAGTAAATATAGATCCGGTTGGACTAAGTTATATTGGCTTTGGGCTAAATTAAGAGAGTTTATTTTTTCTTCTAATTTCTGGGAGACCAATTTTTGATCAGACAGGGTTTTAATTAATCCGGTAACAGTCACTAGTGTGGGTTTAATGGCAAAAAATACGAAGAAGCAGACGGTTAAAATTGTCAAAACTAATTCTGTGTAAACCCGAACCTTTTTCCGCCGATAAAGGGTACTAATACTTAAGAAATAATGTTGATAGCGACGATATTCGGTTTGCCAATCAAGTGCCATTTTTAATAAATTCAGTTTTAATTTGAAACTTAGTACCAATATCTTTATCGCCCCCGAAATAAATTTGTGATATTGATGGTTCGGAGAATTTACCGGAAGCTTTTAGATTATTGGTAAACTTAGCCAGGCTGGTTTCAGAAAGGGCAATCGCGTTGAGAGTAACTTGTTTATTCGCCACGGTTAAATCGGATAAGTAGACATCAATTGGCAGTAAGCTAGCCACGGCATCGACAATCAAATCGGTTTCCGGTTGCATCTTTCTTTGTTGCTCAATACGGGTGAGCCGGCTTTGAAGGAGTCTGAATTCTTGTTCAAATGTAGCCGAATTGGTAACGATTACTTGTTTTTGCTTAACTTCTTCATTGATATCCGTCAAGTCACGGTCAAATTTAAATCTGGACAAAAAAGCCAAAATAACGATTAATTCGGTAAAAATGACAATATGACGACCAACGGTTAAGGCCCATTTAAGGAGCCTACCGCCAGTTCCTTTCTCCCAATCTTCTTGAGGAAGAAATTCAATTGAGTTTTTCCGGGCAGCCATACGGTCAGTATAGAAGAAATCTACGCACTTTGTAAAGGGGAAGGTCTACTTAGCAGTGGGTTTAGTAACGGTAGATATTTTTTTAGATAGCCTTGATTTTAGTCTAGCGGCCTTATTTTTATGGATTAATTTCTTTTTAGCCGCTCGATCCAGAGTCGTAAAAGCATTTGATAAGTTTTTTATATTTGGTTGGCTGACCACTTTTTTTAAAGCCGCTTTTATTCTTCTTTTGATTGTTTGATTGGTTTTTAGGCGACGACGGTCTTTTCTAAGCGTTTTTATAGCAGAGCTAGTTATTGGCATAATTCTTTAATTTATAAATGTAAATTTACAATTTACCCCAAAAAATCTGCTTTGCAGATTGACGAGCCAGGCAATTTACAATATTATTTCCCTAACAGTATATCAGTTTATAATTTGAGAGGCAATGATTAAAAGAGTTCTTCGGAATGGTTCAAATTTTTTGACTGGTCGACAAACCAATATTTTGTCGGCCGCGGTAGTGATTATGATTATGATTGCCCTGTCTGGAGTCTTGGGGTTAGTTCGTAATCGTGTTTTAGCCCATTTTTTCACCCCGGAAATTCTTTCTGTTTACTTTGCTGCTTTCAGGTTGCCGGAAGTGGTTTTTGAAGTTCTAGTTTTTGGCACCCTTTCTTCGGCTTTTATTCCAACCTTTACTTCTTACTGTTCCAAGAATCAACGCTCGGAAGCTTGGTATGTTGCCTCGGTTAGCCTTAATTTTGCGTTGCTATTTTTTCTGATTTTAGCGATTCCGATTTTTATATTTGCCCGCCAGCTCTATCAGGTTTTAGCCCCGGGATTTAACCCTTTTCAGCTAGACTTAGTCGCCAAATTAACTCGAGTTCTTTTAATTGTTCAGGGTTTTTTCCTGTTTAGTTATTTTTTGACCGGAGTTTTGGAATCGCTTCAGCGTTTTTTGATTCCAGCAATTTCACCTTTATTTTATAATTTAGGGATAATTTTTGGCGCTCTTTTTTTATCGAATAAATTTGGAATCATAGCCCCGGTTATTGGGGCGGTTATTGGTTCATTTTTCCATTTTTTTATTCAGTTACCTTTAGCAATTCGCTTGGGTTTTAGACCTAAGGCTAGTCTAAATTACTCTCACCCCGGTGTAAGAGAAATTGCTCGTTTAGCGGCTCCCAGAATCTTTGAACTTTCCTTTCTGGAAGTAGGCAAAAGTGCCGAACTTTTTTTGGCCTCTCTAATATCTACCGGAGCCTACACTTATTACACCTTTGCTAATTCCTTACAACTTTTACCGATTGGCCTTTTTGGTATCAGCTTGGCCAAGGCCTCACTGCCTTCTTTATCATATCGGTCCGCCCGAGGTGATTATGAGCATTTCAAAAGTACCTTTTTCTCTTTATTTATAGAAATCGCTTTTTTTATTGTTCCCTGCTCGGTTTTTTTGGCGGTTTTAAGGATACCGATAATTCGTTTGGTTTTTGGGGCAGCGCGTTTCACTTGGGAGTCAACTATTCAAACCGGACTAACCCTGTCTGCTTTTTGTTTAGGTCTGTTTGCACAATCAATTAACTATTTGTTAAACCGAGCTTTTTGGGCACTTCACGACACGAAAACATCAGTTAAGGTTTCCATAATCTGTATTCTGGTTAATATAATATTGGGGGCAGTTTTTATTATCTGTTTACATTTCTCCGTTTGGAGTCTGGCGCTAGCCTTTTCTTTGGCGGCGATTGCCCAAACATCGATATTGTTTTTAATTTTATACCGGAAATTGGGAAGATTTCAGATACGTGAGCTTTCCACCCCGCTGGTAAAAATTACCCTAGCCTCACTTATGTCCGGAAGTTTGATGTTCTTTTTGCTTAAAGTTTTTGACCGGTCTGTTTGGGATAAAAGGTTATCTTTTTTGAAGTATGTTGGATTAGTAATGCCAACTAGCTTTGACCGGTTTGTCCTTGACACTCGCTATACCGGTAATTTGTTGGTTTTAACCGGTTTAGTCGGCTTAATTGGCGTGGTTGCCTATTTATTGTTAGTTTGGTTTTTGGGGGTGAAAGAAGTCGCGCTATTTACCCGAGTATTAACCAAGATAAAAGGGCTAAAAGAACCGCTAATTATTGACCAGGGTTGATTTAAGTTTTAACCAGTTCAATTAAAACGACATTATTCGGGCTTAAGAAAATTTCCTTGTTCAGGCCCTGGTTAATAACTTTTTCTTGAATATTCTTGCTAACGCCGACCAGGTAAGTTTCTTGATAAAGATAGCTGCCGTCTTCTAAATTCTTGATAACCAGGGGAAAGTTTTCATTGTGTTTGCCTTCTTGGTCAAAATTGGCCAAGATAATTTTTAAATTATCTCCATCCTTTGAGGCAAAACCGGTTATCCAAGTTCCCTCTCCTTCCAGGCTAAGACGATTGCCAGCAATTCGGTTTAAAAGCATTAGCGCTAGATACCTGGGCTTTTTTTCAACCGACCCGGCTGATTCATGAGTTAAAATTCCCCAGCGGCCATGATATTTTTCACCCTTGGCCGATGGGCCGTCTTTAATCTCGAAAGTAAACACTAGGTCGACTCTTTGGAGTAGTTGCCTGGTGGTAGCCACCAAATGCGCGGCATCAAAAATGGTGTCATGATAAGCTGAACTATCAGAAATAGAACCCCATTCAGTAATATATTTAGGTAAAGTATAGCCGGCATTTTGGAAAAGCCAGGTGTCGATTTTATTAATATCAACTAAAAAATCAGCTGGATTAAGCGAGTATTTATGCCAGGAGTAAAAATCCAAGCGGAGGTTGTTATCAAAAATATATTTTAAAAATTTATCAACCCAATTCTTGTATGAGGCGGTCGTCGCCGGGCCGCCGATTTTAAAAGCGTTAACATTGTCTGCTTGGTTAGCACCATCGATGGCGTATTTATATAAAATCAAGTAGTCTTTTTTGCCACCGATTCGCCAATTGCCGAAAAGATCTGGTTCATTCCAGACTTCATAAATTACACCATTCAAACCTAGGTTATTCCGGCCGCTAAAATGCTCAACCGTATTTTTGACGACTTCAGACCAATTCTCCCAATTTAAAGGAGCGGCGGTTATATCGTTGTTTTGGGCAATCGCGGGCGGCATATAAGAAAGGCTTAAAAAGGGGAGGGCGCCCATACTCAGTATTTGCTTCACGATTTTATCCAACCTGCTCCAATCAAAAATCAGCTGATTTCCTTCTTTGTTAACGACATTGTAGAAGTCATAGATATGGTCGATCCTGATGTATTTTGGCTTTAGTTCAGTTACCTCTGCTTGGATAGCATCAAAAGGAGATAATTCTTCTCCTCCCTGAGCAAGTGCTTGCCAGATGGGAACAATTTGCCCTTGGTTAACGGCGGCGTCAACCAGAATATTAGCACTTAATCCGGTTGCCTTAGGTAGAAGACGGGTTTGTTGGCTGACCAAATAGACGGAGAAAAATATTGCCAAAATTGTGAAAACCAGCAAAATGATTTTCATTAGCCTATTGTAGTTTATTTTTGGCGCTGGCGAAAGAGTAGGAGGTCAAGAGTATTAACGATGCCGTCTTTATTTAAATCGTACATTGGGTTATTAGTTCCCATGGCGGCTTCTAAGTCGTTTTCGTTTAAAGAGGAAGGTGTCTTAACTGTGGGTGTAGGGGAAGCTTGAGTTTCTTTTTTGGTTTGAGTGATGAAAGAAAAAGGCTGGCCGTTATTATCAAAAACCTTTTCGCCAACTTTAATAACAAAATAATAATTGCTTTGGGGGAGAAGCCGGGTTAACTCGACTTGGTGGTTAGCAGTGGGAGAGGTTTCCGGTTGAATAAGAGTCAGATTGGTTGCCGAGAGGCCGTAACTAATCAAACCCTGAACCGCACTTTTGGTCGTCCAAGAGACTATTGCCGAGTTTTCCGTAATGGCAGAGACTTTTACACTTTCCGGTTGGTTAGGATCAGTCGCACCCAAACGAAAACTGGTTCGACCTCCAAGAAAGATAATGCCAAGAGGAATACCCAGAAGCAGGACCACTAAACCGATAATTAAGAATATTTTACCTTTATTAGAATTCATAAGTCATAGATTATCTTAGCCAATCATAGATTACAACGCTAAGGCCATTCCCGTCAAGAGGGTCAAAATCCCGATTCCGATTAGGCCAATTGTTTGTGTGATCGATCCCGATTGCGGCAGTGTTGGGGTTGCCGTTGGTTGGGTTCCGTTACCGGAACTGGAAGTTGGGGTGGCTGTTGGTTGAGTTCCGCCAGCGGCAGTTAAGGTATATAACCCATTAACATTGGTGGTGCAAACAATAATATCTTGAACAGTGATTTTATCAACGATATTGGATTCAGTGGTTGAGCCGGCGTTACAAACAAAATTTACTGCGGCTGTACCGGTACCTAAAGGAGTAAAGCTGACCGTAGCGATCAGGCCGTTATTGCCATTAAAAGACTTTCCGGCTTCAGTGAAGGGGAAATAGGCGTTGATACGTAATTTTCCTTCATCATTTTTTATTTGAGAGTAAAGCTCGGAGAAGGCCGGATCTTTGCCGGTTCCGCCCTTAACGACATTATCGATTTTTAAAAGATTTTTCGGATATTCTAAATGAACATCGACACCGCCAGTGGCCTTTCCGCCCGTATCGACCTTGATTTCTACCGTAAAACCGGAAGAATAACTGCCTGAAGCCGGTGAAAGAAATAAATGCGGATCGGACGCTAAGGCAAAGCCCTTATGTCCAAAAAGGACCAAAGCCCCAAACAACAGCCCAAGAATAATTTTTATTATTTTTTTTCTCACCATTCACTTTTCAAATTATTTTTCAGGAGTTAATTTTAATGACTGAACACTAGACAAAATATCTTTCTGCGTTGCCTTCGAGACCAAATTAGAATCAGTCACTCGGTCTGGCCCTAAAAATTCAATCCCGATAACCGCCGGTTGATTTTTAAGAAGTCGGAAGCTGATATTAGCCAGCACCAGTTTCCCAACGATATTTTTCTTCGGCTGATAGGCGGTGATTTTAATCCGGCCTTTATCCTTTTGCTGTTGGTTGACCAAAGCCTGGTCAAAAAGCTCTTTATTAGGACTAATATCGACCATCGTGATTAACTTCGGGTCAAAAGTCAATATCGCGTCGATACCGGCTAGCGGTTCGCTTAAAGAATTGAAGACTAATTGACCTTTCAGGTTTTGACCAGTCACCACTGCTTGTCCTTGGTTTAAGGTTATTCCCATAATCCCTTTTTTAACCTCCGGGGTGTAGATATTTTTGGGTATAACCGTTGATAATTGAGTCAGTTTTTGTTTACTCTTTAGACTATTGACAATCAAAACTGACTCAACAACCACTAGCAGTGCCAGTAAGACCAGCAAAATAAAGTAATAATTTGACTTAAGATTAAATTTGTCTTTGTTCATTCTAATCGTCCTCCCAACGTGAATAAATAGTATTATTCATTAAGTTCATATCCAAAGTATTAACCGTCCCGTCAAAGTTGAGATCAGCAGTATCTTTGCAAGCCTGACTTTCCGGAGTATCAAAACAATTGGTTAAGGCGACGGCATCGATTGAGTTAACCACTCCATCCTGGCCGCCAGTTTGTGTTAAAGGAAGATCTCCAGCCAGTAGTGGATAACCACCAAAGTCAAATTCGTTTTCGCCTGCTGCTAGGGGCATGGTATAAATATAAGCTCCGCCGCTGCATGGTTTTACCTGACCGGTTCTTTCACAATAAAGTGCCTGCAGGTGTTTTGGCCCCTTAATTAAAATTTGATAACCGGTTCCTGGAGTAATTTCTGCGGGCAGGGTAATCATACCGCTTTGATAAATCCATATTTCGCCGACTTTAACCGAAGCGACATCGACATTTGCCAAAGTGGCGGTTGTTCCCGAATTATAATGGCGTACAGTAAGTTTTACTTTTTGAGCTGGTTTTTGAGTTTCGACACCGGCAAATTTGATTTTAAATCTGATTTTGACTTGCCCCGGCGTACTTGTTACAGTTGGTGTGGGGATTGGTGTTCCGGTCACCCCACCAGTAACTGTTGGTGTTGGTGTGCCAGTTGCTCCGCCGGTAGGCATGGGTGTAATTGTGGCGGTGGGTATGGGTGTTAGCGTCGCCGTCGGCACTGGAGTTGAGGTCGGGGGAGTAGATAAAAAGAAAGTCAAATGATTTTGCCAATCCCAACTAGTATTACTAAGCGTTACCACTGCCAAACAGTTACTCCCAGAAGTTTCACCGCCAGTTTGATTAGGATTATTATCAAAGCTCCAGCTACAATTGAAACCTGCATCAGGATTATTGAGGGTGATTTTAACCACGCTGCCTGTTGCCCAAGCGCCCAACGCATAATATGGACCTCCCTCGTTGGTGCTCCAAACGGCCTGTTTGCCGTCATGGGAAGAGATAGAATATCCAGTTCCAGGAACAGTATTTTTCAAAACTCTTCCGACTACCCGCTCCTGTCCAGGGAGGGGTGTTGGCAGAGGAGTTGGTGTTGCCGCGGAGGTAATAGTATACCTTCCCATAAAACTAGCATCCGAAAGATTATTCCCACTTGGGTGCTCGTTAACATAACATACGTCAGCATCAAAGCTTATTAAAAACTCTCCCAAAGAGGCAGAATTTTTAACAGTCGCTCGGAATGTTCCTAGAGTATGAGGTTGGTCAGTTTGAAGTGTTATTGGTAGGGTCCCTCCCTCTGTGGCACACGCTAAATAAATATAACCAGAGCTACCAGTAATATCGACTCTTTTTTCTACCGCTAATGGGAACTCAGCTCCACAATTAACTCCAGAGACATCAAAAATGGTTTTGTCAAATAACATTTTTACGTTAGCGGCATTTACTTGAACTGCTGGTTGGGTAGAATTTAGAACAACGTTTATGTCTAAATAGTCACCTTTATTGATAGATGTTTGTCCAGGTTGGAGTTGTAATCTGACAATACCACTTCCGACGGCTTTTTTCCTGATTTCTTGCCTTTGTTTGGTAAGATTTAAAGCCAAAGGAAGTAAAAGAATCAAGCCGAAAAGAACGGCTAAGACTAATATTTTGTTTTTATTTAAGTCTAATTTCATTTTCTTTTATTATTCAGATTTCCAATTAGATAATATCACACCTAAGTCTCCGGCATTAATTCTACCATCAGGGGCAGTTGGAGGGGCAATATCCAAACTACATCCATTTGTTGGGGCAGGAGCTGGTCCTTCTGGATTCCAGTTAGATAATATTAAGCCGAGATCCCCGGCATTAATTCGTCCGTCAGCGCTACAGTTAACGTTTCCTTTATCACAATCAGGAGCACCATTTGAACATGCTCTTGGACCGGGGGTATTGGTTGGACCGGGGGTATTGGTTGGTGCTGGTGTATTGGTTGGGCCGGGGGTAATTGTTGGTCCTCCGCCTACGGTAATAGTGGCGGGAGTTCCTAAATCATTGGAAAGATCAATATAATTAATGTCTTCAGGAATATTGGTTCTACCGACATTGCTGATAGAAGAAAAGGTAAAAGTACCGGCGTTAAGAGCAACGACTTTAAAACTGCCTAACTCTTGAGTCGCGCCAGGAGCAATTTCGGCCGGAGTATTGGCGGCGCCGGTTCCGATTGGAAGTTTATAACAGACTAATCTGATTTTACCAGTAGTAGTATCACCAAAAGCCTTTGAAGATAACCAAGAAGAGCCGCAGTTGATATCAGAAATGGTAAAAGCGCCTATACTAGGCAGAACTGCCAGTTCTACTCCGGCGACTCTGATTTTTTTGGTTTCCGCTGAACTGTTAAAAATTTTGATAGTTAGAGTAACGTTGCCGCCTATTTGTAAAGAAGTGCTGACTGGCTCAATTTTAATTTGCAGCACTCCCTCAGGCACGGCAGCTTTTTTCCTAACCTCTTGTCTTTGTTTGGTTAAAAGGAGAGACAACGGAAGAACAAAAATTAATCCTAATAGAATTAGCAGACTGATAAGTTGTTTCTTTGATAGAGCAGAACTCATTTTTATTTAAATTGATGTTAACTTACTTAATTAAGGCTTGTCAAGAGTTAGATTAAAAAGGGTCTTGACAAGGTTTAGCAGTCGTGATATCCTTCTGCTAACATGGAATTAAGTGAAAGACAAACCCAGATTTTAAAAGCGGTTATTGAAGAATATATCGAAACCGCCGAGCCGGTTGGCTCAGAAACTCTGGAGAAAAAATATGAACTTCGGGTTTCTCCGGCGACGGTTAGAAACGAAATGGTGAGACTTACCCAAGCCGGATATCTTAAACAGCCTCATGCTTCGGCCGGTCGAACGCCAACCAAGCAGGCTTTTAAGCTTTATGCCCGCCAGTTGATGCAGGAAAAACAAATTTCGGTGGCTGAAGAAGTCGCTTCTAAAGAGAAAGTTTGGGACGCTCGGTTTGATTTCGATAAACTTATGCACGAGGCGGTCAAGGCATTAGCTCAAAGGACTCAAGATCTGGCTTTAGCAATAGTTGATGACGGGACGGTCTATCATGCTGGTTACGCCAATATTTTGGCGATACCGGAATTTTATGACATTGACTTAACCCGTGGAGTGCTCTCTCTTATAGATGAGATTAATGAAGTTAAAAAACTTTTCGCCCGTGCTTTTGGCGAAGAAGAAGTTCATTTACTTTTGGGTGATGAACTGGGGCATGAGTACTTGGAGCCCTGCGCCATGGTTTTTTGTAATTTTAACGCTGGTAATAAAAAGGGCTCTTTGGGCGTGATTGGACCAAACCGACTTAATTACCCGACAGTAATCCCAACAGTTCGCTATTTTAAAGGTTTAATTGAAGAGTTAGCCAAAAACTTATGAAAAAGCCAGATTCTAAAATTAAGAAATTAGAGGAGCAGATTGCGGATTTGGAAAATAAGTGGAAGCGGGCGCTGGCGGATTATGATAATCTAATCAAAAGAATTGAGCGGGAGAAAAGCGAGTTTATCGAGTTTGCCAACGCCGGCTTAATTCTTAAATTATTAGAAGTTTTACAGAATTTAGATAAGGCAGAAAAACATATCAAAGATCAGGGATTAACAATCGCAATCGAGCACTTAAAAAAAATTATAAAAGAAGAAGGGGTTGAAGAAATTAAAGTTTTAGGTAATAATTTTGATACGAGACTAATGGAATGTATTGAGAGGGTCGAAGGAAAAGAAAATCAAGTAATTGAAGTTGTCAATAAAGGTTATTTAATGCACGGCCGAGTATTAAGACCGGCCCAAGTAAAAGTAGGAGGACCCGCCAAAGGCGAGGTAAATAAAAATGAGTAAAATCGTCGGTATTGATTTAGGTACCACTTTATCAGAAGTTGCCGTTATGGAAGGCGGCAAACCGAAAGTTATTCCTTCGGCCGAAGGTAGAAATCTCGTCCCTTCAGTGGTCGAACCGACTAAAAACCTAGTCGGCGATGTGGCCAAGCGGCAAATGATTCTCAATCCGGAAAATACGATTTATTCGGTTAAAAGGCTGATGGGTCGGAGATTTACGGACCCGGAAGTGAAAAAAACCCAGAAGCACGTTCCTTATAAAATTGTTTCTGGCAAAGACGGGATGGCAGCGGTCGAAGTGGGTGGTAAAGTTTATACCCCCCAGGAAATTTCCGCCAAAGTGCTAGCCAAACTCAAAACTGATGCCGAGGCCTATTTGGGTGAAAAAGTGGACCGGGCGGTAATTACCGTACCAGCTTATTTTGACGATGCCCAAAGACAAGCGACTAAACAGGCAGGGGAAATCGCCGGACTAAAAGTGGAAAGAATTATTAACGAGCCAACTGCTTCTTCGCTAGCATACGGGCTGGACAAAAAGAGCGGGGAAACCATTGCTGTTTACGATTTGGGCGGTGGCACTTTTGATATCTCGATTCTCGAGATTGGTGATGGGGTTTTTGAAGTCAAGGCCACTAATGGCGATACTTTCCTGGGTGGTGATGATTTTGACCTGCGGATTGTTGATTATATTGCCGAGGAGTTTAAAAAAGAAAATGGGATTGACCTAAGAGAAGACCGGCAGGCTTTACAGCGGATTCGGGATGCGGCCGAAAGGGCTAAAATCGAGCTGTCTTCGGCTCAAGAAACGGAAATTAATCAGCCCTATATTAGCCAGGGTAAAAATGGCCAGCCGCTTCATTTAACCATGCGCTTAAGCCGGTCAAAGTTAGAGCAGTTGGTAGATGATTTAATCCAAAATACGATTAGTCCGGTGGAAAAATGTCTCAAAGATGCCAAGTTAAAACCAGCCGACATTAATAATATTGTCATGGTGGGTGGGATGACCCGGATGCCCAAGGTTTTTGAGACGGTCAAGAAATTCTTTGGCAAGGAGCCGAACCGTTCGGTTAATCCGGATGAAGTAGTGGCTATCGGTGCGGCAATTCAGGGCGGAGTCTTGGGCGGCGAAGTTAAAGACATTTTACTTTTGGATGTGACGCCGCTGACTTTGGGACTGGAAACGTTAGGGGCAGTGGCAACACCTTTAATTGCCAGAAACACCACTATCCCGACGGCTAAAACGCAAATATTTTCCACCGCCGCTGATAATCAAACCCAGGTGGAAATTAATGTTTTACAAGGGGAGCGGCCAATGGCAGCCGACAATAAGTCACTGGGTAAATTTGTTCTGGACGGGATTCCGCCCGCGCCTCGAGGTGTGCCCCAAATTGAGGTCACTTTCGACATTGATGCCAACGGCATTTTGAATGTCAAAGCAGTTGATAAAGCCACCAACAAAACCCAATCAATCATTATTAAAGGCGCAGTTGGGTTGAGTGAGGAAGAAGTTAAAAAAGCGCAGGCCGAAGCGGAAAAATTTGCCGATGAAGATAAAAAGAAAAAAGAGCTGATTGAGGCCAAAAACCAAGCCGATGGTCTGGTTTTTACCGCCGAAAAAACGCTTAAAGACGCCGGCGACAAAGTTAAGAAAGAAGATAAAGAAAAGGTGGAAGCCGAGGTTAAAAATGTCCGCTTGATTTTAGCTAAAAGCGAGGCAACCAAAGAGGAAATTGAGGAAGCGGCCAAAAAATTGTCCGAAGAGTTGCAGAAAGTCGGCGCCTCTCTGTATCAAAGCCAGCCGCAAGCTGGAGCAACCCCGCCGCCAGCAGGTGAAGAAAAAAAGAAAAAATCTACCAAGGCTTCAGAGGACAAAGGTAAGGCTGAAGAAGGAGAGGTAGTGGAATAATGAAAAAAGACAATAATCTACGGCCAGTATTGGAACTAATTGCGCTGAGCAACTATGCTGATTTCTCGAAAGACGGGAAGCTTAGTATAAATGGAATTTTTGATGAGATTTACGCTAAAAAATTTCCAACGAAATTTTTAAGAGGCTATCTTGTTTTTACGATTTCTGGTGTAGAACCTTTTCAAGGCTTGACTCTGAGTACAACAATCAAAAACCCTCAAGGAAAATCAGTAATAGAGAAGAGTATAGAAATTAAAGCTGGAGTAAGAGGAAAAGGTAATTTTATTGCAGAATTAGTTGGTATGCCATTAGATATGGCTGGTGAATACCGGGTTTCTGTAAACTATCGGGGCAGCAATATAGGAGGTACCACATTTCAAGTGGTAAGGATTAATGAAGAAAATCAAAGAAACCCTGGGAAGCCAACCAACTAATTCTGGTGCGAATCCAAAACAATCTCTCCTTTTCGCGGGACTTGATATTGCTTTAATAAATAAATCTAAGTTTCGGTATTGGGTGTTTAAGTATGATGAAGAAGCTGGTAGATTGCTTCCATTTTCTTGGGGTGATCGAGAAAAAGTTCGTCGTTCTTTAGAAGACTCTTCGGAAACCAGATGGAAAAAGAAAAAAGAAAAAATTAAATTTTATACAGAGCTAGCAGCTAATACTTTAAAAAGTTTACTTTCCTACTTCTTCCCAAAAGCTGTTAAAATGATTTGAATATGCCGACGAAAAGAGATTACTATGATGTTTTAGGGGTGGGCAAAAGTGCCTCCGCTGCCGAAATAAAAAAAGCCTATCGAAAACAGGCACTTACCTGGCATCCGGACCGGAACAAATCAAACGAAGCGGCCGAAAAATTCAAAGAAATTAACGAAGCCTACGAAATTCTTTCCAATGCCGAGAAAAAATCAGCTTACGACCAGTTTGGCCACGCTGCTTTTTCTCCCGGAGGAGGTTTTGGTGGACAGGGGCCATTTGGCCAAACTTATCAGCAAGGACCCTTTACTTATACTTATAGTACCTATGGTGGTCAACCAGGCCAAGGTTTTGAGGGTTTTGGCGATTTTTCCGATCCGTTTGAAATTTTCGAGCAATTTTTTGGCGGCGCTTCACCTTTTCGTACCTCCCGGCGGGCGCAAATTCCCCGTTATGGTTTGACTTTGAGCTTTATGGAGGCCGCTAGAGGTTGCGAAAAAGAAGTTGAAGTTCCTCATATCGGCCATAAAACCATTAAAATTCCTGCTGGCGTCGATGATGGCTCACAGATTAGGTTTAGCGATTTTTATATTACCATTGATGTTAAGTCGGACAAACTTTTTCGGCGCGATGGGGCCGATGTTTTTGTCGACCAGGAAATTCCTTTAACCATGGCGATCTTGGGTGGTACCGTTGAGGTACCTACCATTGATGGTGAGGTTAAATTAAAAATCCGCGCCGGGACCCAATCCGGAACTTTGGTTCGTCTGCGTAATCGTGGTATTAAAAAACTCCACAGTTCAAGTCGCGGCGACGAATACGTCCGTTTACTTGTTAAAATCCCCAGCAAACTCACCCAACGACAAAAAGAGCTAATCAGGGAGTTTGAAAACTCCTAATCTCCTTAAATTAAACTTTCTCTTTAAGTTTAGTAGGTTTTGAGGAATGTTCCGTTTTTGGAGAAGTGCCGAATGCTTCGGCTATTCTTCGAAGAACTTCTGCAACTTGGTCTTTAGTTACATTTACGTCTGGGACAACAATTTGGACATCTCCTTGCCCGGCTTCTTGTCCACCCTTTTTCATAATTAAACTATATCATAGATGTCAATCTTTCCTGAGTAGGCTGAGATACATCGGTTACACTTCTGAAGTAAAATAGGTACCTATTTCAAAGGAGGTGATTACGATGGATCGGTTTGCAAAATCAGTTAATTTGGCTTATTTCCCATCAAAAGATGGTC
>Ga0315274_10005854_pt1 | contig 17967 bp, 7 predicted proteins | sample YL17G02_20_MG_FD_203700 | JGI IMG/M metagenome (GOLD analysis project Ga0315274, IMG submission 203700) | Sediment microbial communities from Yellowstone Lake, YNP, Wyoming, USA - YL17G02_20 | ecosystem: Environmental > Aquatic > Freshwater > Lake > Sediment | place: USA: Wyoming | collected...
GCAGGGACCATCTTCACCAAGTCAGCTTCGCAGGCTTATGGTGATCTGCTGATTGACAATAACGATAATACTGGCGCCATTACCCCCTTCGTCGATGGTATCTACGCCTTCGATAACATAACGATCGCTGGAAGCGCAAGCTCGGAGGCGTCCAGTGGCGATACGGTTACATCCACACGATTTTCTATTACAAACTCCAATTCCATTTACTACAATGGCGGGGTACTCAACTCCCCGCAAATTTCCGTCAACAACTCCAGTTCCATTTATTACAACGGTGGAACGATCAGCACCACGCTGGTGGAGATTGGCAATACAGGGACTCTGTACATGAATGCACCCCTTACACCACAGAATATGATCATCCGCTCAGGCGGAGTGTTGACGCACTCTCAGGGTAATACGAGCTGCAACCTTGCGGTGAATGGAGATCTTACCATCGAGGTGGGGGGAACAATCAACCTTGATGGCAAGGGTTTTGGGAGTAACAGCGGACCTGGCGCTGGTGTCTCTGTAGGCGGTTATACGTATCCTTATGGCAGTTGGTATGCCGGTTCAGGCGCAGGATATGGCGGCAATGGCGGGCCGAGTCGTTGGGGGGCTGGAGGCGGCGCATATGGCTCCATATACCAACCCACTGACCTCGGCTCAGGCGGCGGTACAGGTGGCGGCACCCCCGGCGACTGGTATGCAGGTGGGGCAGGTGGTGGAGCGATAAGGCTGAATGTATCAGGGACACTGACGAACGACGGCTCGATAACGGCTAATGGCATAGACTCTTCGGCTTGGGGTGGTGCTGGATCAGGAGGGAGCATCTACATCACTACCGATACACTGCTTGGCAGTGGCTCCATAAGGGCCAATGGCGGAATAACCGGTTGTTGTGGTGGTGGAGGTGGAGGAGGCAGGATAGCCATCTATTACACCAACAATTCCTTCAGTGGCAATATCAGTGCCTTTGGTGGATCAGCATGTCAGCCCGGCGGTGCAGGGACGATATATCTTGTTGATACTGAGCATCCATATCTCGAGCGCGGTGTTGCATATGATGGGACGTTGTACAGCAGCGGTCAGCTGCAGTTCTTTAGAGTGAACCTTACTTCTAGTACGCCATTGATGGTTAAGTTAAACGATTCATCTGAGGTTAACCATAACGAGATATATATTAAACGCGGCAGTCAGCCTAATATGTCAGACTACGATTATAAGTCATCTGTTGACGAAGCCGCCGATCAGCAGGTGCTGGTGCCCATGGCCGTCGCTGATACCTGGTATATCCTTGTATGCGGCAATTATGTTCCCGTAGCGAGTAGTTACACCCTTACAGCCACAGGCGGTGGTATCGTGCTGGCAACGGTTACCCCTGCCCGTTATGGACGCAGTGATGCAGCCGTGCTGACCATTGCAGGCGCAGGCTTCGATGCAGCAACCGAGGTCGCTTTGGTTGGCGGCGACGGCGTTGCCTATAACGCTACTACAGTCTCTGTAGATTCCTTTACACAGATAACCGCGACCTTCAACCTCTCAGCGCTTGAGCCCGGGCTATATACATTGCGCGCCTCCTCGCCAGGCAAGGGCACAAGCGAGATGGTGAACGCCTTTGAGGTCTTGCCCGCCGGCGAGGCCAAGTTTGAGGCTAATCTTATCATACCTGGTGCAGTAAGAAATCGTGCCCCTGCTACCCTCTACATCGAATACAGCAATACAGGGAATGAGGCCATGCCCGCGCCGCTCATCTCTCTGACTGCCACGCAGGACGGGCGTGAAGGAGCCCTCTTTACATTGTATCCCGATAATCTGGTGAGCGGTTTCTGGACGTCGGCGGAGCCTGTAGTCTTAAGCCATTCCATTCAGATTCTTGCCAGTGGAGAGCTTCCCGGTGTGCTGCAGCCCGGCGAATCGGGGCGAGTGCCTGTCTATTACGGAGGGTGGGAAGGGCCCAGTTCTTGGAGCCCATATATTTTTGAGCTCGGCGCAACCAGAGCAAATGACACCACTGCCATCAACTGGTCTGAGCAAAAGGATTTCATGAAATCAGCCTCCATGAGCGCCGAGGCATGGGATGGGCTTTGGCCCAACTTTATAGCCGGGGGCGGAGACACCTGGGGCGACTACGTAAAAATGCTTGACGATAACGCTGCTTATCTGGGCCGGTTGGGCGAGCGTGTAGTTGACGTCGATCAACTGCTAAACTTTGAATTTATGCAAGCCGATGGTATTCAGCCCATCGGCTGTTCTCAAGTATCCAGTGCAACAGACGCTGATGTTCAAACCCCCGGCCTTTCCCTTGAGTTTACACGCTTCTTCGCTGGAACAATTACGCAACGGTTCAAACTCGGCCCACTGGGCTGGGGCTGGTCGCACAATTGGCAGTACTCGCTACAGGAGGCCGCCGACGGCACTATCACCGTACTCCTGCCAAGCGGCGGACAGCGCGTCTTCCAACCGGACAGCCGCAATAGCAGCAACTATTTCTCACAGGATGGCGATACCGGCGTCCTCACGCCACTTGGCGGCGGCGCGTTCAGCCTGCGCGAGGCTGACGGCTTGCTCTACGTTTTCCGCGCCGACGGCAAGCTGGACTACGAGGAAGACCACAACGGCAATCGCATCACAGCCGGCTACAACGGCGACCTGCTTACCAGCCTGACGCATTACAGCGGCCAGTATCTGCAGCTCGACTACAATGCCGCAGGTCGGATACAGACCATCACTGATTCCCTCGGACGCCAGACCCAGTTCACCTACGGCGCTGCAGGGGAGCATCTCACAGGCGTGCAGTATTACGATGGGCTCACCGCGACCTATGTCTACGGCACGGGACAGCCCGGCAGTCCCTCTCATGCGCTGATGGAGACAAGCAGCAGCTCATGCTCGTGCAACACGCGATACTTCACCTACGACGACCAGGGTCGTCTATCGAGAACATATAAAGATGGGAATGCCGAGGCGGTAACTTACACATATGACATCGGTATGGTGACATCCACCGATGCCCTGGGGAATTCGAGCAAGAGCTACTATGACTATCAGGGCTCGTTGATGAAGACCGAGGATGCACTGGGAAATATCGTCAGCCGCTCCTACGACGAACAGAATAATATATTTAGCGTGACCGATGCGGCTGGACACTCTTACAGTTATGGGTACGATTCTAAGGACAATCTCATCAGCACTACAGACCAACTCGGAGCTGTGACCAGCTTCAACTATAGTAGTCCCTTTAACAGCTTGGCTTCCCGCACCGATGCAAGGGGATATAGCACTCAGTATGACTATGATGACTATGGCAATCTCGTATCTACCATATATCCCGATGGCAGCCATCAGTCATTGACATATGATACGCTGGGTCAGACTACCGCTTGGACCAACGGGCGCGGCAATGTCACAAGCTATACCTACGATAATGCGGGCCGCATCACCAGCAAGACCTATGCCGATGGCTCCTGCGTTGATTATACTTATAACACCCATGGCAAACTGGTTTACGCTAGCGACCCTGCTGGTACTACCAACTATACCTATGATGACAACGACCGCCTGACACGTATAGACTACCCCGGCGGGCGTTGGTTGCAGTTCACCTACGATATGACTGGTCGCCTTGACTCCAGGCTTGATCAGACCGGGCATCGCCTAAACTACCACTATAGCTCCGCAGGCAAGTTAGAGAGCCTGACGGACGAGGACAGCGCCGAGGTAGTGCATTACACCTACGATGCCGTCGGGCGTATGGAGCGCCAGACATTGGGCAACGGCATCTATACTACATACGGATACGATGCCGCAGGCCAACTGCTGTCACTTGTCAACTACAACGCCGATGACTCCGTCCTCTCCCGCTTCGATTATACCTATGACAGCCGTGGTCGACGTACTTCAATGAATACGCTGGATGGCCTGTGGACATACGAATACGATGACGCGGGCCAGTTGACTCATGCCGTGTTAGCTTCTATGGATCCCGATATCCCCAGCCAGGACCTGACCTACATTTACGACGGTCTCGGCAACCGTATCAGTACCGTCGAGAACGGTATCACTACGGAATACACCATCAACAATATGAACCAGTACACTCAGGTGGGTGATACCACTTATATCTTCGATGCCGACGGCAATCTGATTCAGGAGCAGTCGCTCGGTGGCACTACTACATACACTTATAACGATAAGAACCAGCTCACCTCTATGACTAGAGGTGCTGATACCTGGCAATACACTTATGATGCTCTGGGCCACCGTGTAGCTGCTACCGGGAACAGCAGCACCACTAACTACGTCATCGAGCCAATCGGCCTGGGCAACGTTGTTGGAGAATACGATGGCGCCGGCAGTCTCATTGCTCGCTACGATTATGGCTTCGGTCTGTTGTCCCGCACTGATGCTGCAGGTGACACGGCCTACTACACCTTCGACGCTATCGGCAATACACAGCAGTTGGTGACGGCAACGGGTGAGGTCGCCAACAGCTATGCCTACACACCATTTGGAACGACTCTTGTGAAAACCGAGGCGATACCCAACTCGTTCCAGTTCTCGGGGCGGCATGGGGTAGTGGCGGAAGGGAATGGGTTGGATTACATGCGGGCAAGGTTCTATGATGCTGAGATAGGGCGATTTACAAGCGTAGACCCACTTGGATATCGTGGTGACAACATAAACTTGTATCGCTATGCAAAGAATAATCCTATCTCGAATATTGATTCTAGTGGGCTGTCTGTCCAAGAGAACACACAGACTTGTGCTGAAGGCTTCGAAGTTTGCATAGCCGCGTGTTCTGCTGCAATTGGCCTCGAGGCCATCGGCCTTTGTCTTACCGGGTGTGAAATTGCAAGGTTTATTTGCGATGGAGCGTTAGATGCTGAGGCTATCGGTAGGGGTTTGGCGATATTTGCACCCAATGGGTATTATGGGAGCAATGGTCCACTTGCCGAAGCAAAAGATATTTTGGCAAGTATTGGAGTGTATCCCCAGCGCCCGAGGGATCCAAACGGCAAGATAGGTCCAGCAGGATTCGGTGCCGAAGGCTTCATACGCGCTAACAGCACTATACCGTATCGCATTGACTTTGAGAATGAGGCCAATGCCTCAGCTCCAGCACAGCAGGTGGTTATCACAGACCAACTCAACTCTAACATTAACTGGAGCAGCCTTGAGTTCACAGAGTTCGGCTTCGGCGACCAGTTCATAGCTGTCCCTGATAATACACAGAGTTATCAGACCACCGTGCCTGTGAGCTACAACGGCACGGACTTTGAGGTGCAGATAGAGGCGGGGATAAACCCGGCCACGGGCGAGGTGACGGTCATCTTCCGTTCCATTGACCCGGACACTGGCCTGCCGCCCGCCGGGGATATCGGTGTCCTCCCACCTGAGGACGGCACCGGACGCGGCCAGGGGCATTTCTCCTACATCGTTAATACTAAGCAAGGATTAGCCACCGGCACTGAGATACGCAACGTGGCGTTGATCACCTTTGACACCGAGCTGGTTATTGCTACCAACCAGGTGGACCCGCATGACCCGTCGCAGGGCACTGACCCTGAGAAGGAATGCCTCAATACCATTGACGCTGTGGCTCCGTCAAGCATGGTTGACGCATTGCCGGCAACAGTAGATACCGCCAGCTTCAGCGTGAGCTGGAACGGGTCGGATGACGCCGGCGGCTCCGGCATCGCCGGCTATGACATCTACGTCTCAGATAACGGGAGCAGTTGTGCACTATGGCTGGCTTCTACCTACCAGACCACAGCCACTTTCAACGGAATACCGGGACATACCTACGGTTTCTACAGCGTGGCGCGCGACAACGTCGGCAACATCGAGGGCGACCACGGCACGGCCGTTGATACAACTACAACAGTCAATGAGGTAGCTGCACCGAATGAATACACCCTGTCGGTAGCTGCCGACCCATCAGCCGGTGGGACGCCGTCCTATGACGGCACCAGCCCGTTCACCCAGGGAACCGCCGTTAATATACATGCCAATACAAATCCCAGCTACACATTTGCAGGCTGGACTCCTAATACCAGCGTAGCCAACGCTAGCGCTGCGAATACCACTGTTACTATGTCTCAGAATCGCACCCTGACCGCTAACTATACTATCAAGACCTACACCCTCTCGCTGACCGCCAACAACTCCGGCGGCTCGCCCTACTTCAATGGCTCAAGCCCGTTCACCTGCGGTACCAATGCTTCTATCTACGCTAATACTTCAGCGGGTTATGTTTTCGCCGGATGGAGCCCGACAGACGGAGTTGCTAATCCAAGCGCGGGGAATACCACTGTGCTTATGACACAAAACCGCAGCTTGGTTGCCTGCTACGCCCCAATTTCAACTACTTCCTGGCTTGCAGGCTATTCCTACCGAAAAACTATAACTATTAACCATACTGATGCCGGTGCACAAACCAATTATCAGATGATGCTAACAGTCAGCAATGCAAATGGTGTCAGTTCTGGTTCTACAGTTTATCTTAATGGCTCTGCTCTCAGTTGGCCTAACGATGTTAGATTTACCAAATCAGACGGCACATCACTGCTAGACTTTTGGATAGAAAGGAATGATTCAACCAGTGGAACGTGGTGGGTAGAGTTCGATTCAATTCCTGCTCACCCTGACAATGGCTCATTTTATATATACTATGGCAAAGCCAGTGATACAAGTGCCAGTAATGGAGTTAATACCTTCCCCTATTTCGATGATGCGTCATCAAATAAATCGGCAAATTATACAAAAGTTAACATCTATAATAGCGCTTTTACTTCCGCTATAGCCTATGATGCCACAAACAAACAATATAACCTTTCCCACACTTCAAGTGATAATGAACTCTTTAAAATCAACACAGGGGTATTTGGCGAAGGTTACGCTTATACGCTGACGGGGCAAATAACCACTGGCGCAAACACTAGCAACTCTCAATTTGGATGGTGGGTCAGATATAACGGCTCGGCACGCACCAGTGACAAAGGATACGGAGTAAAGGCTTCTAACAGCGCAGATAAATTAGGTATAGATAGGGAAAACGGCGGCACAAGTGAAACCAATCTAGCATCTGCTAGCGTAACGATAAACAGTTTAACCTGGTATAAAATGGTTGTTTACCTGTATGCAACCAATAACATAAAGGCTGAGCTTTATAATGCCTCTGGAACATTATTGGCCACAGCCAATATTACCGATGCTACCTACACGGGAAATTCCTATAAGACTGCTGGATTGTTCTTTGCATACACCAACTCTATTACTGCTGCTGTTAAGGGAATCTATATCCGCAACTATGCTTCCCCACAGCCTACGTGGGGAGCTTGGGGAAATACAGAGGCGGATTAACTGCTCAAATAAACAGCGTCTGGGGTTCAAATGCTTCAAACATCTTCGCCGTAGGCGCCAGCGGCAAGATTATACAGTACAAATAAAAACTGACTGACAAACTAATACGTATCGATAAAAGGGAGGGGCTGATTGCTCTTCCCTTTTTATTAATCCACCGTCGATGCTGTCAACATGTCCCTCGCCGGCGGCAAGACCGAGCTCGAGCTGCCCACGGCGCTGCTCACCCTGCGCCCGCTGAGCGCCCTCCGCTCGCTGCTATTTAAGCGATAGAGGTGCAGGAGATTTCTCTCCTGACAGGGGTTTGGGGGTGTCCCCCAGATTTTTAAAAATCCCCCATGATTGGGGGATAGCAGGGAGTTGATACACCAATCAGTATTGACATCGGTTATACTATAGGTTATACTACATGGCATCCCAAGAGGTATAACCTATGTCCAATATCAAAACAGCCATATCCGTGAACAAGCCACTCTTCGATGAGGTGGAAGCCCTGGCCCAGGAGATGGAGGTCTCCAGAAGCGAGGTCTTCGCACGTGCCGCCCGCGAGTACGTCCAGCATCACAAGAGCCACAAGATCATGGAAGCTATAAACGCAGCCTATGGTGACGTGCCCGATGAGAACGAAGAAGCCCTGCGTAAGCGGATGCGCCGCAAGCAGCGCGAAATCGTCGAGGATCAATGGTGATCAAGCAGGGCGACATATACTGGGTAGACCTGGGCGAGCCTTCCGCCTCCGAGCCGGCCTACCGCCATCCCCACGTGGTCATTCAGAACAACGTATTCAACAAGAGCCACATAAATACGGTCGTCGTTTGCTCACTGACATCCAACCTCAAACGCGCGCAGTCACCCGGCAATGTGCTGCTGGAAAAGGGCGAGGCCAACCTGCCGAAGCAGAGCGTGGTGAACATTACACAGGTTTTCACAGTCAACAAGAGCGACTGCGTGACAAAAATCGGCTCGCTGTCCAAAAAGAGGATGAACGAGGTTTTGGAAGGCATCCAGCTTGTGCTGACCCCGAGGGATATTGAGGAATAAACCCGGCGGCAAGACCGAGCTGGAGCTGCCCACGGCGCTGCTCACCCTGCGCCCGTTGAGTACCCTGCGCTCGCTGCTATTTAAGCGATAGAGGTGCAGGAGATTTCTCTCCTGACGGGGGTTTGGGGGTGTCCCCCAGATTTTTAAAAATCCCCCATGATTGGGGGATAGCAGGGGGTTGACTCCGACAACACCAGCAATGGCAGCAGGTATAAGTGACCATGTGTGGACAATAGAGGAGATTGTAGAATTAATTAACAAATGATAGACTACCATTTATCAAAATAGCAGATAACATATGCCGAGTAAATTTAAGTGTAATAAATGTGGGTGTGAGAGATTTATACTATCAATCGGTAATGAACGCCGATTTTATCAGGGTAGACTTTATCGCTTGGCTTATTGTGGCAAATGTCTTACAACCACATATGTAGATATACAAAATGGATTACCATTAGAAGGGCATATAAATAGAAGAAAATATAAAAAAAGAAGTCCATTTCAAAGATTCATACGAAGGTTAAAGCTGTTTTAGGCTTTCTTCTTTTTAGCTATGTTTTCGCTCTTTCGAAATAAACTAATCCATCGCAATAATCGTTTTACTAATCTCTTAATCCACGATTCCTGTTGTTTCTTTCCTCGCTTCTTAGATTGCAAAGTGGCCAAATATTTCTGGAACTCGGCATCATCCTCTCCTCTTGCGCCTGGTAACATATTCTAGTCTCCTCTAACAACTGCTTCCTATCAAACGCGGACTTTGCCTTTGCCCTTGCATACCGAACAGGCCTTTATAACGCCCCAATTTTCTATTTTCCCAGTGCCATTGCATCTCGCACAATCTACGAGTTCACCCTTCGCTCCTGCTTTCTTACCAGCAGAATATCCTTTCTGATATCCTTTTCGTCGTTCATTACTTAAATCACCCATTAAAAGCCTCCTATAAGAAATTCACCACTTATAAGGTGGTAATACTCTAATGCTGATAATGGCGACTGTCAAGTGAAACGATCTAAACATTGGTCTGCTGATTTCAAATTCAAATTGACCCACTACCTAAATCTCACCCCTATTGACCTCCTGTGTGCATACGGTTATCATTACCAAATGCAATTTAGCCTTTGACCGGCAACGGAGGAGATATATGACCCAGCTTAAAAACCTTTTCTCGCCCATAAAGATCGGCAACCTGGAGCTTAAGAATCGCATAGTCATGACATGCGCCAACGCCTCGGGCGGGGGCGGCGAGCACGTGCTGCAGTACTACGCCGAGCGAGCCCGCGGGGGCTGCGGGCTGCTAATAGTGGGCGGGATGTACACCTACGATACGGGGACGGCCAAGACCTTCTACGGCGGCCGGAAAGATGTCACGCCAGAGGAGGATAGGGCCATACGCGAGTTCGCGCTCTACGGCGAGGAGCTGCTGCCGTTCCTGACAAAGTTCACCAGCACCATGCACGAGGGCGGGGCTAAGGTCTGCGCCCAGCTGCTCATGACATACGAGTGGAAGCACGACTGGAAGAAGAACAAGAAGGGCGCCACGGAGATCGTGAGCTCTTGTGACGGGTACAATCCGGCGCGGCTGGGCAAGGCACGCGGCGTGACAGCCAAGGAGATAAAGCAGATCGTGGGGGAGTACGGGGACGCGGCGCTCATCGCAAAGAAGGCCGGGTTCGACGCCATCGAGATACACGCGGGGATAGGCTATTTCATCAACCAGTTCCTCTCGCCGCACACCAACACGCGCGGCGACAAGTACGGCGGCGCGATGGAGAACAGGATGCGCATCCTCATGGAGATCATCGAGGACTGCAAGAAGAAGGCCGGGGACGACTATCCCATCATCGCGCGCATATCGGCCGAGGACTTCATGGAAGGCGGCAACAAGCTAGAAGATACGAAGCCCATGGCGGTCGAGCTGGAGAAGGCCGGCATCGCGGCCATAGACGTGGAGACAGGCTGGCACGAGTCATCGACCCCGATGGTGCAGCAGTGGGTCAAGCCGGGACAATATGTTTATCTGGCCGAGGAGATCAAGAAGGTGGTCAAGGTGCCCGTGATGACCGCCTACCGCATCTGGGACCCGAAGCACGCCGACCGCATCGTGGCCGAGGGCAGGGCCGACCTGGTGGGCATGGCGCGCGCGCTGGTGGCCGACCCCGACCTGCCCAACAAGGCTCTCAATGATCAATTTTACGATATCAACTACTGCATCGCCTGCTGCCGCTGCCTGGACACGGCTATAAGCCATGAGTGCCCCTCCTGCGCCGTGAACGCACGCGTCGGGCGCGAGGCCGTTTACCCCGCCAAGATGGCGCGCGAGGTGAAGAAGGTTCTGGTCATCGGCGGGGGCCCTGCCGGCATGGAGGCGGCGCGGGTTGCGGCGCTGCGCGGCCACACGGTGACGCTGTGCGACCGCAACCGCCAGCTGGGCGGGGCGCTGCTGCTGGCCCAGGTGCTGAACCCGGAGCTGCCCAAATTCTTAAGGTATATGACGCGCCAGGTGAAAACCCTGCCCATGGATATCAGGCTCGAGAGGAACGTCGACGCGGACTACGTCGACAAACAGAAACCGGATGTGGTCATAGTTGCCACCGGCGGCGTGCCGCCCAAGGTGGAGATACCAGGCGCCGACCTTCCTAATGTAATTTCCAGCCATGACATTCTCGAGGCTATGGTGCGCGCACCGAAGAAGGGCGGTATTTTTAACAGGACAATGTGGATATTCGGCTCGCGGGCCCTGCGGCGCATGCAGAATCCGGACCGCCTGCGCCAGGCATTGAAGCTGCCCTTCCCCTTCCGCAAAAACGTCGTCATCATCGGCGGCGACTTCGGGGGGTGCGAGCTGGCCGATACGCTGGCCGGGCTGGGCAAGAATGTAACGATATTAGAGGAATCCAAGCGCCTGGGCTACGACATCGGCATCACAACGCGCTGGGTGGTGCTCAAGCGGCTGTCGGAATTCAAGGTACAGATGGAGAAGAACGTCAAGGTCGTCGAGATCACAAAGAAGGGCGTCAAGGCCACCGTCGAGGGCAAAGAGAAGTTCTACGATGCCGGCACAGTGGCGCTGACCCTGCCGCTGACGACTGACGATACGCTGGCCGGCCAGATCGAGGCCAAAGGCTATAAAGTGTACCGCGTAGGGGACTGCTCCGCCAGCGGCGGCCGCATCATGGAGGCAGTAGCCGCCGGCTTCAAGTCCGGGTACGAGATATAGAACCGTAGGGGCGATTCATGAATCGCCCTGCTGTCTGGATTGCCCGATCAAGTCGGGCAATGACGGGTGCTGGTGGGGGGACAGCAGGGGGTTGACCTACATTCGACCGAATCACATCTTCCTTTTTATGATATAATCATGCGCAGATGGAGGTCGACCCGGCCGGGCTAAAAAATGAGACGCCCTGCTGAGAGTGATCTCCAGTTTTCATCTTGGAGGAAAGCGGTAAAAGGAAATGGACAGGATTAAAGTAGGAGTTCTCGGAGCCACCGGAATGGTAGGCCAGAACTACCTCCGGCTGCTGGAAAATCACCCCTGGTTTGAGGTTACATACATCGCGGCCTCTCCCAACTCGGCGGGAAAGACCTATGCCGAAGCGGTCAAGGGAAGATGGGTCATGGAGGACCCCATGCCCGAAGCGGTTAAGAAGTTCATCGTCGGCGACGCCAATTTAGTCGATTCGGCCAAGGGCAAGTGCCAGATGGTTTTCTCCGCCATCGAGGCCGACAAGGACACCATCCGCAGGCTCGAGGAAGAGTACGCCAGGAACGACTTCCCCGTGGTCTCCAACAACTCGGCGCACAGGTCGACCGCAGACGTGCCCATGATCATACCGGAGGTCAACTGGGAGCATACCGAGGTTATCAAGGCTCAGCGCAAGAGCAGGGGCTGGAAAAAGGGCCTCATCGCCGTCAAGCCCAACTGCAGCCTGCAGAGCTACGTGACCCCGCTCCACGCCCTGCAGCAGGCCGGCTACCCCATCGAGATGGCCATAATCAGCACCATGCAGGCAGTCTCAGGCGCCGGATTCCCGGGCGTTGCTTCACTGCAGATCATAGATAACGTGATACCGTACATCGGCGGCGAGGAGGAGAAATCCGAGCAGGAGCCGCTCAAGATCTTCGGCAAGATAGTCGACGGCAAGATCGTGCCCACCGACTCGATTAAGATATCGGCGCACTGCAACCGCGTCCCAGTACTCGACGGACACACCGCCTGCGTCAGCCTGAAGTTCGCGGGCAAGGTACCGTCCGTCAAGGACGTCCTGAACATTTTGGGTAAGTTCACCAGCGAGCCGCAGAGGCTGAAGCTGCCCTCCGCTCCTATACCGCCCATCATCCTTCGCGAGGAGCAGGACCGACCGCAGCCGCACTGGGACCGCGATGCGGGCCGGGGCATGGCTGTGAGCGTGGGGCGGGTGCGACCGTGCAACGTCTTCGACATCCGCTTTGTGGGGCTGTCTCACAACACAGTGCGGGGGGCTGCCGGCGGCGCTATCCTCATGGCCGAGCTGCTCAAGGCTCAGGGCTACTTCTAGCTCCGGCGACAATTAAGAATACGGCGTACTGGGGGACATGAATTTGTCCCCCAGTTTTGTTTTACCCCAATAAAAGGGGTGCAGGGGATGGGGAAAATGTCATCATACGGCTTGACCGGATGATCCAGAAGGCTGGATTGCCCGATCAAGTCGGGCAATGACAAGTGACGAACTCCCCCTATCCCCCTCTTTAATAAAGAGGGGGAAGCGACGAAGTCGCAGGGGGCGTTCAAGAAGAGGTGCAGGAGAGCTTCTCCTGCCGGGGTTTTAGGGGTGTCCCACGGGCGTATGGCCATACGCCCCTACATTAATCCCGCTGTAGGGGCGAGGCTCGCCTCGCCCTTGGACTATCAGGGGGTTTGGATAAATACAACTATCACCCCATCATTAAATGCACAGCCCTTGACCCTTCCCTCCCCGACTATTACTATTATCACGAATGAATAAGCAGAGGTGTCCTTCCACGGAAGGATCGGGGTTCTAGCGATGTCCCCCAGTTTTCAATTAATAAAGTCCCCCGAGTACGGGGAGGGGGTTGGACAATAAATCGCCCCGTGCGCCGACGACGAGAGGTGCAGGAGAAATTCTCCTGCCGGGGGCATTGGGGGTGTCCCCCATCTTTTTTAAAAATCCCCCAAGATTGGGGGACAACAGGGGGTTGATTGCATAGAGCTTTTACCTCCTGCTAATATTGTTAAGGAACTAATATCATGACAAAGCTAACTAACCTCTTCCAGCCGTTCCAGATCGGCAACGTTGAACTTAAGAACCGCATCGTGATGCTGTCCATGGACACGGGCTACGGCGACGATGGCTATGCTTCAAAGCGCGACCGCGACTACCTCGTCGCCCGGGCCAAGGGCGGCGCCGGGCTGATAATAACCGGCATGCTCATGCCCGGAAGCACCGGCGTGCCGCTCCCCGGACGGATTTCGATACACGCCGACAGGTTCATCCCCGGATTGAAGGAAGATGCCGACGCGGTGCATGCCGCGGGGGCAAAGATAGCGCCGCAGATCGGCTTGCAGTACTACTGGGCCCGCGCCGACGGAGAGAAGATCGAAGAGATCGGGCCATCGGAGGTCGCCACAAGGAAAAACTCCAAGCCGCGCGCGCTGACCGCGGATGAGATACACCAGATAATCGACGAATACGCCGAGGGCGTCAGGCGCGCGCGCGATGCCGGCTTCGACGCAGTCGAGCTGCACTGCGGCATCGGCTACCTGATAGCGCGTTTCCTGTCGCCGGCGACAAATAAGCGAACCGACGAGTACGGAGGCACTCTCGAAAATAGAATGCGCTTCCTGCTGGAGATACTAGCATCAGCCAAACGCAAGGCGGGCAGCGACTTCCCGATAATCTGCCGCTTCTCCGCCGACGAGTTCATGGATGGGGGCAACAGGCTTGAGGATGGTAAAAGAATTGCGGCGATGATGGAGAGTGCGGGCGTGTCCTGCATCAACGTGGCAGCAGGATGGCACGAGTGCCGCACGCCGCTCATTTACATGTCCGTGCCGCGCGGCAACTTCGTCTATCTAGCGGAGGAGATAAAGAAGGTGGTGAAGATACCTGTCATCGCCGCCTACCGCATCAACAATCCCATACTGGCCGACTCGATCATCGCGCAAGGCAAGGCCGACCTCGTAGGCATGGGGCGCGCGCTCCTGGCCGACCCGGAGTTGCCAAACAAGGCCATGCAGGAGAGGTTCGACGATATCAGGCCGTGCATCGCCTGCAACTACTGCCTGGACCGCATCATGCTCGGCGCCCCTGTAGTCTGCTCGGTTAATCCTCAGCTCGGCAGAGAGGGAGAAGTCAAATGCGAGCAGTCTGAACAACCCAAGAAAGTATTTATAATCGGCGGAGGACCCGCCGGCATGGAGGCCGCAGTCGACGCGGCCAGGCTGGGACACGACGTCACCCTGTTCGACAAAGGAAATCGACTGGGAGGCAACCTCATACCTGCGGCAGCGCCATCGTACAAGTGGGAAATCAATAATCTCATCGCCTATTACGAAACACAACTTAAGAAGAATAAGGTGAAGATAGAGCTCGACGCCGAGGCGGACGAGAAGACCATCGCTAAAGGCCACCCCGACGCCGTGATAGTAGCTGCTGGTGCCCAGCCCATAGTGCCGCCTGATTGGAGCCGAGATGTACCCAACGTCGTCACCGCCATTCAGGTACTCACAGGCGAGAAAAAGGCCGCGGGAGAGAAGGTCGTGGTCGTGGGCGGCGGCCTGGTGGGCTGCGAGGTGGCGGAGTATCTCGCGGAGCGTGGTAAGAAAGTAACTATTATCGAGATGATGGACCGCATGGGCAACGATATCGGCATTACGATAAGGTGGATAATAATGCAGCGGCTGCATAACGCCGGCGTGAAATGGGTCACAGGCGCCAAAGTGGAGCAGATCACGGAGAGCAGGGTGCGCGCCAACAAGAAATGCACCACTATTTTCTTCGATGCCGATACAGTTGTGCTGGCCATGGGCATGAAGCCGCGCGCAGAGCTGGCCGGGAAGCTGAAACAGAAGTTCGGCGGCAAAATCGACATCAAGAGCGTCGGCGACTGCGTGGAGGCCGGCAAGATAGCGCAGGCCACCGAGGGCGGCTTCCTCGCCGCACAGGAGTTATAGGATAGAATTCGAACTCCCCCTGTCCCCCTCTTTATTAAAGAGGGGGAAATAAATGTAGGGTGGGTTTTAAACCCACCGATAAGTGTTATGGATTCCGGCCTTCGCCGGAATGACGATAAGGGAAGTCCAGAGGGTGATCCCTCTGGCGGGGGAATTGGGGGTGTCCCCCAGATTATTAAAGTCCCCCAACGTATGGGGGACTAACAGGGGGTTCGGATGTTGTGTCCCCCTTTCAAGGGGGACAGCAGGGGGTTGACCAGTGAGTGAAGAGCAAAAAGTGAATACATCTAAAACGAAACTCCCGATAAAAACCAAGATTGCTATGTGGTGGCTTACTGTATGGAGCGTAGCTGCACTAGTAGCCTTGATAATAGTAATATTAATCGACGCAAAGGGTGATTGCTGGACTGAAAGTTGTTTATCTGCCAGGGTCGCCATCGTGGTTACCATCCCTGCAAGTTTAGTGATAGAAATCTTGATTCTTCTTCCTGTCGTTTTCCTTGGTATGAAAAGGGCATGGAGTTGGCCAGTTTCTATAGGCCTTGTTTCCGTTTACGCAACGGCCGCTATTAGCTATGGTCTTTCCGATCCGCCGTCGACTGTCTTGGAAATACTATTGGCACTAGGGATTATGATGCTGGTTCCCTTAATCCTTATAATCCTCGACCGAAAAAACTACTTTAAAATGCTCCGCCAACGGGAATTGAAGTAACCAAATAATGCTAATCGACCTTCATACCCACACCTATCCTCTGTCATACGACAGCGACCTGTCCCCGGACGCCCTCATCATCGCAGCTAAGAGCGCCGGGCTCGACGGCATCTGCCTCACCGAGCACGACGCCTTCTGGAGCGAGGCCGAAATCGAGGCGCTGCGGCGCAAGCACCAGTTCCCCATTTTCGCCGGCGCCGAGCTGAACACGGAGGAGGAGCACCTGATAGTGTTCGGCCTCAAGCAGTGGCTCATCGGCATGAGCCATGCCGAATTCGTCATCGACAAAGTGGAGGAGTTCAAAGGAGCGGTGGTGATAGCGCATCCGTTCCGTCGCAAGATACTGCGGGGCAGCGATGACCCCGGCGATGAGCGTTTCAACCGGGAACTGGACCACGCCTGCGCCAACCCTCTGTTTTCAAGAGTAGACGCCCTCGAAGTGCAGAACGCGCATGCCAACGAGCACGAGAACAAATTCTCAATTGAGCTGGCGCGGCGTCTCGGACAGAGGACTACGGGCGGCACCGACGCTCATGAGGCCGCCGACATCGGGCATGCAGCCACATATTTCGAGAGGCAGATTAAAAATATCGACGACCTGATTGCAGAACTCAAAGCCGGTCGGTTCCGCGCCCTTTCTCCAGACGAGGCCTCACAAAGGCTGAAACCGAGCAAGGCCAAAAGGAAAAGCGAGGAGTGGAAGGAAAAGTTCGAGAAGATGCGGCAATCCGGGCTATACACAGAGTTCGGCGACTAGCAGGTCCAGCGCCAGATCGCCCTTCCATATGCCCTGCTTGATGGAGATGTCGGTCTCAAGAATCTTGCGGTAAATCTGCTCCAGGCGTTCCATGGAATAATTGCGGCTCTGCTCCAGCGCCTTGTTCAATACGAAATCATTCATTATGCCCAGACGTTCCCTGATCTCGTTGCGCGTGCATTTCTGCTGGCTGAGCTCCTTGATCTGCACCAGTAAGCGAACCTGCCTGGTTATCATGAACAGTATGTAAGGAGCGGCGGCGCCTTCATCCAGCATCTGCTGCAGCAGCGGAGCCGCGGTGGCCGAGCGGCCTTCTATCAACGCATCCACCATGGTGAAAACATTGGCTTCACGAGCATAGCTGACCACTTCCTTGATATCCTTTTCCTCGATACGCCGCCCGCCAGTAAAAAGAATCAGTTTATCGATCTCGCTGGCCAGCACCCACAGGTTGTCCCCGGCAAAAGCCGCCAGCATCTTCGCTGCATCGGGCGCTATGCTCCCGCCGCCGCCCTTTATCCTGTTACCTATCCAATCTTTGAGCATATTACCCCTCAATTCGGGGAACTGCCGTACCTGCGCTGACGGCGCGAGCTGCTTTAACAGCAGGTTATCCTTCTTTATCTCACCATCGATAAAAATGAGCACCGTAGTCGGCGGCACCTCGGGCAGTCTCTGCTTCAACTCGCCCCACTCCGCCCGCCAACCCCTCTTGGGCATAACCTTCTCCTGATCCTCATCCGCGCCGTCCGATTCTTTCGAAACCCTGGTGCCCTTCTCAAACCGAGAAAGAAGCCCTTCTACGATCACAAGCCGATGCGTGCCAAGAAATGGCATCGCCTTACAAGCATCCAGAAGCTGACCCGGAACAACCTGCTTGCCATCGAATTCCGTGGTGTTAGTGGCCAGCGCCTCACGATCGCCCAGGCTGTTCTTAAT
>Ga0315274_10005855_pt1 | contig 17962 bp, 18 predicted proteins | sample YL17G02_20_MG_FD_203700 | JGI IMG/M metagenome (GOLD analysis project Ga0315274, IMG submission 203700) | Sediment microbial communities from Yellowstone Lake, YNP, Wyoming, USA - YL17G02_20 | ecosystem: Environmental > Aquatic > Freshwater > Lake > Sediment | place: USA: Wyoming | collected...
ACGCCGCTGTGTTGTTCACGCGCACGCGGCTTCCATGGGACAACCGCCGTTCTCAAAAGCAAAGCGGCGTCGTGCCGCCGCACTCCAAGAAAAGCGCCAATCCAGGAGGCTTCAGTGGTTCTACGCTAAACACGTACAACGATTTCCCTCTTTCGGATTTTTCGCCTTGAGTTCTCCGAAGGTCATTTCGTAGATTGTCCCTGATCGAATCCTGAGTAAACCCACCCCAATCGGTGACGTGAGGCAGACAATGACGGACGGCAGCACGATTCAGGACTTGTTTCGACTTCACGGCAAGGTGGCCGCGGTCACGGGCGCGTCGGGCGGACTGGGCGGGGCGATGGCCGAGGCGCTGGCCGAGGGCGGCGCGGACTTGGTCGTGGCGAGCCGGCGGCGCGAGAATCTCGATGCGATCATCGCGTACGCCGACAAGCTGGGACGGCATTGCGTACCCGTGGTCTGCGACGTGGCGGATTCCGAGCAGGTGCGCGCCATGATCAAGACCGCCGAGGAGAAGTTCGGGCGGTTGGACATCCTTGTCAACGCGGCGGGCACGACCCATCGCGACCACCCCGAGGATTTTCCCGAACCGGCCTGGGACGCGGTGCTCGCGGTCAATCTCAAGAGCGTCTTCGTCGCCTGCCAGGAGGCGGGCCGGCGCATGATCGCCCAGCGCAGCGGCAAGATCATCAACGTCGCCTCGATGCTGTCGTTCACGGGCGGCCTCTATGTTCCGGCCTATGCGGCCAGCAAGGGCGGCGTGGCGCAGTTGACCAAGGCGCTGGCCAATGAGTGGGCGCAATACAACATCCAGGTCAACGCGATCGCGCCCGGCTATTTCCGAACGCCGCTGACGCAAGCCATCTATGAGGATCCGGTTCGCAACGCCGAGATTCTCAACCGGATTCCGACGGGGCGGTGGGGCGAGCCGGCCGACCTCAAGGGCGCAGTGATCTTTCTGGCCTCGGCGGCCTCGGACTATGTCAACGGGCATGTCCTGAGCGTGGACGGCGGCTGGCAAGCCCGGTGAATGCGGAGTGCGGAGTGCGGAATGCGGAATGAGAAGCCGTGAACGCGCTCAGGCACGGCTTCTCATGGCTTTCCGGGCGGCGCAACGCGCCGTGAGCGAGTCCTACCTGAACAGCTCCCACCGCGCGGCCGCGGTCTGACCGGGCATGTTTAAGACAATCGTGTCGCTGTAGATGTTCGAGACGTTCCCGGCGCCGTCCCTGAACTGCACGGAAACGGTTTTCGTTCCCCTTCCGGCAACGAGGGTCCAGGTCTTTGTGGCGGCGAAGGGTTGCCAGGCGCTCCAGGCCAGGGTTTCGCTCCTCAAGCGCATCTGCGAGAAGCCGCATCCGACATCGGTGGGTCCGGTGATTCGGGCGATTTCCTGGTCATCCTGATTGTAGAGGATCGCGCGCGCCCAGGCCTGACGCGTTGAACCGTTCATCGTGACGGTGACGGTTTCGCCCGGGGCATATTGCGTTTTGTTGGTTGTGGGAGCGGACGGCGAGCCGCCGTGATGGTGGCACCCGATGCAAGTAGGGTTATCGTTTGTGTGGCAGCCCGCACACTGGTTGGTGAAATAGGAGCCGTGACCTGTCGCGGAACGGGCGGCGAAGGCCGTCGCGGCAACAGTCAAGAGAACCATGCACGATGTTCGCAAGTACATTCAAGACCTCCAGATTCCCCTCGGTGCGTGCGGGCCGGGCACACGGCACTGTTATTCCGGCATCCGACGAAGAGAATTCGTGCCGCGACCAAGGGCAATGGTGGCGGCAGTTGAAGGAGTGAATAGGATGGAAGGGGCGGATTGTCAATAATAATTCCGATACCGGTTCGCGTTCCTTCTTGAGTGTGGTCTGCCCGCTTTGTTTCCAGTCACCTGTTTGCTGTCTAATTTACCGCCTCATACCCCGTCGTCATTGGTCAATACCGGCAATCATTGGCGAGATTGTGATCTTTTTCGCAAATTAAAGGCGATGGGAATCATTTTTATTGTCGGAATCTGTTGACGGCGCGACCGCCATGTCATATCCCACTGTGTGATGTTTTTGGACAGTGTAACATGCCGATACGGACGCATGCAAAGAGATGCTCAACGCGAGCGATTCTCAAGAAGCACTCCGAAAGCGTCTTTCAAGCGCTTCTCGGTTGGGCTATCTCTGCGCCTTGCACCCGCTTCACCACGATCCATGGACGTAATCGGCACGGTCTGATCCGTGGCCGTTAGAGAAATCACCCAGGAGGGGTAGATTATGCAAATCAATCGCCGAGACTTTCTGAGATACTGCGGAACATCGGCGGCAGCCCTTGGGCTGAGTGCGGCAGACCTGGGCCTGTTGGAGAAGGCGTTGGCCAATCCCGACGCGCCTTCGGTGGTCTGGTTGCAGGGCGCGGGATGCTTCGGATGCTCGATGTCGTTCCTGAACCGGATTTCGACGACAGCGCCGACGACGGCGGCCGACGTCGTGATCAACTCGGTCAACCTGGCCTTTCACCCGGCACTGATGAGCCTGGCTGGCGAGACGGCCGTGGCCGCCGCAAAAGAGGTTCTGAGCAAGGGGAACTCTGTCCTCGTGGTCGAGGGCGGCGTTTCGACGGCGTTCAACGGCGCGGCGTGCTTTGCCTGGAGATGGGCCGGCAAGGACGTGACGTTCCAGGAGGCGGTCAGGGAGTTCGCATCGCGGGCGGCAGTGGTCATTGCCTATGGCACCTGCGCGGCTTATGGGGGAATCCCTGCCGCGCCCCCAAACCCAACGCTTGTTCGGAGCGTCCAGACGGCGACAGGGCGAACGACGATCAACATCGCCGGCTGCCCGCCGCACCCGGACTGGCTGGTGTGGGCGGTGGTTCAGCTGCTGACGGGCAGACCTATTCTGATGGACACCCGGGGGCGGCCCAACAACTTCTTCAGCCGAACGGTTCACTCGCTGTGTCCGAGACGGGGGCGCGATGAGGTGGAGCGGTTCGGCGTGGACGGCTATTGCCTGAAGGAGCTGGGCTGTCGCGGTCCACGAACCTATGCGAACTGTCCGGTGCAACGCTGGAATGGCCGTGTCAGCTGGTGCATCGAGGCCAACGCGCCTTGCATCGGCTGCACCGAGCCGACCTTCCCGAGCGCTTCGGCATTCTATTCGGGCGAAGGCCGCGGCGGCGGCGATGACGGCGACGACGATTAACACGAAAAAGAGGAGAATTTCCCTATGCAAATCATAGCAGCAATAGACCCCGTAACAAGGGTAGAAGGACACCTCAAGGTCGAGATCACGGTGGATACGGTCGCCGGCGTTCAGAAGATCGTGGACGCCAAGGCCAGCGGCACGCTGTTTCGCGGCTTCGAGAAGATTCTTGTCGGTCGCGATCCCTGGGATGCCCAACACATCACGCAACGAATCTGCGGCGTTTGCCCGGTGGCCCACAGTATGACCGCCGTTCTGGCGCTCGACAGTGCGGCGAAGGTCACTCCGCCGCCCAACGGCCGGATACTGCGGAACCTGGTCAACGGCGCAAATTTCGTGGACTCGCACATTCTCCACTTCTATCACCTGGCGGCGCTCGACTACATTGACGGGCCGGGAATGCTGCCGTGGCAGCCCAGTTGGAGCGTGGACAAGCGGTTCGATGCGGCCACGACAGCAGCGCTGGTCAACCACTACGTCACGGCGCTGGACATGAAGCGCAAGGCCCAGGAGATGGGGGCGATCTTCGGTGGCCGGCTCCCGCACCCGCCCACGTATCTTCCCGGCGGTTTCACCGAGGTTCCGACGGCGGCTCAGATCACCCAGTACAAGGCCTACCTCGACCAGCTGGTTCCGTTCATCACCAACGTATATCTGCCCGACGTGGAGGCGCTGGCGCGGGTGTACAGCGACTACGCCTCGGTTGGGCGCGGGTACGGCAACTTGCTGGCCTACGGCGTGTTCGAGCTCGACGCCACGGGAACCAACAAGTTGCTGAAGATGGGGCGCGCCGCGAACGGCTCGGCCAGCGTTCAACCGGTGGCCACCAGTGCGATCACCGAGCAGGTCACGCATTCATGGTATGACAACGCCACGAACAACCTCAACCCGACATCGGGGCAGACCAACCCGGTCTATCCGAAGGCGAATGCATACACGTGGTTGAAGGCGCCGCGCTATGGGGGACAGCCCTACGAGGTCGGCGCGCTGGCCCGCATGTGGGTCAACGGCGATTATCGGCGCGGCATTTCGGTCATGGACCGCCATCGGGCGCGCGCACAGGAGTGTTTGAAGATTGCGCAGGCGTTGCGGACCTGGGTGGACCAGTTGCGGGTCGGTCAGCCCGTCTTCACACAAAATTCCGTGCCTGTTGCGGCCGCCGGTGTGGGATTGAGCGAAGCGCCGCGCGGGGCGCTGGGTCACTGGGTGCAAATCGCCAACAGCAAGATCTCGCGCTACCAGATCATCACGCCCACGTGCTGGAACTGCTCGCCCAAGGACACGGCGGGCAAGCGCGGGCCGGTCGAGCAGGCGTTGATCGGCACGCCGATCAGGGACGCCAATCAGCCGATCGAGGCGTTGCGCGTGATCCACTCGTTCGACCCGTGTCTGGACTGCGCCATTCACGTGATGCGGCCGAACGAGGACGTGAAGGTTTTCGCGCTGGGTCACTCGCACGGCGACGAGAAGGTCGCCGGCGGCAAGCATTGCCACGTCTGAGAGCGAGCGTGAGACGTTCGTGGTTCCTCCTTCTGAAGGTTGCTTTTGGAGCCATCGCCCACGGAAGGGGGAGCTGCGAATGGCCAGAGATGAAGCTTGCGCGCGTGTGTGTCATCGGGAGGGCGAGGCGCCGTTTGAGCTGTGCACTGCCGGGGTGGTAGGAGATCACGCGGCAGGTAAGAAGCAAGTTGTAGGACGGGCGCCTCGCCCTCCCGGTTTTTCTGAGAGGGCTATGAAAATGGAATCCGAGCGGCAGTTGCGAATCCTCATTGTGGGGCTGGGGAACGTTCTGATGATGGACGATGGCGTGGGGGTTCATGCGATCAAGGAATTGCAGAAAGACCCGCCGGGCGGCGAGGTGTGCGTTGCAGAAGTCGGCACGGCCGTCCTCGGAGCGGTCCACCTGTTCGAATGGGCGGACCGGATTCTGGCGATAGACGCCGTGAAGGCGGGCGGCCCGCCCGGGGCGATCTATGCCTTCGATGCCGAGGGGTCGGAAGACCGAGGCCACCGGATGTCGCTTCACGAGTTGAATCTCTTGGGAGCGCTTCGGTTCATCGGGTCGGCTCATCCGCGGCCTCCGGTTGTGATTCTGGGCGTCGAGCCGGCGGTTATTGACTACGGAATGGATCTCTCGGAGACGGTGCGGGCCGTTTTGCCGCAGGTTGTGGAGGCGGCGCGAGAGATTGTTGACGGCTGGCAGCAGAATCGCGAAACGTGGACGCTCGAGAAACTCAAGGGGGCAACCGCGCGGGTCGAAAGCGGAAGGCAGACGCCAGAAGTCGGAATGCCGAAGGCGAGAGCTTTGCAGGCGCGGCCTTTGCGCCCTCGCGTGCACCCAACGAGTGACGTTGCACGAGCGCAGAAATCCGAGGTTCTTCCGACGACGGAATTCTGACCGCAGCTTATTTCAGCCCAACACAATAAAGGGACCGAAGGGACGAAAGGGACGAAAGAGAAAAGAGAAGCGAGAGCAGTCCATCAATTCGGCCCCCCGATTGTGTTTTGCTGTGCTCATGTGTGGGCGGCGGCGGCCAGCGGGGCGACGAATTCGCCGAGCCGGGCGAGCCACTGCGGGTCGTCGCGGAGTTCGGCGATCTTCTTGACGATGGCGCTTCCGACGACGATGCCCTCGGCAAAACGGCCCACCTGGCGAACGTGGTCGGGCGTCGAGATGCCGAAGCCGACGGCGATGGGGAGGCGTGTGTGGCGGCGAAGTTCGGCGACGCCCTGCTCGAGATCGGCGGGCAGCGAGGCGCGCTCGCCGGTGACGCCTTTGAGCGAGATATAGTAGAGGAAGCCGCGGGCGCGACGGGCGATGAGTTCGCGGCGGTCGGGCGGCGTGGTCGGGGCGACGAGGTAGATGAGCGGCAGATCGCGGTCGCGGCAGATCGTCTCGAATTCGCCGGATTCTTCGGGCGGGAGATCAGGTACGAGGAAGCCGTCGGCGCCGGCAGTCTTCGCGTCGTTAGCGATTCTGGCCAGGCCGTAGTGAAGCAGCGGGTTGAAGGCGCTGAAGAGAAGAAGAGGCACGTCGGTCTTCTGTCTGACTTGTCCGACGAGTCCGAGAATCTTCACCACGCTGGCGCCGGCTTCGAGCGCGTCCGTCGAAGCCTTTTGGATGGTCGGGCCGTCGGCGATCGGGTCGGAAAACGGGATGCCGAGTTCGATCAGGTCGGCACCTTTTTCGGCGAGGAGCAGAAGAATCTGCTCGGTGCGTTCGAGGTCTGGAAAGCCCGCCGTGATGTAAGGGATAAAGGCGCGCTGTCCGGTGCGCGCGTTTTCGGCAAACATGGCTTCGATGCGGTTCATGGCGTCCTTTCTGTCGGACTTGTCTGACCTGTCGGACTCGTCGGACTTGTCGGACTGTCTGACCTGTCCGACGGGCCTCGCTTTCACTCAGCACTCATCGCTCAGCACTCGGTCGGCCCAGTCGTTCCTGGAGCGTATAGACATCTTTGTCGCCGCGGCCCGACAGACAAATAATGACGATGCCGTTGTCGGGCAACTCGTCGCGCATTTTCAGGATCAAGTGGGCGACGGCGTGGGCCGATTCGAGCGCCGGGATGATGCCTTCGAGTTCGCACAACGCCTTGACGCCTTCGAGCGATTCGTCGTCGGTGATCGCAACGTAGCGCGCGCGGCCGGTCTTGGCGTAGAAGCAGTGTTCGGGCCCGACGCCGGGATAGTCGAGGCCGGCCGAGATCGAATGGGCGGGTTGAATCTGGCCGTCTTCGTTTTGCAGGACATATTCGCGCGCGCCATGAAAGACCCCCACCTGGGCCGTCGTTATGGACATGGCGTGAAGGCCGGTTTGGAAGCCGAGGCCGGCCGCTTCGACGCCGATGAATTGGACTGCGCGGTCGTCGTAGAATCGGTGAAAGAGGCCGAGCGAGTTACTGCCGCCGCCGACGCAGGCGAGCAGAACGTCGGGCAGGCGGCCTTCGAGTTCGAGAATCTGCGCGCGCGCCTCGACGCCGATGATCGCCTGAAAATCGCGCACGATCATGGGAAAAGGATGAGGGCCGACGACCGAGCCGATGATGTAGTGGGTGTCCTCGACGCGGGCCATCCAGTCGCGCATGGCCTCGTTGGTGGCGTCCTTGAGCGTTCGACTGCCGGAATGAACGGCGACGACGCGCGCGCCGAGCAGTTGCATGCGAAAGACGTTGAGGGCCTGGCGCTTCATGTCTTCTTCGCCCATGAAAACATCGCACTGGAGGCCGAAGAGGGCGGCGGCGGTGGCGGCGGCGACGCCGTGCTGGCCGGCGCCGGTTTCGGCGATGACGCGCGGCTTGCCCATGCGGCGCGTGAGGAGGGCCTGACCGAGCGTGTTGTTGATCTTGTGGGCGCCGGTGTGGAGGAGGTCTTCGCGTTTGAGATAGACGTGGATGCCGCGACCCATGCGGTCGCTCAGCCGTCGGGCGAAGTAGAGCGGCGTGGGGCGCCCGGCGTAGGTGCGAAGGAGATGATCGAGTTCGGCGCGGAAGTCGGGGTCGTCGCGGAACTCGAAGTATCTCTGTTCGAGTTCGAGAAGGGCGGGCATAAGAGTTTCGGGAACGTAGCGCCCGCCGAATTCGCCGAAGTGGCCGGTGGCATCGGGCCGATGAGGGCTGGTCTGTTCAGTCATTCTCAGAATCTTTCCGGTGTGAGACTTGCTTGCTCACGCAAAGGCGCAAAGACGCAAGGCCGAGATTCTTGGCATTCTGGCGGCTTTGCGCGAGAAAAAACTGTCATTCATGGGCACAGGCCGACTCCGGACGGCTTGGCGTTGTGGAGGAAGGCCTCGACTTTGGCCGGGTCTTTGCGGCCCGGCGCGGCCTCGACTCCCGACGAGACGTCCACGCCCCACGGACGAACGATCCGAACGGCGGCGGCGACGTTTTCGGGCGTCAGACCGCCGGCAAGGATCAGCCGATAAGAGTTGCCCAGGCCGGCGACCAGCGAGTGATCGAAGGGGCGTCCCGTGCCGCCGGCTTGTTTCGGGTCGTAAGTGTCGCAAAGGACGAAATCGGCCGCGTCGTAGCGGACCAACGCATCGAGACTCGTGCGGTCGCGGATGCGAAACGATTTGATGACGCTGATGCCGGCGCGCGAAATGAGGCGGCATTGGTCGGGCGATTCGTCGCCGTGAAGCTGGGCGGCGGTCAGGCCGCAATCGGTGCAGAGGCCGATCACGTCGCCGGGGGGCGTGTTGACAAAAACACCGACAGTGATGGGGTGGACGAGGCCCTCAGCGCGAAGCGCGGCGACGATGACGCGGGCCTGGTCGGGCGCGACGCGCCGCGGGCTATCGGCGAAGATGAAGCCGAGCAAGTCCGCGCCGCACCTGGCCGCGTGGAGCGCGTCGTCGAGATTGGTCATGCCGCAGATTTTGACTCGAACCATTGTTTTTGACAGGATAACAGGATGAACCGGATTTCTCTCTTGCCGGGTTTCATCATCCATCCTGTCTATCCTGTCCATCCTGTCCAGTGTAGTGTCCCATCAATTCCGCCAAGGCAAGTCCCGGGTCGGGCGCACTCATGAAATGTTCGCCGATGAGCACCGCGTGGACGCCCAGATCGCGCAGATAAGTCAAATCGTCGCGCGAGCGAATGCCGCTTTCGCTGACCACGAGGACGTTGGCCGGCAAAAGCGGCAGGAGGCGCTCGGTGTGGCGCAGGTCCACTTCGAGCGTGTCGAGATTGCGGTTGTTGATGCCGATGATGCCGGTATTGGATTCGGCGGCGCGCTCGATCTCGCGGGCGTCGTGAACCTCGACGAGCGCGTGCATTCGCAAGGCCCAGACGATGTCCAGAAGGTCTCGCATTTGCGCGCGATCGAGAGTCGCCGCGATGAGCAGGACGGCGTCGGCGCCGGCGGCGCGCGCCTCGAAAACCTGGTACTCGTCAAGGATGAACTCCTTGCGCAAGACGGGCACGCCCACCGCGAAATGAACCGCTTCGAGATGATCGAGCGCGCCGCCGAAGTACTTCTTGTCGGTCAGGACCGAAATCGCCGCTGCGCCGTTGGTCTCGTAAGAACGGGCGATGGCGGCGGGATCGTAGGGATCGCGGATGAGGCCGCGGGACGGGGAAGAGCGTTTGCATTCGGCGATAATTGCGATTTTCGATTTGCGATTTGCGATTTTCGATTGGGGAGAAACAAGTGCCGAGTCCTGAGTGCTGAGTCCCGAGTGCTGAGTGCTGAGTGGTGAGTGCTGAGTGCCGAGTGCTGAGTGGCCGCTGCGAAGCGCATTCAGGAGATTGCGCGGGACTTCGATCTGGCCGAGGCGCTGCTCGAGCTCGCGTTGCGGCACGCGCTTCTTGCAGGCTTTGATTTCGCGACGTTTATGGGCGATGATTTCGTCGAGGATCATGGTTTTTTCGACGCTTGGTTTTCCATGGACTTGATGAGGCCGAGCGTGCGTTCGAGCCAGCGCATGGCCTGCGGAATCCAATCGCGCTCGGAATAGGAGAGCGCCCGCAGCGCCTCCATGGCTTTGTCACGCAGCGCGGCATCGTCGGAGGCGAGGAACTCGAACATCTTGAACTCGCGTTTGGCCACGCGCAGGACAATGTCGAGCATCATCGGCCGCCAGCGCGGCTCGCTCAGCGCGTACTCGACGAAGGCCTCCATGTAGGTTTCAGGGGTCCCAACGTCGAGTCGCTGGCCTTCGGCGAACACGGCGCAGACGTGGCCGAGCGCGGCCATGGTGTTGATCGCTTCAATGTGATAGAACTCGCCGGGGCCTTTGTGGCGTTTCCAGCCTTGCTCGAGGAGTTCGAACAGCTCGGGCGTGAATAGGTAGCGGCCGATCGAGGCGACGTTGGACGGCTCGGTGCCGGGAGCGGGCTTTTCGACGAGGCGCTTGACGCGGAGAATCGGGCGCTCGCCCTCAAACTCGATGGACGACAGGCGCGAGATTTCGGGCCCCGCCTCGGCGACGCCGAGCACCGACTTGCCGGTTTCCTGATAGGCTTCGACCAGGATTTTCGAGAACGACCGGCCGCCGATGAAGATGTCGTCGGGATAGGCGACAACGAACGGGCCGTCGCTGACGACGGGCCGCGCCTGGAGAATGGCATGGCCCGTGCCGCGCATGTCGTCCTGGCGGATGGAGGCGAAGCGCATCGGGGGCGGCTGGATGGCCGGCAGCTGGTCGAGGGCGTTGCGGTCGCGCAGGAACCAGTCGAGCTCGAACTCGCGATCGAAGTAGTCCTCGACGGCCTTCTTGCGGCGCGAACTGATAAAGGCGACTTCTTCGATGCCGGCCTCGACGAACTCCTGGATAATGAAATCAATCGCCGGACGGTCCACCAGGGGGATCATCTCTTTGGGGATGGTCTTGGTGACCGGCAGGAACCGCGTGCCGTATCCCGCTCCGACGATCACGCCTTTGACTTTTTGATTGTTCGCCAATGCGACGCTCCTTCTCTAGAGCCATAGATTCAAGAAGCTCAAACTACAGATTTGACAGATTGCACAAAGGCCAAATCCGCATGCCCATTCTCTCCTTGGCTGGCCACCTTTCTTAGGGTCACCGGCCTTCGCGCTTGCGGGTACGGCGTTTCCAGAGTTGCCAGTCCCACAGCGGTTTGAAGTCAAACCACATCGCTGCCGCCAAGATTTTGTAGTCCGAGAAAAGTCCCGCCTTGGCCTCGTAGAGCAAACGTCCCTTCCATCCTATGTGCCATTTCAGTCGGTAGGCGAGATCATCGTTGAGAAAAGCAATGTCAACTTCTTTGGTACCCAAAGCCTCTGAGGTTGCTTCGAGGACCTGCGCGCGCTTAATCTCGTCAAAATTCGCCACTTGAGAAGCCACATCCACGTTCTGTTTCGGCCACCGCCTTCCCCTTGCCAGACGCCCGAACAACACGATCAGTTCGATCCCCTCGACGCTCTGGGGAATCTCTTTCAAGCGCTCGATTCGCTCGCCTATACCTTCGAAACTGATCTTGCTTCTGTGAATCACGCGGCCAAACCCTCAACGTCGAGCAGTAGATCAAGATCGTGGCTCTTGGGAAAGGCCAACGCGGCCTCGACCAAGCGTGCCTTCAGATATTTCTCGACGCACTGCTGGGCGTGGAAGCAGGCAGCGTCGTAGTTCGGCGACTCCTCCGCACGCAACTCACGCTGCGCCGTCACGAAATCACCTTCTGCCTTCGCGATCCACTCCTCGGTCAGCGGATTCATAGAGCACCTTGCCCTTCTCGAGGACTTCTTGCAGAAAGCAATCGCCCAGGCCGATGCGCCGGCGCACCTGTTCGGGGGTGCGGACGAGAAGGTCCATGGCGAACCGCGGCCTGACGCGCCGGCGAATTGCGCTCGCCATTTGCCATCCTTTTCCCTCGTGCGGCATGATCACGAGGATGTCCACGTCCGAATCGGCGGTTGGCGACCCATTTGCATGGGAGCCAAACAACACGACCCGCTCCGGATGAAACTCGCGTCCGACCCGCCGCCCCCAGTCTTCTATTTCCTGAATGATCGTCATTTTCACGATTCCCAGACCCGGCCGTTCTCTCAGGGTTCGCCGCTGGTCTCGCAGTTTGTCATCTGGCGCAATTCCTCCATCTTCGCGTGAGCTGCGCCCGAAGCAATGGCGCGGCGGGCAATCTCGATGCCCTCGCGAATCGTCTCGGCCTTGCCGGCGACATAGATGGCCGCGCCGGCGTTGACCAGTGCGATCTGGGCTTTGGGTCCGCTCTCTTCGCCCTTGAGGATGGCGGTCAGGATTTCGGCGTTTCCGTGGGCGTCGGCGGCGGCCAGAAGGTCTTCGAGATTGGCCGGGGCGTCGAGGCCAAAGTCGCTCGGCGTGGCCGACCAGGAATGAATCTCGCCGTTGCGAAGTTCGGTCAGTTCGGTGACCTCGGCAGTGGAGATTTCGTCGAGGCCGTCAGAGCCGTGGACGACGAGTGCGCGTTGGCTGCCAAGTTCGCGCAAGACTTCGGCGAACATGCGGCACAGTGCGAGGTCATAGACGCCAATCAACTGATGGGTCGCGCCGGCGGGATTCGCCAGAGGACCGGCCATGTTGAAGATGGTTCGGTGGCCGATTTCGCGGCGCGGCTGAACGGCGTGTTTCATCGCCGAATGATAGGAGGGCGCGAAGAGGAAACAAATGCCGATCTCGCGCAGGCAGCGCTCGGCCAGCGCGTGGGAACAGTCAATCTTGACGCCCAGAGCCGCGAGCACATCGGCGCTGCCGCAACGGCTCGACATCGCGCGGTTGCCGTGTTTGGCGACGCGGACGCCCGTGCCGGCGGCCAGAAAGGCGGCGGTCGTTGAGACGTTGAACGTGCCGATGTCGTCGCCACCGGTTCCGCAGGTGTCGAGCACAATGCCCGGGGGCGCGGCGATGCGGGCGGCGCGGTCGCGCAGGGCGCGCACAAATGCGACGACGTGCTCGACGCGCTCACCGCGCAGACGAAGAGCCGTCAGGAAGGACGCGATCTGGCACGGCGTGGCTTCGCCCGAAAGGATTTCGAGCGCGACCTGGTGGGCTTGGTCGCCGGTCAGTTCGTCCTCTCCCGCAACGAGTTTGCCGATGGCTTCGCGGATCACGCTATGTCGTCCTTATCTCGGTTTTGCCGCTATGTCTGGCGAAGGCAAAAGTAAAAAGTGAGAAGGAAAAAGTGCAAAAGGAAGACGCCGATCTTTCTTTCACCTTTTTCCTTTTTACTTCTCACCTTTGCCTTTTCCCTTCCCGCTCCCCGATGTCAGGGTCGCTTCAGCGTCAGAAAATTGCGCAACAGGTCCTTGCCCGCGCCCGTCAAAATGGATTCGGGATGAAACTGCACGCCCCACACGGGGTGCTCGCGGTGCTGCAGCCCCATAATCAGTCCGTCCTCGGTCCACGCGGTGATCTCCAGACAGTCGGGCAGCGACGAGCGGCGCACGATCAGCGAATGATAGCGCGTGGCCTCGAAGGGGTTGGGCAGGCCGCGGAAAATCGTCTGGCCGTTGTGGTGAATCATCGAGGTCTTGCCGTGCCAGACGCGTTCGGCGCGGACCACCTCGCCGCCATAAACGTCGCCGATGGCCTGGTGGCCGAGGCAAACGCCGAGGATCGGAAGGCGCGGCCCAAAGCGCTGGATCACGTCGCGCGAGATGCCGGCCTCGCGCGGCGTACACGGCCCCGGCGAGATCACGATGCGTTCGGGCGCGAGGCGCTCGATTTCGTCGAGCGAGACTTCGTCGTTTCGCGCCACGCGCAAGTCGGCGCCCAGGTCGCCGAGATATTGCACCAGGTTATAGGTGAACGAATCGTAGTTGTCTATCATCAGGATCATGACAGCCCTCGCGCCGCCATTTCGATGGCGCGCATGAGGCCGCGCGCCTTGTTTTCGGTTTCCTGAAATTCCAGTTCGGGCACCGAGTCGGCGACCACCCCTCCGCCCGCCTGGACATAGACATCGTTGCCTTTGACCACGACCGTGCGGATCGTGATGCAGGCGTCGAGATTGCCGTTGAAGCTGACGTAGCCCATCGCGCCGCCATAGGGGCCGCGCCGCTGCGGCTCCATTTCCTCGATGATTTCCATGGCGCGGATTTTCGGCGCACCGGTCAGAGTGCCCGCCGGGAAGCAGGCGCGCAGCGCGTCGAAGGCGTCGCAACCGGGGCGAATCTGGCCCTCGACGTTCGAGACAATGTGCATGACGTGCGAGTAACGCTCGACGACCATCAGGTCGCTGACGCGAACGGTTCCATAGCGCGAGACGCGGCCGACGTCGTTTCGGCCGAGGTCCACGAGCATGACGTGCTCGGCGCGCTCCTTGGGGTCGGCGAGGAGTTCCCGCTCGAGCGCCTTGTCTTCGTCGGCGGTCCGTCCGCGGCGGCGCGTTCCGGCGATGGGGCGGACGGTCACGGTCTCGCCGATCAGTTTGACCAGGACTTCGGGGCTTGATCCCGCCAGGTGCAAATCGCCCGCGCGCAGATAGAACATGTAGGGCGAGGGATTGATCGTGCGCAGCGCCCGGTAGATGTCGAACGGATGGCAGGGCAGCGGCAGGCGCCAGCGCTGGCTGGGGACGACCTGAACGATGTCGCCGGCGAGAATATATTCTTTGCAGCGCTCGACGACGTCCAGGTAGGCCTCGCGCGTGAAGTTGGACTTTGGCGTCATCGCCACGGGCGGATGATCGGTGCGCAGGGGGCGCGCCAGCGGACACTCAATCCGCTCGCGCAGGGCGTCAATCTTGGCGGCGGCGCGCTCGTAAGCCAGCGGGGCGTCGCGCGGGGCGGCCACGTGGGCGTTGGTCAGCAGGATCATCTTGCGCTTGACGTGGTCGAAGACAACCAGCGAGTCGGCCAGAACGAAGTGGGCGTCGGGCGCGGCGATATCGTCGGGTTTCACGGCGGGCAGACGCTCGAAATCGCGCACCATGTCATAGCTGATATAGCCGACCGCGCCGCCGGTGAACGGCGGCAGATCGGGATCGGCGACGGGCCGATAGCGGCGGAGAATTTCGCGCAACTGGTGGAGCGGCGACCGCTCGACCTCGATGCGGCGCGTCTCTCCTTGCTCGACGACGGTGACCTGTTTTCCCCGGCATTCGAAGATCAGTTCGGGGTCGCTGCCGAGGAACGAGTAGCGGCCGATGTTTTCGCCCTGCTCGACGCTTTCGAGCAAGAAGGCCTGGTCGCTCTGGTCGGCGATTTTGAGGAAAGCCGAGACCGGCGTCTCCATGTCGGCGAGGATTTCCTGATAGACGGGGATCAGGTTGCCGGCGCGGGCTTTCTCGGTGAACTGTTCGAGCGAAGGCTTGAGAGTCACGACTCAGTCCTGGAATCCAAGTTGCATCGCACCTGCAGCGCAGGCTAGATTCAAATTCCTAAACCGGTGCATCTGCGGCGTCAACAAAAGTCTCTTGATCTGCGAAATCGGGGGTGCATGGCTGAATTCCAACGCCCCCGTTCCGCCGGCCGATGCGTTGGTCCAAAACCAATGGAACCACGGATGCACACAGATTCACACCGATTTCATTTTGAAAGGGCTATCCGTACTACTATCATCCAAAATCTGCGAAGGCTTCGCAGATTTTTCCGGCTGCTCTTGGCTATCAGTGTGAATCCGTGTTCATCTGTGGTTCGGAGGCTGTACTGTGGAATCTGGACATGCACCTCGAAATCGGGGGATCGTTTGTTTTTGGTGCTTGATTTGAACGCTGCCGCTGCGCTAAAGAACGGAATAGACAAGGAAGCGGGGTTGCGACTCGGTCAGGACCGACCTACACAACACGCGAGCGGCGGCGCACCAGGAACCCATGCGGGATCGAGGGACGGTCATGGCGATCGTGGGGGAGTCAAAAGACGAAGGATTTCTCCAGAGAATCCGCGAATGGGCGGGCGGGACGGCAAGGCGTCTGTTTCGCCGCCACCGCCCGGCCGGAAAACGAGGTGCGACCGTGGACGAACGATGGCGCATTTTGGTCGTGGACGACGACCAGGACGTGCTCGATCTCATCCGCCTCAAGCTGGCGCCCGACTATGACGTCTTGTGCATTGACAAGGCCAACGACGTCGGCCAGGCGGCGGACCTGTTCGAACCCGACCTGATCATACTCGACATCATGTTGCCGAAAATCTCGGGCTACCAGGTGTTAGAGTACCTCAAGCGCAACCCGATGACGGCCAAGACGCCGGTCTGCTTTCTGTCGGCCAAGTCAAGCGCCCGCGACCTGAAGTACGGCTACAGCCTGGGCGCATCGCTCTATCTGACCAAGCCATTCCAGCCCGAGCGGCTGATCCGGAACGTCAAGCTGCAGTTCGAGCGGATGCCGCCGCCGTTGCGCCGCAAGCGTCACACGATTGAGGAGATCAACAAGAAGCTGAGCGCGGATCACGGCCCCTACCAGGTGGCAACTGCCCAGGCGGCGGCAGCCGGCGGCGAGGCGGTCAAGCGCGAGAAAGTGGCGACTCCGCCGCCTGCGACCCCGCCGCCCGCCACTCCCCCGCCCCCGGAAGAAGAGGAAGACACCCGGCCTCGCGCCCATTGGGTGCACTAGGAAAGACGGAAGAGCGAAGTGCGAAGTACAAAAAGCAACGTGCGAAGAGTGAGAAGAGAAGCACGAAGTGCGTAGTACGAAAAAGGGCGGGCGTCGGTTCGGCAAAGGCGATCGTTCGCGTTCTCCTCTCTTGCCTCTGACCTCTTGCCTCTGACCTCTGACCTCTACAGAATGAACTTGCTCAGGTCCGCGTTCTTGACGATGTCGCCGAGGTGGGTGCGGACGTAGGCGGCGTCAATACGGACGGTCCCGCCGGCCAGTTCGGGCGCTTCGAATGACAAATCTTCGGTCACCTTTTCGAGCACGGTGTAGAGGCGTCGCGCGCCGATGTTCTCCGATTGTTCGTTGACGCTGAAGGCCGTCCTGGCAATCTCGGCGACCCCGTCGGCGGAGAATTCGACCTCGACCCCTTCGGTTTGCAGCAGCGCCTGATACTGGCGGGTCAGGGCGTTGGTCGGCTCGGTCAGAATGCGCTTGAAGTCCTCGACCGTGAGCGGGGTCAACTGGCAGCGCAACGGGAAACGTCCCTGCAATTCGGGGATGAGGTCGGAGGGCTTGGTCATGTGGAACGCGCCGGCGGCGATGAACAGGATGTGCTCGGTGGTGACCATGCCGTACTTGGTGAAGACGGTGCAGCCCTCGACGATGGGGAGGATGTCGCGCTGGACGCCCTCGCGGGAGACATCGGGGCCGACGCCCGAGTGGCGACCGGCGATCTTGTCCATTTCATCCACAAAGATGATGCCCGACTCCTGGGCGAGTTTGAGGGCTTGGCGGATGATCTTGTCCATGTCGAGCGTTCTCTCGACTTCTTCGTCGGTGAGGTAGTCGCGCGCCTCGGCGACGGTCATCTCGATTTTTTTGGGGCGCTGGGGCATGAGCCGATCCATCATGTTGCGCAGTTCGACTTCCATCTCGGCGGGGTTGCCGATCATCATGCCGCCGATGATGGGCGCGCCGGACTTTCGCATCTCGATCTCGACGAGGCGGTCGTCGAGAAGGCCCTGTTCGAGTTGGTCGCGAAGTTTGTCGCGAGTGCGGGCCCAGCGCTTGGCGGCGGGCGACGTGTCGGCCTCGAGCAGATCGCTTTCGTCCGGCTCCTCGCCGCTCGGCGCGCCGCCGATGACGGTGCGGCCGGGACGGCGGCGAGGCGGCAGGAGCAGGTCGAGGACGCGTTGGTTGGCGCGGGTGCGCGCCTGTTCGATGACTTCGTTGCGGCGCTCCTCGCGCATCATGTTGATCGAGGTATCCACAAGGTCGCGGATCATGCTTTCGACGTCGCGGCCAACGTAGCCGACCTCGGTGTACTTGGTGGCCTCGATCTTGAGGAAGGGGACGCGGGCCAGCCGGGCGAGGCGGCGCGCGATCTCGGTCTTTCCGACGCCCGTGGGGCCGATCATGAGGATGTTCTTGGGGCTGACCTCGTCGCGGAGCGCCGGCGGCAGATTGCGGCGGCGGGCGCGGTTGCGCACCGCGATGGCGACCATCTTCTTGGCGTCGGTCTGGCCGATGATGTAGCGATCGAGTTCCCCGACGATCTGGCGGGGGGTCAGGCCAAGGGGGTCGCCGACGACGTCGTTGCTGGGGTCCTGGGTGGGTTCGGCCGTTTCGACCGGATCTTTCGTTTTGCTCATCAGGGCATTCCTCGCCTGCTTCAATCTTCGGAATTGCGGTTTACGTCACGGGGAATGGGCACTGTCAATAGCTGAATAGGAACCCGGGCGGGTTGGGGCGGGAGTTTCACATTATCCACGAGCGCCCCTGGAGCAGGCCGGCGACGCGGTT
>Ga0315274_10005857_pt1 | contig 17957 bp, 13 predicted proteins | sample YL17G02_20_MG_FD_203700 | JGI IMG/M metagenome (GOLD analysis project Ga0315274, IMG submission 203700) | Sediment microbial communities from Yellowstone Lake, YNP, Wyoming, USA - YL17G02_20 | ecosystem: Environmental > Aquatic > Freshwater > Lake > Sediment | place: USA: Wyoming | collected...
TGAAGGAATTCATATGCAATTAATCCAATGGTAATAATAACAATAAATTTTTTCCCTTTATTGTATTCCGGATTTATGCCGGCCATATAAAAAAATCGGATGATATCCATTTGAGGCAAGAATCAATTCATAACGCTGTCCACTTTGACCTGGTCCGCGCCAATCGAGCGCGCCACGTCCAGATTCCTCGTGCTGCACACGGCAGTGACTTCAGCCCCGAACGATTTGGCAATCTGCACCGCAAACGTGCCCACACCACCAGACGCACCATTAATTATAACCTTTTGCCCTGACTGAATCTTTCCTTTGTCGCGAAGACCCTGCTAGGTCCCCGAATACCTCATCACCCGGCTGAAACTGCTTTACGTTTCTGCCAACCGCTTCCACCCGCCCCGCTGTGTCAGATCCGAGTATCCTGTTTTTCGGTTTTAGAAACCCCCCGACCATTAAGCGGACCCAAAACGGGTCATCTCTCAGGATATGCCAGTCAGCTGCATTTAAGGACGTCGCATTAACATTAATCAAGACTTCATTGTCCTTGGGCGTAAGTTTTTCCACCTCTTTGAGCTGAAGAACTTCCGGCGGCCCGTATTTTGTGCATACGATCACTTTCACAAGTATTCCTCGAAGATTATCTTGATTCGGCCATTTTCAGAATTGTTTACCACGATACATCCTGAAATGACTTGAATTGATAAAGTGATTCCACAGACTTGAAATTGTTAAAAAGAAGAAGCTGTTTCAAGCCCCTCTCGATGTTGTTAGTCAATTTTTATGTATTAAGTTTGTATTGCCTCATTTGCAATCTCTTTTGGTTTAAAAACCGACCAATATTCTTCATCATTACGTCTCCATATTCCATCCCAATTTTGGCCCTGTGGACTAATATATTGCTCTCTATCTCTTTGTTTACCTCTTTTGATGGCTTCTTCAATAGGGCAGTCTATCCAAATCATATAAGTAAAGTAGTCTATTAGATCTGGCCGAAATAACCCAATACCCTCAATGATAATCTTTCCTGGATGTGAAATTTTTTTGAATTCACCAAGGGAATTGACCTTCCAATCAAAAGCTCTAAAATTAATTACTTTGTTTCCTTTTAAAAAGGGAAGACAAACCTCTTTCTCTAACCGTGCAAAATCAATACATTCCCATTTTGAGTAGTCAATGATGTCGAACCCTCGGAAGAAAGAATCTACTCCAATAATTGGTATATCCATCTCGGAACTTAGTGCATTTGCGAATGTGGATTTTCCTGCACCACCAAACCCGGAAATCGCAATTATTGCTGGGTTCTCAAGTAAATTTAACCTATTAATTAATTTTTTCGAAATAGACATATTATAATGCCTAACATGGGTCATCACTGGGCGGACGACGTTAGCTCACGGCCTGCCCGGCCCGAGAAAGACAGCAATAGTCGGTTAGGGTTCCGTCCGTGTCTGGCCGGGTTGGGCCGCCAGAGGATTGGTCCCTATAGAATTTTCAACTCCCCGATTCCTTCTGTTCACTCTCACCCCCTGAAACTTGATCTGACTTTTCCGACTTGCCCCGCGCTCTTAACCGTTCAATTAACGCTTGCATCCTTTGCTTAGCCATCTGCTCGCTCTCATTCTCCGGCTCGGCCCATGGCTGTGTCACTCGCCAGGTGATTTGACTGATCAGCGGTGGATCAGGATACGCCCCAGGATCATACAATGAATATCCCCGAAAGTTCACCGCACGCTCCTGATAACAGGCCTGGATCGCTTGCCGCATAACGTCTAGGTCCCCCTCAAATTGCAGGTCAATCAACGACACCTGCAGCCGAAAACGCTCAATCACTTCCAGCGGTAGGTTATGCAAAATCGCATGAAGCGCTTCGGTCCCGAGAATATGCTTTCGAACATCTACCCCATGCTGGAACAACGCTTTCAATGCGGCGCCAGTCAGATGTCCTTCGGATTCCGGCCCTCCCATAATGAGATACCGAATATTGGGATTTGCCACCACATTGCATATCATTTTCTCGAAACCAAGGTTCGGGGTTTGGATCGTGCCCGAAAGAGCTGCGCCGCTTTCCGCTCCAGTTCGCACCAATTCCTGAATCTCAGGAGGAATTTTGTCGGCATCGCGATTCAAGATTATGGCCACGACCACGGGTGAGAAATCATTCCCTCGGATATATCGACCGTCTTCAGGAGGGTAATTCGCTGCAGGTTGCACCTTGTGCATGTTGTCTGGTTCTCCTTTTAAAAAAACAAGGTTATCACTTGCGCGACTGTTCGTGGCGTTCAATTTTACGTTAATGCCGAAGCGTTGCTTTCAGGATTGGGTGGGATTTGGGCTCTTCTCCCTGTTTTATGGGGGGGATAGTAAACAACGCTGCTTACCCATCCCCCTTGCCGATGTGAAGAACAGTCCGTCAATCGGAGGAATAGTACCAAAGCCGATAACACACGCCATTTTTACAAATGAATTTCCATGCCTTGGCGTGAAACAAAGCAATCCAGGTCCGAATGAGCCTTTCGAATGACATTCAAGCAGTCAGCCAGTATTTCATCCAATTCCATGTCGGTTCGGTCCGGATGATGATGAAAAAGGCCCAAACGACGCACATCGGACCGAATCGCCAACTCCAGTGCATCCCGGTACGAGCTGTGCCCCCACCCCTTCATGCGTTCATATTCTTTCGGAGTGTACATGGCGTCATGGATCAGCAAATCGGCCCTGTGCAGGAAAAGCGGAGGCTCTTCAAAGGAGCGAACTGCCTGGCAGGGGACACCCAGTTCATTGTCTGTGAGAAAGACGAATGTTTTGCCGCGTTCTGAAAACCGGTAGCCCAAGGCGCCATTTGGGTGATTTAGGGGTATCGGATCCACAATCAACGAACCAATTTGGAACGGCGTCCCGTCAAGATCATGAAATCGAAGAACGGCTTTGATGTCGCTCAGGGGGATGGGGAAATAGGGCGGTTTGATAAAGTCTTCCAAAACGGTTTGAAAGGGTGTCCCCATCAGTCTGGGCGCATGAATGTCAAGACGAGTCCCCCGTCTGGTAAGCGGCCGGAAAAAGGGAAATCCGATGACATGATCCCAATGGGCGTGGGTCATGATCAGGTGAATGTGGCGGTTTTTCTCCCGAAGAAGACGGTTGCCCAATTCACGGATGCCCGTACCCGCATCCATGACGATGAGGGTCTCTCCGGTGCGGATCTCAACACAACAGGTCTCCCCTCCGGTTTTCATATAGGATGCTCCGGATACCGGGAAGGAACCTCGAGCGCCCCAAATTCGAATACGCATTGTCCGTTCTGACCCGCCGAATGGTGTTTTATTTTTTTTTAATCACCAAACAGGTGATGTCATCGCTTTGCACGGCTGCTCCCACATGCTGTTGGACGTCATTTTCAATGGCGGTCATAATTTCCCCCGCATTGAGATGGTTGTATTGTAAGATCACCTGGATGAGCCTTTCATCCCCATAATTCTCTTCAATCACATTCCAAGCCTCCGTGACGCCATCGGTGTAGCAAACCAGCACATCTTTTTCCCCCATGGTTATTTCATCACATGTATACGTCACCTCCATGCTGCCCAAAAAGAGTTCCCCTTTCTCCATCTTGGCGATTTTGCCCGCTTCATGGTTCCAATAAAGGGCAGGGGTATGCCCGGCGTTGACCGTGGTCCATCTCCCGGCGGGATGATCGTACAGGCCGAACCAGGCGGTCACAAACTGGGTGGATGTGGTGGACTCTATCAGCACGCGGTTCAGAATTTGGACCAGTCCGAGCAGCTCAAACTGCTCCTGTTTTATTCTCAAATAGCTGTTCAGGCAGGCATCAAACGTGGCTACAATCAAAGCTGCAGGAAAGCCTTTACCGCACACGTCAGCCATGACAAACAGGCTCTGGTTTTCATTCAATTGAAAAATGTAATAATAATCACCACCGACCTGACGGGCCGGAATGATCCGGGCCCGGATATCCAGATCTGGGTATGGGTGTGTGGACTTTGGAAGGATATTCATCTGAATTTCCCGCGCCAATTCCAACTCCCGTTCCAAAGTTTCGGTTTCGATAAGTTGCTGGGTGAGTTGATTGTTTTCAATAGCGATTGCGCATTGGGAAGCGAGGATTTGAAAGAGTGCCAAATCATCGACGTCAAAAACTTCTTTTCCCATCTTGTTAATGACCTGAATCACGCCCAAGAGCCTCTCATTCCGAACCAGAGGAAGGCAGATCATGGACCTGGTCTTGAAATCGGAACGATTATCGTATTCAGGATTAAAACGGGGATCCTGATAACAGTCCTCAATCAAAGCGGGTTCACGGTGCTCCGCCACCCAGCCGGCAACGCCCTCGCCCATTTCCATGCTGTATTGTTTAAACAGTCCGCCTTTTTCGCCGGTCGCAACATAGAAATGCAGTTTGCGATCCTCGGGATCGTAAAGCAGGAGAGAGCTGGCCTCTGCCTTCATGAACCGCTTGCTGCTTTCCATGATCTCGTGCAGCAGTTCCGGCAAAGGTTTTATTGCCGAAATGCTCTGTGAAATACGATGTAAAAATTGAAGTTCATCGTTGAACGCCTGCAATTTTTCAATTAGGCTCAACCTATCTTTCGAAATGCCATTGCTCTTCATCACAGCCTTTCTCAAGGATGCGTCCTTTTATGCGGGTCGAATTTTAAATCTGAAAAATCCAATTGCGAATCCGATGAAGCCGACAATCAGATGGTACACATCCTTCCATTTAAAATAAAATTTTTCGGCCAAAGTGATCCGCTCTTCGGGTATGCCGAAGCCCGGCGGACGGATCCGAAGGATCCATCCCCATTTCCGCCTGCCGATGAGCACTTTGTCCCAGGTTGAAGATCCCTGGATGTTGACATCGGCGAGCAGCAGCAGAAACCCTCTGGGCAACGTGCGGATGACTGCCGAACGGATATTGGGTTCTTCATGGATGGGCGCCTGTTTCACCATGACTTCAATGAAAATATGGTCGGAGTGATACAGTACCTTTTCAGCATGGATTCCCATGTCTAAACCAAATTGGGTTGTGAGAATATCGAACAGAAGGAACCCGATGCAAAAGCCCAAACCCCCGTAGAGGCATTGATACCGGCACACGGGTATTCTTTCCTTTCGTAAAAAAAAGACGATCATCGACACGATTGCGGTGGTACACAGAAGCATCAAGAGCCGATTGCCCGGCAGCACGCGTATCAGGTCCAATGAATACAGTGTCAGCCGTTCCGAATCGGAAAACAGATAGCGGACGTACTTCATATACATCCATGCCAGAACCGCAAGACTCGATAGGGCCGAAACCGCGATCTCCAATTTCTGCAACGGCGTAAATACGAGTCGGGATCCGAATTTCCTCTTCTTGACTAAAACGGGCGCTCTTCGCCATTGACATTTGAAGATAGTGATTTCATTCCGTTTGCCTTTGGGCCTGAACCGTTCATTTTTTATCAGCTCGAATTTTTTTCTGGGGATTTTTCGAGCCGACCAGGCAGAAAGCAGGATCTCGTCCCCTTTCGCCTTGGCCTGAATGCGGGAGGCGACATTCACCATGTCGCCAAACACATCGCTGCGTTCCATGACCGCTTTCCCGGTGTGAATGCCGATGCGGACTTTGGGGAATTTCGGGTTTTTTTGGCGTTCCTGCCGAAGGGTTTGTTGGATGGCAACAGCCGCCTTCAGCGCATTGACCGGCTTTCTGAATGAAACCATTAAAGCGTCACCGATTGTCTTAACGACCTTCCCGCGGAATTTTTTAACGATGGGAAATATGAGGCGGTTGTGGGTGTCGACCATCAGACGCCCCATTTTATCGCCGCGTTTGTCCCAGTAACTGCCGGAACCTTCCATGTCTGTAAACAGAATGGTGATTTCTTTTCGGGTGAACTTGATCAGTTTCTGAATCTGCCGACCCAGGGGAGAATCGTTTTTCATGGGATTTATATGATTTGATTCCGACGTGATAGGCTGTTATCAATTTCCCCAGATTGAATTGGAGCTGTGCCAAAAGCCCGATTAAGATTGAACGTAAAGAATAAAAGTGACCCTAACGGGGCTTTTGGCACAGCCTCGACGGGTCACCGCTGACGGGTGACCCGTCTGATTCCCCGCCGCTTGCGGATGGGTAGTACATTGTCAAAATAAAAGTTAATCAATTCTCAAATGAATTTCAAGCGGTTTCAATGAATGAAGTATTAAAAATATTGATTTATTTCTCCAGTGTAATTTTCCTCGTGACACCCGCATTTCCGGCCTCCAGCCGCACAATGTAAACACCGGCAGGCTGGGCGGCGGCATTCCACGTCACAGTGTATCGGCCCGACTCCTGAGGCCCGTTTGCCAGGATGGCGACCAAGGCCCTGGTGATGGAGTAAATGGATAATCGGACGGAAACCCCATGCGGAGGCATTCCATCAAATGCTTGCATCCGATATGCAATGGAGGCTCACGGATTGAATGGATTGGGGGAGATATCCAACTGCATTTCGTGAACTGTGGCTTGACTTTCGTGTGATTCCACCATGGACGCGATACCGTGCGCTTCGTCGAACCGGATGCGGGCAGGCAGGGAGTATAGCTTATTCGTTCCTTCCGGCTGCACCCAGGGCCAGGTCAAATCGCCGAAAAAGGAGGGCTTTTGCGCCAGGTACAGAGAATTCGGCAGGTCATGATCGGTTATGACCGAATCCCATTTCACGCTGTTGGTGACATTGTCGAAATTCCCATGGTGAATGAGGGTGGAAATGACCCTGGGGTCGGCCGGCCCCCAATCCGAAGCCCGATCAGCGCAAGAAGTCACGACGTGCAATCGCATTGTTTTTATCTAGAACACCTTTCTTGAACCGGTTGTATCGGCCAGGCATATCCGTTATGAGGATCCGGAGGCCGGCCAATGATCAAATGCAATGATTCCTTTCGTTGGGTTGAGCTATAATCCTTCAAAATAGCGCATGAACACTTTTAGCAAGTCACTTCCCATGGCCAGCCAATCCCCGGAATCCGGGACTTTGTTTCGACCGGCAATCCAATCCGCATTTAATTCAAAGATAAATGCTTCGATTCCAAATCTTTCAAGCAGGCCATCACCGAATGTCCCGGGATTTCGGAATTCGCGCCCTTTGCTCCCCTCTGTAAACCAGGTGTGCTCTTTTAATATTTCTTCAAATCTTGCCATATGCCCTAAATATTCCTTGCTATTTCCGTCAGGACTGGCGAACTGCGAATTCCCTTCCGCATCATTGTGAAAATCAATCGCCAAATCAGGCTTTAATCCTTTTGTGATAAGATCCCGAATGAAATTTTCGATTGCATGATTTTCAGGCGCCAAAATCAAGTCCGCCGGTTTATCCCAATTCCGGTTCAGATCCTTTCCATTCGCGTTAAAGCGTGTCCTTCCCCTCCGGACGCCGTCCATGTTCGCCATGGGAGGATGTACAGACAGTATTGTTCCAGATATTTTTTATTGTTCTCCGTCTGCTCAAGCAGGCTCTCTATGAGTCCTTCCAGCACTCAATTCCCGCCGGATTCCCAGGGATGGGACCGTCCCCGTAACAAAACACAATGCGGCGCGTTTTTCCGGCCGATTCGAATGATTTTCAATGTCGCCATTTGCAGCGATCTCCCAATTCAAAGGAGATCCGTTTTCTATAAAGGGATTGATATAAATGACCGGAGTATTATAGTTTATTCATAATAATCACCACCATTTCTCCAGACAAGGGAATGCATCCATTCGATCCGGTGATATTACCTCGAATCGGCAAAATCAACCTGGACGGCTTGATACGCCTCTATGCGCGGGAATTCAAGCTCAACAGTATGTCCCTTAATGTTTTTCTGAAAAGGCGCTTTGACAAATGTCGATATGCTTCGGATCTTTTTACCCTTTGGAATTTCAAATGTCAGCCGGGCGTTTTTGACTGGGGCCAAATAATTGTCGTCCACATACATTCGTTCGAACTTGTTGCCTGTCCAGTTCGTGATATGAAAAACCCATAGATCTCCATTTGCTGCAAGATTGGTAAAAACCGATGAGGGAGCTTCAAAATGATAAGGGACGTTGACGGGGGAAACCATCCGAATAAAGCTTTCGATCAGTTCTCCCAGAATGGTTTTTCCATCCTTTAAATATAAACTCTCCAGGGAGCAGGCAGAGTAAATGACCTTGCCCTTGCCATAATTCGACAGGACCACACCCGGCAGCAAAGGACGTCGGCCATCGCCCGTGACGATATCCATGAACACGTTTGCGTCGTTCAATGGCTTTACAGGTTCATAAAACCATGCGGGAATCAGACGGCTGTCCCATTTTTCCGTCAAAGGCCCGCCGTTTTCGAAACGTTTTTGCAGATAAAGGTCGGAAGGGCCGCCTATTTTTGTGCTGTATGTCCTCATATCGTCAGCAAGCCCACCTTCCGGTGTCACCGGTGTTACACGGATTAAATCCTCCAGCCCGAAATTTTGGCTGCGTTTACCATCGGCATTGTACAATGAGGTGGCATAACTCACAATCAGGCCGCCGCCGTTCCGGACAAAATCCTTGATGTTTTGTATGCGGTTCCGTGACAGATGGGGAATATCCGCCAGATATAAAACGGAATATTTTTGCAATTTGTCCGGTTGATCGAGAATAAATTCATGGATGGAACTGACCTGAACATGATTGAACAGGCAGGCGGCAAAAGCGCCAAGCGTAGATGTGCGCGTATCCGTTTGTCCGCCCCACCAACTGGAGCGGGCATGACCTTCCGGATTCTTATCGCAGTAAACCACACCGATAAAAGGGTAATTCTGAAGGCCGTTGAGGACTTTTTCATGCTGCTTTATGATTTCGAACGGGTAACTGACGAAACGTCTGTTTTCTTGATGATCCGTATAGGCATAGGGTTGTGCGATGATAGCGCCTCCGCCAAACATCATATTTGCAAAAATTTGCTGCTGATAGCCATAGGTTTCATAAATCACCCTCTGCCAATTGTTGTAGACGCCAATGTACGGCCAGACATCCAAGTCCAAGGCTCGTGCCAGACTGACCCCTTCGGCGCGCTCCAGCATGGTTTTACCCCGTTCGTATAGAAAGGCATCCATTTCTTGAAGAATACGAGAGTCTTCATTGGCTATTTTAACCGGATTGTCCGCATTGTAAATGAGAGGTATGTTCTTAATGGATTTTATGAGTTGACATACCTGTTGAACGATTTTAATGTATTCCTCCGAGTACCAATGATGATATTGGTCGATGACCGCCAGTTCTTCTTTTGTATAGTCCTCAAGATGCTCGTGAAAAGGAATCTCCTTGCCGCAAGCCCGGCGGAAGCCGCCACGGCAGCCCTCACAATAACAGGTCTGCATTCCCTCCCAGAAATAGAAGGGCCGCCAGGTGTCAAAGTACATGCCGTCAATGTCATAATCACGGGCGACGTGTTCCACAAGCTCCATATAAGCGTCTTTGTAGGGTGTCATCCAGCAGACCGTGCCATGATCTTCTCCGATCATCATCTGAAGCCGGTTGGGAAGACCGTTCGGACTGGCTACATGCGCATATTCAGGGTAATCCTTTGTCACCATTGACCATGCCAGCTTGTGTCCTGTGGAGATATAAGGCACCACTTTAATGCCCTTTGGTTTGCAGGCGGCAATTGTTTCAGCGAGCAAATCGCGATTTCCCTGTTCCGGGTGAGTCGAAAAGCGTACGCCCTGAATGGTCGCATACTTGCCCATGGTTCCGAAACGGACCACATTGGCGCTCATTTCCATCATCGTGGCCGCCAACCGTTCCGCGTCATACTCTAATTTGGGTACCAGTGGCGGTTGATAAGCATCTATCAGAAAAACCCGCGCAGTTTTAATCCAGTCAAATTCGCCCGTTTTTTGACTGTTACGGTACGGCACTGAGTGTTGTGCCTGTACATGCTGCAAATGCAACAACAGCACGCCTACAATGAAAATGAGAACGAATGATGTTCGACGTTTATCATTCATGAGGTCTCCGCCATTCACATTTGATATTAAATTATTCTCGCATGAAAATTGTTATCAGAGTTAAATTGTTAAATATTTTTCTGATCGCCCTGGGCGATCGGGTAGGGATGAGCTTATTTTATGACGGTCATCTTAAGGGTCCTGACAAAATCCCCGCTTTTCAATCGATAGAAATACAGTCCGCTCGGCATGTTCCAATCGGCCGTGGACACTCTCGCGTCGTACCGGCCGGCATCCTGAGTCCGGTCCACGAGCGTCGCGACCTCTTCGCCCAGAATGTTGTAAATTTTTAATACCACCCGGCCGCCCGCGGGCAGCCGGTATCGGATCATTGTCTCCGGATTGAACGGGTTGGGATAATTTTGCATCAAATCGAACGACACCGGCAGGGCGTCCGCGTTTTCTACGCCCGCGGTGGCGTCGGCTTGAATCGACAGGTTGTCGATGGCCCAGCCCCAGCCAACCGAGGCGTCGTCCGAATACAGCCTGAAACGGAACAGAATGACGTCTCCCGCCGCGAACCGGTTCAGCATATTGACTTTGTGATGGACGAAATCGGCGTCCGTCGGGTCCGCCTCAGAGCTCCAGAGGTCCAGCCATTTTTTGTTGAACCTGCAGTCATAACCGTTCTCGAAAGACCGCCATTCCATACCGTCAAGGCTGCCCTCAACCACGACATAGTCATAAAAGTTGCCGCTGCCGAACGTCGAGCCCTCTTCACCGGGTTCCACAACAGCGAGGTCGTCGTATTCGATGAAAGCCTTCCCAGGAGCGACCTTGACGGGCGTGGTGAGCATGTACGTGTATTCGGTTTTTGGAAGATAATCGTGCGGAGACTGGATCGCCGGTGACCTGATCAAACCATTCCGTCCAATCGTGAAACCGGCGCCCTCAAAATCCGACGTGGTGGAGTTGAAATCATTCACGTAACGAACCTGAACCGATTTAAAATCGTAAATCTCCACGCTGTCCGGAGCCGAAGAATAGGCGCGCGCGTTCCTGTATGATACAAGCCGCAGCATGGTTTTTCCGGTTTTTGCCGGCAGGAACCGGAGGGTCGTGTCCTTTTCGGAGGTGGCGGCGAGCGTCAGGGCCGCAGCGCCGTCGATCACCACCTGCGTCGAATCGTAGGGCGACCTCAGCCTGATGGACACCCGGATGGATTTGTCCGGGTTTTGGAAAAGTCCGTCGATGACCGGCGACAGGGTGACTGCGGGAGGCGTGTAACCTTTCAGCGCATCCAGGGTCACCGTGAAAATCCCCCTGCCGTGTGTCGCCAATACAACCTGGTCGTCGACGATCTTCATGTCCCAAACGGATACGGCGGGCAGGCCGCTGTCGAAATAGTGCCAGGTAGCGCCGTTGTCCGCGGACTCAAACAGGCCGATTTCCGTGCCGACCCAGATGATATTCGCGTCGTATGGCATCACGGCCACGCAGTAGGTGGCCACGTTCGCGAATCCATTCGCGCTCGAGGCATTGGCGCCGAATCCCGACAGGTCCTGCCAGGATCGGCCGAAATCGGTGGTGCGGAGGATTTTGGGCGCATTGGCGAAGGAAAAGGTCAGGTAGGCCGTTCCGGCGTTCGTCGGGTGGGTGTCAATGCCGGTGATCCAGCCCAGCTTCACGCCGCCCCACGGTTTGACGGGAGAAAACGTCAGCCCCCCGTCTGAAGACATAAACAGGCTGGATTTGTCGTTCGAGAAGGAGGATCCCGCCCAGACGGTTTGGGGGTCCGCGATGGATATCGCCACGGGCGTGGACAATCCATCGAAAAGCCATTCACCGGTCATGATCGCGGATTTCGACCAGGATCCGCCGAAGTTCTGGGAATGCCAGATGCCGGTCACCCCGGTGGTGAAAAGGATGTCGGGGTCGGTGTTCGATTCGGCAATCTTCGAGAGGAAGGGAGCCTTGTCTTCGTAAACGTCCTCCAGTCCGTTTTTGGCGCCTTCCCAGTTGACGCCCCCGTCGGTGGTCCTGTAGAAGTCGTTGTACTGGCTGCTGCCGATGATTTTCAGCGGGTCCCTGTAATGCCAGGCCGCGTCGAAGCCGTCGCCGCCGATCGTCCGCTTGTACTCGGAATGGGCGTCGGCGGGCCGCCCAGAAGGGGAAAGCCACGTGCCGTTGTCCTGTGCGCCTCCCATGTATTCCGAGGCTCCCGGTTTCTTATCAACGCCGTAGAACTGGGTCGTGTTGTATCCTCCGCCCAGAGCTTCCCTCCAAGTCAGACCCTGGTCCCTCGACACCGCGACTCCCCCGTCGTTTCCGTTCAAAATCCAGAACGTTCCAATGCTCGGGTTGATGGGGATCGCGATCAGATTGTGGTGGTCGACGTGAACGTAGGGTTTGTTGTACTGATTGTATCCGTCCGTGACGTTCGCGAAGGTCGCCGTGTATTCCATGAGGGCGCCGTAGCGTACCCGTAGAACGGAGCGGGGCAAGTTTCCGGCATCCCAGTTCCCGGACGACAGGCAGGGCCACAGCGTCCACATGTTCTTGTATACGATTCCGTTGTTCTCGGCGACTTGAGTGGCCGGCGCGTTCGCGTCGTAATCCATCGCATGGACGGCGACATATTCACGAATCGTATCCGAGGTGTCCGGGCCGAGATTGAACACCCCGTTGTCTTCACCATCCCTGAAAGAAACCATGAGCTGTCTGCCGTTGACGATGTCCCATGCTTCAAATGGAACGACGCCGTATCCCTTGTATTCGTACGTTTGGGTGTCCCCGGAACCCGTTTTGACGAACCGGTGGGCCTTCTGCGAAAGCCCGGGACCGAATCTCAGTTCGGCGGAAATGACATCATCCTCGGTCAGATTGAACGGCAAATCCGAAAACGGCTTGAAATTGAAGAAATCCTTGCCCTTCCCGATGCCTCCCCGGCCGTAGGGCATTCCGCAATTCACGAACGTCAGGAACGATGCGGTATTCTCTTCGTCAATGCCCAGAACGCCCTTGCCCGATTGCGTGGTTTCGGACAGAGTCGCCTTCCAGACGTCGACTCCGCCTACGAAGACCGTTTTTTCATTGTAGGGGTGCACCTCGACGGTGTTGTCGTACCAGCCCTGTTTTCCGAGCCAATCCGGTGTTTCGCCGCTGGCTGGAACGACCTGAACCCATGTAGCCGCCGCATCGACCGATACGTATAGGGCGGAACCGGTCTCCACTTCCGAGCCGGCATAGAGGCGTTTCGAATTCCGGCTCGAGACCGCGATTTCGATTCTTCCGGTGGTCCTCAACGAGGCGCCGGATTTTCGCCAGGTCAGCCCGGCGTCGGTCGATTTGTATACGCCATCCGCATACAGGGAAGCGTACTGGACGGAAAAATCAACCGGATCGGCCTTCAAGTCCTGGACGCTGTATCCGGATCTGCCGTCGAAGACCGTATTCCAGACGCTGCCCCCGTCCCTGGATCGGTAAATTCCGGAATTGGTGGCCGCCAGAACGGTGTTCGGATTCTTGGGATCCATGATCATCCGGTTGACCCACCAGAATTTTTCGCCCGCCGTCGAAACCAGCTGGTTCCAGGTTTCGCCGTGATCCTCCGATTTAAAGATGCCGTTTCCGCGCACGCCGTCGGAGTTCAGGAAACCCTCGCCCGTCCCGCAATACAGCACGTCCGGAGCGGACTGCGATTGGACGAGAACCGTCGTCGCGAGATTGGGTAGCCTGTCGGTCATGTTTTTCCACGATTGTCCCGCATCCGCGGTTTTCCAGACTCCGCCGCTAACGGAACCGGCAAACCAGGTTTTGTTCGTCGCATCGGAAACGTCGACGATGAGGCCGCGCGTTCTCCCGCTCACGTTTCCCGGCCCGCGCTCGACCCAGTCCAGCGAACGCGCTTTTAAAAGGCGTGATGACACGGTCGCCTTCCGGAATTCCTCGATCAGGTAATTGGACCTGTATTTTTCTCCGGTCTCGCCGTCCCGGATCCGGATTTTCCGCTGAAATTCGGCGAACCGGTTCGGTTCGTCAAAACGGTCCCGTTGCGGTTTTTCCGTTTTCAGAGAAGTGGATGCCGACGGTCCGGCCTTATGGTGAAGCGGAAACTGCGGTTTGCGGGAAATGAATGCCCAAAAAAAGATGAGCGGTATCCCGATGCAGGCGACGGCGAAGGCTGATTTTTTCATGGGAGTTTATCCGATCGTTGGAGGCAATATAAAAGTTGGCAATGTTCCCCTCACAGAGAAGCGTACCCAATTACTTCCGATGACGATGGAGTCATTCACGGGATCTTCGATCGCCGAGGATCAAAGATTTCAAGCCCGTCTCCACATCGACCCGATACCCCGGGATTTCATCCGCGCGGTCGCGGCTCACCGTGCCGGGCGTGACGGCCACCTCGATTTGGCGGGAATTTATCCAGCGCACCCTTGCGGCCCCGACGTTGTCCTCGAATACGACAACCCCCTTCTTCATATCGTAGACAAAAAAATGGAGCGCGGGATTGGGATTCAGAGACGATTCCTTCTCCTGTTTCCGGACGATGGCGAAATGGCGGTCGGAATTCGTCGAAGTCTGATAAGCCGCGCCGTATTTTTCGGCGGCGATGGATCTGAGCCGAGCACTGCGGGGGGCGCATTTATTTTGGGCGGCCGTGCATCCGCAAAGCAACAGGAGAAACAACAGGAATGGGATTGTCACTTTTCGCTTGAGTCTCACGCTGTCCTCGATACGCGTTCGTTCAAACGGGCTTCGTCATAAGATAAGGATGATGTTGATAAAAACAAGTCATTTTGACCCGGATGATTCCTGAAATTGAGTTCCAGGCTCAAAATTCTGACATCAGCCTTTGGCAAATTTATTTAGATTCTTTTATCCGTATGGGGGATTCAGCATGACATTCAATTTGTTATGTTTGCCGAATGCCGGTTAATCATTCTGTATCTCTCCGTGAGCTTCCGTGGTAAATCTTGATTCATGGGTGCAGAAATATGGATGAAAAATATCACCACGGAAAAATCACGGAAAAGCACAGAATTGAATTTTTTGAAAATCTTGAGATCATTAAGGTTGCCGCATTTTTTTTGATATTGATGAATCATCAAGGCTCAATCTCGGCATGTGACGTCCTCCTTCCCGAATGGGAGGGAAAATGATCTTCGACTGCTAATATCGGAACGTCATTGTCGCGAAAAATTCCCTTCGCGGAGCCGGCTGGTAAGAATTGCCGTCGGGGTCGGGCTCGGTGAACGCAATATAGGATTGATCGGTCAGGTTTTTCCCGTATAGGCTGATTTCCCCTTTTAATCCCGAGAATTCCCAGCGATACGAAATGTGGGCGTGAATCAGGCGAAAACCGTCCTGAAAAATGTTTTGATGCAGTTTATCCGTGTAAATGCTCCATTTTGTCTGCAGTTCGGCGCCCAGTCCGACAGTCACGTTTCGAAGGATGGCACATTCCAATTCGGCGGCCCACTGATGCTCCGGCGAATTGGGAAGTCGGTTCGACCGGATGCTGTCCGGCGCCGTGTATTTGAAATCCGAATATGTATAGGCCGACGTCAGGTTCAAACGGTCGGATACTTTCAGGGAGACGTATGATTCCAGACCGTGCCTTCTGCTCGCGCCTGCGTTTCCGTAAAACGTCTCGAGCGGACGGCCGGGCAGAATGCGGTAGCGGTAGAAATCGTTTCGCGTGTCCATCCGAAAGAGCGTCACGTCGTAAGAACAACCGCCGCAGGCCATGCCGCGAAGCCCCGTTTCGAAACCCGACGAAGTCGCGGGCGCCAGATTCGCGTTGAAACCTCCGAACGATGCCGGATTGCTCGCCAGTTCTTCCGTTGCCGGCGGCAGGAAACCCTGACCCCAGTTCGCATACAGGTTCGCTGAATTTGAAAATGAAACCACCCAGCCCAACCGCGCCGTGGTTTTTTCAAAATCGGCTTTTCCCGACAGATTTCCGGTTTGGTTCCGGATATCGGTCAGCTGGTTCCGGATGTCGTCCCGCCTGACCGTGAGCGTCGCGTTCCATTTTTCGCCGAATTCCAGGCGGTTCATGACGAAGACGCCGTTTCCCCGCTGGCGGATTGTCTGATTCGCCAGTAAGACGGTGTCCTCGCGCACGGTCTCGTCGAAACTGCCGATTTCCTCGGCGCGGTCTTCACGCTTCAGGTTGGCTGTTTTGGTCTCATCCATCGTCTGGAATTGCATGTCGGCGCCGACGAGCAGGCGGTTCCGGAATTTTCCGATCGGTAGATTCCACACGTATTGCACCGAACCGCCCGGTGACCGGATATCCCTGTATTTCACCGCCCTGGAGCCGGGCTCCTTGTAATCGGCGTTGCGGTAATGGATCGTAAAATCAAGCTCCTGATTGCCGGTCAAATCGCACGAGCCGGACAGACCGAGGGTGATCCGCCGGGTTTTCTGATATTCGTTGAACGGAACTGCGTCGGGATTGGGCTGCTTCGGGTTCTGGAAGACCTGCGCGGCGTTCAAGCCTTCGGCGTTCTGATTGAAATATCCGATGATTGACAGAACCTGAGTCAGTTTCAGACCGGCCTTCGGTGCCCATCCGATCTTTTCGCTGAACTGATTCGACCAGAACGCCGAGTGCCGCCTGTAGCCGTCGCCCCGCGCACGGGAAAAGGATATCCGGTAATCGGGGCCGCCCGGGTGACGGCCGTTCACCTGGGCGAGCAGCTTCGCGAAACCGTTCGAACCCGTTGATGAAAAAATCTTCGCTTCCGCCGGCCCGTCGCCGCCGGCCCGGGTGATGATGTTCAGCACGCCCGCCGAGGCGCTTCCGCCGTACAGGGAGGCGGACAGGCCGCGGACGGCCTCGATGCGGTCCACGGTCGCCCAATCCACGTCGTACAGATCGGGAGCGAAGCCGCTCGGATCGTTGAGCGGAATGCCGTCCCAAAATACGCGGATGCCGCGTATGCCCAGTTCCGACAATATTCCCTGACCGCGGATGGACATGTGGATCCTCGATCCATTCGCCTGGTTGTCGATTCTGATGCCGGGGACCAGGCGCAGCGCCTCATCGGCGGCGACGGTTCGGGGCATCGCTTTCAACACATCGAGGTTCACCAGCGAGGCGGCCGATGAAGTCGATTTCAACGGGATCGGAAGCCGGTTTGCCGTGATGACGATCTGATCGTACTGGATCACCGCGAGAGAATCAGGATTTTCCTGACTTCGGGATAAAGGGATTGATGAGAAAATCCCGAGGAGCAAAAACAATCCGGATTTCATTCGCGACCCTCCTTTTCTTCTCATTGCGTCGCAGAGGAATTGTCCAAAAATGGGCGCGCGGAGGCTCCGATGCGCTTCATGACGTTTTGAGGCTCCCGCGCCGGACGAGTTCGTCCAAAGCATGCAGAAATCTGGAACGGTCCCGGTTTTCGATGGGCGCGGGACCGCCTGACACCGCCCCGATTTCACGGAGATGCGCCATCAGCTCGCGGTTGGCGAGCGCGCCGCCGATGGAATCCTCCGTGAAAAGGCGGCCCTTGAAATCAAGCACGGCCGCGCCGGCTTTCAGGCAGCGCGAGGCGAGAAGGATGTCGCCGGTGACCACGATTTCGTTCGCGGACGATTGTTCCGCGATCCAGTTGTCGGCGGCGTCGAACGCGTCGTTGACGACCACGAGTTCGAGCCAATCCTCCCGGGGAACCCGCATCCAGGAGTTCGAGACCAGGATTACCCTGAGGCCGTGCCTTTTCGCCACGCGGAATATCTCCGGCTTCACCGGGCAGGCGTCGGCATCGACCAGTATCCGTTTCACGTTCCGGTCCCCGGCTCAGCCTGCAGATCGGCGCAATCACGAAGCTTGTGATGATGACAGACCCTTGCGGCGTTGCTCTTCACGATCATCGGTATCGAAATCCCCAGATTCCGTTCAATCGGAGCTGTGCTAAAAGTCCAATTACTACTGAGAGCGCTTCATCGATGACATCACAATTGTCGATCAGACCTAAAACAAGCTTTTAAAAATGTTCGGTGCAATTTATAAAGCG
>Ga0315274_10005858_pt1 | contig 17956 bp, 21 predicted proteins | sample YL17G02_20_MG_FD_203700 | JGI IMG/M metagenome (GOLD analysis project Ga0315274, IMG submission 203700) | Sediment microbial communities from Yellowstone Lake, YNP, Wyoming, USA - YL17G02_20 | ecosystem: Environmental > Aquatic > Freshwater > Lake > Sediment | place: USA: Wyoming | collected...
GTGGCCGGAAGGGGTAGATATGTGAGGAGAACCGTGAGGAGAACTGTTCTTCGAGATTTCCATAGGATTTTGCTGGTCGTGGAGTGACGTGGTGCAAAGCGGATTTACGGCAACGCGCCCCGTGCAGACAAGATAATAAATAGTGCACGCAACGGATGCAAGCGAATAAGCATACGCAACGCGCGAAGTTCATTTATGACCTGCGCCATTGCGCTTTTTCACGGCGTAGGCGCGCAAAGCGCGCCAGCGTGACAAACCCATGCGCAGGATGGTGTCGAGCATAGCGAGCGGTGCAACCTGGTCGTCTTTTGCCGCGGCAGCGAGATCGCGCCGAAGATCGTCGGCGATTTTGAGATTTTTTGGCTCTTTTGACACATGGCGATGCTGCCAGACTCCGCGGAAAGAACAATCAAAATCCCGCAGCGCACGCTCACGTCGGCTCAATGCAAACCCGCTCGCCCCAGGTCACGTCAATTCTGCCTCCCGCAACGACGAGCCAAATAGTCTTAGCGTAATTTGGAGCTGCCGGCGGGTAGGCGCCCCTGCCATCGGTGGCGAACACGATAACCGATGGCCGCTTACGCGCGGGAAGGCGGGCGAGCGCAGCAAATGCCGGCCGAAAGTCGGTCCCTCCACCGCCAATGAGTAGCTCGGAGAGCTGCGAAACCGAACGCACGTCCGACTGCGCGTGCACGACCGTATCGCAGGCCACAACGAGCAGCGTTGCGCCACGCATGGTGCGGAGAATCTGCTTAGCTTGCGCGAGGATCCCCGTGAACGCACCATCCATGCTGGAGCTCGTGTCAACGACCAGAGCGATTTTCGCCTGCGGGCGTACAGTCCCGGGGAGCACGATTTTTTTGCCTACAAAAAACGCTTCGATGCTCGACTGATAGCGACTCCGGCGAACGAACGAGTCGCGTCCGCGCCCTTCAATGTGGGCACACGCCCGCCGCGTTGCGGTTTCCAAATGCGTCGTCCATGGGATTTTCGGCGCATCAGATAGCGCATCGGCGAACTGCCTCAGGCTCCGCGGAAGCTTGCCGGCGAACCGGGACATTGATGCTACGTCGGCGCGCCGCTGCAATTCTTGCTCGGCCGGTGACCGGCCGGAATCCTCGGCTCCTTCTGCGAGCGGCTCGCCCGGAATCGGGTTGCCCGCGCCAGAGCCACACTGACCCCACCCTCCAGGATTCGCGCCTACGCTTTCACCTTCGCCTTCGCTTTCGCCTTCACCTTCGCCTTCACCTTCGCTTTCACCTTCGCCTTCGCTTTCGCCTTCGCTTTCGCCTTCACCTTCGCCTTCACCTTCGCCTTCGCTTTCGCCTTCGCTTTCGCCTTCGCTTTCGCCTGCGCTTTCGCTTTCGGGTTGCTCCACTCGCCGCTCGCGCAAAATCGAAAAGTACGCCTCAGCCGTAAGGTGTGAAGGTAAGTCATGATCCGCGGCATAGTGCGGACGCACGGTCAATGCGCCCGCAGAGTCAGGCGTGCAAGGCAACCTAAGGCTGGCTTCTTTGATGTTGCTGTTGACCACACATTCCGTGGCGATGCCCCAGTCGGCAAGGTCGCGTGGACTACGAAGCAGCCCAAGCTCCCGTAGACTATCCGCACGTTCTGCATGACGAAAAAAAATGTGCAGGTACATGTGAAGAAGCATCGTCGCAGCTTCCTCAGCCGTCCACTTGCCCAGCACGTCGTAGTTCACCAGTAGCTTAGAATTGCGGGTCACGGCCATTGAAGCCTGAGCGGCAAAGTCCACCGGAATCAGGCTCAGTAGCCCACTTCGAAAATAAGGCATCCGTTGACATGCAAGTGCGCGTGCAACGGTGAGGCGCTGCTCTTTTGGCAAATCGCAAAGTAGGAACTCACTCACGCAAAACTCCCGATGTCGATGTTCGCTTTGATGAGCATGGGGGTGATCAGACCGATCAGTTTGTACGCATCCGGACTACGCTGCATGAGCTTCAATGTGCACAACTGCACAATGGGGCGAAGCGCGAGGTCGGTCGCCGCCGGATGATCCTGCACGAGCCGCAGGAGCAGCTCCCACAATGCGCTGACTCGCTTGGCCTTCCGGTCGACAATGAGGTCGCCGAGCACAAGCGCCAGACACGCATCAAGCACCGCCGCGGTTCGATCAAGACGCTGCGGCTTGTGGTGGTAGGTTACCGCGCCGTCCAGCAGCTGCCCAGGGTCAGGTAGGTCTGCACTACGCAGCCATGCGGCAAGCTCCGCCCAAGCATCGGCGCCGACGGCTGCGGAACACGCGAGAGCTTGCTCGTTCTCGCCGAGCCCGAAAACGATGCACCCCGCCAATGCACGAGTAGCGAACTCCCAAGATCTGTCCGACGGGAATGGTCCGGATGGAACGTCACGACCGAGCCGCTTGCGGAAAAACTCGGGGCGTCGGTGCAAGAATCCGGATATGACGCCAGCCGCCTCAGCCCACGCGTCGCCCCAAATTGCATCCACGGCATCCGCCAAGTCGGCAGGGTCAAAAGTTGTGGGGGTGGCGCTCGTAGAACCACCCACCAGGTAGTTCGCAAACTGATCGACTGACCCCCCGTGCCAGTCCAGCCAACCTACGCGGTTGCACATCGCCGCGCTAAAGTCGCTTGCCCCCGACGTGTCGTCCGGACGATTCATGGCCAGCATCATGCGTACGCCGGGGGGCAACTTGAGCTCCCCAATGACACCCTCGAGCACGACGCGCAGCATCGCAGCCTGCACGTCCTCAGGCGCGGTATTTGCCTCGTCAAAGAAGAGCATCGACTGTCCGGCAAGTGCAGCACGAACGGCGTAGCTGAATGGTGCGTATTCAGCGAAGGTCAGCGACTGCAAGTGCTCGGGGAACAGGTGCGCATTGGCCTCGGTGCGCTCCAACGTAGCCGAGGTGGGCAGCCCCAAAAAGTCCTGAGGCGGACGCAAAGACCCATTGAGGGTCTGCTGGTAGAGGCCGGCTACTCGCGACAGCCGCTCGATGACCGAGGTTTTCCCGGTTCCTGGGTCGCCGACTAGGACGTAGGGGAGGCCACGGCGGCCGTGGAAGCCCTTGGCGAAGAGTGCCATCCAAAGGACGCGCTCGAGTTCGGTTTCGCCGTAGGGGGTTAGCGTGTTGAATGTTCTAGTTCGCATGTCGCTCTCTGGCAATGAACATAATATATGCGAGCGACGGACGCAAGCGAATATGTGCACGTGAGTGCGCAAGCGGCGCGCGCGGTTGGCGCGAGAGAGCGAAAATGCCATAATGCGCGCGTGAGCGACCTAAATGCGCGAATTCTCGAAACGGCCCTGTCCTTTCTCGGCACGCACGAAGTGGCCGGTACTGAGCACAACCCGCTGATTCTGGGGTGGTTCGCGGCCGCTGGATCGTCGTGGGTGCACGACGATGAGACTGCATGGTGCGCGGCTTTCGCGTGTGGCGTGGCAGTAGAGGCGGGTGCCTACAATCCGCGCACAATCCGGGCCCATGAATGGCTCAACATCGCGCCGGAGCACGCGGAGCACATCGACACCATCGACCGCGTAACCCCCGGCGATGTGGTCGTGCTGTCCCGAGGGCCCAACCTATACCACGTTACGTTCGCCTACGTGCAACGAAGAACGTATCTCCGTTGCATCGGGGGCAATCAGGGCAATGCCGTGCGCTTCTCCAACTACGAGCGTGACAAGTTCATTGGCGCACGCCGACTCAAGCGCGACTAGTTGAGTTGTTTGGAATCCGGGGGCGCGATTTTGTGGACGGTCACGTGTGCATGGCCCCCATGCAAAACGTGCATCACAAGATTAGCGATGTCCTCGTACCCCATTGAGCTGAGGAGCGTGCACGTGCACGAGGTGAACAAGCGTATGGCGTCTTCGGTCGCGTGCTCATCCGTATCTGCACCGTAGGTCGGCACCGACGGGTTGTTCGACGGCAACTCGAGCACGTAGCGTATAGAATACGGCGAGCTGCCGGGGCAAGACGAAAACTGAACACGCCGGTCAGTCATGAGCGAAGCAGCTCCCTTGCGCGCGAGAATAGGTAGTCTTGCGTGACGTCATCGGGATCGGTCTTAGGCGGCAGCCGTAGATTTACCGCGCGCAAGCCGAACAAGCGCAACTTCATCACTAGTGCCTCGCCCTCCCGCCATGCGTCTCCGTCTAGGCAGACCACAATCGGGCGTGCGGAACGCCGAAAAAGGTCAAGATGCGCGGGCACCGGCTTGCCGAGACATGCGACACCGCGCGGCCACGCCGCTTGCGCGTCGAGCACACCCTCGCAGATGAACACCGGATCGTCCGTCTCGATGAACAGTGCCGCCCCATTCCAGAGCGTCCTGGCTCGGTCCAGGCCGCGCGAGTACAGGTGGGGCACCAGGCTCTCTCCCGTGATGTCACGACCGTGCCACGCCAGCCACGGGCCCTCAGGCCGAGCCATGTCAAAGATGGGCGTAACGACCCGGTTGCCACACTTGCCCGTGCCGGTCCCCATCTGCATTTCGCGGGCGCGCTGCGCTGGAATGCCGCGACAAGGCTTGCCATTGAGCAGCACGGCCTTGGGTGAGCACACGTAGTGCCGCACGAGGTCGTGCGCGGGGTCGTCTAACCCGGGCCCCTCGAAGATCCGCACGAACCCCGGAGCCGGCTCGCCGCGGCGCTCATCCGCATGTCGCTGCTCGAGTTCGACATCATCGAGGTCGAGGTCGACGAGCGAGCCGAGCTGCACCAAGTACTCAGCTGGTAACCGCCCTCTGGCACCGCACTTGAAGCACGAGTAGCCACCGCTGAACGTGTAGAATCCTAGAGATTTTTTCAGGTCACGCGAACCGTCGGCCTCGCACATAGGGCAGACGGCGCGCAGCCATCCACGACCCTGCGCATTTGCGAATGCGGAGACAACGCCATCCCACTGAGCACGTTTGCCGTGGATGTCCGTCTCCAGCTTCCACCATTCCGCGGTCACCAGGCACCAAGTTCTGAGGCAAGCGTCATTGAGCGCGCGCGTTGGTGGTCCGTCGTCAGCGGGCCAACGTCAAAGCGGGACTTGCCGGCTCGGTTTTTCGCCACGAAGTACGTTGTCGCGTGCAGCAAGTCGTCGTTGTTCAAGGAGATCACCAGGTCGGCCACGCGAACTTTGTGCATCGAATCCGCAACGTGGTTTAGGTCGATGCGCTTCGCAGATTCTTTGCTAGGGCGAGAAACTTGGCTCGCTGTCCACACCCACATATCGCGGGCGACCGCAATGTCCCTGCGTAAACCCTCGTAGACATGGCGCATTGCCAGGTACTCGTTGTCCGCACGTGTGCCAGGCGAGTGCATCTTGTCGGCGTAGTCGATATAGAGAGCCACCATCTTGGCTCCGCGGATGTTCTCCTCGTCATCGACCCACTCGATGATGTTGGCGACGGTCGTTGCGTGCGGGGCAAACTCACCGAGTGAGCACTTGCCGAGCACGTGCGCGACGCTAGCGAAGCGCTTCTCCGCCTCAGATCGCCAGTGGTCGTTGAGGTAGATCAAGTCGGTATCAATCCCCGTAAGGTTGGCCATGATCCTCGCTAGCTGCATCCGCGGGGGAAGTTCCAAAGTGCAAAATCCGACGAACATGCCATTGCGCAGGGCCTCGCAGCATCCGTGCACAAGCCCGATCGACTTGCCACCGCCGGCGCCACCCATATAGACGCCAAGCCCCCCAAGGTCCAGGCCGCCATTGAGGGACACGTCCAGCGGCATGATGCCGGTGGGCAGGCGCATGACGGTGTTGGCTTGGGCGATGGTGGTGAAGCTCCCGACGCCGACTTCGAAGCGCTCGCCGGTTAGTGCGGTGCTGCCGAGCCGGTGCGCTTGGTCGAGCAGGGCGCGAGCCTTCGCGGGCTCTCTGAGCTTTGCGTAGTCATCGGTAGCCGATAGAATCGCCAACTGATTGATGCGCTGGCGCACGACGGGAACCAGCTCGTTGAGCACGGCCTCGGTAGACGGGAGCGCATGGTCGAGCTGCGCCTCAAGCATATCGCACACCTGGTCAAGCGTGGTCTGGTAGAGCTTTCCCTCAAAAACCTTTGCCTGCAACCGTTGCAGTACAATGACAATCGACGACGGGTGCACACCGCCCCCAGCTGTTATCAGCCGCACGCACTCGATCACGGGGCGGGCAAGGGGGTTGGAAAACAGATCTGGCTCAAGTGAGGTGCCAACGGATGCCCAAAATCGGCGGTCGGTGGCGCACAAATAAAGAATGATCTCCTCAAAATCTGGATGAAGTCCGTAGGTGTCAGTCATAGCGTCCAAAACACTTCGCCCTCAAGCTGTTGGTTGTCGATTTGTCGTTGGGTAAACTGACACGACGCACGCGCTGAATCGATAAGCCGGTCGTAGATGTCAGCGGGAAAGTGCTCGGCGACGACCCGCGTGATGCTCTCCATGTCCGGGCAGTCCAGCGCAAGCAGTGCGCGGCGCATCGCCATCCACTTGGTAAGCAGTTGTTGGTGTGGTGTTGACAGTGGGCGGTACGTGTAGCGAAGATCGCCGCGTGCAGTGAGGCACGCCGCGTGGCCACTCTCCAGCCTCGAGGGGGAGAAGACCCACTTGAGGCTAGGTAGCCTGGTCGAGCTAACGTTAGCGCGCCAGAGGCAAAGACTGTAGAGAATCCAGATAAACGGCTCGACTTGAAACCCGCGAAGAATCGGCCTGGCCGTGTTGATGATCATCCCCGTTTCTCGTGTCACGGGAGACGTCCGTATGGCTGAAGCCCGATGGCAAATTGCAAAACACGCGCTCGCGTACGTGCGCGCCAAGAGCTGCACTTGCCGCTCATCTGGTAGCCCCCAATCGAATGGCGGAGGGGTTGCGGGGCGTGGCGCGGAAATGACGGCCTCACCTGGGTACGGTGGCACACCTCGTGCGTCAAGAATGGAAAGCGCTGCAAGCTTCGCGTGTCCGTCTACCATGTGGCCGGAAATGTTGAACGTGGCCATAGTTCCCCCGCTTGTCGTTACCAATCTAGCGAAACAGCGTGGCCGGCCTGCACGTACGCGAGCCTGCGGTTTTCCGCATGTTTTTCCATCCACCAGTGCCCCGTGTCCAACACGTCCCATACCTCGAACTCATGCTTGCCCGCCGCTGCGCGCATCCCACGACCAATCCGCTGCAAGCAAGCTACGTCTGACTGCTTTCCCGTGCCAACGATGACCGAGCCAAGTGCGGGAATGTCTACGCCCTCCTGGAAGACCACGGTTGAAATCAAGACTGAGATGTCACCGCGCACGAGCGCCTCAACCTTGGCCGTTCGCGTCGACTTGCCCACGTCGCCGGCCACTGCATCGTTTGCGATTCCCGACGCCCAGAGCAGGTCTGCCAAAATCTTCACGTGCTCCAACTGGTCCACGAACAGCAGCGCAGGCTTGGCCGCGGCACTGGCCATCGCGCACAAAAGATCGTTTCGCTTCACGGACCGCACAATCAGGAGCGCGTAGATCTCCAGCCACTCGAGTTCGCGGCTTGCCCATTGCTCGCATGGGATCATCCGAATGCGTGACTGCGTGAGCACCCCCCGCGCGATAAGCTCGTCTTTTTCAATCGTCGCTAGCACCGGGCCGAGGCATCCAAGCGTTTGCAATGTGGCCTTATCGGTGCGGTTGAGTGGCGTGCCGCTTGCGCCAATGCGGTAGAACGCATTCTCAAAGAGGTCGAGCGTCTGCGCGTTTCCGTCTCCAGAAAGGTTGTGGCACTCGTCGACGAACAACGCTTCGGTGTCCGCGAGAAGGCCATGCACGTCTTTGGCGCCGCGAAAGAGCTTGACGCCCTTCCCGCCATGCGCGCGCCGAAGGGCCGCTTGCACGGACTGAAACGTTGCAACGGTGAAGTTGCACGTGCCTTTTTTCCAGACGCCTTCGTTGAATGTCCCCGCCGTCTCGCTCGTCCGAAGTGCGTAGCGTTCCGCCGTCTGGCCCACCAAGTCGGCACGGTGCACCAAAAACAACCACTCGCATGGCAGCACGCGCGTCAACGCTATACAAATTTCTGTCTTTCCGGATCCCGTAACCGCGCGAAGCACCCCCCTCCCGCCACGCCGAACTAGCTGGCACAAGGCCGCCCACTGATAGTCTCGTAGCCAAGCAACGTGCTCTTGCATGAGCTCGAGTGCGCAGACGCGCTCACGCGTGTCGAGCACCTCCACACTGAATGCGGCGGCCCGCGCCTGCTTAGGCAGATTCACGGCGAGCCCAGCCGGGAAGGTTCGGTGCAACACGCTGAAAGCGCAAAAAGTTTTTGGGCCTTCATCCTCCAGGAAAGCCGGGGTCTGCCGTTTTGGCGCACGTCGCACCTCGGGCACTACCACGGTCATGTACTCCGTAAGCCATGCGTACTCGTCTGGAGAGGCCCCCCTAACGAGCGCGAGCGTGTTTGTTAGCTCAATCTTCATCGAAGACCACATCGCTCCAGTCGTTGAGGTTGAGGGCGTCAACCGCATCCCCCATTGTCTTCAGAATCGATGCGATGGAAATGAACATCCGCCCATCCACGGTCCTGGTTAGCACGACATTTTTTCGCCCGCGCGCGACCCAAGTTGATTGGTGCACCTTTGTTTTGTTCGCGGCAATGCGAACGCTGGCGAACCCAATCGCCAGCATGGACCGCTCCAAATCAGATACCTGCCGCTTACCGGGTGGAGCACCCCGCCTTCTGGGAGTAGCAGGTGCGGTGGTGGCGAGTGTGCTAGTGATTTTCTTCTTGCTCATGATGTTTGCAATTCGCGCCGTGCGTCGCTTATTTTTCGGAGAGTTTGAATCGCCCAAGGGTCGCTTTTGGCCTGTGTCAACAGCCACGCGGTAACGACGTAAACCGCGGGCACTGGTACAGAAAACGCGGCCGCGGCTTGCCGTGACGCCACGCCGTCCAACAAAACCTGGATGCTGGCATGCACGACCTGCACGGGCATGCCGGACTTACGCTGACTGTACATCGCCCGAAGACGACCACGCAGCCCCTGCCGCGCAATGAGTAACTCGCGCGACGCCTCAAGCTGAAGGACCTCGGCCTCGGGGTCATAGCTTCCCGTCTCGGGAGGCAAATCGCACCGCGTGAGGCCAGCAAGCTCATGCCCCGGCTTTGCGCTGGATGCAAGACATGATTGGGCCCAGCAGAACCGGCTCAGAGACCTGGATACGGCATTGGTGACGTACCCGCCGAATCCGGAATCGTGCAAGTCAACGCGTGCACCAGCCTGCAAAGCGATGGCCCACCCCTCTTGTCGCAGATCTTGCACGTCCAACCACCAACATCGCCGCGCGTAGTAGCCGGCGGCCTTGTTGATGACTTCAGCACAGATGGTGAGTCGTTCGGGAGTCATAAATATCCTAGTCCGTCGTAGCGACTAGCTTGGCGGCGGACAGCGCGCCGAGCAAAATTGTAGCTCGATTAGTGATCTCCGGGAGCTCCAGACCGAGCAACGTGGCATAGCGGGTGGTCTTGGCCTGCAAAGTCGCCATGTCGCGCCCCCACGCATTGATTCCCCGGGTACTCACGTCCCCGTCAAGGTACTCCTCCAACGCGGCGAGCTTCACGTCCGCCTCTTCGCGGACCGCTCGCAAGATCGCCTGGACGGCATCTTCTGAGCGCACGGCGGACATTGAGGAGCAAATATGCGAGCTGCACGTGGTGAGGCAGCGGGCGACCCGGCGCCACGTGTTCAGCGGCTCGCCCACGGGGACGAAGTAGAACCCACCGCGCTGCCGCAGCGACACGGCGTCAACGTGGCGGTCGAGTACCCAGAGCAGCCAGGTGCTCACGTCGGTGGCGGTGAGCAGCCCGGTGAAATGTTGCACCGCAGATGCAATGTTCCGCGCGAGCTCCATGTCGGCCGCTGTAGACGGCTCAACCGCGATGCTCTTCTCTTCGCCGTCGCCCACCACGAGCACGCGGACGTTCGCGTAATAGGCCAGCTTTGGGCTGGCCCGCCCGTTTTCGACGACTTCGCGCACCTCCTCAGTCACGAAATCGTAATTTCCACGACCACCGAGGGGGCGAAGCATCTGTCGCTTGTGCTGCACAAGCGAGCTTGCGGCCCGCTGTGCCACGGTCTCCATTCGAGGGGCGCCGGGCGCCCAGGATGCGGGAAGACCCTGGAGCTCCAGAGCTTCGGCAAGGTCCTCCTGCCGAACGCAGCCCTGTAGCTCCCACCAAACGAGCGCGCCCGTGATGTCGCTCATCTCCTCCGTTTGCATCGCCAAAAACGTCATCTTGCTTCGCTCACCGGCACCGCGGTGCCCGAATAAACGTACGCGATGCAAGCAACGGACGCAAGAGAATATATGCGCGTAGTGTGCGCAAGTAGCGCGTAGTGTGCGCAAGTAGCGCGTCGTATGCGCAAGTAGCGCTAGCCAGCGAGCTTTTTCGGCTTCCCGGGCTTCTTGGGCGCCGCGGGGTGTCCGAGCGCCAGGTCCTCACATTTTGCGCGTAGTGCTTGGCTCGCCTGCGTGCTTTTGAGCAGCTCAAGGCCGAAGCGGGCGAGGCAGTACGCGTCGCACGTGTCATTGTCTGGGGCCTCAAAATCCCACCTCTTGAGCGCATACATCATCATGGCCTCCTTTTTCGCCCCACCCTTGCCGACAACGAAGCACTTGAGCGTCATCGGTGGGACGATCAGCGGGTGCACGCCGAGCGCCCACATGAGCCACTTCAGGTGACCCCCAAGCTCGCCCGCTTTCTCGCGGCCGATAGTCGACCCAAACGAGTAGCCCTCCATCAGGACCATCGTGGGGTGCATGAGGGCCAAGTTGGACGTGAACTCGCGACCGAGTTTGTCGAGGCGCTGGTATAGAGAGACGCCGGCCTGCGGGGCAGAAGTAAGCCGCCGGGTCACCACCACGTCGCCGGTAATGCTGACCATTGCAAGCCCGGTCCAGCTCGCGTCGATCCCCACCACGGTTGGAATGTCATCCATGCCGCTGGGCTTAGGCGGAAGCGCACCGCTTTCGGGCGACTGAAATCTTGACGTGCTGGGTGAAATCGGCGCTACGGGTTAGCGACGACGTTAGGCGCAAGTCGCACGATTCCAGCAGCAACGATCTGGTACTTCTTGCCGGCGACCGTGAGCCAGCAGTCGAACATCAGGCGACCGGAACAAAACGCCCTCGTGTCGCTGCTCGAAATCTGCACGGTTCCTTTGCCCCCGCTGAAGGAACCGGTCTTGGTCAGCGCCGGCCCCTGGCAATCCGACGTGCGCATGGCGAACAGCAGATCGGTACCGGTCATCACGGGCGCCCCATTCGGGTAAACCGCGCACACTTCAATGGTGGTGTCACCGAGGCGAGGGAACTGGATTTCGCGGGCAGTGTTTTTCGGGACCAGCGGTGAGAACGCCGCCCCGTTGTCAGCTACGCCTTGAAGCCGGATGAACTGCGCCACGGCACCAGCCTACCACGGCCGGAGTCAGTGCAGCCGAGGAAGTGGTCCCACTTCGGGGTCATAGACGACCCCAAACCACTGGCGCCCGATTTCGAGTGCCAGACGTTGCGTCATGAACGGGGGCACTGACATCCCACAAATGTACGTAACAGGTTTGGTCAAGAAGTTGTAGTCCGTGGGAAACGTTTGAAGCTGCACTACTTCTGCTGCTGAGAAGCTCCGAGGTTCTTCCCAATGTGTGATGCACATAGTCGCTGCAACTGTTGGTGGGGGAAGGTCAGGGTGCTCGGTTTCCGGGCTGGCTGACACGATCGCACTCTACCACCGGGAACACACGGGAGTGCGAGCTACAACCGACGTTTTGCAGGCGTCCGCCGACGTTTTGTCGGTCAGTTGCATCTGGCCCCGGATTCACGCGGTTTCGCTTCCGATTCCAAGTTTCGCTTCGGGTTCACTCGGTTTCACTTTGCTTACCGGTCCGGGTCTCTCCGACTTATGCAGAGGACGAGAGCGCCCCTTGGAAAAAGGCACGAGAGGCGTCGTACGACCAGGGGTCATGCGTCGGCGTCAAGCGGCACGATTTGTCCCATTTTGACCAGGACGGGTGGTCAGCTACTAACCGTGCAAGAGCTCACCGGCGAACCGATGGCGAGAACTAGGGCGAAGTTTCTCGACTTTGAGACGTCCACGTAGAACGAAAAAACGCTGTCGACTGCCGTCCGCCCGAGTTTACGGGTGTTACTTGGACTTCTTTTCCCGGGCGACGTCGGCAGTGTGCCGCCCGACTTGTGGCGTGTGACAGCGTTTTTTGCGATCGGCCGCTACCGTGCGCGGCCTTTCCGGGATTTGCAATGGCGTCGCGATCACACGCCAAGCGCCGCGCGTTGTTCGCGTGCTTGATCGCGCCGTTCGCGGTCATCTGCGAGTTTCTTGCGATCGGCCGCTAAACGGGCGGACTCGATCCTAGTGAGACGTTCGCGCCGTTTGGCCCCCTCTTTGCTCGCCTGCGCAGCTGAGACCTCCCGTGCGCGCGCAGCCGCGGCGCGCACGGGATCAATCCACCCGGGCGGCCTGACATCTTGCGGGCACGGCGGGAGTTGCCCAGTGCCCAGCAGTTCGTCGGCCGCGCCCTCGAGCGCCAGTGCACGACGTGCCGCTGCGGGTGTGCCCGGTGCGGCCAGTGGGACGCGGCGACGACCCGCAAGCCGGAGATCTTGCGCCGCCTGTCCCTCCGCAGCCTTGGCGGCCACACGAGCGCGCGCTTGGTCAGCGGTGGCCCGTGACAAAGCCGATGGGGCACCCACCCGCTCGGCCCGCCCAGCTTGCTCGTCGGCGACCTTGGCCAGCGCTTCGTCCACGGCAGTCTCCGCTAGCCGGGCTTGCTCGTCGGCGACCTTGGCGCGTTCTTCCGCTTGGGTGGCAATCCAGCGTGCCTTGACGGACCCGGAAGCCCCCTGCATTGCGCGCGCCTTGAGACGCAACGACTGCGCCCGCAAAAAATGCGCCGTCGCTTGCCCGCGCAAGGCCTGCGCCTGCCGACGGGCCAGCGCGAGGGATCGATGCAACGCTGCGAGGGTGGTTGTGGATTGATTGTGCATTTTCTGGGCCCCAAAGTAGTTTTGCCGAGGCAAAAGTAGCGCGCCCAGGCTTAGTGATCAAAAGTTAGCGTACGTCGAAGTTACAAAAAGCCGGGGTTCCGTAACTTTAGCGTACCTTAGCGCGGCTTTTTGTTGGCGTTCGTACGAAAAGCCGGGTGCTTCGTAGCGGTGCATACCGAAAAACGGCGTGTTTTGCCGCTTTTTGCGCCATAGTACCAACTAGCTTTAGCGCTGCGCTAGCTCGGAATTCTTATCTCTCAAACCAGCCGGCTTTGCAAGCTTGAGGTGAAGCAGATTTCCTCCGAGCACCTTCGGTGCTCTCCGAAAATCTGCAAGCGCCAGGGCGCGCTTTCCGCCTTCGGCGTCAACACGCACCGCTGGCGCAATTCTTTTTCCCGAAAATCCGAACTCGCTCCTCCGGCCAACGAGGAAGCCTCCGATCTTCTCCGGCCAACTTACCCCCCCCACTCCGGCCAAGAAAAAGTCCCTCCGTGCCTTCAGCGGCCGCACGCCGGCCACTCAAGCTCCAGCCGAGAGAAACCAACCGTCGGCCGCAGCAGCTCGTGCGTGCCCGGCGATGTCGCGAGCTTCGTCGGCCTCATCGTGGGATTTGTCAGCGATGGCATGTGCGCTTTCGAGTTCGTCTCTGGCCTCGTCGGCCAGTGTCCGAACTTGCTCGATTTTGGACACAATCCACGCCTGAGAAATCCTGCGGTTTCCGAGATTCTGGGTTGCCACGCGCACCGCGACAAGGGCAAGCGCGAGGCGCTGCTGTGCACCCCGCACCTGCTGGTCGGCAAGCTTGGCGTGCATCTCGGTCAGCCGAGCACATTCTGCGACGGTGTTGAGGTAGGCTACCCAGTCGCTGTTGTTTTGCACGCTGCCAGCATAACACTACTAGGAACTTCGCCGCTTCAGGTTTTTGGTCGCTTGCAGCATGGTAGCCCGCAGGTCAGCCGTCGTTTTGTGGGTCTTCGCGATTTGTGTCAACTGCTTTGTGTGTGCGCTGTTCAAGTGGGCCTCATGCGAAACGGGCAAGCACGCTGGGCTGAGCCAGATTCGCTCACGCGTGGCGTTCACGCGGGCCTCACCATCCGCCTGGCTTCCTCGGCCCCCTTGACTCTTCCACGCGATGCACTGCCAGTCCGGTGGCATCGCGTGCTCGCCTTCGTAGCCACACAACGCGATGCGCATCCGGTCGCTCTCCCCGGCTGAAATGGCGTACTCACGCACGGATCGGCCAACGTTGACATTGCCCACGCCGTACCCGGCTCTCCCCTCAGAGTAGGGTGGGTCAAGGAATACACCAGTGAACCCCGAGTGGTGTGTTTCGATGCGCGCACCCGCTACGCGCTGCCAGTCGCCGCAAGCTACCCGGACACCCCGCAGCCGGTCACGCAGTGCACTGAACCACTCGCGCACATCGACGTTCTTTCGATTTACGCCCACTCCAGCAGCGAGCAGTGGGAGCTGCCGGATAACCCCCAGTCCATCGCTAACTGTTTTCGTAAACCGACCATCAACGTTGTGCCACGGACCTTGGCCTGAGCAGAAATACCCGCCAATCCACGAGCACAACCCCCACGCCCACCAGCCCGCGATTTTGGCATCGAAAAACTCCGGGTCCGCCATCAGTCGCAGCGGTAAGTCCTCACGGTGTCCGACGAGCCACAAATGTCGGGCCGCCTTGTCACACTCGTTGACGGGCCAGTCCGCGTGCTCGGCCACGGCGTCCGGGTCGGCAGCAACGGCGCGCCAAAAGTTCGCGACGAACCCGTCCAGGTCATTGACGGTCTCTACTCCGTCGACGCGCGGACGACCGAGCAGCACGGCACCAGAACCGAAAAACGGTTCGACGTAGTTGCGCACGTCGCCGAACGCCTCCCACACGAGAGGGGTGACGCGGCTCTTGCCGCCGAACCAGGGAAACGGTGCCCGGAGGCCCGGAACTCGTTGAGCCTCGACGGTGTTGAGGTAGTCTACCCAGTCGCTGTTGTTTTGCACGCTGCCAGCATAACACTACTAGGAACTTCGCTGCTTCAGGTTTTTGGTCGCTCGCAGCATGGTAGCCCGCAGGTCAGCCGTCGTTTTGTGGGCCTTCGCGATTTGTGTCAACTGCTTTGTGTGTGCGCTGTTCAAGTGGGCCTCATGCGAAACGGGCAAGCACGCTGGGCTGAGCCAGATTCGCTCACGCGTGGCGTTCACCCGCCCATCACTATCCGTCTGGCTTCCTTGGCCTCCACTTGCTTTCCACGCGATGCACTGCCAGTCCGGTGGCATCGCGTGCTCGCCTTCGTAGCCACACAACGCGATGCGCATTCGGTTGTGGCCGCCGTTGGCGATGGCCCATTCGCGCACGCTGTGAGCGACTGACAGCGAATCGATGGCGTAAAGCGCAGCGGTTCGATCGGCTGTGTCTGCATATGGCGGGTCGAGAAACACGCCGGTTATGCCCGGGTGTCGTGTGGTCACGGACTCGCCGGTTACACGTGCCCAGTCACCGCACGCGATGCGAACGTCTCGCAATCGGCTGCCAAGCGCGGAGAACCACTCGCTAATGGCGGTCCGCTGCCGGTTGATCCCTTGGCCAGCGTCGCCCAGGTGCGGGCGTTGGCGGTTGATCCCTTGGCCATCGTTGCCCATGTGCGGGCGTTTGCGTGTCACACCTTGGCCAGCGTCGCCCATGTGCGGGAGTTTGCGGTTGATCCCATGGCCAGCGTCGCTCATGTGCGGGCGTTTGCGGTTGATCCCTTTGCCAGCGTCGCACCTCGCCAACCGACCATCGACGCTTTTCCACGGTCCATTGCCAGAGCACCACCCGCTGCCGATCCACGAGCAAATCCCCCACACCCACCAGCCGGCCACGCGAGCGTCGAAAAACGCCGGGTCTGCCATTAGGCGCAGCGTGAGGTCCTCACGGTTGTCCACGAGCCATAGGTGGCGCGCGTGAAGATCGGCCTCGCTGACGGGCCAGTCCGCGTGCTTTGCCACGGCATCGGGATCGGCCGCGACGGCCCGCCAAAAGTTCGCGACGAACCCGTCCATGTCGTTGATCGTCTCGATCCCCGCGACGTTCGGCCTGCCAAGCAGCACGGCGCCCGAGCCGAAGAACGGCTCAACGTAGTTCCCGAGATCGCCGAACGCCTCCCACACGATGTGAGCGACGCGGCTCTTGCCGCCGAACCAGGGAAACGGTGCCCTAAGTGCCCCCGTTCCCGTTATACCTCCATTTCTAGACATGTGCCCAAAACCTCTGCTCGGTTGGCATGTCTACTCGTTCCACCCATGCCCGCAACGGGGGCACGTCATGGCATTCGCACTTGCGCGCTCACCGGTGGTCTTGTCTTTTTCCACGGGCGCTTCACCGAGCAAACCCCCGCCGCTTGTCGGCCCCGTCGATACGCGGATGTTTGGTGGGGTGGGTACTGCCGACTCGGGTGAACCTGCCGCAACGGAAGCGACGGACTCGTTTTCTTCTTCGATGTCAGCCAAAAGACGCCCGAGCTCGGCCGCAGTCCAACCGATTGCCACGCCATGCCCGACATTGATTTCGTGCAAAAGGTTGGCGAGCAGTTCGTCGTCGACTTGCGAAAGCGCAGACGTACGATTGTCTGCCAACCCGCGTTCGATTGCGGATACGCGAGACTCGTTGACTACGATTGCCGCAATGTGCTCGTACCCCAGCCGGCGCATGGCCGTGAGACGCCCGTGCCCCTTGGTCACGGTCATTCCCTCTTCGCGGACGACGATGGGTTGATCTTGCCCCTTGAGCAAAATACTGTCCTGGATCGCCTGCAAGTTCCGCTCAGAATGAATCTGTGCGTTTGAGGGATCTTCGTTCAAGCTGCCGATTGGAATCGCCAAACTCCGAAGTTGCGGGATGATGTAGGTGAGATTGGGTGGCGCTTTTTTCGGCGTCGTCACGATCGCAAGGTAGCACTTCCCACCGCCGGATTGTCAACCCACGGCTTGCCGCAAGCGAGTGCGGCTCAGCGGGTGCTCTTTGGCGACACGCTGCTCCTCGCTCCACTCTGCCGGGACTCGCCCAGCACGCTCCACGGACAACCTCCAGCCACCGCCTTCGGTGGGTGTGCGCAGGGTGGTGTACCCACTCGGCCCGACGTCACCGGGGAACCGCAGCTCCCCAGCCCAGTCGAATCGTTGCCCGGAGGCCCGGAACTCGTTGAGCCTCGACGGTGGCACGAGCGACTGGTCGAAGTACGCCGGCGTGATGAAGTTTGCCAACCGCCACTTTTCTCCGCGTGACTGCACCAGGTAGTGGGTTTGCACGGGATCTGCAATTTCCAAGGCAACCTCCGTGTCGTCCAAAAATGGATGAGCCCGCCACTTGTCTAGGCGCGCATCTGCCAGCGCCTCAACTAGCTCGTGCGATGCTAACTCGCACACCGAACTGTCCCCCACGTTGAAACCCGTAGACTTACCCACGTAAACCCGCGCCGCGGGGCGCCCGTTCAGCGGGTCGTAGAAGTGCCACGCCAGAGCGCCATCGTTTAGCTCCGCCCCATCGATGAAGAAAATGGGCATAGCGCCCGTGGGGACCTTCGATGCGTGCTCTACGGCATCCACCGTGGGTCGGGTGCGCGTCCAGTGGTCCGTACAATCACGCCCGCTGGCTTCGAGCGGTTCGCAAAGGCGGTACAGGTCCTTTGTGCTTACCAGGGGCGTCAATGAGACAAGAATGACTTGCACGGTTTAGCCCCCAAACATTGGCTTGGAGTCAACATCGCGAAGGAACTCTTCAGCTTTCTTCACGCCATCCAGGCGCTCGGGGGATGCAGCCGCGCCGGGGGCTGTCCAGTCGGAACGTAGGCGCTCCACTGCGCAGACGATTGTTTGCGTGCCGTGGACCCGTGCGAGGTCCTCGAGTGCTTGCTTCGGCGAGCCACCGCCGAGAAGGGTTTCTGCAACGCTCCCGATTACACTCTCCACCGGCGGGAGGCATTCCACCACCT
>Ga0315274_10005860_pt1 | contig 17953 bp, 14 predicted proteins | sample YL17G02_20_MG_FD_203700 | JGI IMG/M metagenome (GOLD analysis project Ga0315274, IMG submission 203700) | Sediment microbial communities from Yellowstone Lake, YNP, Wyoming, USA - YL17G02_20 | ecosystem: Environmental > Aquatic > Freshwater > Lake > Sediment | place: USA: Wyoming | collected...
AGGCTATTCGTTCTCTAGATCTCGCAGGCAGTTTCGCCGCCGTCAGTTCAGAAGTTTCCGGAAGAAGGGGGTCTGGGGGCGGGAACACTTTTCCAAAAGGGTTCCCTCTCCCAGGCGATTCCCTCGGAGCCGGAAAGGAGGCAGTCGTGGAGCATCGCCAGCTTGGCCAGAGCGAGCTGAGGGTTCCGACCGTCATTCTGGGTGCCTGGGCCATTGGCGGATGGTATTGGGGGCCACAGGACGACGCGGAGTCGGTCCGCGCGATCCAGGCGGGCCTGGACGCCGGGATCAACTGCATTGACACCGCGCCGGTCTACGGCATGGGCCATAGCGAGGAGATCGTCGGCAAGGCCATCAGGGGCCGACGCGACAAGGTGCTCCTCGCCACGAAGTGCGGCCTGCGGTGGGACACTCCCGGCGAGGGCGTGGACCCTTTCACCTACAAGGCGCTCGACGGCTCCGAGTACCAGGTCCCCCGCAACCTCCGCAAGCACGCCGTCATCGCCGAGATGGAGCAGAGCCTACGGCGGCTTGGCACCGACGTGATCGACCTCTACCAGTGCCACTGGCCCGACCGCTCGACGCCGATCGCGGAGACGATGGAGGCGCTCGTGACCCTCAAGGAGCAGGGGAAGATCCGCGCCATCGGCGTCAGCAACTTCTCCGTCGAGATGCTCGCCGAGTGCCTCCGCCACGCGCCGCTCGCCAGCGACCAGCCGAAGTACAGCCTGCTCGACCGCAAGATCGAGGCCGACGTGCTCCCCTTCTGCCGCGAGCACGGGGTCGGCGTCATCGTCTACAGCCCGCTCGAGCAGGGCCTGCTGACCGGCAAGGTGACGCCGGGACGGACGTTCCACGACGCCGACTACCGCGCGAAGAAGCCCTGGTTCCAGCCGCAGAACCGCGAGCGGCTCCTGGATGCGCTGGAGACCCTGCGCCCGATTGCGGACGCCCACAAGGCCGCCTTCGGCCATTTAGCCATTGCCTGGACCGTGGCCCAGCCGGGCGTCACAGCCGCCATCGTGGGCGCGCGAACCGCCGAGCAGGCCCGCGAGAACGCCAAGGGCGGCGACATCAAGCTCTCCGCCGCCGAGATCCAGCAGATCCGCAAGACCTTCGAGGAGCTAGGCACGCCCGTAGCGTGATCGATGGCCTTTCGACACAAAGGAGGAGCATCATGCGAACCGCTGTATGCGTGGGGCTTCTCGCGCTTCTGGCCGCGAGCTGCGGCAAGGAGGGAGGTCAGGGGGGTGAAGTCGTTGTGCGCGTCTCCGAACGGCAGTTGGCCGAGCTGAAGTCCTGGCCCAGCGATATCGCCTGTTTCACGTCCAGGGTAAGCCCCATCCAGGCCCTGGAGCACCTGAGAGACGGCGAGTTCGCCGTCTGGGGGATGGAACTGGTGCCGCAGGTGCAGAAGCTGCTGGCGCTCGGCGGGCGCGCGGACACACCTGTGGGCTTCAGCATCATTGCCACGGGAAACGAGAACGCGAAGTTCGAGAAGAACCCAACGCTCCGCCTCTTCGTCACTCACGAAAGCCTGGCCAAGGACATCCTCGACGGCGGAGGGGTCCGGATCCGTTTTGAGAAGAAGTGAGGGGGCCTGAGACCGCGGGAAGGGAGTGCCATGCGGCAGGGTGTTTTCCGTCTGTTGCTGCTCTTGCTCTTGGCTCTCGGGATGCGCCGGCCTGCGCGCGCGGCCGATTGGGACAAGGTGGACCCCGCCTACAAGCACGCCTCCTCCGAGGCCTATGAGCGGTGGCGCGACCTCAAGTACGGCTTGCGCATCCATTGGGGCATCTACAGCCTGCTCGGGGCCGAGGCCTCGTGGCCCGTCCTCAAGATGCCCAACGAGAAGAAGCAGGAGTACTTCGACCTCTACAAGAAGTTCAACCCGACGGAGTTCGATGCGAGCAAGTGGATGGGCCTCTTCGAGCGCTGCGGGCTGAGGTTCTTCGCGTTCACCGCGAAGCACCACGATGGCTTCTCCATGTTCGACACAAAGGCCCGTGTGAAACGCCGCGTGAACTGGGTTGCCCCCGGTGGGCCGAAGATCGAGGAGTGCGACCTGGCCTACAGCATCATGGAAGGGCCTTTCCGCCGCGACATCGTGAAGGAGCTCACCGCCGCGGCGCACCAGCGCGGCATCGCCTGCGACCTCTATTTCTCGCACATTGACTGGTTCGACGCCGACTTCCGCTTCGACCAGTGGAATCCCTTCCGCGACAAGGGCTACACCCCGCAGTCCGACCCCGAGGGCTACGCCCGCTTTGCCCGACGCCATCGGGAACAGATCCGCGAGCTCCTGGCCAACTACGGCAAGGTGGACATGCTCTGCCTCGACATGCAGCTTCCCGGCTTCTGCTGGCCCGACGTGAAGGAAACCGTCCTGATGGCCCGCCGGCTCCAGCCCGACGTGCTCCTGCGGGAGCGCGGCATCGGCGCCTACGGCGACTACACGACGCCCGAGAACTGGATCCCCGCATCCCCGGGCCTCACCGACCAGCGCGTGGACCGGCCCTGGATGGTCATCCACACCCTCTCCGGCCAGTTCGCCTACGACCCCGACGGCTCCCGCTACAAGAGCGGGGAGTGGATCGTCGCCAACCTCATTGACATCGTGGCCAAGGGCGGCAACTTCATGGTCAGCATCGGGCCCGACGGCAAAGGGCTCTTCCATCCCGAGGCTGTCAAGCGACTCGAGTACGCCGGCGACTGGCTGAAGGTGAACGGCGAGGCGATCTACGGGACCCGGCCCTGGGCGAAGCACAAGGAGGGGGAGAGCATCCGCTTCACCCGCAACAAGGACGGGCGGTGCGTCTACGCCATCAGCCTGGGATGGCCGGGCAAGGCGCTCCGGCTCAAGTCCCTTCGCGCGCGCGACGGGTCGGAAGTCCACCTGCTTGGCGTGAGCCAGCCGCTGAAGTGGCGAAACGACCCCGTCGAGGGCCTGACGATCGAGCTGCCCGATGAGCTCCAGGCCGAGGAGCGGCGCCCGTGCAAGCAAGCCTACGCCTTCAGGATCGAGGGCGAGGCGAGGGACCCAGCCGACCCGCCTCGCCCGATCGCCCCGCGCGCCCAGCCCAGCGAGATTGAGCTCGACCTCCAGACGCGCGACCCGAAGACCGGCCAGGCCCTGGTCACGAAGCAGAAGCTCGACGCGACGAAGGTCGGCATCGTCATCGTGGACCCGTGGAACTACCACTGGTGCATGACCGCTGCTCAACGCTTCGCCGCGATGGGGCCGAGGATGAACAGGACGCTGGAGGCCGCGCGCAAGCTCGGCATGCAGGTCATCTGGTGCCCCACCGACGTGGCGAGCCAGTACGTCGGCTGGCCCCAGCGCGAGCGCGCGCTGGGCACGCCCTACCTCGACGTGCAGAGGGTCCGGGCCTTCAAGTTCAGCGGCACGCTCGGCGGCCAGGCCTGCATGTGCGGCCCCGGCATCACCTGCGTCGTCAACTACGGCTGGGACGGCATGAACCCCGACCTGGTCATCGCCGACTGCGACCTGATCGCCTCCGGCACCCAGGAGATCTACTCCGTCCTGAAGCAGAGGGGGATCACCCACCTGATCTACATGGGCGGGCACACGAACATGTGCCTCCTGGGCAAGCCGCCCGCTCTGAAGAACATGTACGAGTGCGGCTTCGAGTGCCTCCTCGCACGCGACGTCACCGACGCCTTCACCGGCTACGACCCGAGCAAGGGCTGGACCCCCGACGACGGCACCGCCCGCGTCGTGAGCGACATCGAGAGGAACGGCATCCCGTCCATCAACATGCTCGAGCAGATGAAGAGGGCCGGAGCGTGGGACGACGGCTGGGTCGTGGAAGCGGTGCGCATCACGCCGTGGGGGACCGAGCAACGCCCCTACCAGTTCGCCGAGGCGGCCACGGTCACCCTGACCGCCCCCTGGCTGCAAGACGCCGAGATCCGCTATGCGCTCGACGGCGCCGAGCCGAGCCGCACCTCAACGCTCTACGCGAAACAGGTCAGGCTTACCGAGACGACCCGCCTGCGCGCGGCAGCATTCAAGGACGGCCGCAAGGTGTCGCTCGACTCCGCCGCGTACTTCGTCCGGCTGCCGGCGAGGCCGCCCGGGCCCGACGTGTTCCTCTCCGAGCTGAAGCCGGTCAAGCGGCAGTATCCTCACGCCGCGTGGTTCTACTGGCCGAAGGCCGACCAGTCCTACGAGGGGGCGCCGCTGACCATCCGCGGCCGAACCTGCAAGCACGGCCTGGGGATGCGCGCCCCGGCCAACGAGCAGTACGAGCTCAAGATCGAGTACGAGCGGTTTGTCGCCCTGGCCGGCGTGGACGACGGCGTCCTCCGCCAGGCCGAGAACGGGCGGTTCCTCGCCATGCACTGTAGCGTGCAGTTCCACGTGTTCATCGACGGCGTGCTGGCGGCCCAAAGCCCCGTCATTCGCATCTCGCAGGAGCCGTGGTGCTTCGACGTGAAGATCCCCGAAGGCGCGCGCAAGATCAACCTGGCCGCCACCGACGCCGGCTCGCGCTCCCCCTATGACCTGGCGAATTGGGTTGAGGCGGGCTTCGTGGTGAAAGGCTCGGCGGGCCGGCCCATGACGATGCCCGTGCCCGGCTACTGGGAGCAGGATGGCCGCTTCGCCGGCCACGACGGCTTCGCCTGGTACCGCTGCTTCATCCGGGTGCCGCAGCCCTGGGCGGGCAAGGACCTGGCGCTCAGCGTGACCGCGGTGGACAACTGCCACGAGTCGTACTTCAACGGCGAGAAGGTCGGCGGGGCCGGCTCCATGCCGCCCAAGTACGCCAATGGACTGGACACCGAGAAGCCGTGCACCGTGCCGGCGAAGCTCGTGCGGCCCGGCCAGGACAACCTGCTCGCCATTCGCGTCTACGATGCCGGCGGCGCCGGCGGCTTCCGCGACGCCGCGCCCGTGCTCTCGTGCGGTGCCGAGGCGATCAAGCTCGAAGGACGCTGGCTCTTCGACGCCGGCGACAACGCCGAGCGGGCCACGTGGCCCGAAGGGAGCAAGGCGCCCGACGTGGCGAAGTTCGCCCTTCCGCCGAAACCCTGAGCCTGCCGTCTCCTCCAGGCTCCTACGGCCCGAACTTCCACACGATGAGGATGATCAGGTAGATGAAGGTGAAGAGGTAGCCGAAAAACGTGCCCCATACGGCGTAGCCCATGCCCTTGTAGAGCACCGGCGACTTCTTGATCTTGCGCATCCCCATGTGGCCGAAGAGGATGGCCAGCACGGAGGGGAGCAGGGGGCCGGGGAACAGGCCCAGAACCAGCGAACGAGCGTGAACCAGGGCCAAGTAGCCTTCTACCATATAGAGGATGACGGGGAACAGGCCCAGAATCAGCGACGCGACCGCCAGGCGGCAGTTCAGGGGGCCTCCTTCGCCGATGTTCCACGAGGTCCGCGGCAGCTCCACGTCGAGCTTGTGGCCGCAGTGCTCGCACTGCCTCGCGTGAGGAGAGACGTACTCGGTGCAGAAGGGGCAGCGCTTGTAGGGCAGCCCGTCGGGCGTCTTCGGCGGCCCGATCTGGTCGGGCGGCACCCAGGGCGCCGCCTGGATAGGCACGGTGATGGTCTTCAGGCAATTCATGCAGGCCATGGTCAGGCCAACGTACTTCGCGTCCACGAGAACGTTCTTCTTGCAGTCCGGGCACGTGAACTGCACCAGCCCCATCGCGGCCTCCTTCAGTGGGTCCGATGAGCCAGTAGTATACCCGGAGAACGCCCCGCTGCCAACCGCAAAATGCGGCTCAGGCCAGTGCTCCGCTCGCCCGGATCTCGCGCCGCAGGATCTCGATGATCCGCTTCAGGTCCGCCTCCCCCTTGGCGGCGGTGGCGTTCTCGGGGGCGTTCTTCTCGGTCCAGCCGTGGTCCCGGTAGTTCCGCTCGCCGATCCGCGTCATGTCCACGAGCGACCTGTCGAGGTACAGCATCAGCGAGGTCTCGCAGATCCCGGCGTGGTCCCCCTCTCCCAGGAACGTCGGCTCCGAGAACGCCACGACGCGGATGCCCGGCCTGCCGTTGAACTGCTCTGCCACCCGCCTGATCATGTCGAGCTGACACTCAGGATAGTGTCCCGAGTACAGGACCAGCACCTTGATCCCCATCAGCGCGATCTGCTGGATGATGTCGGCCAGGTTCGCCTCCGCCGTGGCGTCCGTGTAGAGGTTCCCCCATTCGCCGGTGTACTTCCTTAGAGCTTCTTCGCTCATCTGATGAATCCCGGCGTAGAAGTGGGGTGGGAACACGACGCCGCCGAGCGCCCGCGCCGCCTCGCAGCAGATCCTGTGGGCTTTGATCACGTCCAGCCCCATCGGCAGATGATCCCCGTGCCGCTCCAGACAGCCGACGGGGAGATAGCCCACGGGACAGGCCGCGATCGCCTCGGTTGCCTCGCGGCCGAGCATCAACTCGTACTGGACATTCTTGCGGCAGTTCATCGCATGCCTCCTCTTCGCGGGCATCGTAGCGCCCGAGCCGTGGTCGGTCAAGGCAGTGTTGGGTCGCGCCTCTCGCAGGCGCGGGGTGCACCCTCGCTCGCCGCGGTTGATCCCGCGCTCCGTTCAGCTATGATGGAGCCACCTGTCGTCCACTGGGGATCGAGGCCAAGGACGATCGGGAGTGAGGGACTCCTCAGAAAGGAAGGTGTAGCGTGAACCGGCCGAACATCCTCTACATTCATTCCCACGACACGGGGCGCTACGTCCAGCCCTACGGCTATCCCATCCCGACGCCGCACCTCCAGCGGCTGGCGGAGCAGGGCGTGCTCTTCCGGAACAGCTTCTCCGCGAATCCCACCTGCTCCGCGAGCCGCGCGGCGCTGCTGACTGGGATGATGCCCCACAACAACGGCATGCTCGGCCTCGCCCATCGCGGCTGGTCGCTCTACGACTACTCCACGCACATCGTCCACACCCTCCGCAAGGCGGGCTACCGCTCTACCCTCTGCGGCGTCCAGCACGTGGCACGCGACCCGGCGGTCATCGGCTACGACGATGTCCTGAAGCTCCCGGGCCATCGAGCGGAGCACGTGGCGCCCGCCGCGGTCGAGTTCCTCCGCGGCGCCCCGCAGCGGCCCTTCTTCCTCTCCGTCGGCCTCAACGAGACCCATCGCGTCTTCCACGAGCCTGGCCCCGCCGAGGACCCGCGCTGGTGCCGTCCGCCCGATCCCATCCCCGACACGCCGGAGACCCGCCGCGACATGGCCGCCTTCAAGGCCAGCGCCCGCGCGCTCGACGCCGGCATGGGCGTCGTCTTCCGTGCCCTCGACGAGACGGGGCTTGCCGGCAACACCCTCGTCATCTGCACGACCGACCACGGGCTGGCCTTCCCCTACATGAAGTGCAACCTCACCGACCACGGCACCGGCGTGATGCTCATCCTCCGCGGCCCCGGCGGCTTCGAGGGCGGCAGGGTATGTGAGGCAATGGTCACACACCTCGATCTCTTTCCCACGATCTGCGAGCTGTTGGAGATCGAGCCGCCGCCGTGGCTCCAGGGCAGGTCGCTGATGCCGCTCGTCCTCGGCGAGGCGAGCGAGATTCACGACGAGATCTTCGCCGAGGTCACCTATCACGCCTCCTACGAGCCGCTGCGGGCCGTCCGCACGAAGCGCTGGAAGTACCTCCGCCGCTTCGACGGCCGCACCCGCGCCGTCATGCCCAACTGCGACGACAGCCCGTCGAAGGACGTCTGGCTCGCCGCCGGCTGGCGCGAACGCCCCATCCCCGCCGAGCAGCTCTTCGACCTCCTCTTCGACCCCAACGAGGCCCACAACCTGGCCTACGATCCCTCAATGAGCGAAGTGCTCAAGGACATGCGTGCCCGCCTCGACCGCTGGATGAAGGCCACCGACGACCCGCTCCTGAAGGGCCGCGTCCCCGCCCCGCCCGGCGCGCGAGTGAACCCTGCCGATGGCCTGTCGCCGAACGAGCCTGTCGTCCCGGCGGAATGAGGATTGGCCACAGAGACACAGAGGACACGGAGAAGAGAAGACAGGGCAACATGCCCGCAAAACACGCGAAAGAACGCGGAAGAAGACGCGAAGAAAGATCAGAAGAGAATGAAGAGACGCCGGCAGACACCCCAAGGGCAGAAACAGACTCCTGTCCCCTTTTTCCCATGCCCTGCCAACCCCCGGATTTGGCTGCGGTCGAAGGCTGCGATCCTGGGACTCTCACCTGCCTCCGTCGATCCGGACGATGCCGTAGGGCAGCAGATTGAGCTCGAGGGCCTCGCCGCGGGCATCTACGATCTCTCCCGACTTCGCGCAGAATGCCTCCGGAGCAGCCGTCGCCTGGCGGAGGTTGGCCTGATCGAGTCGGCGTAGCGAGAGGAAGCCGCGGAGGCCGCGGATGAGGACTTGCTGCGGCTGGTCGGTGAGGCTGGCGAGGAGGAGGCGGGTCTTGCCGCGCTTGCGGATGGCCAGCCCGGCGGCTCGCAGGCGGTCGCTGGAGGCGACGGGGATGAGCTCTCCCGCCGCGAACTCGCCCAGGTCGGCGAAGACGTGGTAGACGGGGAATACCGCGCCGGGGCGCGACGGGAACTTGTCGGGCAGCGGGGAGCCTTGCTCGGTCTCCATGACGCCGAGCCAGCCTGTGGTCTCGAAGTAGGTGGCGCTGAAGAGTCCGACGTGAGCGAGGGCGCTCACGCTGCCGAGAGTCCAGGCCGCGCCGAAGAGGGTCATCTGGCGCGGGTCCACGCCCGGCGGCAGCTCGCCCGGCTCCGCGGGGCGGGCGGAGCGGGGCTTCAGCGTGACGGGGGTCACCGCGAGAGGGAGGACGCCGGCGAGCTCCCGAGCGGAGCGGACGGTCCATGCCTGGCCCTCTAGCGACTCGATCATCGAGACGTCGTCGAAGGTGTGGACCTGGGGGTTGAGGGAGTAGCAGACGAGGTCGAGCTCCTCGGCGTGCGGGCGCTCGCGGTTGAGCTCCGTGAAGTAGCGATTCGTGCCGCCGGCGAAGCGGACGCCCCTGTCGTCGGTGGCGAGATACTGGCGCGCGAGGCCCACCAGCCCCGGCGGGGTGGTGGACCGCTGGGCCGTCGGCAGGACGAGCCAGGAGGCGACCCTGGGGCTCAGGCGGACGAGTTCGGCCTTGAGCGCCCTGAGCGGCTCCTCGGGGGCCTCGGGGAGGAGGAGGGCGACCTCGAGGGCGGCGCCGAGCGCGGCAGCCTCGTCGGTGGCGCGGCTGAACGCCCGCTCCCAGTCCGGCTCGGCGAGGCGAAGCTCGACGCGGAGATGGGACAGATTGAGGGCCTTCAAGCGGGAGCGCTCCCGCAGGCTGAGGCGCCCGCCGTGGCTGGCCATCGCCAGGCCGAGGCGCGGCATCGAACCGAAGGGCCTGTCCGCGAGGGTGAGCGCGACAGGCCCGACCTCGCGCGGCTCCGCCGCCCCCGCAGGAACCGTGCCCCTGAGCCGCAGCGTGACCGACTGCTCGATCACGGTTCCCCCGTGGACCTCGACCGGGCGCGGGAGGGCGAGCGGGGTGCAGTAGGTCTTGAACGAGGCATCGGTCCAGTTCCGCTGGTCCTCGGTCTCGAACGTGTCGCCCTCGCACCGCACCTCGGCCGAGAGGCCGGGCAGCACTTCGTAGGTGATCGCCCGCACGTCGAAGAACGGCTGATCGGGGGAGATGTAGCGGGGGAAGGAGCTTCGCTCGATGCTGCCGTCGGGCTTCTCGATGGTGCAGGGCCGCCCGACGCACTCCGCAATGGGGTGCAGGACGCAGAAGCCGATCCGCTGGCGGTGGAAGGTCGAGCGGGCGACGCCTTTGAAGGTGAACCGCACCGTGCCATCGGCCTCGCCCTCGATGGCTCCCTGCCAGAAGAGGTCAATCTCGCGCTCCTTGCACTCGACGTCGAAGCTGAGGCGGAAGTTGCCCTCGCCCGCCTGGATGGCGAGATTGGAGACGCGGGGTCGGACGGTGCCCCAGTTCTTGTCCCTCACAGGGGCATAGATGCCGCGAAGGACCTCGTGGTCGCCCAGGCGGATGCGGCGGACGAAGGCCCATTCGGGGTCGAAGGCCAACACGAGTGGGCCGGCGCGAAGCTCGATCCATTGAGCCAAGGGGGTTGTCCTTTGATAGTGGTTGCGCCTGCCGCCCGAACGGGGTCATTCTGAGCGGCGGCGAAGAATCTCTGCCGGCCTCGGGGACGCAGCAGGTCCCGTGCGCAGCCGGGCGCCTCTGGGATGGGCGTCGCTCGTTCCGGCGGCTGCCGTGCGAAACCGCGAGGGTCATTCAGTCCCAGCGGCTGGCAGAGATGCTTCACTCCGCGGACGCTCCGCTCAGCATGACCCGTTGTTGGCGGGTGACTCGCCAATCCGGCGGCCTTCAGGGCAAGGCTCACGGCGTGTGCATCCCTTTCACCAGACGAAAACTGTACCCTTCAGCCTGGCCGGCTCGTCGCGGAGCAGGCGATAGATGCGGTCGGTCTCGGCCACGGGCACGACGTCCTGGATGACGGGTCCGATCTTCACCAGGCCGCGGGCGACGAGGCGGTAGACATTGGCCAGGTCGCTGGAGTCGAAATGGCTGTTCTGCTGGATCGTGATCTCGCGTCCCTGGCCGAGGTTGAAGGTGTAGGCCACCTGGCGGCGGCCGGCGATGAAGAGGACGCGGCCCCGCCACTTCGCCGCTGCGATGAGCTGGTCCTCCATGCCGGGCACGCCGGCAACGTCGAGGATCGCGTCGAAGGAGGCGTCCTGGATGTGCTTCTGCCAGCCGTCGCCGGCGACGTTGCAGGCGGCCTCGACGGCGCCGATCTGGCGGGCGAGCTCCAGGCGGCTCTCGTCGGTGTCGCAGATCGTGACCCGCGCTCCCGTGTTGACGGCGATCTGGGCGGCGAACTGGCCGACGCAGCCGGCTCCGACGACGAGGAATCGCTCGCCCATCCGCAGGTCGGCATGGCGACAGCTCCGCATCGCCACGCTGGCCATGCCGAAGAGCGCCGCGTGCCGCGGGTCCACCTCCGGGGGCAGCTTGATCAGCAGGCCGTCCTCGGGCATCACGACGTATTCCATGTGGTCGGCGGACAGGTAGAGCACGTCGCCGACCTTCAGGTGCCTGGCCTCCGGCCCGACCTCGACGACCCGCCCGACATTCTGGTAGCCCCAGCCGGCCGGGAGCATGTGGTCGGGGTGAGCGTAGTTCCCGCCGAGGAGGTCGTTCCGCTCCGTGCCGTTGGTGATGCCGGAGTAGAGGGTTTGGGTCTTGATCTGGTTGCCGACCGGCCCCTTGGGCTCGAGCCAGTCGGTCACGAGCACTTTCTCCCGCCGCTTGTCGGGCAGCAGTCGGGTCACGAGGGCGCGCAAGGCGGTTCTCCCGGGGTCCGGAGAGGGCTCCTCGCTCGCCGCCTGGACTGCGCGGCGCGGCACTCGGGAGGGGACCTCCCCACAGGGCATGAGGTGGTTTGGCCGTGTGTCCTTGTCTCCCAACTCAAGGCGGGCTGAGCTTGCCGCCTCTCTCCAGGATCTCCGCATCGCGGAGGTCGATCTCCCTCCCGGCCGCGCGTTTGGATGCGATCAGGTCCTGCCGGCCATGGATGGTCATCGTCTCTCGGCGCTGCCAGGCGGACTCGAAGGAGATGCCCGCTGTGGAGGTCTGCACGTCCAGGCGCACATAGTCCTTGAAGATCGTGATCTGGTGTGAGAGGATGTCCTCGGGATTGGTCAGGAACGCGGTTCCGAATCCCGCCTCGGAGAGCGCCGCGAGGAGGTGCTCCGCGTTCTCCCTGGAGGCCTCGATGAGGATGTCGAGATCATACGTGGCTCGCGGAACGCCGTGGAGGACCGCCGCGACGCCGCCGATGACCACATACCTGACCTCATGGCTTTCGAAGGATGAGAACACCCTCGCGAGTCGGTTCAGCATGTTTCCGGTCCGCGATGTCGGGGTCAGCCGCCAAGGCCAGCTCAGTCCAATCGTCCAGGAACTCGGCCCGCTCCTGGACCGAGAGGGACTGAAACCATCGGGCCTTGGCCTCCAAGGTCTCCTCTGCCCAGTCGTGTGAAACGCCTCCGGTCATTCGCGTACCTCACGGCTCGCGCATCAGCCCAACTCCCCTACACCTTCCAGGATACAAGGTGCCCAGTGCAAAAGCAAGCAACGGAGAGCGCTTCAGAGTCTTCCAGCCAACCACTGAACGGCGCGGGAGACGACGGTGCGGAAGCTCTCGTTGGCGTAAGCACGGGCGTCGTGGCCCGATTGGCAGCAGAAGACGCGGGCATGCTTGTGCTGCCGCGTCCAGGCGAGGGTCCTCATGCTTCGGGGGTGGTTGGTGGTGAGAAGCACGTGGCTACCCTCGTCGGCATTGGCCATGAGATAAGTCTCATCCACCATTCGCCAGGACTGGAGGTCGCGGGTGATGGGGTGCCCGGGGTCGGCGATCTCGACGAAGAGCTCCTGGCCGACGTCGAACTGGAAGCTGCGGTCGGCGATGCCGACGATCTCGGACCACAGCGGCCACTTCGGGAAGGCGAGGATGGCGTGGTGGAGGACGAAGATGCCCTGGCGGGTCTCGCCGAGCTGTTCGAGGGCCTCGCGGGTGCCGCGCTCCCACCAGCCCTGCTCGGCGCCGGGATTCGCCTGGTGGAAGTGGTAGAAGAGCAGCACGTTGTAGTCGCGCCGCACCCCGCCGGCGTCCGAGACGAAGTCCTCCAGGTGCTGCGGGTAGAAGTCGATTTCCGGGATGCTGCGGAAGAGCGCGTGGAACGCGGGCACGTCGAATGGGTGCTGCCCGGTGATGACCGCGACCGTGATCTTGTCCGACTTGCGAGGCTTGGCACCCATCCGACCCGTCCTTTCACTCTTTCAGGGTCAGACCTCAAAATACAAAATAGCGGATTCCTGAGCCCTACGGTTGCCCCGGCTTAATTTGTATTTTAAGGTCTGACCCTGACTGTAGGCGAGAAGCTCGATCTCAACATCATTCGCCAGCTTCCGAATCATCGCCCACACCTCGCTCGCAAGTCGCGCTCGTCCCTACGCTCTGCGTGGGGACGAAGCCGCGAACGCTCCGCGTTCATTCTCTTATGAATCCCCATCGAACGTCGTTAGAGGGATGGGCGGCCCACGTGGGCTTGAGGGTGAGGCCGTTGGCTCGGCAGCGGCTGCGGCCTGCGCCAAGCTGGATGCCCGAGCCGGGCATCACGAAGGTGAGGTGGATCACCTTTCCCGGCGCGGGGACGAGGCCCTGCATGTCGGCCAGCGGGATGGCGGCCTCGTAGGTCGTGTCGGAACCGAGGCGCTTGACGACGGCCTGCGCGCCCTTCGGAACGCCATCGTAGCCCTCCGGCATGCACCGCGGCAGGAAGTTGAGGAAGACGAGGTAAGGGGCGTTGTTGCGCCAGATCTCCGCGCCGCCGTCCGGCGCGCCCCAGAGGGCGTATTCGTAATCCGTGTCCTCATCGGCGAGCATCCGCTGGGGCACGGCGCCATGCGGAGGGAGCTTCGTGCGCAGCGAGGCGAACCGAATGCCGAGCTGGAAGCAGTCGCCCGTGTAGGGGAGCGCGTCCCGCATGTCCTTGACGTAGGTGTGGGCCATGTCCCCCTTGCCGAAGTACTCGTCGTCGTTGCGGGTGGAGAGCCGGGGCTTGGGCTTCCAGTCCTTGTTGCGCTCGCGCACCGCCAGGTAGAGGTTCTTCTCGTCCCACATGAAGCGGACCTCGGCGAGGCCCTTGGTGATGTCGGCGCGGGTCTCCCACGGACGCCAGCCGGCCTCCGCGAGGTCCATCACGACGTCGCGGGTGTGGACGATCGCCGGGATGGCGCCCTTCCACTCCGCCAGGTCGCCGTCAACGGTCGCGCGGCCGTAAGCGATCGTGTTCACGTGGAGCCTCTCCGTCCACTCCGTGTTGCCGGCGGCCCCCTCGAACCGGAACGTGAAGGGATAGGCGTTGGACGGATGCGCTTTGGCCGAGATGATCGGGACTCGGAGCGTCTTGGTGGCGCCCGCGCCAAGGGTCACCGAGACCGCGCTCTCCTGGAGGCCCAGAACGCCAGGCGGCTTGATCCTGATGGTGCCATGGATCTGGCGGTCGAGGACGTTGTGGACCTCGAAGTCGAGCGTCTTCACCTTCTCGATGGGCAGGACGAAGTCATCGACGAAGAACTCCACCGGGGGCACGCCCTCGATGCGGCCCACCCCAATCGTTCCGACCACCATCTCCGCGCGCACGCCCGGGGCATCGAGATACACGGAAGCGGCGGAGCAAGGCAGGCGATACTTCCTGTCGTCGGTCGCCTTGTGGGGGTTGCCGTAGAGGTCGTAGGCCTTCAGCTTCCCCTCCATGTCGTCGAGGGTGATGGTGCCGTCGGCGCGAATCTGGTCGTACATCGTCACCGCGTTGGGATTCAGGCGCTGGCGGTCGCCGGCGAGCACGAAGGCCGCGCGCTCGCCCACGCCCCACTGGTAGAGCCACGGCAGGCGATCGTGGAAGACGATCCGCTCGAAGTCCATGCCCGCCAGGAAATGCAGGAGGAAGCTGGCGGCGGAGGCCGTCGGGCCGGCCATCGGCCCGGCCGGCCCATTCTCCCACAGGAGCTGCGTGGGATGGCTCGGGTTCACCTTCCGCTGCCCCGCGGCGGTGAGGTGGGTCGCGGCCGCGACGAGCATCTCCGGGCTGCTGCCGAGCCACGTCTCGGTCTCGATCGACGGGATGGCGAGCTTGAGGGCCAGCCGCGGCCCGAAGCAGCAGCAGGGCTGGACGTCACGGTCGGTCAGCACGTCGAGACGCCCCCCCCATTCCTGCTCGCCATCCCTCGCGCTGAAGAACTTGTCGAGGGTGTTCATGATGCTGGAGGTGCCGCCGACCACGATGTGGCGGCTGGCCTTGTGGGCGCGCTCGTAGAGGATCTTGTAGAGCTGGCGATAGCGGACCGAGTCGCTCTTCCAGCCCGAGGTGCCGCCGCCTTCCCACGGCTCGTCCCAGAAGTCGATGATCCGTAGCGGGCCTTTGCCGTCGGCGCCGCAGTAGCGGGCGACGGCCTCCTCGACGAAATCCCCGAATCGCTTGTCGTGCTGCGGCTCGTGGACCCGGTTGCCTGCCTGCCAGTTCGCATTCGTGACGGTCTGAGGCGGCGAGCCATACATGTTGCTCAGAATGGAGAGGCCGCGTTTGCGGAAGGCATCCACCCAGGCATCCGTCTTGGCCCACTCGAACGGGGCACTGACATCGTTCGAGCTCACGCTGGCCCAGCTTGGCATGCCGTCGGTGCGGACCCATTTGTAGCCGAGCCGGCGGACGGCCTCGAGCTGCTTGTCGAGGTCGAAGGCGGGGTGGAGATGATAGATGAGGGGCGAGTTGCGGCCGTCGCCCGCGGCGGGGTTGGGAGCGCGCACGCGCACGAACGTCGCCGCGGCCTGGCGGCCCCTCTTGGGGAGCTCCACGATGACGGCATAGGCCCCGAACTCCGCGAAATCCCCCGCCTTCTCCTGCTGCCAGCGAAGGCGTTCTTCGCCCTTCGGGGCCACCTTCAGCTCCGGCATGGGGACGCGGACAGGCTCCGAGAGCGGCACCGTGCTGATCACCTGGCCGCCGGCCATCGGGTCGCCGCGCTCCGGCTCGACCCGCTCGAGCTTCGCGCCAATCCGCACCACCTCGACCACCGGCGCCCCCGCAATCGGAGCGTCGCCCCCATTCCGCAGCACCAACTCCAGGCTCACCGTCTCATTGGGGTAAGCGACCCCGCCCGGCGGGCTGATCTCCCTGACAACGACCGACCAGTCCTTGCTCCCTGCCTTGTCCAGCCTCAGCCGCTCGAGCTGCTCCGGATAATCGAACATCTTCGCATCGCCAATGGCGCGAGAACCCATGCAGAAACCAAGAGCGACGAGCAGCGCGACAGCTATGGAGGGCTGGCTCTTCGCCGCGCCGACCATCCGGCTCTCCTTGCCTCGGGCATCGAGGAAGCGACCCATGCCGAGCATTATACCAGAGAGTGCCGGCCGCGACGAAGCGACGGAGGCCGAGGCGAGGGGGCCTGCTCAGTCCACGAACTTATAGCCCATGCCGTGGATGGTGATGATGTGGGTGGGGTTGTGGGGGTCGTCCTCGAGCTTCTGGCGGAGCTTGACGACGTGGTTGTCTATCGTGCGGGTGGTGGGGTAGAGCTCGTAGCCCCAGACCTCGTCGAGGATGCGGTTGCGGGAGATGGGCTCGCCCTTGTTGGTGATGAGGATGCGGAGGATGCCGGCCTCGTAGTGGGAGAGCTCGATCTGTTTTCCAGCCTTGGTGGCGGCGGACTTGCGGAAGTCAACCTTCACGTCGCCGAACTGGTAGGAGTCGATCTGCTGGGGCGTGCCCTGGCGGCGGCGCAGGACGGCCTTGATGCGGGCGAGGAGCTCGCGGATGCTGAAGGGCTTGGTGATGTAGTCGTCGGCGCCCAGCTCCAGGCCGACCACCTTGTCCACTTCCTGGCTCTTGGCGGTGAGCATGATGATGGGCATGGTCATGCCCTTCTGGCGGAGCTGGCGGCAGACCTCGAAGCCGCTGAGCTTGGGGAGCATAATATCGAGGAGGATGAGGTCGGGGCAGGTGTTGAGCGCGAGGTCGAGCGCCCGCTCGCCGTCGGTGGCGGTGGTGATCTGGTAACCTTCGTACTGGAGGTTGTCCTTGAGGCCCATGAGCATGTCGGGCTCGTCTTCGACGATGAGGATCTTCTCCATCAGAGCCTTTCTCCTGTGAGCGGACATCCGTAATCCGCAATCCGTAATGCGTAGCCAGAGAAGAACCGATCGGCCCGCGTCTTCTTGTCGTGTTACGGACCACGGATTGCGGATTACGGATTACGCATCCCCATTCTCCATATCTGCCCTCAGCCGGTCAAGGTGGTCCGGATCGGCAGCGTGATCGTGAAGGTGGAGCCTTTGCCCTTTTCGCTGGCGAGGGCGATGGTGCCGCCGTGAGCTTCGATGGAGTGGCGGACGATGGTGAGGCCGAGTCCGCTGCCGCGGGTGGCGCGGACCGCCTCGTCCCGGGCACGGTAGAACTTCTCGAAGACCTTGTCCCGCTCGGCGGGGTCAATGCCGATGCCGTGGTCGGTGACGGCGACGACGAGCGCGCCGTCCCGCGCGGCGCACTCGACGCGGATGCGCTTGTCGTCCTTCGAGTACTTCACGGCGTTCGACAGCAGGTTCAGGAGCGCGAGCGAGATGGCGTTGCGGTCGAGCAGGGTCTCGGGCAGTTCGTCCTCGATGGCGGTCTCGACGGTGAAGCCCTGCTTGTCGAGCTCGTAGGAGTAGGCGCGGAGGGTGTCGCGGACGACGTCGGCGAGGTCGTCGAGCCGCAGGTCGTAGGTCTTTCTCCCCCCCTCGATGCGGGAGAAGTCCAGCACGTTGTTGATGAGCTGCGTGAGGCGTTCGCTCTCGCGGGTGATGATGCTGTAGTATTCCTGGGCCTTTTCGGGGGTCTTCACGCGGCCCATTTCGAGGGTTTCGGCGAACATGCGGATGAGCGCGAGCGGCGTCTTGAGCTCGTGGGAGACATTCGAGACGAAGTCGCTCTTGAGCTGCGAGAACTCCAGCTCGCGAGCCGTCCCGCGGAGCGTGATGACCACCCCGATGACGATCGCGACGATCATCAGGACGTTCACGACGGGGAAGAGCAGGACGTTGTAGAAGGCAAGGCGGCGGAGCTCGGCGGGCTCCTTCTCGACGAGCGCCAGCTTCCAGGGCTGGAGGATCCCCCCGAAGGGTTCCTCCGCGGCGAAGCCCTTGGCCGGCTTCCCGAAGACGATGCGGTTCCTGCGGTCGGCCACGACGAAGGCGACGTTCGGCCCGAACCGGCTCTCCCCCACGGCCTTGGGCAGGAGCTTGCTGGTGACGTAGGCGAGGTTGAGCTTGAAGCCGAGGATCTGGCGGGAGGCGTCGTCGGCGCGGACGACGGTGTAGGCGACGACGTAGGGCTTGTCGGCCAGCTCGTCCCAGAGGTGGCGGAAGCCTTCCTCG
>Ga0315274_10005866_pt1 | contig 17944 bp, 24 predicted proteins | sample YL17G02_20_MG_FD_203700 | JGI IMG/M metagenome (GOLD analysis project Ga0315274, IMG submission 203700) | Sediment microbial communities from Yellowstone Lake, YNP, Wyoming, USA - YL17G02_20 | ecosystem: Environmental > Aquatic > Freshwater > Lake > Sediment | place: USA: Wyoming | collected...
CGCCAGCTCACACTCTGGGTCACCAAATACTGATCCTCACACATCAGAGGACATCAGCCATGACATATTGACGCATTTCAATAGGTGCTGACCACACCAAAAGCCCGGTTTTTACCCAGCGCACTATGCTGCTGGTAGCCCTGGTAACTGCCAGATCAGCTTTGCGCTGGGAGAATGTGATCCGAGAGTCGCACTCTCGGTAGCGGCTTGGGGTGGACTTTTCTGCAAGTGCACGAAGACCCGATGACTTCATTTCGCAGACGGGCAACCACCCCAGACTTTCAACTCACCAAGGAGGACACCATGGAACTCATGGGCATTGCATCACTCGTCATCTTTGTCATCGTCTTCATCTGCGCACTCTACGAGAGTCGCGGAGGGAGACCACGATGAAACCAGGACTCAAACCAGGTGACAGAATTGTCATACTCGACTCTGTTTCACCGCACCACTGCTTCAGCAAGGGACAGGTTTGCACAGTTGTACCAGACGATAGTCACGCCTTGACTCGTGTCGCAGGCATCAGCAGATTTTCAGGTGATTCTATCGTTCAACATCTTGGACCCACCGAGTTCTCCGAGGTTGTCGAAGATGCGCCACGCGACGAGAAAGCCATCGCAGAAGCTCAGGCTGCATTTGACATACTCGACAAACAGTACGACAACTTCTTTGCCAGCCTGAAGAAGTAGACTTTACAGCCCTTTCGAATAGTGGGCGCCACCGAACCGACATGACACTTCGTGTCTCCCGGTAGTTGTGGCCTTGCATTGGACATCCCTCGAGTTTGTCTGCTGCATGAGTTCACCTGGCTGCTCAGTCAGGAAACGTGGGTTCGAATCCCGCAGGGGCTACTCACATGGATGTAGGTTCAAATCCTACCGACCATCATGTATAATTATATCCCTCTCGAATAGTGGCACAATGCATATGCGCGGCACGTCCCTCTAACGTCAACACTCCACCTCCAGTGAGCGGGCTCCGGGAAACACACCGGAAAGCACTCTTATGGTTGTTAGTGGTTTGGCCGATCGACGGAGAGCCCGTGGCTTTGCATTGTATGCATCAGGCATCTCTTAAGTTTGCCTGCACATAGTTCGCCTGGCTGCTCAGCCAGGAAACGTAGGTTCGAATCCTACGAGGGATACCATCAACTCATTAAAGGAGAAGCCATGAAGTTCCGCCAGAAGCCCATCATAGTCGAAGCCGTACAGTGGTTCAAGATGGGGGATTCGGATGAAGTCCGACAATCTCCTGACATTCACGATGGCGAGCCCTACTATGCTGAGGATTGTGGGTTGACTACGGTTCATCCAGGCGATTGGATAGTAAACAAAAACTGTCCACCTGTCGTTCTCTCACCCGCTGAATTTGCCGCCACCTACGAACCCATGGAGGGGGAGGAGAAGCACGAGAAGGAACTGAGGGAAATGGCAAGTTTTATTATTGGAGCGATGAATTACGGGAGAATATGGAATCCAGACGAAGCTCTCACCGCCTTCCTCAAATCAAAGGAGAAGCCATGAACACACCGGAGAGAATTTACCTGCAAGTTGAAGGCGAGGAGTGGGATGCTCTCCCCAAAGAGGTTGAGTTGCTAGATGTGACGTGGTGTTCTGATCGCATCCACAAAAGCGATCCAGAGTACCTCCGCTCCGACCTTTGTGCCCGATGGGTATCTGTGAAGCAGAGATTGCCGGAGACGGCAACGCTGACAATGGTTAGGGTCATGCAAACCCCGACAAATCTAGACAATGTGGGAGTGCCCGTAATGGATTTTGATTCTTACAAAGACGGACATTGGTCGTTCTGGGGTAAAAGAATCACTCACTGGCTTGATTCTGCCCCACCGATACCCAAGGAGGGGGAATGACACTCAAACGATATACTGTCAAGCAAATTCTTGACAACTCCATGAACAACAATGTACCCTCTCCGTGGTGTTATCTCGCCGCCGACGTAGACGCTCATCTCAAAGAGGTGGAGGATGCGCACGAGAATCAACTTTCATGCATGACCGATACTCAGGCGTACATGGAAGATCGAGCGCACATGGAACAAGAGAATGAAAATCTCCGCTTTGAGTTATCCGCCCTCAAAGAACAGCACGAGAATGAGGACAAGAACGAATATCGACCGTGGGAATCGGAAGGCATTACTGAACTCGCCTACTGGAAGAAACGGCACATCGAACAGTCACGAGAGATTGCCATCGCCCACGACCGAGGCTGGGACGAGGCGATGGAAGCGATGGAACAGAACAACAAACTTCTTGATGCTCTGGTTCTCATTCTCAGCCACTTTGTTGGGGAAACGAACCGAAGCGAGGGAGCAGTTGAAGTCTTGGAGCGCAAACTCGCCGAGTTATCCGCCCTCAAAGAACAGCACAAACGGTAATGAACAGGGATACTGCTTTATCGCATATCGCATATCGCAATTGCAATCTGCAGGGTAGAGCAGTTGGAAGCTCGCCAGGCTCATAACCTGGAGGTCGGGGGTTCGAGTCCCTCCCCTGCAACAGGGTGAGTATGACAAAACTTTCTTGGATCGTAACGGACGCGTGAGAGAGTTTTCTCAGAATCAGTGACCCCTGGAATGGGCAAGGCACAGACCAGGACAACTCACGTGGGTACTCTGCACAGCTGGCAGGACTCCCACTGCTCACTTTATTGTAATGTATGTCTATCCACTCAGGAGGTACTATGTGCCTTGACTCACTCACGTCAGTTTTCACACCCAAACGCCGGCCCCCCCGAGGTCTGTTCCGTGGTATTTACTACAAAAGCATGAACATTAATCCAGGGGATGAATCTCTGCACTTCCCATATGTGGGTTACCCATGTCGACTTACACGTATTCGACCAGGCATGTTGGTAGTTGATCGGAAGAAGGGCACCCTCAACTCCTGGATTCCTTACCGGATGGGTATGCACGTTTACATGTTCGCACCCAAACCCGACGAGATATCTTATGGCTCTCAGACCTGCCCGGTACTGATCGACGACTTAGTCTGTGTGGGCTGGCAAAATGATCGCAGGGTTATTGTCGCGCGCCAGGTTTATTTCCTGCGTGAGGACGAAACCAAACTGGTCAAGGCGCGCGCACGCATGAGGAGACTGTTCAAGGCGGGCAAGTTCATTGTCCTGAAATAGCACCGTTACTTGTTCTTTCACATACATCAACCGCATGGGAGGCAACGGTATGCACACGTTCGACATCCTCACCACGACTCAGAACGAGATCGTGGATGTTACCTTGGACGCGCGGTATGCACTCCATGCGTTCGAGAACAACCCGGAAGTGGGAAGACAGTACCAGATCGTGGATCATACACTCCTCGGTGCGGTGCGGTCGGCGGTACGCCACCTCGGCCTGAAGGTTCGTCCTGGTAGCCTGCTGGACAGAGCGCTTGGGCCGTTCGATGTAGACTGAGCTCACGGCTGATTGCCCTGATCCCCCAAGGGCAGTCGGCCAAATTTTAACCCACACACAATACATACACCTACGGCTGGGTCAGCTGTTCCCAGGACTTCGTCCAAGAGAGAGCCGGCGACTCTCGACCCCCTTACCGGGGGTCTCGAGATCGCCGGAGAACACAGTATCCCAAAACCCCCTCCCTGATTGAAGACAGGGAGTCCCACCCGGCTGCTGATCGTAGCCGTTTTACCTGATCGAACACGCCTGTTTGCGTGAACGTTTGGACTCAGCCTGACAACATGCGTAACCTATGAAACTTTCTGCCGGAATTTCATGGGGCGATTGAAAATACCTAGGTGGAGCCTTTTCTATTTTTGTGTGAAGTCGATCGCCCCATGATCCCAAGGGGGTGGAGCTTCGTATCTTATCACACTCTCAGGAGTACACAGTATGTCATTACTCGAGAAATACCCGATCGGCCCCATCCATACCGTGGAGTTGCCCAAAGGGCAGATCAGCGTGGAGGGGCAGGCTGAAATCGTTTCACTGTTCGAAGACACAGTGGGTAGGTCATTTCCGCAACATGAGTTCGAGTGGATCTGGGCCACCAATCGCGGCACCCTACCCAAACGGCTGGCCAGTTACGCCTACAAGAACCTTCATGCTTGCGACCCATACGGCCGTGCATTGCTTGACGACGATGGCAAGCTCCTGCCCGTGGTGCTTACGTCCTCGATGCTTACGCGTCTTGGCAACATTGCCAAGCGTCATACCATGGACCATGCAGTTGCCCACTTTGACCTGACCGACGAATTTGATTGGACAGCGGGGCAATATGGCGATAGCGGGTCCTGTTTTTGGGGTGGTCGTGCGGGGGCACTACATATGCTGAAGCAGAACAATGCTCTGGCAATGCGGGCATACAAACTTAGGGATACCGCAGCTACACTTCAGGATGATCTTTGGCCTACCGATCGTGCCTGTTTCGAGGGTACCGGTCGTGTGTGGTTGTGGCCCAAGGCGACCGACGAGTACATCCTCTTCAATGGCTACGGTTCACAGACACTCTGGTTCACGCGCTTGCTGGCATACCTGCTGGGGTTGAATTACCGCAGCATCGACCTGATGAATCGAGGTACCGACTCAGGCACACTCTTCATCAATAACAGCATGGGTTACCTGGTTGCCGAGCGCATCAAAGCCCAGAAATGCTCACTGTATGACTTCGGATGGATGAACGCCAGGATGGTTTGTGAGGATTGCCATCGTGAACACGATGCCAACGATACCATCATTCTTAACCATCGTCCCTATTGTGAGTATTGTGCTGCGCGTTGTCCGTTCTGCAAACTCCCTGCCCGCAAGGTTGACTTGACCATAATCGGGCAACACTGGATCTGCGACAGCTGCGTATCAGTTCACACGTCAACTTGCCAACACTGTCAGAAACAAATACTCATTGGATCTGCTCGTCAGATAGATGATCAGACGCTTTGCCGGGAATGCATGGCCGAGATGCTTCGCTGTATGGAGTGTAACAAGCTTTGCTTCCGAGACGACATGAGAAAAAATGGTCCTTATTTCTATTGTGCGTCCTGCTATGCCATAAAGATGTTTACAACAGATGGGACTCGCACTCGCTGGATTCCCGAAAGCAGCCGGCAAGGTCTCCTTGGCCCCTGTTACTATAGGTCCTGGCAAAGTCAGTTCCCGGACAATCCGCATGCATCCGACAGAGTTATATGGATAGTGTCTGGTAAAGACGGAGAAAAATGGGGATTCGACAGTCAGTTTGACATGAGGACTTCTGACCGTCCGCGTCGTTTGTTGGACTATACCCTGCCCAGGTCACTACGAGCGCAATATCCACCACCACCTGATTTTTACACAGCCATTACGGGAGATCGCTAATGAGCAAACAGCATAAGCTCGTTAAGTTGTTCGATGCCAAACTGTTAGCTCATGTCTGTTCCCTTTCTGTGGATGGGTTCAAGGAATTTGCGACCATGCATGGAGAGGGGGACGAGAGATACTTCTTCAAGGATAACGGCGCTAAGATTCTTGGCATCGCGCACCTTGACAGTGTCTGCAAACACGGCTGGGCTACCATGGTAACTACGCCGATCGACACCATCATCCACTCCCCCGTCCTGGACGACAGACTGGGGGCATATGTGATCATGGGATTGTTGCCCGCCATGGGCATCAAGGTCGATTGGCTCTTGACCATCGGCGAGGAGTCGGGGAAGTCAACCGCACAGTTCTTCGAGCCACCGAAAGACAAGGAGTATAACTGGATGTTCTCCTTCGATCGTGAGGGTACGGACATGGTCATGTATGACTATGAGACTCCCCAGCTTAGGAAGCTCATGGAGTCTTACAGGTTTGACGTGCGCCATGGTTCAACGTCCGACATCCGCAAGCTCGAGGACCTGGGTTGTGCCGGCTTCAACTTTGGGACAGGGTACTACAATTACCACTCCATGTATGCCTGGGCTTCGCAGCGCGACCTGCTCCATAACGTCTGGCGCTTTGCCAGGTTCTACCATGACCACAAATGCAATAAGTTCGCTTACACGCGCCCGGAATGGAAGAATTACCTTGACCAAAAGGCTGATGCCGTCATGCCGTATGGAGGAAGTTTCTTTGAAGGTGGTTCTTGCTATGGTCAGGAAGGCAATGTTTACCGGCATAACGGCCGCAGCCATTATCGTGGCCGTAGTTACGGTGCGCCCGTGCAAATCTGGGACAAAACAAGAGAGAGGTTTGTTGATGATCCGCGCTACACACCCATGGTGCCTGCCTCGGCAGATCCCAGGGCAGTAGTGATTGCGCGGGCCAGCAATATGCTGGACGTCGTTTGTCTGATGTGTCGGCAGCCATCCTGGTATGACACAGCAGACCCCGATGAGAACTATTGCCACAATTGCGGTTCATTGCTTGTTCAGTGGGGTGAGTGATGATACTATCTGCAGTAGAAGACATCGAGGCGCTCCGGGACTCCGATGAGGAGTCCTGGACAGCCCTCGACATGATTTATACGCGTATGGAGGACCAAAGTGCCACAGGAAATGACACCGCTGGAACTGGAGTGCTGGCGCAGGGGGATCACCCTGGGCAGACTCCAGGACAATGCCATTGCACTATACGATGCAGCCTTGGCAGCAAAAAATGCAGTCACGGATGCCTGGACTGACGAGGAAGAGGCCTGGTCATTACTGCACACAGCTATCACCGCAATTCATAAACCATAACAAGGAGGTAGAGTGGCAAAGAACACCTATTACAAGAACGATGCGGAGAAGGAAACCCTGAAAGCGTTGCGCGACGCCTTCACCTTTGACGCACCGCCACCCAGCAATCTCAACATTATGATTGCCGGGCTTCAGAAGTCCGGGAAGACACATCTGCTCTGCACGTTGGCGGGCCCCGAATACGGTCCGCTGTATCTGCTCGATACCGAGCAGCGCGCGCAGCTGGTGACCGAGAAGTTCGACAAGAAGTGGGTCCACCGGGCCATCGTTCGTGACTATACGGAGCTTGTGGCGGGCATGAAGTACGTCATCAAGACCGTCAAGGCTCCAGCCATCATTGCCATCGACTCGGGTACCGACCTGGAGAAGTATGCCTGCGACAAGTATCTCGCCGATGTCGGACGCGAACGCATGGGCATGCCGATCACATACCCGGAGATGTATGCCTACATTTATGCCGTCATCGACGATCTCAAGAACTCCGGCTTTACCGTGGTCTGGACGACTAAGGTGAAGGACGAGTATGTTGGGGACAAATCGACCGGCAAGTTGCTTCCCAGGATCTTCAAGGATCTTCCCTACCGGGCAGATCTGGTCATACAGATTCGTGAACAGGACCGCGTGCCTTACGTCCTGCACAACGGTCTGCATGACAACCAGGGAATCATGCTTTCGCGTGACATGTCACTGCCGCAGATGATCCAGGCGGCAAGGGAGGGCAAGTAATGTGCTCTCCGCTATACAACCTTAACTCACGCTCCATTCACCAACACAAGGAACACCGCACCATGAAATTCCAGCTCTTTGGCGTCACGCCCGAACCCGCTACTCCGCCTGTGCTGGTCAAGCTGTCCCAGCGCGACAACGGTGACCTCCAGGTCATCGAGGTCAACGAGGAGGGCAAGTGCCGCGGCCACCTCCTGGCAATCACGCCGGATGGGGAGGTCACCCTCCTCAACAAGTACAACAGCAAGAGCGCCTTCAAGGCGACCGGCGGCGTCGCCATGGCAGACGCCACTTACGCCGACTAATCCACCGTGTGGCCGGCATCAATACCGGTGCTGGCTCACATTATTCATCCAACGAAAGGAACCCTACCTATGGGCCTGAAGCCCGGCGGTACACCAAAAGATTACATCAGGGGCGTGTTCATCAACCGGAAGAAGATTGTCTCCGTTGGCGACGCCAGGGAGGGACTCCAGTTCCCCTCTGACGTTGCTATGAAGCTGACCTTCGAGCCCGTCCAGAAGAAAGACGGCTCCGGTGAGTTCTCGCCTTCGATGATCGTCTACGGCGACTTTGAGAAGGATGCCCGCGGCCTGATCACCGGCTGGGGAAGCGCCTTCAAGATCGACCGTCTCATCAACCACATCGGCGGCTACAACCAGGAAATCGACTCCATCGAGATCCCGGTCGAAGCATACATCTGCTTGGAGGGCAAGGAGATCTTCGTCCTCCAGTTCGTCGGCGGCATCTCGGAGAAGACCGGGAAACCGCAATACAAAGACTACCAGATCGTGGCCAACCTGGAGGAATACTCCGGTAAGACCAAGACCATGGTTCCCGGCGATGAGTGGCTTCTGGAATCTTTCCAGGGCCAGCTCGACAGAGGCAAGATCAAGAACTTCCACCCGGAATGTCTGCCCGATAACGGTGCGACCGCATCCGTTGCGGCAGCTCCGACGGATGATCCCTTTGCCTCGGGAGACGACATCTGATGTCCAAACCCACCGTGGAATCTCTCGTCGGCATCTGGCTGAAAGACCTGGTCCTGCATGGGGTCGGGTATGTCACCAGCCATGAAGTCGAAGTTGATCTTCCAGGTTGGGCCGAGTTGAACTACCGGGTGGTTGCGACACCCGGTACGTTCGCCCGGAAATGGCGCCTGGCTCGACGAGCTGGGTTCCCCGGCCTCACGCTGGAGGATGCCTCAAAGCAGTTTCCCGAAAGGACAGAGAAAACATGGCGGCTCGTTACGTTGAATTAGCGATTGGCGACCCCAAGTACCGTGGCTACATCCATCCGCTGGGTGAGGTCTCGGCACAGGGCACCAAGGCTCGGGCCGAGAACCGCGAGCTCTACCGAAGTATGTATACCTTCGATGAAGCTCTCGTGGAACACTTCAAGAGATACAAGAGTGTCAAGAGCTTCCAGGGGCCTGCGTGGCTCGACCAGCTTATCTTCGACATTGACAAAGGTACCAACGTCGACCAGATTCCCCTGGATCGCGCCAGGGCCTTTGTCGATATGCTCAGAGAGGATCTGGTTGACTCGGACGACATGGTCCACGCCTTCTACTCGGGGCGCGGGTATCATATCTGCATACCCGACGTCTACGGGTTTACCCCAGGCGTGAGCCTGCCCGATGAGGTCAAGGCTACGTTGACCAAACATTTCGAAGGCATTGACCCTCTCATCTACGACAAGACGCGCCTGATCCGCGTGGTTAATACTGTCAACAAGAAGAGTGGCAAGTTCAAGATCGCGCTCACCCTTCAGGAGCTCTTCAGCCTGACGGTGGATGAGGTCAAGACTCTTGCCGCTAGCCCCAGGGCCTACAAACATCCTCCATACCCCAAGGTAGACAAGCTGGCCGGCGACAAGATCGTTCGTCACCAGGTGAAGCTTGCTCCCGGCAAGAATTTAGCGCAGGAACGTCCCGCTGCTGATTACAGCAATGTGGTGACCTGTTGCCAAAAACTATTTGCCGAGGGAGGTCAGGAGGGTGGTCGTCATCGTTGGGCACCTATGCTTATTGCCAACTGGCAGCAAGCCGGCATACCCAAAGAGGGTGTGCGCGCGCTTATCAAGTTATGGGCACCGACGTGGGATGACGTAGACCTGGACAAGATGTTCGATCCGTGCTGGACCAAGGGGTATGTCTTCAACTGCGAGAACGAGCAGATGAAGCAGTACTGTGATGCCAGGTGCATCTGGTTCAAGAAGAAGAACTACAACATACAGATCGCGGACGCCAAGAGCATGGAGGCCAAGTTTGTGCAGTTTGTCCGCACGAACTTCTCCGACACCAGCTTTGACCTCTCCACCATGTACGATATACCTTCCTACAAGTTCTACCCTGGCGAGTTGGCCATGATCATTGGCGATACCAAGCTGGGCAAGACGGCCTTCGTGCAGAACATTGTCTGCAAACTTCCAAAGATGAAGACATTGTACCTGTCTCTGGAGGTCTCGCAGAACTTGATCTACCGCAGGTTTGTGCAGATTGCCCACGGTATGACCAAGGACGAAGTCCTGGCCCACTACTCGAAGAACGACAACGCGCTCTCTACCGCGATTGACCACATACAGTGCATCACGATTTCGCCCGACCTGGACGAGATGCGGAAGACCATAGCATCGGTCATGCCGCGCATCGTGGTAGTCGACACCGTAGATGGCATATCGGTTGAGGACAAGCGCAACGACAAGATCGAGCAGATCGCCATTGGCCTCAAGGAGATCGCCCAGCAACTCAACGTCATCATCATCGGTGTTCACCATATCAGCAAGCACTCGATACTGGATCCGATGGGGAAGACCAAGGCGCTGACGGTCCACGCAGGCAAGGGGAGCTCAGCCATCGAACAGAAGGCCGACAAGATCATCGGCATCGAGGGCAACCAGGTCACAAGCGATAGGCTCATCACGAGCCTAGGCGCACGGGACGAGGCGGGGTTCCGCATGATGTGCAACATGAACCCTGCGACCTTCATCTTCAGGCAGCTCCAGCTACCTGAACCGAAAGCAGTCCCACTTAAACCACAAGGACTATCGTGGATAACACCATAGCAGAAGTAACCGCTGATGTTGCCATTACCCCCGAGCAACCAATCAGCGTCATAGGCATCACCGTTGTCAACCGTGCCTTCCGCCGCATTGCAGAACTGAATGCGGCCAAGGCCAAGTTGGGGACGGAGATGGCGAAGATCATAGCAGACGACAAAGCCTTCTATGACCAGCAGTTCGCGGCCATCGACAAACAAATCTCGCAGTACGAGATCAACATCGACGCTTTCCTGAAACAAAGCGGGGAAACAACCGTCAAGACGCCTAATGGAATGGCTTTCTACTCCAGGCGCACCAGCGTTGTATGGCCCACAGCCGACAGGCTACTCGAATGGGCCAAGACGAACGGTGTCGTGCGCACAAAGTTCGAAGTCGACAAGGCGGCCGCGGCGGCATACATCAAGAAGACGGGTGATGTCCCGGAGGGCTACGAAGAACTCCCGGTCATTGACTTGATCTTCAAAAACCTCAAACGGGATACCAAGGGAATGGCGGATGATAACAGTACGGACGGCCAGACATCAGAGCAGTAGAGCGTTCTCGCTCATACTGTTTCATGTGGTGGCGTTCGGTATTGTCTTCACCCAGCATGCCGGTACCCATGTCACCATCTCATGTTCGATCTCCGCCTTCGAGTTCAATGGCGGATTCGCACTGTGGGACAGGTGGTTTATCCCATGAAAGGGGACCAAGTGGCAAACAATAACAATCTCAAATGGGTCACCGAGCGACTACCCAAGTTGCCCGACGACCATCTCCAGGTGCTCCTGGATCACATCTCGAAGGAGGCCAGCCGTCGACGCCGTATGCGTTCGGCGGAAGCGTTGGCCAGGCTCAAGGTGGGTGATCAGGTACGTTTTCGTACTCCCAAATATGGGGTCCTCGCAGGACTGATCACCAGACTCAACCGTCATTCAGCCAACGTCGAGTCTCTCGACGGTAACCGTTCATGGCGAGTTGGCGCCACACTCCTATCCAAGGTAGCCTGATGGGAGGGCGCGCATCCAAGCAAAAGGGAAATCGTTTTGAGCGAGAATGCGTAGAACGAGCAATAGCCAAAGGCCTCCAGGCAAAACGCGCCTGGGGGTCCAATGGCGGAGCGCTTGGTGAGCACGAAGAGGTCGACATACTGTTCACTGTTGGTGCGTTCAAGTGGAAAGCGCAGGCCAAGGTGCGCAAGCAAATGCCTGGCTTGCTGCGTCCAACCGAACACGTCGATATTCAGGTGGTCAAGGAAGACAGGGGCGAGACCTTTGTCGTCCTGAAGTATGACGCCTTCCTGGATCTGCTGCGCCTACAACAGATTGCAGACAAGGTGACCGCATGAGGAAACGACGCAGATGGCAAGACCATACTCTGGAACGCAACAAGCTCATTTACGAACAGTTCCAAGCTCTGAAACTGTCCCTGGGATCGGCTGACAAGGCTCTGGAGGCCCTGTCCATCGTCTGGGACACAAGCTACGAGTACATACGAGAAATCGTTTATACGCGTACCGCAACAGCCAGAAAAGGGGAGGTCGTTCATGCTCCACGTGTCGACGGAGACAGCAAAGTCCAACCGACGGACTTGTCGAGTATGCAATCACCTGATTGAAAAGGGAGAAGTCTGCCTCAAGATTTCTGTCCTGTCTGGTCAGTACCCAACAGTGGGTTATGTGTGCAAGGGCTGTCTTCGACGATTTGCCATTGCAACACTTGACCAGGAATTACAAGACAAGTTTGGTGAGCCAAAGGCGCACGGCTTTGCTGCCGATGGTTCTCTGGATTTTGTGTAGTGCCCTCCCGGCATCGTGACCGTGAAGGCTTCGTGCGGGTTGAGCGCAGCGGGAGAGTTTGTTGTACGTAACTGCCTCAACACCTACAACGAGTGGCGGTGGGGACACCGACAACGAAGTCACCCCACCATTTTTTATATCAAGAAAGGAGTATCTGTGAGTAAATTCATACCTGAACAGCGGGTCACGGCCTGCTGTGACTGTCCGCATTTTCAGATTAAGGAATATCGGGAATCGCCCTGGTGTGTCCTCTTGCAACGCGAGATCAACGAAGAAGACGATGAGTGGTCAACAGTCCTGTCCGACGCATTGGTTCCCTGGTCGCAGGACGTTGCCAAGAGTTGCCCGTTGGGCGATGCTCCGCAGCAGAAAAAGTACCGCGTCAAGCTTGACGAAAGGCACTCGGCCTCACCTACCCAGATCCATCAGCTGGGCAACATGCTGTACCTGGGGGGCGTCAATGCTGCTCAGGAATATACCCGCGGAGTAGCCCTGAAGAAGGCCCGCGTCTTCCATGGAAAAATCGAGCTGGTGAAGATATGACAAGGGCAGTTTTAACGAGCGATCTGCCTGGCTATGTGGCGCCACCCCCCCTGTACTTCAGGGGGTGGGTCTATGATCGCAGAAGCCGCATGGTCATTTACAAAAAGAGTGGTTACGACGTTCCTATGTGGAATTGCAATACTTCCGCCCAGATTCTTGATTGGATTATCCAACTTAGCCAAAAAGAGTGGGAGGCTCCCGATGCCCTCCTGGGGTTTATTCGCATGGTGAACTATCTGATTGACATACAGGCCCATCTTTGCCCCGGTGGCGAGAGCAAGTTTCTGAAGCTAACCGAGCTAACGCAAATACTCGATGCCCAGGGGAGTACATTTCGGGGGGCAAGTGAGAGTACATGACCAACAAACATCTCAAGGAAGTACTCGAAGCCCTTGTTTGTGAATTGGATAAATATCAGAAACATTTGGTCATTGTTACATTTGACAATCACGACAATCCTGTCTACAATGAGGTATCGGGGATTTACGTGGACCCAGAAATCAGTGAAGATTTTCCTAAACGTATGGTTCTCAAGTTGACAACGGAGAATACGTTATGAGTAATTACCAAACTGGAGTTGCATCGGGTACCTGGAAGTGGATACTTGCAGCCGTCATACTCTGGGCGTTGCTGGGATTGCCTCCCTGCAACAAGGGTCATGTTACCCCACCCGAACAGGACTACGATGGTTATGGAGTGCCTGGCGGTTGAAGTCGGTGCCCTCCCTGGAGCTCAATACCCCATCGCCGACTCAGGAGTATCCCACGCATCTTGCGTGGGGTACTTTTTTTTTCTACATTGCGAGAGTATGCACGACGCGGTCGACAAACTTCCCCGGATTGACCTCCAGGATGGCCTTTAATCAAAAGGCTCCCCCCTGCTCACGGGCCGATTTCTCCCCGATCGGGAGGAAACCCCTATCTATGGTTCCACTGCCCCAGGATCGCTCCTGGGTGCGGTTGTGTTGATTCCCGTTTCCTGCCCCGGGTCACCTGTGTCTGTATCTGGTGAATCGGGAAGCCAATCCACTGTTCCTGCCACATGACGGGGTTCTGCATCGTCTTGTAGGCGGCCCTACCCACGCGACCAAAGGGGAAGAGTGTCCAGGCGCCGTAGCTGGCCCACTTCTCCCAATCCCCGCCGGTGACGGCGACAAAGAACGGATCCAGCAACCTTCCTGACGGCGGTGATACGGCCTGCAACAGGTTAAAGGGGTACGGTTTCATACCAAAGAAGGCCTTTTCCCTCTCCTGCTTGTTGCCGAAGAAGAAGTCCGCTGCGTCCTGGAACCACGACCACGGTTGCGGCAGTGATGCCTGGAACATCGACATGGGATAGATGGACGCCAGACCCATGACGAACAGGTCAGCCACCATCATCCGCTTGAACTTCTCGAAGTTGGGATCTCCGGCCGTGAAACCAGACTCACGCGCGCCCTTGAAGATGTCGTTGCGGAACTTCACCGACTGCCACGCCCACATCTGGAAACGGCCATAGACCTTGCCCAGGTTCGTGCGGGCAAAGGCGGGGCGGTACGAGTTGTTGAAGATGAATTGCGATGCATTCGCTCCGTTAGTCGCCTGCTCGATCAACCAGGGATGGTCCGCTTCCATGGTCATATTGTTGACTTCGAGGACGTCCCGGAACTTGACGTAATGCGCGATCCAGGATTTCCGTCTGGCCGTCGTCTCCGAGACCCGCATGGGGAGAGAGGCAAACTCCATGACCGATTCGCCGACGTGATGCTTGGCCGCCAACTCACTCAACTTGACCTTGGTGACATTAGGATCCTTCTGTGACCGCAGATCATTGAGAAGGTTCCGCAAACCCTCCCTCTCACTCCGTGGTATGATGTCGAGCATGAATGACTCGGACGCACCATGTGTATCGGCAAACTTGTTGATGTCTGCCATACTGCGGAACTCGTCCGCATGAAACGCCCCGGCTTTTAGGGCGGGGAAACTCATCGCCATCTTGAAGGGTTTGAGTCCGGTGTCCATGACCGTGTTGAGCCCCATGCCAATCACGTTCGGGAACATCGTCTTGGTATGCGCCAGAAGGGTCATCATCTCGTACTTCCCTTCGAGCGTGGAGAGCCACATTGCTTTGCGCGTGAGTTCACCCTGGCGGTTCGCGGTTGCCTGTGCGTCTCGACGGTCATACGCCCTCTGGGTACGCCTAAGTTCCCGCTCGGCCTGCTTGAACGCCTCCTTCGCCCTCTGGGTACGCCTAAGTTCCTGCTCGGTCTGCTTGAACGCCTCCTTGTTGATCGACGGTCTCTTCTTGCCCTGCGAATCTGCCATGGCGGCAAACTGCGTTTTGGCATACTCGAGTTCCGTCCTCAACCTCGGCTCGATCTTAAGTAGCTCTTTGCCGTTAAAATTCTCCTTCTGTATGCGCTGGATCTTGTCGAGCCAGAACTGATCGGTGAACCCGTAGTACAGACCCCCGCGGATCTTGGTCCGCTTGTCGGCCAGGTACTCCTTCGGGAACATTGAAGCCATTCCCAGTTGGTCGCGGTTGAAGATACGCATGAAGGCTGCCCAGCCGGCGGTCTGGTCGCCCATCACCTTGGACTGCTCGAACTTCTTGATGGTCTCATGCGCCAACACCGACCCCAGGGTGTTGTAGGTCGCCGTGATATACTGATTTTCATACCGCAGCAGGGCGTCGGGCGTCATGTCATACCCCGGCATCGGAGCCCACGGCCCACTGGACCGGTGCTGGTTGGAGTTCAGGTGGACATGCAGACCCGCCTCGATGATGTTCTTCGCATCCAAAATCGGACGCATGTGGGCCTCCTCGTAATGCCCACCAATGCCACCATCGGGAAGTGCCTGTCCCAGAACCTCCTGACGCATATCCAGGTCCGCAGAGAGCCGATCGGCGGCGTTCTTGCCGGCCATCGTGGCCTGGATCTCCTTCAGGCGGGCGTCCACGATGCTCTTGACATGCCCGTTGTGAGGATAGAAGTTCTCGTGCGGCATGGATTCCGGGTTCTTATACTTGAGCCAGCCGTAGGTCTCCGGATTGCGCTTCATCAGTTCGTTGGCCGCCTTGCGTTTCTCGACCGTGGTATTCAGATCACCGATCGTCCATCTTGGTCCGATCGAAACACGTTCCACCGCCTGCTGGTGAGCCAGTTGGTCGACCAGAGTATGTCCCAGGCTCTCCGGCTGGTTGCTGTTGAGCATCTTGTTCTGGAGATGGTTGAGTGCCGCACGCATGTCGATCCAACCACTCTTGTCGCGGAAGGCGTCAATATACTTGCGCTCGGCCTCCTGATCTCGCCGGAGCAGGTCTCCCCTCTTGGACCAATCGGTCATCCTGGCAATAGTCTCGGCCAACATCTCTGGTGCCTTCACAACATGAGTTGTCCCCTTGGCGTCGGGCACAAGCCAACCGGCATCCACGGCAAACCGCGTGTCATACTCGCCCTTGACCTTCTTATACTGTTCCTCGTAAGCGGGCGCACCCTCGCGTTCAGCGTTGGCGCGTTCACGTGTTGCCACGGCCATGCGGTAGATCAGGGCGCCATCGGCTCCTAGCTTACGTAGGGGACGCCAATCCTCTTCCCAGCGCATGCGGGCCGCGTTCTTGGCCGCACTCATCAGACTCATCACCTTCTGCCAGCTGGACACCTCAAACCCGATCCCGGAGGTGAGTACCTTGACGTCCGTTCGGGTTCCTCCCTCGGGAGTGATGATCGGCTGGTCAAGTTTGTCGTGGAGTCGCATATCATACGGAAGATGCTTCTCCCCCAGGCGTTCCGGCATGAGGAACCAATCCCACTGTGAACGCTTCAGGGGACCACGAGCAACGATATCCTGGAAGAACTCGCCGCGTTGTTTGAAACGATTGACGAACATCTCGACCATGCGTAACGTAGCCGCACGTTCGTCGATAGGCATGGCGTCGCCGTTAATCCTGGCAATCTCGCCGGCGAACACCCTATCTGCCGCGGCGATCAGGTGGGGATAGTTGTAGTAGACCTCCGCCAGATCATCGCGCATTTTCTGTTCTCGCTCCGAGAGTTTAATCTCGGAGAGGGACTTGGCAAAGTCCAGGCGCGATGGTTCGACGGTCAGGGGCTTCAGTAACCTTTCAACCGCCTCCGGTATGAGTGCTGCTGCGTCGACGCGACCAGTTTCTTTAAGTGGTTCCTCTGGCGTAAGAGGCGTCGCCTCAATCGCTTCAGTAAGCGCCGCAGGCGCCTTCTCCAGCGACGTACCCAGAAGGTGAGTCTTGAGTTCTTCCGGCGACACTTCACGCGCGCCGAGTGATACCATGTCGTTGTAGATTTCGCCATAACGCTTGATGGATTCAGGGTTAATGAAGTCAAGCTCAAAGCCGAACGGACGTTGGCTTGTCTGGTGCCACAACCGCGTCTGCTCCTTCAGATACTTCTCATACTCGGCAGACTTGACCCCGGCAAAGTTACGTTGGAGATCGATGTCCATCTTGGCGTTGAACTCAGGCCAGGTCATCGTCTCTTTGGAGATCGACCCCAGGACGTATGCGTCGAAGAACCCACGTTCCGCCGGGTTCAACTTCTCGTAGTAGGCCTTGGTCTCCAGGTAATTCTGCGTGGCGTCAAAATCCAACTTGATCAACTTGTGCCGCGCCGTATGTGCATCGGCGGCTTCGTTCCTGCGTCGGCGCATCTCCTGTGCGCGTGAGGCGGATGCCATCTGGGCAATGTCTGCCAACTTTGCCAGACCGACCTTCTGGTCCTGACCCTCCAACACCTTCTCACCGCGTTCCAGGATGAACTTGGCCGAAGACATATCGGAGAAGTCCTGGGAAAGGTACATGCGCCCCTCACGCACGCGACGCCAGGTGGAGAGTCGGGCAAACCGTTCCTGCAACTCATACTTGTACGTGGCCGGGAATCCCAGGTAAGATCGCCCGATGATCTCGCGGGCCAGGATTGCCACCGGTGACCGGGACCCCATGATCTGCGTGAACTCTTTTTGTATACGGAGATTGGCGTCCCGTCCGACAAAGTTGAACGGACTCTCAGTGACGACCTTACTTCCCAGGGCATTACCCGCCATGAACCAGGAGTTGGGGACTTCGGCCAGACGCTCACCCGCACCCCGGAGTCCCTGGATCATCTCACCCAGGGAGTAGGCGTGTCCGGTGAGGCGGTTCTTCCCCTTGAGGA
>Ga0315274_10005867_pt1 | contig 17943 bp, 16 predicted proteins | sample YL17G02_20_MG_FD_203700 | JGI IMG/M metagenome (GOLD analysis project Ga0315274, IMG submission 203700) | Sediment microbial communities from Yellowstone Lake, YNP, Wyoming, USA - YL17G02_20 | ecosystem: Environmental > Aquatic > Freshwater > Lake > Sediment | place: USA: Wyoming | collected...
AAAAGGTATGTAGGGTAGTTTTCGATCCTTCATTTCCTCTGGTAAACCGTATCATTACTGCATTTAGAGCGTTATTGAAACCTTATGGAATTACTGTTTCATTGGACGAAATTTAGGATTAAATTACCTTGACCATAATTACATATTCCGCCTAATAATTTATCGCCGCTATTTGTGATAAAGACCTTTTCTATCTGATTATTGTAGTTATAATAGTAATCAATGTAACATTCATAATTTAGGTAGGGATTAAATTCTTTCCAGAATATACAAAAGTTTTTTTCATTGTTGAATCTTATTTCAGAACCATTTCTGGATATTATTCTTGCATTAGTTGGTAGAAATTTATAATTATTGTATTCTTTTTCATCAATCCAATCTGTAAACTCTTCATATTTACTCATAAACAAGAAAATGTTTTTGCCATTTTTCAGAATTTCCGTCATTTCTTTTTTATACTGCGCATCCAGTTTTTCCAAATGCATTATTAATCCTAATTGTGTTATTTGTTGTCCATGCGTTGATTGCAAATTCTTTAGCTTTTGGTAAAAAGAAATCGGTTTAAATATGATAATATCGGCATCAAATAAGGAACGATCGGATAAATAATCTTGGTAATATTTTTCACAACCCGGTATATTAAACTCAACTGAAATTACGTTCTTCATGTTTTTTATTACCTCAGCCTCCCGTAGGTCGGGTTGAGGAACGAAACCCGACTATTGATTGCTCATTAATATGTTGGATTTTGTTCCTCAATCCAACCTACTCGTTGCCAATGTGATCAGCAAATAAAATCTCCTGTCCAACACCCCATAACTCATCATACATGCCAGCTTGCACATATCGTTTGAAACTGGAATATTCCCAATCTTTGGGCGACCTAACCAGACCATGTTTCACCGGATTATAATGAATATAATCAACGTGTCTAGCAAAATCATCGTCATCTCGAATTACATGTTCCCAAAAGCGATTTTGCCAGATAAGCTGTCCTTTTCTCTTTTTCCTAGAGACCGAAACGCCATCTTGATACCGACTCTCACAATGACGACTGAAGTAACTCTTAACCAATCGCCATCTTGTGGAGAAATTGTCATCATCTTGTGGCAAAGTCCAAATACAATGTAAGTGTTCGGGAAGTAAAACAAAGGCATCAATTTTGAATGGGTGTTGTTTCATAACATATCGAAAGGCATTTCGCAATAACTCTACATTTTCAGGTTGGCACAAAAACCTTTGCCGATTGTATGTAACAACCGTAAAAAAGTAAGTGCCACCCTCAATTTTTACACGCCGATACCACATTTTTGTCACCAGTAGGTCGGGTTGAGGAACGAAACCCGACTATTAATTACTCACTAATTTGTTGGATTTCGTTCCTCAATCCAACCTACAATTCAGCTACGTATCCATACCTCGACAGGTTGATAGCCACCAGTCCAGTTTGCGCCCATAATGTCCGGTTTTCCATCACCGTCAATGTCTGCGACACAAAGGCTATGAGAACCGGTGTTTCCAATAATCTGCTGTTCCCATTCCAAGCCTTTTCCTTTATTGAAGTAAATCATAACACGCTTTTCAAGCGAATAATGCTGTTCCGCTGTTATTACGTCTAAGTTGCCGTTACCATCCATATCGCAGATGGCTAGACTATGAGCGGATTCTATGGAATTGTCAATGATATGCTCTATCCACTCATTTTCAGGGTCAGATGGCACCTCGAACCACGACAATCTATGATGATGTTCTGTCTTTGTAAGAATTACTTCCAGTCGTCCATCATTGTTTATATCTGCGACTTTGACTACGGCATCTGCGGGCCAATCGGCGAAGATATGTTCTTTCCATGACTGATGTATAATATCCCCTGATGCCTTATACCAGCGCCCACCGATAATCGCTTCCAGCTTGCCATCGTTATCAATATCCCCAAGAGCGATACCCTCACCTGCTGGACAGTCAACGGAGCGATTAGCCCATGAACCATCGGCTTTTTGCTTCCAGATATAAAATTTGCTTCCCTCTTCATCCTTCCAGCGTGTGACGAACTCCTTATGCCCATCTCCATCAATATCGCCAATATCAATATCATGTGCTTTAGGGCTTCCTAAAATATGATGTTTCCATGTGTCGGTAGCTGGATTTCCGTTTGGCAATGGATTCTCATACCATTCTATTCGATTGTTATTAATCCAATCAGAGATAAGAATGTCTCCGTCTCCATCACCATCCATATCCACAACTCTCGCATAGCAACTCCAAGTTCCTGAAGGCACTATTATATGTTTAGTCCAGTTTGGATACTCGTACCAAACTAGAGGTCCGCCGTTACTACTAGGTATGATAACTTCTGCGATACCATCACCATTAATATCGCCCAATGCTTTGATGTGCGGGTCTGCCGGACCTTCAGCGTCAATAATAACGTGCTTAAATGGGATTCTCTCATAAGGACTCATTCCCGATTGCCTCCTTTGCCATTTGTTTGACTGACTAAAGCGATATTTTATCTTTATGATTTTGCAATTCTTTATTGCCAGAGATAGTATCTTATAATAGTAGATTTTACAAGATCAGAATACCTCAAAAAGTCATTCTTGCAAAGGCAGAAATCCAGAATTATAAAAAACGTAAAAAAATAGATTTCAGTTTGTTTGAATAGCAATGATGTCAGCATAATCATTAAGAACATCTTGCATAGTACCTGAGACTTTTGATAAAATATCTATTGTGAAACTCCTTTTGTTTGCTTTGAAAAGTGTTACCATAATAACGAGATGGAAAAATGCAACAATATAAACTGCTATCGCTTGATCTTGATAAGACTTTATTGAATAACAAACATGAAATATCAAAACGCAACTATACTGCTCTCAAGAAATGTAAGGAAAAGGGATTATACGTTGTGCTTGCATCAGGCAGGGAAGTGGAGACTATTGATCGGTTCTCTGATGAGCTTGAAATATATGATCCAATCATTGCATGTGTAGGCGCAATTGTTTGCGGTGAAAAGAGGAATGGCAAAAGGGAATTGCTTTACCATCAGCCTTTACCTGCTGGAATTGTGGACGAAGCTATGGAATTCACTCAGTCAAAGGGATGGTGTCTAACTGTGCATTATCCTGATAAAATACTGGCACTTGAGCAGGATAAATATACCGACATTTATCACAACCAGACAGGAGCGATTTTTACTTTCGTCAATGACTTTTACCAGATCATAGCTGGAACTCAGCCTACAAAGTTAATAATTGTCGTTGATGTAGAGATAAGAGAGGACGTTTATCAGCAGTTCGTCAAAAAATTGAGTTCAAGAGCCAATATAACAAAGACTAATCCAGAATACGTTGAAGTAAATGCTAAGGGTGTTGACAAGGGAGTTGCGTTGATTGAGCTTTGCAGGATATTAGACATCCCTTTGAGTCAGACAATGGCTTTTGGTGATAATTACAGCGATCTGCCGATGCTTGCGGTTTCTGGTGGGAAAGTCCTGATGGATAATGCGTCAGATGAGATAAAATCCGATCTCAAAAGCAGATTCAGCGATCTCACCATCGCATCATCTAATGAGGATGATGGGGTTGCCATAATAATTGAAAGCATTCTTTAAAAGCATTATGGAACGTGAATTAAGTTTGTAGGATGGGTTCATGATGTTGACCTATTACTTAGACCACTCATTAAACATTAATTCGGTTGACTATTAGATGGGGTATTTCCCGTATTTTTTAACGGCATTGACCATTGCGAGATAATTTTCTGACTTACAGCCGGGATGGATGGAGTTTGAGGAACTGATAATGTATCCGCCTTCAGGAGCGGCTTTTTGGATAGTTTCTTTTACGGTCGTATCTACTTCTTCAGGTGTACCAGATACTAGAAGGTCACGGCAATCTATATTCCCAAGCACGCATGCTTTTCCTTTTAGATGTGATTTAACCTCGCCAATGTCCATGCACTGAGGCTGGATCGGATGTATACCGTCAAATCCTACCTCCAGCAGATCGTCCAGAATAGACCACAGGTTTCCATCGGAGTGCTTTATTATCTTTAACCCTTTATCGTGTGCGTGTTTAACGAGTTTTTCATGATAAGGTTTGATAAACTCACGATAGTGTTGAGGAGACATTATCGTAGTATATTCGCCTGCAAGGTCGCCCGGGACAATAACTACATCAGCACCAGAAGAGGCGATCATATCTATCGCCGCATTATCGAAGTCAGAGGCGATGCTGGCAAGATCGTGTACCATCTGTGGATTTAGTACGTAATCCATCAAAAGGTTTTGCATCCCGCCGCGCCAACGCCAGCTTGACTTGAATGGATCTGTGATACTGACAAAGTGAGCCTTTTCTTTTCCCACCTTGTCAATTACGTATTTGACCTTCACAAAATCATCGGATACGAGTTTTGATACAGGATCGAACCCAGTCAGATCAGCAGGTAATTTAATCGGACCATCTATCGGTGTCGGTTCACCATGCTCACTGAGCATGTAGGTTGTGCCATACTTATCTTTACCCAGATCGCCCCCAATGATCTCTATACCTATTGAGAAATTTGTGCAGGTTGCATCAAGTCTCAGCTTATCTATTATCAGGCAATACAGGTCGAGGATGGCAAAACTTTCATCACCGAACTTGTCCTTGCCTGCTTTTATATTTACTGACTCAGGCGCAATGATTCTGGCAAGATCAATGATATTAGGTTCGTTTATGTAAAGCTCAAAGACGGGAACCTGATCTGGTTCACGAGTGCTTAAAGAGGCAAGGATTCTCTCTCTTGAATTCATTGGATGGGTTCTTTTAGTAACCGTTAAAAATAGCAGGGGCGAAGCATTTGTCCATTAGACAAACTTAAATCAAGCTTCGAGCTAATAACAAATGCTTTGCCCATACACTGTTAGAACAAATCTTTAACCTTCCCCCAGGTAGTAGCAAGTTTCCTGGTAGGTTGATTAATTGTGACTGGTCCCAGTAGTGAAATATAATCAATTTCTATGGGATTGCCCTTACTTAATCCAAAGTGTACCCTGATAGCTCTGATCATACCATCCCAGTGCATATCAAACTTGAGGTCTTCAAAATCCGGTGACGAATTCACAACAAATTTTCTGCTTTGCTCTTCGTTAAAATCGGTATTGGTACCTGCAGAATAATCTACTTGCCACGTATCGGATTTTTGCACCCGTACCCCCAGATATATAGTCGCATGTTCATATCCGCTGAATGGTTCCCAACTAGCTACAACACCACCAAGATAAACGTAAGGCTTATCACCTGTTGGCACAATACGCAGAACGTTTCTCTCAACACCGTTTGAGCTTTTAACTTTGGTTATAGTGTTGATTGGAGCAAGATCGTAGTTATCTCGCCAATCGGCTAGATCGGATACGTTATCGAACGTCCATTCGGGGGGGCCAGTATCTCGCCGTGCTACCGCAAGCATAGGAATGCAAAATATAGCTACCAGAACGATAACTATTAGCTTTTTCATAACCTTATACCTCCTGTAAATAATGAATAGATAAGTCCTCCTTTTAATCTATATCAATTGTATATTGCATGTTGCTACATTTCTTTATATAAACAAAAAAAAGCGAATACATTATTCCAATTTTGCTTATAGTATAATTTAACATGGCTAATTTGTCAAGCAAATATCTGAAAATTTACAATAAACAGCATATTATAAATATTCATCAAAATTATCTTTATGGATATTGATGTGGTTTATAATATATTTAATGTCAGATTTTTGTCAAACGTGATTGTTCTCACCAAGTATGAACTGCGCATCACAGAGTTTTCGGTACAAGCCATTCAGAGCCAGAAGCTGGCTGTGTGTACCAGATTCAACGATCTCGCCTTTATTCAGCACAAGGATTCTATCGGCGTTCATCACTGTCGAAAGGCGATGGGCGATAATGAAGGTCGTCCTATCCTTCATGAGATTGGCGAGTGCTTCCTGAATCAATGATTCAGACTCAGTGTCCAGAGAGGACGTTGCCTCATCAAGTATGAGTATCCTTGGGTCTTTAAGGATTGCTCTTGCAATAGCAATGCGCTGTCTCTGCCCGCCGGATAACTGCATCCCATGTTCGCCTATGGTGGTATCGTAACCATAAGGGAGTTGCATAACAAAGTCGTGGATATGCGCACTCTTCGCCGCATGGGTAATCTCTTCGTCAGTGGCATCAAAGCGCCCATAAGCAATGTTCTCCTTAGCCGTGCCACTGAATAGTATTGTCTCCTGTGGAACTAATCCAACCTGACTGCGAAGGGATCTAAGCGAAATCTTTGATATTGGGGTTCCATCTATAGTGATCTCGCCCATTGTTACGTCGTAAAAACGCATCAAGAGGTTTACGAGAGTAGTCTTTCCTGCACCGCTTGGACCCACTAATGCGATGGATTCTCCTGCTTTAACTTGCAGGTTAACGTGGTTCAAAACTTGCCCACTGCTGTTGTAAGAAAATGATATGTCCCGCAGTTCCACGTCACCGTTTATTCTTGGTATTGAAATGGCACCAGGGGCATCGTGAATTTCTGACTGAATATCGAGTATCTCAAATATCCTCTCGGCGGATGCAGAAGCCTGCTGGAATGATGTGTTAAAAGTTCCTATCGTTTTGATCGGCTTGTAGACCATCCCGACCATTGCGACGAAACCGATGAACCATCCCGTAGTCAGTTTCCCTGTTATAACCTGCCAGAAGCCGAACCCAAAAACCGTTACCATACCAATAGCACTTATAATCTCAATCAGCGGCATTTGGTAAGCAGACAGCCTGACACGTTTCATTGCCGCAACGTACTTCGATTTGTTCTCCTGAGCGAAACGCTCTTTTTCCCAGTCCTCTGCGGCAAAGCTCTTTATAATTTTCACACCTGAAATCGTTCTCTCCAGATAAGAAGATATGTCCGCCAGCTTAACTTGAATTTTTGTGCTTGCTTTTTTTATTCGTTTTCCGAAACGGTTGATGATGTATATCGTCGGTGGAAAAACAATCGCAGTCAAAAGCGTTAATTGCCAACTTACCACAAACATCATAACCACAAAAACTAACAAAGTTGCAAATGCCTGAACAGCATCCGCAAGGGAGTTGACGGAATTTTGCAGCATTGACATATCGTTAGTTCCACGGGACATGATGTCGCCGGCACGTTTTTCTGTGTAAAAGCTGATACGAAAATGCACAAGCTTATCATAAAGCTCACGCCTGAGATTGAGAATCAGCTTTTGACCCACTCTAGACATGATATACGTACTGCCAAAAGATAGAATGCCTTTCAGAACGAAGACCGCCAGTATTGAAAGGGATATATACATTACAAATTTGATAGCATCATTGGAATCTGAAAGGTATATTTTCCATCCGGTTCCAGTATTTTCCGATGGTTGTTCGATAAATCGGGAGGCTTTTTTAAGAGAAAAGTTTTTGAAAAAGGTCACTTCAACTGGTAGCCCTTTGTCATCTATAACTCTAACGGTATCTATAGTTTCCGAAAGCATGCTCACATAACCCATTTCACATAAAGCAATGAGTAAAGAGCTTATGATTGCTAATATTATGGAACCACTATATGGAAAGATGTATTTTAATAAACGTGTGGATGCTTTCATTTTACTTTCTCTGATAGTGTTATCAGCCTTCTGGAATTATTATCGTATTCCCTTTCATCAATATCGCCGTAAACCTCGATAATACGCATCCCTACGGACTCCAGCATTACGTCAAGCTCTGGGAGAGTGTAGAATTTTAAGTCTCTGGTGAATTTATCCATAGAAGCATTAGAAGCATTTTCAAAGTCAATAATAGTTCGTTGATCTTGCAATCTTCCTGAAGAAAAATCGTATTTTACTTCGGCAAGGCTGAGAATCTTGTCATTTACCCACCACCAGTTTCTTGTTCCATCAAGCAACACGGCGGCGTAGGGATTCCAGTAATCAACAAGAAATCTGCCTTTTGGTTTCAAAACAGATGCTACCGATTTAAGCACCTGCATATTCTCATCATCATCAAAGAAACCGAAGCTGGTAAACATATTGATTACCACATCGCAAGTGTTCTTTTGGAGAGGGACGTTACGCACGTCACCCTCTATGAACCAGAGATTGGATAATGAAGAATTATTAGCTATATCAAGTAGAACGCTGGACGAATCCAATCCGATTACGGAATACCCCATCTCAGCGAGTTTTATTGCATGTCTCCCCTGTCCACAGCACAGATCAAGGATAAAGGCATCTTCGAATTCGAGGACACTTGCAATAAAGTCCACTTCCTCGTCGGTTTCGTCATCGTCAGGTAATTCTGACAAAGCGTAAGTCTGATCCCACATTTTAATCACCTATGTTTAACATCTCTTTAACCCAGTTATATACTTGTTCTGCAATCATAACAGCTTCTTTATATTCTTCTTCACTTACAGGTTCTTTCTTAATTGATGGATAACGAGTAATAACTGCGTAAATTGTAAGATCAATCGAATTTTTAATTTCTTCTGGTATCTCGATACCTTGATCCTCAATAAGCTCAAGTAGGTTTGCGATAATATGCGTGAAAGGAAAGTCAATATTAAGAGAAATTAGCAATCCTTTAAGAGCTTTTTCAACTGATTGTTGACATTCAAAACATAGATCCTCGTATAAAATATCTGGTGAAACTCGACCCATTTTTGCTATTTCTAAATTGCTTTTTGCCCGTCCTAACCATTCCTTGACTTTAGGTAAATTTTTCATAAATTAACACACCGTCCTTTGAAATTTGTTTATATATAAGAAACGGATCATCTTTTAGATTTTCGAAATCATCGGATGTTTCTACTATAATATCAACTGGAATCCTAATCCCATATAGAGATCTGTAGAGTTTTTGAGCAAGTTTCCTTCTATGTTCAACATCATGTTTTAATACGCATAGATCATAGTCGCTGTCTTCTCTATTATCCCCTCTTGCATGAGAACCGAACAGGATTATCTTGTCAGGATCAGCTACCTTGACAATTATATCTATTGCCTTTTCTAATGGGTTATCCATAAATGACACTTCCTGGTGGTCTATGGGCTAAAAAGTTTCTGGCTTTTGGGTACTAGATTCCAAAGTATTATCGAGCTTCATGCAATTGATCGCCGCTCGAAAGATGTTCCAGCGCATGTTCTGGTAATCCTGATCTGCTATCTTCAGAAGGTCTGCTACCATTTTTCTCTTAGATACGTGACCTCTGGGGCAATCTGGAGGCGGTGGAGGAAATCTATTTGCAAGCGCAAAGGCTTCCAATTCCTTTTTTGGCACGTAAGTAAGAGGGCGAATGAGTGAGAATTCTCCGCCGAAGTAGGACGCATAAGGGTACATCGTTGCCATTCTCCCCTGATACAGTAAATTAAGCAGTGCAGTTTCAACCATGTCGTCAAAGTGATGCCCGAATGCGATCTTATTGCACCCTAAACGATTTGCTATCCGAAACAGTGTACTACGGCGGTTCCAAGTGCATCTCTGGCAGTTCATGGGTAGTTTCTCGTTCGGTGGCATTTGCATGGGGGCGACAACGTACGCATATCTATTGGCTTCCAGCCATTCAATGAGCGGTTTATGCTCCGGAGTATCGTTAGGACCTCGTGAATCGCCGATGATGTGAACCGCAATGAGTTCGTAACGTTCAGGTGTGAGCGGTTTCCGAATCTCAAGCAGATGAAGCAAGCTCATGCTGTCATGCCCGCCCGACATTGCCACAGCGACCCTGTCACCATCAGATAGCATGGGGTACTCTTTGAACGCTCTGTTTATCTTACTTATTAACGCTAGAGTCTTTCGACTTACATTTTTAGCCACTATAATTATCCTCAAATTTCTAATTACCCGATTGTAACATCTTCCTCTGTGTATTCGTATGCTATATTCTTGTTTAGTTGCCTGATCTGGCTAATTGCCAGCACTAAAGTTAATGTTCCAACCTTTCCTGCAAGCATTGTCATCATTATTATGATCTTTCCCAGAGTAGTCAGATTCGGCGTTACACCCAAAGATAGCCCAACGTTACCGAATGCAGAGAAAAGCTCAAAGAGTATGTCAAACATATCTCCCTTTTCTACAAACAGTATTGCGAATCCAAACACAGAAATAAATATAAACGATAGTATTATAAGCGTTAGCGCATTGTTGACAATGTCTTTAGGAATAGTGCGCTTGAAGATTTCGGGGAGATTACGCCCTTTCAGTGTTGACCATACGTAGCTAATAAATACTCCAAAAGTACTTGTTTTTATACCTCCGCCCGTACCACCGGGGGAAGCACCTATAAACATCAAAAATATTATCATAAATTGGCAAGCAAAGCTAAAATCGCCCATATTTATCGTGGTGAAACCGGCTGTTCGAGCTGTTACTGCCATGAAACATGCAGAGATGATCTTATTAATCACCGGCAGTTCGTAAAGACTACCGAACCATTCCACAATCAGTATTATTATAGCACTAATAGCTATTAAAGACAATGTCACAGTAAAGACAAACTTGGTATGAAGGGAGATCACAACATTTTTGAATATACCGGCTTTGATAACGTTTATGATCACAGCGAATCCTAAACCACCAATGATTATAAGAGCAATTGTAGTGACATTAAAAAGGATATTATCTCTAAACTCTAAAAAACTATCTTGAAATAGGGTAAATCCAGAATTACAGAATGATGAAATGGAGTGAAAGATACTGTAATAAAGAACAGAGCCGTGATCAAAACTTCCGACGTCGGACCACGCAACGTAAAGAAGTAAAGTTCCGATAACTTCAAACACGAGTGTCAGAGCAAACGTTGATAATATAATCAACGGAACTCTGGCTCTTGATCTGGCATTGATAATATTACTGATAATAGTGATTTCCCTGATATTCATTTCTTTTCCTAAGATTAATAAGAAGAAGATCACCACTGTCATTAACCCAATCCCACCGATCTGGATCAAAGACAGAATAACTATCTGTCCGAACCGAGAGAATGAAGAGCCTATATCAACCATTGTTAGCCCTGTAAGGCACGTTGCAGAAGCAGCAGTAAAAACTGCGTCTGTAATACTAATGCCTTCAGGTTTTACAGTCGCTCCGGGAAGGAGAAGAAGCCATGTCCCCGTAAGTATCAGCAAAAGAAAACTGGTGATTACCAAGAAAGACGGCTTCAAATCTATTTTTGCTATCCTCTGCCATAGACTGACGCCTTTCGATACCAGGTTACCGATAATATATAGCTTTGCCATAACTGTTTCATCAATATTGTGTGCGATAAATGGATTTTGGGAGTATTTGAGAAATGGCAGAGGAAGCAGAAAGAATAGAAAGATGAGAGCGAAATCATGCCCGTTAGTTTTTAGATATGAAAGCTTGAAACCTGCAATCCACCATCGAATGTAATATTCAACGATGAAAAAAGCCGATATGAACCAGTCCAGCAGATCAAATGCTTCTCTTACGTCAGCACTAACCTTAAAGCCGCCACTTGTGACCACTAGAGAAGTAATTGCTAACAAAACATTCGCAATTGATATTACATTAAGAAAGGAAATTTCAAGTGAGTGAGGTTGCGCAGGATATTTTTGCATTATTTTAGTCTTATGAATCAAGTGCCATACTTTCCCACCGATTGTTTTTAGATGGTTTGACTTACTTTAAAGTCGGCTTGTTTTCATCAGAAGTTATCTCGGAAGTATGAGTTTTATCACTTTCTGGCAGATATTCCTTTTGACTCGTTATTTGGTCGCTGTCACGGATAGAAATATAGGATGTGGACGTGATTTCAATGTTTGCTTCGTTAAATTTGTCCTGAATGTTCTGATGGAGATCGGAGTAGGTTTGTACCATAATATTCGGCTCATCAGTATAAGCGTTTAATTCGTAACTGGCACAAAAATTGTCCAGGCTGTTTTGTAGCACAAATGGTTGCGGTTCCTTCAAGACGTGCCGAGTTGAAAGTGCCGCATTAATTAAAAGCTCGTGAACCTTTCTCCAGGGGACGTTATAGCTAATATTTATTTTCGTATGAAGTATAAGATTATTGCCTTGATTAACTGAGGAACTGTAGTTCATAACGTGGGTTTTCAGTATCATTGAATTAGGAACAGTGACCTCAACGTTTTTATTAGTGCGGATACGGGTCACTAAAATGGATTTATCCACTATGTTGCCCACTGTGTCACCAATCCGTACTTGATCACCAACGTTGAATGCTCGCATATAAGTTATAATAATGCCAGCAACTACGTTAGACATTGTGGAAATAGAACCCAGTGCTAAAACCACTCCAAAAAAGATCACTGCCCCCTTGAAAGCTAGCGAATCTGAGCCGGGAATATATTGATAAATTATAACTGCCGCTAATATAATAATAAGAACACGAGTAAGCTTAAAAGTCGGCTGTGCCCAATCTGTATGGAATCTTGCAGGCCTGATTGATCCCTTCTCGATTTCAGAGAAAATCGCTCTGACAATTTTTATCACGTAGATTGTAATAAATATGGTGACAGCAATAATCAGCAAATTTGGAAGGTAAGAAAGTATAATCTGCCATAATGAACCACCAGCAGAAAGGACGTAACCAAGCAACTTACCTGCAAACCCCTTCGTCCACGGATAAAGATTAAGCACAAATGGAAAGTAGAGATAAATAAGCAGAATAATTATGGCAAAATGTATTACCCTTGTCAGTCCTGATAGTATATCAGCTATACGCTCTACTGTTAAAATCTCAAAGTCGTGGATTTTCAAAGGGCGTATATATTTGCCGCGCCATGATCTAATTTTGACGTATAATATACGAAACCCGCTGCGAAGCAAGCTAAGAATAGTTACGAGTGTCCCTGTCACGGCAAGAGAGAGAACTATAGCGATAATAACACTCTTTGTGCTAGTATGCTTTGACGTTTTTTCCAGAAAATCACGGATCTTTTGGGCATATTCCTCTGCTAGCTCTTGCCGTGTTTTACCCGTCGACTTCGCATCACCATCAGTAATAGTCATTAGCACCTGATCACCTATCAGAATATCTGTGGTTGTTTCACCTTGTGATGCGATTATTTCATCTATTTTTGCAAATGGGTCTTTCAGCACCTTTGTTAATCTGCGTGTTATGCCGTCCGCTCTGTCCTTTGGGCTAAATGGTCCGATCCTGTCATAGACGTAGAAGAGAGTTTCATCCATTAATATGACCGGCGCCCCAGTCTCTACCTCAACGGGCTTAATATTTTCTTGAGCACATAAGACGGTAGTTGAAATTAGCGTAATGAACCCTAATAGAACTAATAGAATTATAGAAACAATATTTTTCATAGCTAACATCACCTATTATTAACCTACCATGACATTTTCTTCAGGATATTCGTAACCAATGCTTTTCCGTTGTAGCCTGATTTGACTGATCGCCAGCATTAATGTCAGCGGTCCAACTCTTCCGATAAACATTGTTGTGATTATTATGAGTTTTCCGATCGTTGTCAGGTTTGGTGTTATACCTGCTGATAGTCCGACTGTGCCGAATGCAGAGAGTAGCTCAAATAATATATGGATGGGCGGAGCATCTTCAGTGATCAGAAGGACGAAGGCAAAGATTGAGAGAAGCATCAGGGACAGTGTCGTTAACAATAGTGCGTTCGTCACAGTTTCCTTTGGGATACTGCGCTTAAACATCTCTACATTGGTCCTGCCTCTCAGCATTGACCATATAGTTCCAAGGAAAATTCCAAAAGTGCTTGTCTTTATCCCTCCGCCAGTACCGCCCGGTGACGCACCTATAAACATCAGTATTATAGTCATAAAATAACAGGCATTAGTGAGATGGGTCATGTTTATCGTGTTGAAACCTGCTGTCCTCGGCGTTACAGATTGGAAATAAGAACCCATCAGCTTCGTGGATAATGGCAAGTTTGCAAGCCCATTTTTCCATTCTGTTGCAAGTATTAGTAACATCCCACCCATGATTAAAATTCCTGATATTAGCAGGGCAACCTTTGTATGCAGTGAAAGCCTTTCCTTTTTGAATATACCAAAGCGGAAGTAATGAAGAAGATTTATTATGACGATGAATCCCAAACCGCCAAATATTATCAGAGATGTCACCGTCATATTGACGATATAATCTCCCTTGAAGCCCTCAAGGTTGTCTGAAAAAAGTGCAAAACCAGCGTTACAAAAGGCAGATATTGCGTGGTATAAGCTATAATAGAAGGCTGACCCCCACTCAAAATTCCCGTAACCTGAAAAAGTAATATAAAGGAGCAAAGTTCCGATTGCTTCAAAAGCAAATGTTAAGCTCAGCGTGGAGATTATAAGATTTGAAACCTTTGAGAGAGATTTAATGTTCAATGCGTTACTCATGAAAACGCTTTCACGGACACTCATACCTCTCCCGGCAATTAATGAAAAGAAAGTTGTGACAGTCATCAATCCGAGTCCACCGATCTGAATGAGTATGAGAGTAACCAGTTGACCAAAACGGGTGAAATACGAACCCGTATCAACGACCACAAGCCCGGTGACACAAGTAGCCGAAGTTGCTGTAAACAGAGCGTCCACTACTTTAATACCGCCCGAATTTGTGGCTTCAGGCAGCAGAAAGAGTCCGGTTCCCATCAATATCACGAATGCAAAGCTAAGCACGAACAATTGAGCGGGTGCAAGTCTCGACTCAGAAGTTCTGCTTTTTCTACTCAAAGCTCTTATTATTGGGCTACCAATGATATATAGCCGTGACAATAATATGAATATTCTGGCGATTGTAAGGTCTATAAAAAGAGGCATCCAGCCTCTTTCCAGAGACATAGGAGAGTACCCTAAGACTACAAAAAGAAGCAAAAGAAAAAAGAAAGTCAAAATAAAGTCGGGTAGGTTTCGCTTTAGGTAGGCAAGTTTGAACCCATTGATCGCCCACCTGAGAGCAGTATCTGCCACAAAGATAAAGACCACAACCCAGTCAAAAATGACAAGGTCTCTTTGTGCAGAGGGACTTAGCTCAAAACCTCCCAGTTCAATTATAAGCGAAACTATCGCCAGGAATGTAACAAAGATTATCAACCCATTTAATATCCAAATGGCTGATGATCGAAATTTCTCATGATCCATCTGCATAAAACCTGCCTCAATCTATTCAAGCTTTCTTCTAACTGATCTTATCTTTTTATCTATTTCCCCTGCAAAGAACACTACTGATGACATACCAATTGCTAATATTAACTCAAAAATGGTTAATGGTTCTGTCTTGAATATAGGATTCAAAAATGGTATATAAACAGTCATCATCTGAAGACCAAATGTCAGAAGAAAGGCACCCAAAAGAGGCTTATTTGAAAACAAACCCAACCTGAAAAATGACTCCTTTTCTGACCTTATGCTGAGAACATTCCCCATCTGACTTAAACACAATACCGTGAATACCATTGTCTGCCAATGACTATGTCCTGTTTCAAATGCCCATGCCTGTGTTAATATGCATACAGCACCCATAAGTAATCCTATCCAAATAGAATATGCACCGAGTCCGTGAGCAAATATACTTTCTTGAGGATGCCTTGGTGGTCTGCTCAGAACATCTTTTTCTGCTGGTTCTGCCGCAAGAGCAAGACCGGGCAGTCCATCAGTTACAAGATTGATCCAGAGAATATGAATGGGCAATAAAGGAATAGGAAGTCCAAAAAATGGGGCAAGAAATATAGTCCAAATCTCACCTGAATTGCTTGACATCGTATATTTTATAAATTTCCGAATATTATCAAATACTCGTCTGCCTTCTTTTACTGCCCTGACAATAGTTGCGAAATTGTCATCAAGGAGTATCATTGAAGAAGCCTCTTTTGAAACATCTGTGCCAGTAATCCCCATAGCAACCCCTATTTCTGCTCTTTTTAGGGCGGGTGCATCATTTACACCGTCTCCTGTCATGGCAACAAAGTGTCCTTTATCCTGAAGTGCCTTCACTATCTTTAGTTTCTGCTCAGGTGCAACCCTTGCATAAACCCGGATATGTTCTACTCTTTCTTCAAACTCCTCCATGGATAGTCCATCAAGTTCCTTTCCTGTAATTATCGCTTTTAAATTATCCTCCTCTAGAATGCCGAGTTTCTTTGCTATTGTCCATGCTGTAATCGGATGATCGCCTGTAATCATTACAGGTTTTATGCCTGCTGTCTTACATAAAGAAACTGCCTCTTTTGCCTCCTCTCTTGGAGGATCCATCATCCCTACAAAACCTAATATGGTAAGTCCGATTTCTACATTTTCTGGTTGGATATTATCGGGAATGTTATCCCATTTTCTCATGGCAATACATAACACTCTTAGTCCGTTAGCAGCCATTTTTTCATTTACCTTGAGAGTTCTTTCTATGTCTATAACTTTTGGTTCCTCATTTATAAGAATATTATTGGATTTCAAAATGAGGTTATCTACTGCACCCTTGGTAAAGGAAAGGAATCCATCAGTCCACTTATGAAATGTGGTCATACATTTTCTTTCAGAATCAAAAGGGATCTCCGCAACTCTTGGAAATTCTTGCTCAAGCTCCTTTTTATTGAAACCGACATTGTTTGCAGCATTATATAGAGCAACTTCTGTTGGATCCCCTATAACATTGCCTTCGGCATTTATTTGTATATCGTTACTCAATGCCAGTGCCTTAAGGAAGAGAACAGTAGATAGTGAATTTTGGCTTTGGTTTTCACTCATCTCATGTAACTCGTTAGTCGTTAATAATCGCTCGTTTGCATAAATCTCTTCAACTGTCATCTTATTTAATGTAAGTGTACCTGTTTTATCAGAACAAATATAGGTGACAGAACCTAAAGTTTCTACAGCATGAAGTGTCCTGATCAGGGCATTCTGTTTGACCATATTTTTTGCGCTGAGAGCTAGGGCTATAGTAATTACTGCTGGGAGTGCTTCAGGTATTGCTGCAACAGCAAGAGAAATAGCCGTAAGCATCATTAGAAGAGGAGATTCTCCTCTCATGATTCCGACACTAAAGACAATAGCACATATAGCAAGGATAGCAAGGGCAAGTTTCTGACCAAACTTCGCAAGTCTTTTCTGAAGCGGCGTTTTTGTTTCCTCTTCTTCCTGAAGCATGGCAGCAATCTTACCAAGCTCTGTATTCATGCCAGTGGCAACAACAACCCCGGAACCACGACCATACGTAACAATAGTTCCCTTGTAAACCATGTTCTTTCTATCGCCGAGTGATAGCGTTTCATCATCCAATGTTCCTATATGTTTTTCCGTAGGTACAGATTCTCCTGTAAGGGCTGCCTCTTCTACTTTCAAATTGGCTATTTCTACAAGTTTTATATCTGCAGGCACAATATTTCCAGCTTCAAGAACCACAATATCGCCAGGTACAAGCTCAGAAGCCGGGATATTTGTGGTCATACCGTCTCTTATGACTGTAGCAATAGGTGCAGCCATTCCTCTCAGGGCGGTCATTGCCTTTTCAGCGCGGTATTCCTGAACAAAACCTATTATAGCATTAAGAATAACAATTACAATTATAGCCAAGGAATCTGTTAGCTCACCAATGATCCCAGATATAACCGCAGCTATAATGAGTACAATTATCATAAAGTCCTTAAACTGATCAAGAAGCATTATCAAAATAGTCTTCTTCTTTTTCTCTTCTAACTCATTACGACCATATTTTTCCAACCTGAGTTTCGCTTCATCTGATGAAAGCCCTTTTGTCAGATCAGCTTCCAGTGCCTTGGTTACTTCCTCTATTTCCAATTGCCACCAATTAGCCATTATTATCCTCCAAAAATATCTTTTGCAATGTACTATTGCTTGACCAGATTAGTTTTTAATCCTAAATTTCGTCCAATGAAACAGTAATTCCATAAGGTTTCAATAACGCTCTAAATGCAGTAATGATACGGTTTACCAGAGGAAATGAAGGATCGAAAACTACC